>Ga0187857_10000149_pt1 | contig 87822 bp, 85 predicted proteins | sample June2016WEW_8_10_FD_132984 | JGI IMG/M metagenome (GOLD analysis project Ga0187857, IMG submission 132984) | Peatland microbial communities from SPRUCE experiment site at the Marcell Experimental Forest, Minnesota, USA - June2016WEW_8_100 | ecosystem: Environmental > Terrestrial > Soil >... | reverse complement strand
TATCACCCATTTTTACAACAGGAAACGGATACACTCGGGGATCAATTACTGTTCCCCTGTTGAATATGAAGCACTGGCAAGGTAATACAAATAGTGGTCCACTTTTCTTGGGGAACATCACTTTCCATGGTAAAGTAGCGGAGGCTGAATTTAGAAAGTGGCTCGCAAGTTTTTTGCCTAAAAGATATGGTATTACTTCTGGATATATTGTTTCCACTGGATTAAAGAGCGGCGATAAAACACCTCATTTCGACATAATAATCTATGACCAACTTGAGTCTCCCATTCTTTGGGTTGAGGATTTTCCTGATGTTTCTTCTCAAGGTCGGTCTCTTGCCATACCAGTTGAATATGTCCGTTGTGTTTTGGAGGTAAAATCTAATTTTTCTTCTACGACCGTGGTAAATGCAATGGAGCATCTAAAGGACCTATTACCCCTTATGGGTGGACCAGATAATCCTCAAGAAAAATATAAGCTGCATCTTTCAACAAACTTCGCTTGCGGTTTAGTTTTCTTTAATTTAAAGAAAGATAATCAATTTAGTGAAACTGCACTTAGTATAGTGATTTCGGGGATTGAACTCCGCGGGTTCTTTGGTGGGGTAATTCTAAGAGGTGAGGGGCACGATAAGGCACTCACGGGTAGAATATCTTTGCTTCGATCTGAGACTCCAATCGAAAGTACTATTGGGCATGACAAACAATCGCTTCTCAATTTAGGAATTGCACAATCTGTACAGGTGTCGGTTAATCAACATATTGGATCAATGTTAATGTGGGCTGAACCGTTTTTTTCACAGTTTGGTTTTGATCTGATTGCAATGATGCAAGGAACATATGAGGTTGGGCGACTTTCTAGTTTCTATGGGGTTGGTGCTTCGGAGTGGGATAAAAAACAAACCTAACCAATGCTTCCAGCCGACGCTAAAAGCGCGGTTGAAGCATGGCGTTCGGCAGGAGATAACAAATAGTAAGTAAGGCCTATAATATGAAGTCTGGGTTCACTCGGACTAGTTACGCGGATCTTTCTGATCAGTATAACGCTGCATACCAATGGTTCGAATCCTTTGGTTTCAGTGTGGCTGTGACACGAATTCGCAAGTACAAGGATTGTATTGATGAACTTGCGCATTACTACCGAAATGGCACACTTGATACAGCACAATTCAAGCGAGATTTTCCATATCAAGTAACTGCGCTTTCTGAAGCTATGGAACTTATGAGAATCCATAGAGGCTTATCAGACTTATATTCTTCCGATCTTAAAGATAAGATTAAATTCATTTTATCTGGCAAAGAAGGGCGTTCATCTGCTTCTAATTTTGATCCTAGTCGTGATATTGCATTCGAACTTCTTCTGGCTTCACGTTGTCGCCGAGCAGGCCTAAGAATTGACATCGGAGATAAAGCAGATTTAGTTGTATATTATAATGGAATAGAAATATTTCTAGAATGCAAGAGGCTCAAGTCCTTTGATAAGGTAAATAAACGGATAAAGGAAGCTCTAAAGCAACTTCATTCCAGATATAAGACAGCCCAATCACCTGCCTCTGCACGAGGTCTTCTAGCCCTATCAATCACCGATTTAATTAATCCTGAACATGGTCTTATTATTGGTAGCACGGTGCAAGAAATTGGATTGTTATTAGATCGACATGTAGACTCATTTATTTTTAAGAATAAGAATGTCTGGCAAAACACGTCTGATCAAAGATCGATAGGCGCATTCATTGAATTCTCTACACCAGGTATTATTGAAGCTGATAACCTTCTGACTACATGCCATCAAGCAGGTCTAAACAACTCATGTCCACCAAGAACAAAAGATTTTGATGTATTAATAGGGCTGGCTAATAGATTGGCTTACAGTGGGGCTTAGTTTATTTCATCTAAAAATGCCGAACAATGGCATCCAGGCGGACGCGGCGGAGCCGCGCCGCTGATGCCCGCCGTGTGTGCCGGGCATGGCACAGAACTAGCGAGGTGGGAGTCCTCGCGCCAGGTATAAACGGAGCCGAAGGCTAGGAGAAGGGCAAGGGCGTCATCGTGAGGTGGGGTCTGAAGGAAGTCTAATCCAAAAGCGCGGGGCGACGAACAGGAACCGGATATGAGGTGTGACGTACATGGGACGAGTCGGCACGTGACGATAAAGTCCTCCATCCGTGAGTTGTGTACGTTTTATAAATCCGGCGTTTACGCGCTACAAAGCTCTGTGTCTTACCCCGGGAGGCCTGTACAGTGTTCTTTGAATGGTATGGCTGGAATATTGTGGCACCGTCGGGAAACCAGGCGGAAAACGGAGAAGACAAATGTCAGCCTGTAGCCGAGAGAAAGAACTGAGGCTCTTGAGAGAGAGTCTGACCGCTGTACAGGAGTCAGCAGAGGGCATAGTAGGTGGCTTGCCACTGAAGGCCCGAACGGTTCCCCTGGAAGGGGATTAAATGAGAGGAGCAGTTATTCTGTGACGAGGGATGGTATTGCATCTGGCAAGCAGGCAAAACTGTCTCCGGCAAAGTCGGAGGATGAAACCATCACTGGGAATCGGAAGGGTGACACTCCGGTTAATGTCTCAAGGGACATTGACTGAATCAGCCGAACCGCCGTGTACGTGACCCGTATGCACGGTGGTGTGGGAGGGGAGGAGTTGTGAAACTCCCCCCTATCCCGATTGGGCTTGTAAATGAGGATCATACAATGACAAATAATTCTGAAAACGCTAGTGAGAAGAAGTATATTTTTTGCAATTGGTGCAGGAATGAAACTAACCATGTCTTAAAAGGAGAGCATTATAGGGATTATCCAGGTTACAATCCCGACGGCTCTTTGGGCATCGTCGAAAGAGTCGGTTACAGATTTTGGGTATGTGCAGGCTGTGAAAGAGGAACCCTAGAAGAATTTTATATATTTGATGCTACAAATGATGAATATGTTTCAAGACCTGACGTGGAGTATTACCCTGAGCGAACTAACCTTCATGTAAAAGAAAAGTATTTTGTACAGTTACCCAAAAAGCTAGCCGTTATCTATCGTGAAACACTTCGAGCATACAATAATAGTTTAAATGTACTTTGCGCTTTGGGTATACGTGCTCTTCTTGAAGGCATCTGCGCAGATAAAGGAATCACTGGCAGTAATCTTGAAGAAAGAATCAACAATATGATAAATATCCCGCTCCCTCAAAATATTGTAAGTAATCTTCATAGCCTACGATTTATTGGAAATGAAGCTGCACATGAATTATCAGCCCCATCTATAGAAGAGTTAAGACTTGCAATTGAGATATGTCAAGACCTTCTAAATTATCTTTACGAGTTAGACTACAAGGCACATAAACTTACCAACTCGCGCCAATTAAAAGAAACAAAAGTAAAAATTAAAAAGTGAACCATCAACAATAACTAGCCCAACCATGGCATCCGGGCGGACGCGGACTGCCACCCGCGCCGCTGATGCCCGGCGTTCGGCTGAAAGGGTAATTTATGAAATTTTATAGCATTTTAAAATGTTCACTTTTTTGTTTCAGTGTTGTACTGTTACTATCTTGTTCACATACTACCAAGAAAACTCAGACTATTAACATTGACCATATGCTTGATCTTGGTTTCGCAGAGTCACAAAAAGGCAATATTGAAAAAGCAAAATATTATTTTAATATCGCATGCCAAAATGGGTCAGCTGAAGGTTGTAGTAATTTAGGAGTAATAGAGCTTTCAGCGGGAAACCAAACAAAAGCTAGGGAATATTTTGAACTTGCCTGTGAAAGTGACCCGAAAACGTGTATTAATTTGGCTGCCCTAGAATATAGACTACAAAATATAGATAAAGCGATAAAATATTACAAGATAGCTTGCGAAGAAAATATAGCTCAAGCATGTTCTGATCTTGCAGATTTGTTGGAAGATGATGAAAAAGTGGCTTATTTAAGTAAGGGTTGTGACAACGGTAGTTTAGAAGCATGTTCAAACCTTGGGTATTTAATTGAAAAAGAAAATGAATCTGCTGCAAAGAACCTATATATAAAAGCATGCAATGGTGGATTTCTAATGGGATGCAACAATTTGGCTTTCTTAGAGTATAAATCCGGAAATTATTCTGCAGCAAAAGAACTTTATGAAAAGGCTTGCAATGGAGGCTTAGTTGATGCTTGCAAGAGCTTTCAAAAAATCAACGAATTAAAAGATAAATAGAATAGCCGAACAAGTTAATCCACCGGACGGCTAAAGCCGCCGGTGATCCACAACGTTCGCTCCTTACATCCCTATTGATAAATTGACATTATGACGTTATAATGTTATAGCGTCAATAGGAGGTAATATTATGACAATGCAAGCTAAAAGATCAACCATATATCTTGATCCGGATATTCATAAGGCACTGCGATTAAAAGCGGTCGAAACATCCCGGTCTGTATCAGATCTGGTTAACGAAGCCGTCAGAGAATCTCTTGCAGAAGACGCTGAAGATATTGAAGCATTTGAGGAAAGAGTAACCGAACCTCTGATCAGCTATGATGAAATGGTCAAGAGATTAAAAAAAGATGGCCGCATATAATATCTTTTTCAAAAGGTCTGTAGAGAAGGATTTTAAGACAATACCCAAAAAGGATCTTAACAGAATCCTTGATCGCATTAAGAAACTTGCTGAAGATCCTCGACCTTCAGGGAGTGAAAAATTAACAGGTCAAGAAAGATATCGTGTACGTCAAGGATTGTATCGCATTGTCTATTCCATCCAAGATAATGAACTGACCATATGGGTCGTCAAAGTAGGTCATCGGAAAGATGTCTATCGCTAAAGGGAACCGGCAAATCCACCGGGCGGATTTCAGCCGCCGCTGATCAGCATGTTATGCTTTACTAAAAAATGAAAGGAGATCACAAAGGGCAAAATGAGTGAGAAACAATCAATCAATTTCTTGCGTGGGGTTCCTGCGGAAGAAGCCTTATCACGCCTTATTCCAATGGCGTCAGAGGGATACGGAAAAGTCATCAGGCGGTATGGGACGGATGTGCTTCAATACGGCCATTTTACCGGGTTCAAGCCACTGCGGGATCTGATTGGCAGCTTACATCGTGTTAATCCGGATCGAGTTATTGTCGGCAACGGCGGCATGGAGGTTATCTCGCTTTTTTTCAAGTCTCTCCCCAGAGAAAGCAATATCATTGTTGAAGAAGCAAGTTACGATCGAGTAGTACTCGATGCAAAGTGCTATGGACATCATTTGATTGGCGTTAAATTGACACCGGAAGGAGTCGATTTGAACCAATTTAGAGACGTGGCTAATAAGAACGCGGTTGCGGCTTTTTACGGAATACCGTTCCATCAAAACCCAACAGGGATCAACTACACAGAAGAGAACCGAAAGGATGTTGAACGCGTTTGCCGGGAACATAGTATCCTGTGCGTATGGGATATCTGTTATCAAGCCCTTCGGTATGATGGAAAAACGAATGGCTCGATAGAAGTCTCAGAATGGGGACCCATTTTAACAAGCTCTTTTACGAAAACGATCTCTCCGGGAACTAAGTGCGGGTATATGATCGTTCCAAATCATTATGTGGGGCATCTATCCGGCATTATTGCCAATACACGCATAAACCCCAACCTGCCGACCCAGGCGTTCATAGCCGATTTTATTGAATCGGGACGGTATGACGATTTCGTCAAATACTTGTGCAAACTGTACAAACCAAGAATGGAGGCATTAAATACCGCGCTTAATAGCCAGTTCCCTGGAGCGTTTCCAGTTGCAATCAGCGGTGGCTTTTTTGCCCCCCTCACCCTGGAGAATATTTCAAGTGATAAAGAAGCATCCTTCATCGAATCCGCAAAGCAAGCGGGTGTGGGTGTAGTTGCTGCGTGGGATGTTTTCCCTCCCAACTGTAAGGAAGAAAAGCGCAGGAGAGGTCTTTTTATCAGATTGACCTTTCCGGCTTATGAGCCGGACAAAATTGAATGGGGCATTTTGAAACTCAAAGAGACAGCAGAGCGTCTTGCTTGAGCGGCAGGTGAGCTTCACGTTCGGCGTAGAACTTGACATCGTATGCATTAAATGTTATTTTTATGCATATGGAGGCCAATCATGAGAACAACACTCGATTTACCTAAAGATTTAATTGATGAGGCTATGAAGGCTACCCAAATTAATACAAAAACACAACTCATTATCACTGCTTTAGAAGATTTAATAAGGAAATCAAAAATATCCGGTTTGAAAAAATTTAAAGGGAAGGTTGATTTGGACATTGATATGAACGCTATTAGAGGACGTCAATGTCGACATTAGTCGATACATCCATATGGATAGAATATTTCAGGAGTGGAAATAATTCTGAAAAACTTGATTTCTTAATTGATGAAAATCTTATTGTTATTAATGACCTTATTCTTGCAGAACTGGTTCCATTCTTAAAAGTTCGCAATCAACAGAAGGTTATTAACTTATTATATAATATTAACAAGTTAAGTTTATTGATTGACTGGAATCAAATTATTGAGTTTCAGTTCAAATGTTTGAAAAATGGTTTAAACGGAATCGGTATTCCTGATCTGATTATTGCCCAAAATGCAAAACAGAATCGTTGTGAAATATATTCACTTGATGGCCATTTCAGACTTATAAAAGACATCCTTGAATTCCAGGTAACGGGTTAAAAGTGGCCTACGTGGAACAATCGCATCCCACCGGACGGCTAAAGCCGCCGGTGATGCGCCACAGAATTCCTACGTTTTCCACACGCAGAGAGCGACAGTAACATCAGATCCGGCCTTCGATCCAGGTATGGATATCTTCAAGCACGATGTCCTTTTCAGGCTCATTGAGTATTTCATGGTAGAGGCCGTCGTATATCTTTATCTGTTTGTCAGTTGAGGCGATGTGGTCATAGAAGTATCGCGATGCATCGGGTGGAACGATCTGGTCAGAGCCGCCGTGAAGGATGAGACATGGGTAGCGATAAGCACCCATATTCTCCATAATCCACTTCCCTCCCCGGATAAATACTTCGCCCATGAGCTTGGTAGTGAATTCCTTGGGCACGAGCGGATCATCCGTGTAGGCCTTTACAACTTTGGGGTCCCGGGAGATCAGATCAGTCAGGGAGTTGGGAATGGGCGCAAGGGGAGTGGCGTTGTAATCAAAGGATTCCAGACCTTTGAGGGCAGGCAGGACGATGACCGGAGGTGCTGAGAGCACCTGACCCGAGAGGCGTCCCGGGTACTTTACACCGTAGGAGGCGCTGATGAATCCGCCCATGCTATGCCCAAGCATGAAAAGCGGGATACCTGGGTTTTCCTGCTTGGCACTGCCCACGACTGTCTCGGCATCGTCAATAAAATTCTGGAAATCCTCTACGAACACAGGTTTTCCCTTCGAGCGGCCATGGCCCCTGTTGTCAAATAGGTAGACTGAATAGCCCCAGTCATTGAGGCGAGAGGCTACATAGTCATAACGACCGGAATGCTCACACAGCCCATGGACAATGACGAAAACCGCCCTGGGATTGTCAACGTTGCTTTGCGACAGGAAAAGCTCAACACCATCATTCGCCTTCAACATGCTCTGCCGGGCCTTAGTTGTCATTGTGCACCTCCTTTTATTACAATACAGGAAAGGTGATTTCCTGCGGATCATGACTGACGTTATCGCTCTCATCAAACTCAGAAACATTCAAGAAGTCAAATAAAAAACCTCAATATTCCGCCAATCCCTTTTAAAAAATTGACTCATGGGAAGGTATGTGTCTAATACATCTTGATAGAAAGGCTGATCCATAGGTCAGTGGGGGATTGTATCCATACATAGGATATGAAACCATGAAGTGGGTGTATTGTAAAATGAAAGGAGTGAGCATATGACGATGAGAAAAGAGGTGTCCTTAGGCGTTTGTTTCCTGCTTCTCGTGTTCCTTTCTATTCCGTGCTTCGCCGCAGAAAAGAACTATCGGATAGATGTTCTGCAGGTTACGAATATCCCAGTCTTCCAGACATGCTACAGCAGTTTCTTCAAAGAGCTTGCGAAAAACGGCATCGTCCAGGGGAAGAACCTCACGATAAAACGCACTGTTATTGATTTCGATATTGAGAATGGCGGCTTGTGGAAGAAAATAGGCGTGCTCATGCGCATCAAGAGCGAGGCCTCCCGTATCGCCGAAGACAAGCCGGACCTTGTGCTCACCATAGGCACACCGGCAACCAAATACGCCAAGGACAAGATCATCGCTGCAGGTATACCGCTCGTGTTCACCTCCGTTGCCATCCCCACCGCCGCCGGGTGCAAGTCGCTGACTGAGGCAGGCCCGGGGTTTACCGGCGCCACGCTGTACATGAACATGAAGGACATGCTCAAAATCGTCAAGCTGGCATTCCCGAAGACACATACCTTTGGAATCATCTACAGCGATGACGACAACGCCGTAGCACAGGTGGAAGAGGCCAAAAAGACCGGTTCCTCCATGGGCATAACCTTCGTCACCAAGCAGGTGGGAAAGAGCGACCCTATCACCCCTGTTGCCAAAGAGCTTGTGGCCCAGGGAGCACAGGCCTTTATCGTCCCGCTCGATACCTACTATGCTTTAAGGAATAACGAGCCCAGCTTGGAGCTCTATGCATATAGAAAGACCGTCAAGATCCCGGCCATCAGTTTCGTACTCTATAAGGTACCAGGGGCGGCATTCTATGTCGGCTCTGATTTCGGATATGTGGGTATGCTCTCCGGCCAGCAGGCGGTAAAGATCCTCAAAGATGGCGCAAACCCAGATTCTCTCCCCATATTACGACAAGAGGACCTCAATATCCTGGTGGATGAAAAGTCATTGAAGGAGATTGGTGTCACCCTGCCTATGGATATCCTGAAGATTGCAAAGCCTGTCGACTAATATCGCTTTTCTCCCCCGCACCGGGCTATAGCCCGGTGCGGGGATCATATGAACAACAGATATGATAAAAAGAAAGGGCACCAAAATGAAATTCCTCGTCGAGCTTGACCATATCAAGACAGGCCAGCCGTTTACCGAAGACACCGCTCGCTCCTTCATCGAAGGCATTATTTTCCCGACACTCGCCAAGGCCGAACAGCTTGCTCAAGAAGGCTGCATCGTGGCAGGCGGACCAGTAGCCGGACGCATTGCACTACGCTTCATCGCGGATGTGGAAACAACCCAGCAGCTTGATCAGCTCGTTTCCAGCCTTCCCTTGTGGACGGTCGCTGATACGCGAGTGACTCCTCTTATCGATTTCAGTGACCGCCGCGCTCACATCCAGACACTTCTTGAACGCATTACTAAACGATAACGCCAAACAAGACGCTCCGGTCGACGTCCCCGCCGCACGGGGCCGCGGCTGGGCTGGGGCGTTATTATTCAAGATTATATTTCTCGTATCTTAATAACAGGAGAATGAGCAATGGATATACAACAGAAAGTAGTCTTGATCACCGGAGCTTCGTCTGGAATAGGAAAAGCCGTGGCATTGGCACTGAGTCATAAACAAAATCGTATTGTCATTACTGCCCGTCGAAAAGAATTATTAACGAATGTAGCAGAAACCATACAAAAGAACGGCAGTGAAGCTTTGGCAATCCCGGGAGACGCACTGGACGAGGAACAAGCGGCAAGGACCGTTCAGGAGGCTGTTTCTCGATTTGCTCACATAGACATCGCATTACTGAATGTTGGTGCCGGGCCTGCGCTCAACACCGCAAAGGCCTCTCCTGATGAAATCAAAGAAAACATGCGGGTGAATTATGATTCGATGATTAATTATTTCTGTCCACTGGTACGTCAGATGAAAACCCAGGGTTCGGGTGGAATTATCGCCAATACAAACTCACTGGCAGGATTCTTGGGACTTCCCATGCAAGGGCAATATTCAGCTGCAAAAGCAGCATGTCGCATCTTTTTAGATACTGCCAGAATTGAGTTGAAACCTTTTCATATCAGGGTAGTTACAATTTGTCCTGGCTTTGTGAATACAGAGAAAAATAAGGAAGATGGAATTCCCAAGCCATTTTCAATAAGTGAAGAAGATGCAGCAAAACACATCTTAAAGGCTCTGCAGTTCGAGATACAAGAGTATATGTTTCCTCTTTCTTTGAAGACAGGAATTATACTTGGGAGATTTCTCCCACGATTTGTTACGAATAAAATTCTCTCTCAATTTCTACCTTCTGAGTATTAATGGTATGGTACAGAATTGAAGATAACAAATAATCCAGCGGATGGCTTACAGCCGCAGCTGAGCTGCGGCGGCTAGACCTCAGTCCACAACTTGAAGGGAGCTTCGCACAATGTCAGATCATAAAGCGAGTCGCACGGCGCTGGGAACCGCATACCTGAGGGCTGCGCATCAGTTGTTTGAAACACGGCCGCGGATCCTTGATGATCCGGTTGCATTGTCATTGCTTGGACCGGCTGCATTGCAGCGGATCAAAGATACGGCGGATCACTATCGAACTCCCGAAGGGCTTGCATTGCGCGCTCATGTAGTTCTGCGTTCGCGGTTCGCCGAGGACCGGCTCGCCGCTGCGGTCCTTCGCGGAATTACGCAGTATGTCATCCTGGGGGCAGGCTTCGATACCTTTGCACTCAGGCAACCTCCATGGGCGCAGGCTTTGAAGATTTTCGAGGTCGACCATCCGGGGACACAAACCATGAAACGTTCCCATCTTGCCGCAGCCGGCCTCGCAATGCCCCAGAACACAGCCTTTGCCGACATCGACTTCGAACACGAATCGTTACTCGATGGCCTGCTTAGGTATCATGTCTCGATGGACGAGCCGACCTTCTTCTCCTGGCTGGGTGTGACGATGTACCTCAAAGAAGACGCCATCGATGCCGTGCTCCGGTCTGTCGCAACGTTTCCGGCGGGCAGTGAGATCGTGCTTACATTCGTGCGGCCGCCAGGCGACTCTCCTTCGCCACTCGCCCGGCGCACCGCAGGCCTTGGCGAACCTTGGGTGAGTTACTTCGAGCCTGATGTGCTCGAAGTAAAACTGCGTGGCCTCGGCTTTGCCAGAGTGGAGTTCCTTTCACCCGAAGAGGCTGAGGTGCGGTACTTCCGGCAGCACCCAGAAGACCTTCCAGTACCGAAGCAAACGAACATCCTCTGTGCGGTGCTGTAATGTTCCCGGAGATTTCTTTGAATTATGAATTTTGTGATTGGCTTTGAAATATAATCATAAGGGAGAGGTGATCATGGAAGAAAAAAATCTCATACTTGCCGTTGATATCGGTACTACGGAAACGAAAGCAGTGCTGGTGAGCCCTGACGGATACATAGATTCAAATCAGTGTGCATGCAGCCTCTCGTATCCGGCAAAGTCGTGTGTTGAGCAATCTCCGGAGGAGCTGTCGGATGCGATATATGCATCCAGCAGGGATGTTCTTGCGGCGCATCCCGACCTGATCGGCAGGCTTGCAGGAATCGTGTTTACGAGCCAGATGCAGAACACGATTCCTGTGGGCAGAGACGGAAAACCTCTCATGAACATGCTCTCCTGGATGGATGAGCGCGCAGCCCGGTTCACCCAGGAAGAGATGTACAGGGGGCTCATCAAGATCGAGGGCTACCCGGTCTCAAAGCTCATAAAGTTCCTGAGAATAACCGGCGGCATGCCGGGAAAAAACGGGAAGGATACCGTATGCAAGCTCGCGTGGATGAAAAAGAACAAGCCCGATTTGTATGATTCCGTTCACAAGTTTCTCGACGTAAAGGATTATGCCGTCTTTCTTGCCACCGGAAATTATGTGAGCTCATACGATATGGCGTACATCACATGGCTCATGGATACGCGGAAAAAGGACCAGGGAAAGTGGACATGGTCGGAAGATATCCACCGCATGTACGGGCTCGACACACGCAAGATGCCGGAGCTCAAACCGTCAACTGCAATCGCAGGCACCGTCACATCGGAATTTTCCGCAAAGACCGGCGTACCGGAGGGCCTTCCCGTGGTGAACGGCTCAGGCGACCTCCTCACCTCGGCGATCGGTTCGGGCGCCATCGAGATGGGGGATCTGCACGTCAACATCGGCACCGCCGGCTGGGTTGCCACACACTTCCCGGGCCATGCCGTCGATACGCGCCATTACATAGGAACAATCGTTTCAGGGATTCCCGGCGTGTATCTTCTGATCAGCAAGCAGGAAACCCTGGGCGCTGCTCTCGACTGGGTGAAAGGCATGCTTTACCCCTCCGAGCTCACGAAAGGGGCATCATCCGCTGAGATATACGCTAAGGTGAACGAGGAAGCGGCGCGATCGGCCCCAGGCGCGAACAGCGTCATTCTGACTCCGTGGCTTTTCGGGGAGCGGTCGCCTATCAACAATCCCTACCTGCGCGGACAGATATTCAATATCGGCCTCAATACAACCAGGGCCGATCTCTGCCGGGCGGCGATGGAAGGGGTTGCCTTCAACATCCGCTGGGGAATGGAATGCGTGGAAGCACTGTCGGCTAAAAAGACCCGGCCGACCACGGATGAAGTCCGATTGATAGGTGGCGCTTCAAAGAGCGACGTATGGTGCCAGATCTTCGCCGACGTCCTGCAGAGGCCGGTCGTGCAGATGATGAACCCCCAGATGGCATCGGCCCAGGGCGTAGCGACCATCGCGATGGTCTCCTTAAGGATTTACCGGGATTTCAAGGAGATAAACAGGATGCTGAAAAAGGGAAGCCTCTTAAGGCCCGATCCGGGCACAAAAGCGCTGTATGACAGTCTGTTTGCACACTATAAGGCGCTGTATAAGAATAACAGGGCAAGTTTTAACAAAATAAACCGGTAAAGGGCTACCTGCCATGAAGCGTTTCATTGAGGACTACCGGAACGAATCATTCGACATCATCGTGATAGGCGGCGGCATAACCGGCGCGGCGGTTGCCTATGACGCCGCGAGCAGGGGATTGAGCGTAGCGCTTGTGGAAAAGAACGATTTCGGCTGGGCCACGTCGGCCGCTACTTCCAAGGTGATCCATGGCGGATTGCGCTATTTGAAAAACCTTGAATTCGGCCTGGTACGCGAGTCGCTGAGCGAACGAAGGATTATGGAGAACATCGCCCCCAACTTTGTCTATCCCATGAATTTCATGTTCATCAATCCCACGTTCGTCATGAAGATAGGGCTTTTCGTGTACGACCTGCTCGCATTTGACAAGGGATTCACCTGGGACAAAAGCAAAAAGATCCGCAACCACTACCCCCTTTCGAGAGAACGGGTTATCGAAGAGGAGCCGAACGTAAAGCGCTACGGGCTGAAAGACGCCAGGGTGTACTATGACTGCCTGAGCATTTTCCCCGAGCGGCTGACGCTTGCATTCATTAAGTCGGCGGTCCGTTACGGGGCAAAAGTATCAAATTACACAAAAGTGGAAAATTTCATCATCGAGGATGGGAACAGGGTTTCCGGCATAGCGGTGCGCAATCTCCTGGACAACAGATCGCACACTATCAGGGGAAAACTTACCATCAACTGCACCGGCCCCTGGGCGGATATCGTGCTCAAGCTGGCAAAAAAGGGGGTTTCGTCTGACAAGATACGCCGCTCCGAAGGCATCCACCTGATTGTGAAGAAGCTCATCAACGCTCATTCCGTGGGCACCATGACCAAAACGGGCCACTTTTTTCTCATCCCCTGGCGCGGGCATTCGCTGATAGGGACTACCGACAAGGAATATGGCGGAGATCCTGATGGCTACCACGTGTCCAGGCAGAGCATCCAGGAGCTGCTGGATACGGTAAACAATGATTTCGGCAACAACGATCCCATCGGGTACCGTGACGTGCTGTTTGCATACGGGGGCCTTCGCCCGCTCCTCGATGCGAAGGGGCAGGACGTGCACACCACCACACGCAAATACGAAATCTTTGACCACGCGGATGTAGGGCTCAACGGCCTCATAACCGTTGAGGGCGGCAAGTACACCACCAGCCGCAACCTCGCACAGAATGTCTTAAGGGTCGTGGAAAAGAGATTAGGGAAAAAGCCCGGCAAGTGCAAGACCGCCGGACAACGGCTTATCGGCTGCGAGATAGAGGACATCGAAAGGTTCATCGATTCCATTAAACAGGGGAACAGGGATTTTAAAGATACGACCGTTGAATATCTTGGCAGAAATTACGGCACCGAGTACGACAAGATTCTGATGCTTGCACGGAAGGATACGAGGCTCTCAGAAATTCTGAACGATGATGGAGAGATACTGGCCCAGGTGGTTTATGCAATTGAGAACGAGATGGCAATCACGTTGAAAGACATTCTCTTCAGGAGAACGGGTATCGGGACTCTGGGCAATCCCGGCGAAAAAGTTGTAGCGAAAGTCGCCGATATCGCAGCACAAGCGCTGGGCTGGAATGCTGACAGGAAAAAATCGGAAATTTTCGAAGTCGAAAAGGTCTTCAGGCTTCCCGAATGAATCGATGATGGGACATATTTATTTTTTCAATCGGGGACCAAAACAGGGGACAGCCGACAAACGGTTGCATGGGACCGGTGCTTCGCCTCTGCCGATGATCCGTGATATTATGTGGTTCATCGTTCCCATATACTAAAGAGGTGGATACATGATCCGGCAAGTGTGGGCTGATATCGCCATCGGCTTGGCGGTTCCGCTGGCAACGGCATTACTCTATTTCAGTGGACATATCCAACGCAGACATCTCATGATGATGGTGTGGGGTTTTGCTGTCGGTTCAACGTGGGAGTTCACCAATTACTTCCTTGGTAATACGTATCACGCAATGAAAGTGGAGTGGCCGATGCCGATCATCACCCTGCACATCTTGCACACCTTCTGGGATGCCGGCTTGTTTATTATCGGTTATTGGCTCTGCCTTCTCATCCTGAAAACACCTCATTGCTGCACAAAGTTTCGTTGGGCGGAGCTCGCGATCATGTGGTTTTGGGGCATCGGGCAGGAGTTTATCGTCGAGCTGATGGGTAATGGTGTGATCTGGGAGTATAAGGTGCAAAGCTGGAATCCGGTATGGATATCAATCAGGGGGCAGGATTATACCATGGTGCCACAATTGATCTGGGTAATTGCACCGGTCATTTATTACCTGGGGTTTGTTCGGATCAATCAGGGAGACGCAGTCGAAGCCGCTCCAACTATTCACGCGAAAGCCATGTAAATAATTTGATATAATAGTGTGTTATGCCCTTGTTGTATGCACGATCCCTGTCTCGGTAATAATAGCAGTAATGAGCTCGTGGGGCACCACGTCAAAGGCAGGGTTGAACACGTTCACATCAGGTGAAGACCGACTGCCCTGGAAGGAGCGTATTTCTTCCGGGCCGCGCTCCTCGATGGGGATGCCGTTGCCTGTCGGCATATCAGGGTCGAAGGTGGACTGAGGTGCTGCAATATAAAACGGTATGCCATGGGCATGTGCAAGAACCGCCAATGAATAGCTGCCCACCTTGTTGGCGGCATCCAGATTGCGCGCGATCCTGTCCGCACCAACGATCAAGGCATCGACTTTGCCCAGCTTCATGAGCCAGCCGGCAGCATTGTCGGTTATCAACGTGCAGGGGATGCCGTCCTTCATGAGCTCATAAGCGGTGATCCGTGCCCCCTGGAGCAGAGGCCTGGTCTCATCCATGTAGACCATCTTGAGCTTTTTCTGCTCATAAAGCTTCCGTATGACCCCGATGGCAGTCCCCATGCCCCCTGTAGCCAGGGACCCGGCATTGCAGTGGGTGAGCACCGAATACTCCTTGCCCTGTTCGAACAGGCCTGCACCCAATGCCGCCATGGACTCATTGGCTGCAATCTCTTCTTTCCAGATGGCATCGGCCTCGATCTTGAGCGTTTCCGCTAAACGGCCGGATCCCGCATTCTTCATTGATTCGAGACACCGTCTTACCGCCCATGCAAGGTTTACCGCAGTGGGCCGGGCATTGATGAGGGTCTCCGCAGCATGCTCGACCCCTTCTCTGCCTTTGCCGGCTGCAAGCACGAGACCGTACGCAGCGGCTATGCCTATGGCGGGCGCCCCGCGCACGGCCAGGGTTTTAATGGCCCGGGCCACATCGTCGGGAGATGTGCATGCCACCCATGTCTCTTCGATGGGAAGGCGTCTCTGATCGAGGATGAAAAAGGTATTGTCTTCGAAATAGAAAGGCTTGATCATAGATTCAGGAATTCCCGCTCGGGCATATCTTTTCTGAGCTGTGCGGTTTCATACAGCGCACGGTCAGGGTAAGATTTCAGGAATATCTCCATGCACACGTGTTTGGACCCGCCCTTGGCAAGCAGCACCTTCTCGGTGCGCAGGAAATAGACATCAGTGACATCCACCGCCCTTACCCGGGATGTATCGGCTATGTGCAGATGCTTCACGGTTTCAGAAACTCCTTTACGATATTTCCTGCAACCTTGGGGTTGGCCTTGCCCTTGCTTGCCTTCATGACCTCTCCGACAAAAAAGCCCAGCAGCTGGGTCTTGCCTGCACGGTATTGGGAGGATTCTTTGGGGTTGGCCTCAATAATTTCTTTGATGAGACCCTTGAGTGCGTCCTCATCGCTTACCTGTTCGAGACCAAGCTCTTTGATGATATCCGGCGCTCTCTTTCCTGTATCAGCCATCTTGGTGAAAATTTCCTTCGCCATGAGACCCGATACCGTGCCCTTTTTCAGGAGGTCCACGAGCCCGGTGAGCATGGCCGGCGTCACCAAAAGGTCTTTGATGTCGATCCCTTTTTCATTGAGGACCCGCATGACCTCGGTCATGATCCAGTTGCTGATCTCTTTGGGTGAATTGAGGAGATCAACACACCGCTCGAAATAATCTGCCAGCGCCTGAGTCTGGGTGAGCTGGTCCGCGTCATAGGCGGGAAGGCCGTAGAGCTCCATGAACCGCTGCCGTCTTGCAGCCGGCAACTCGGGGATGGTATCTTTCATCCTTCCCACCCATTCATCATTAACGATTACCGGGATGAGGTCGGGCTCGGGGAAATAACGGTAGTCATGGCTTTCCTCTTTGGATCGCATGGAAAAGGTCTTCCCCAGAGAAGTGTTCCACAGTAAAGTCTCCTGCTCGACCTCGCGGCCGGATTCTATGAGACGTATCTGCCGCTCGGTCTCATAATCCAGGGCCCTCTGCACGTTTTTAAAAGAGTTGAGGTTCTTGAGCTCGGTGCGTGTCCCGAGAAGGCCGGCATCCTTCTTCATGACCGAGATATTCGCGTCACACCTCAGAGATCCCTCTTCCATGCTCCCGTCACAGATCCCTAAGTACATGAGGATCTGACGCAACTCTTTCAGATATGCTACGGCCTCCTGTGTCGTCGATATGTCGGGCTCGGTCACGATTTCCAGCAAAGGTACGCACGCACGATTGAAATCGATATATGACAGCGGCTCTTTCTCGTCATGAATGCTTTTTCCTGCATCCTCTTCCATGTGGATGCGCCTTATGCCTATCCTCTTTTTCGAGCCGTTCACCTCGATATCGAGGTGGCCGTTGCTGCAGAGCGGATTTTCATATTGCGTGATCTGGTAGCCTTTGGGCAGGTCGGGATAAAAGTAGTTCTTCCTGGCGAACACATTCCTGTTTTCAATGGTGCAGTTAAGGGCCAGTCCAAGCTTGATGCCGAGGTCCACGACCTTCCTGTTCAGAACGGGCAGGACCCCCGGCATGCCCATGCAGACCGGGCATGTGTTCGTATTGGCATCGAGTCCGGAGGCTGCGGAGCACGAGCAGAAGATCTTGGAGTTCGTCAGGAGTTGGGCATGAACCTCAAGGCCCATGACCGACACATAATCCGTCACGGTTTCACCTCATGAAATTTTGTATGGTCCTGGAATGTGATGCCTGCACCGAGTATGAGCTGGTCCATGAAGGCGGGCGCCATGAGCTGTATTCCAATGGGCATACCGTTGTCACCGAACCCGCAGGGTATGCTCAAGGCAGGGATGCCTGTCAGGTTGGCCGGTATGGTGTAGATGTCGAGGAGATAGATGCTCAGGGGATCATCCAGCATCTCATCAAGACCGAATGCGGTCACCGGAACGGTCGGGCCTGCGATGATGTCACAAGACTCAAAGGCCTTGCGGAAATCTTCGACGATAAGGGTCCTGACCTGGGAGGCCTTGCGGTAGTACGCATCATAATAACCGGCAGACAGTGCATAGGTACCGAGCATGATCCTGCGCTTGACCTCGCTGTTGAATCCTTTTGCCCTTGTCTCACAGTACATCTCGAAGAGATCTTTGTCATCGCCGTGCCTTGTGCCGTACCTCACCCCATCATAGCGCGCAAGGTTGGAACTCGCCTCTGCAGGGGCGATGATATAATACACTGCGACCCCATACCTGATACGCGGAAGGTCGACGGGGACGATCACTGCGCCGAGCTCCCGAAAGACCGAGACGGCAAACCGGACCGAACGTTCCACATCGCGCGCAAGACCTTCGGAGAAAAAGATATCCGGCAATCCGATCCTAAGCCCTTTCATATCAATCCCGTCGAGCGATGTTGCAGCATATTTCTTTGGTACACAGGTGGAGTCCCGTTTGTCATATCCCTTGATGGCATCATACAAGATCGCCACATCACGGGCGTTGCGGCCCATCGGTCCGATCTGGTCAAGGGATGAGGCAAATGCCACCAGGCCGTAGCGGGAGACCGTCCCGTATGTGGGCTTCAAGCCGGTAATACCGCAGAAGCTTGCCGGCTGGCGGACCGACCCGCCTGTGTCGGAGCCGAGCGCGACCTCGCACAAACCGGCGGCCACGGCGGCGGCCGAGCCCCCGCTGGAGCCTCCGGGGGTCTTTGTTTTATCCCATGGATTTCTGGTGGGGCCGATGTTGCTGGTGTTCGTGGTGGAGCCCATGGCGAACTCATCCATGTTGGTCTTGCCCAGGATGACCGCACCACGGGCCTTAAGCCGTTCGATCACATGGGCGTCATAGGTGGGTACAAAACCTTTCAGAATATCAGATGAGCAGGTCGTGCGTATCCCTTTCGTGCATATATTGTCTTTGACCGCAACGGGTATGCCCTGCATCAAATCCTCATCCCCCCACTCAATAGCCTTACCCGAGAACACGGCCTGCCTGAGCGCACCATCTTCGTCCACGGTGACAAAGGAATTCAGAGGATCTTGCCTGATCCGACTCAAGAGTTTCTCTACATGCCTTTCCGGCGACATGTCATTTTTCCGGTAGATTCGGGCCGTATCCAGCATGGGCGCTCCCTATTCTATCACCTTGGGGACCACAAAGGTGTCATCATGTAACCGGGGTGCATTACTCAGTGCATCATGCCTGGACTGAGACGGTAATACAGAGTCCTCCCTGAGGGCATTTGTCAGGGCATGTGCATGGAATGTAGGTTCTACTCCCGTGGTGTCGACTTCCTTGAGCAAGTCCATATAATCAAGGATGGAACTCAACTCTCTTTGAAACCTTAAGAGTAATTCCGGCTCCAGCTTGAGCCGTGCGAGACGGGCCACATGCAAGACTTCCGATTCTGTAATCTTCACCTGGACTCCCCTTGATCCGGTTTGTTGACAATAAGCATATAATAGAGAAGTAATATTCTCAAGGATAGGGTTATCATTGAAATTTCTCTAAAAAGCGATTGATAAATTTCTATATGTCTTTTATACTATTATAGTTATGGTTTAAGGGCACTTTTAAATCTTCTATTGCAAGGAGGAACCCCATGGCGAAGTTTGAGGAAAAATCCATCCCGGCCGTCTTCCATAATCGTTCGCAGCAATATGGGCAAAGGGCTATCGTCGCCTATAAAAACATCCATGGCGTGTATGAAGACGTCTCGTGGAACAAGATGAACGAGATGGTATGCAACCTCGGATACTTTCTTATCGGGAGAGGAGTTCAACCCGGCGATAAAGTCGCCCTGTTCTCCCCGAACCGTTATGAGTGGTGGGTGACTGACCTGGCTATCCTGTCTGTGGGGGCGGTGAATGTTCCGATTTACGCCACGAACTCCGCAGAGGAGTCGCGGTATATCATCGAGAACTCAGACGCGAAGATGTGCTTTGTTGCCACCAAGGGGCATATGGAAAAGATCCTCGAAGTCAAACCCAAGCTTCCGAACCTCAAAGAGGTGATCATTTTCGATACGCTGGAAAAGCCTGTCGAAGGGGTTATCGAACTGAAGGCAGCCCTCGAGGAGGGTGCGAAGAACCCCAAGGTAAAGGATTTCGATGACAGGATTCATTCCATCAAGGCACGGGATCTCGCCACAATAATCTACACATCAGGCACAACCGGTCCGCCAAAGGGTGTCATGCTTTCGCACGACAACTTCTTCGCCAACGTAAATCAGATCTTCAATGTCGATCCGGAACTTTTCAAGCGGGCTGATGAGCTCACCTTCCTCTCTTTTCTGCCGCTTGCCCATTCCTTCGAACGCACCTGCGGGTACTACACGCCGATGTCCTTCGGCATGAAGGTATACTTTGCCGAGGACTTTGCCAAAATCCTGGAAAACTTCCAGGAGGTGAGGCCGGTATGTATCGTGAGCGTTCCAAGACTCTATGAGAAGATCCATTCGGGCATTGTAGCAAAGGTCGCCACCGCCCCGCCTGTGAAAAAGGCCCTTTTCAACTGGGCAATGGGTATCGCGGCGCAGAACCTTCCGTATATTTGCAATGAAAAGCCGAGGACCGGCTGGTATGCGTTCAAGTACAACCTTGCAAACAAGATAATCTTTTCAAAGCTGAAAAACGCGCTCGGTATGGACAGGCTCGAGTTTGCCTTCTCCGGCGGCGGGCCCTTGTCCGTTTCCGATGCGGAGTTCTTCCTCGGCATGGACATCAAGGTGATTGAGGGCTTCGGCCTCACCGAGACCACACCGGTGACCAATGCGAATAATCGCCACAAGATCAAGCCCGGCACGGTGGGGCCAGCCGTGAAAGACACCGTTGTCAAGCTTGGAGAGGGCGGAGAGCTGCTCATAAAGGGCCCGCAGGTCATGATGGGCTACTACAAGAACGAGGCCGCCACAAAAGAGGCCTTCACTGCAGACGGTTTTTTCAAAACGGGTGATATTGCAGAAATAGATTCCGACGGTTATGTAAAGATTACGGGCCGCATCAAAGACATCATCGTCACCTCTGGCGGCAAGAACATCTCCCCGCAGAACATTGAGAACAGCCTGAAGGCTTCACGATATATCGAGCAGATCGCGGTGCTCGGCGATAACCGGAAATATCTTTCAGCCCTTGTGGTGCCGGCATTTACCGACCTTGAGGGATGGGCAAAGGCAACCGGTTTGGAGTTCACCTCGCGGAAAGAACTCCTGGAAAACGCCAAGGTGAAAGACCTTTATGCCAGGGAGATCGAAGAGAGCATGAAGGACTACGCCCGGGTGGAACAGATCCGCAAGTTTGCCCTGCTCGAAAAGGAGTGGTCACAGGAGACCGACGAACTGACTCCGACGCTCAAGCTCAAACGCAGGGTCATAAACCAGAAATATAACAGCATCATCGAGAGCCTGTATCCTCCTGAAGACTAGCATGGCAATGCAGGGGGTGACGGAGAAATGACCCATCTCCCCCTGCATACCCTTTTTCATAACCTTCTTTCCCATTGAAAAAAATTATTACATCTATTATATTAAATAAATATCGGAATCGTGCTTGAATCAATAATTTTTTGAGGAGGGTTATCAATGGCTGAATTAAAAGAAACATCCATGGGCGCAATTTTCCAGAACCGGGTCCAGAAATACGGCGACAAGACCCTGGTTATCTTCAAAAACAAACAGGGTGCCTGGGAGGAGATCTCCTGGAACAAGATTAACGAGCTGGTGCGTGATCTCGGTCTATTCCTCATAAACAAAGGGGTCCAGCCCGGTGACAAGGTCGCACTCTTCTCACCGAACCGGTACGAGTGGTGGGTGGCGGACCTTGCCATCATTTCCATTGGCGCGGTAAACGTACCAATCTATTCCACCAACTCGCCGGAAGAGTGCAGATATATTATTGATAATTCAGATGCCAAGATGTGCTTTGTAGGCACAAAAGAGCACATGGACAAGATCCTCCAGGTAAAAGGAAAGCTCCCGAACCTGGGTGATGTCATCATCTTCGATGAACTCGATAAGCCCGTAACGGGTGTGATTGCGCTGAAAGATGCACTCAATGAGGGCAAGACCGCCAAAAATAGGGACGATTTTGACAAGAGGCTCAAACCCATCAACATCGAGGACGTAGCTACCATCATTTATACCTCGGGGACCACGGGAAGCCCCAAGGGAGTAATGCTCACCCATAAGAATTTTGTCTCCAACGTAAACCAGGCACAGGCAGTTGATCCTGACTTTCTCGCAGGCGACCACACCTTCCTCTCCTTCTTGCCATTGGCCCATTCTTTGGAAAGGACCGTCGGATACTATGGACCTATATTCCTGGGCCACAAGGTGGCATTTGCCGAGAGCACGGAAAAGCTGCTGGAAAACTTCAATGAGATCCGTCCTACCTTCCTGGTGAGTGTACCGCGAATCTATGAGAAGATACATTCCGGCATCACTGCAAAAGTTGCCACAGCGCCTCCGATTAAAAAGGCCCTTTTCGGATGGGCTATGGGGATAGCAAAGGATAACCTGCCCTACATATGTAATGACAAACCCAGGACCGGCTGGTTTGCATTCAAGTACAATCTGGCCAACAAGATCATCTTCTCCAAGCTCAAGGTCGCCCTTGGCATGGACAGGCTCCAGGGGGCCATATCCGGCGGCGGGCCTTTGTCGGTATCCGATGCCCAGTTCTTCCTCGGCATGGGCATAAAGGTCCTCGAGGGCTTCGGCCTTACCGAGACAACACCAATAACCAATGCAAATAAGCCAAAACTTATCAAGCCCGGAACCGTCGGCCAGGCAGTCAAGGATACCATTGTTAAGATCAGTGAAGACGGAGAGGTCCTCATCAAGGGCCCTCAGGTCATGAAAGGATACTATAAGAACGAGGCAGCCACCAAAGAGGCCTTTACCTCGGACGGATTTTTCCGTACCGGTGACATTGGAGAGATCGACAAAGACGGCTACCTCAAGATCACGGGACGCATCAAGGACCTCATTGTCACCTCGGGCGGCAAGAACATTTCCCCTCAGAATATCGAGAATGCCCTCATGACCTCGCGCTATGTCGAGCAGGTGGCGGTCATCGGTGACAACAGGAAATACCTCTCGGCATTGATCGTACCCTCGTACGCTTCACTGGAATCCTGGTCAAAGGACAATAACATCACTTTCACAAGCAAAAAAGACCTGGTCTCCAAGCCGGAGATCCTCAAGCTCTATGAGAATGAACTCGCTGAGTATATGAAGGACTATGCCCGGGTGGAGCAGATCAGGAAATTTACCCTGCTCGAGTCCGAATGGTCCCAGGACACCGGAGAGTTGACCCCCACCATGAAGGTCAAGAGAAAGGTGATCAACCAGAAATACGGATCTCAAATCGAAGCCATGTATCCTCCTGAATAATGCGATCAATCTTTTGTAAAAAGGCGGTGAGAAATACTCTCACCGCCTTTTTTCTTGATTGTCTGAGCACCTTCAAACGTGAAATATCAAAGGGGATGCTTGAGAGCATATGAGGGTTATGCAGGTTTCTCCCGGTGTGACTGGAAATCTTGCAGTAGAAGTTGCTCCTTAAAAAGACATTACATCCGGGCAGCCAACACCGCTGCCCCGATGGCCCCATTTACCTGGGCAAGATCGTTGACCTCTATCAATGATCCGAATTTTTTCTCAAGCGCCTTTACCACGCCGATATTCTTGGCCACACCACCTGTCATCATTATGGGAGACTGGGCCTTAACACGCTGGGCCATTGCATAGATGCGTGAGGCCACGGAATCGTGGATCCCTGAGATAATGCTCTCCCGGGATTCCCCGCGAGATATGAGCGAGATCACCTCCGACTCGGCAAATACCGTGCATATACTGCTGATCCTGGATGGATTTGCCGACTTCAGCGACAGTGCACCAAAGTCGTCAAGGTTCACCTCCAATGCCCTTGCCATTACCTCCAGAAAGCGACCGGTACCGGCTGCACACTTGTCGTTCATCACAAAATCCTTCACCATGCCGGAGGCATCTATCACAAGGGCCTTACTGTCCTGGCCGCCCACATCGATGACGGTCCTGATGTCGCCATTTAAGAAATGCGCACCTGCACCATGACAAATGATCTCGGTCATGGCCTTTTGAGCAAAAGGCACACTGTTCCTGCCATAGCCTGTGGAGATGACGTGGCTGATGGAGGATGCCTCAATGGAAAGCTCTGCAAGTAATTCATCAAATACCTTTCTTGCAGCCACTTCCACATTGTACCCGGTAAAGATCACCTTGGTGCCGAGAATGGAATTATTATCAATGACAGCAGCCTTGGTAGTGATGGACCCTATGTCGATGCCTGCTGTCCGCATATGGTTATTGTTCATTTAGATTGCAGTGGCTCCACCGTCCACGAGAATGGTCTGTCCTGTGATGAAATCCGCGGCATCGGATGCCAAAAAGAGTACCGGATGTACAACATCTTTTGGCTCTGCAATACGGCCTAAAGGGATACCTTTGACGATCTGATCATGGATGATGTCATTCGACCAGAAGGGCTTGCTGAATTCGGTTTTCACCATGGAGGGCGCCACGGCATTGACCTGGATGCCGAACTGGGCAAGTTCAGCCGCCAAAACTTTTGTAAGCATCTCAACCCCGGCCTTGGCAATGCCGTATATACCCATGGCAGGAGATGCCTTCCTGCCTGCAATGGATGAGATGCTTACAATCTTACCCTTTTTCTGCTCCCGCATAATTCTTGCAGCCCGCCTGGAGCAGAGGAAAGTCCCGTTCAGATTCGTATCCATGATCTTTTGCCATATAGCAATCTCGGTATCGGCGATATCAGGGGTGAGGAGATTCATTCCTACGTTGTTAATGAGGGCATCGACTCTTTTGAACTTGGCGATTATCATATTGAACATCTTATCAACATCTTCTTCTCTGGCGATATGGGCGCTTACCGCGATGACCCTTTCTCCGGCATCAATGGTTTCAAGGGCTGCATCCAGGGCCGCCTGCTTCCTGCCGCATATGGCGACCTTGGCCCCCTGGTTGATCAGCTCCTTTGTTAATTCCAGTCCGATTCCCCTGCTCCCGCCCGTCACAACAAATACCCTGTCTTCGAGTCCATACCTGATCATACCCATAGTGATACCCCCTTTATCCCTTCCTCTGTTTGATGATCTCCATGAATGCATCGATGCGCGTACTTGCCTGGCTTTCGGAAAAGCTCCGCTCATCCACCATATGCGACTCCAGCATCATGCACGGGATACCCTTTTGCTCCTGGATCATCTTTTGGATATCATACTGGCCGAAGGAATACGGTTTGCAGCTCCTGTTGGAATGCATCACCATGCCGTCGACCTCGTACTTGTCTATCATCTGAAAGATGGTCTTTGCCATCTCGTCAATGCCGATATTGAGGTATATGCGGGTGTAGGCCTCAGCCATGGAGTCAAAGAAGTTGTTCTCATCAATATACTTCATTGAGCCGCACCAGGCGGTTGTATAGGTGTCGGCCACAAGGCAGGCGTCATGAGATGCAAACGTATCCGAGAGCCATTTAAGACGGTACCACACGGGCAGATTATCCCAGAGGAGCCTGTATCTCTCGTTCGGCAGCGCCCAGATACCTTGTTCGACGCGTTCATTCATCTCTGCAAGGAGCTCTTTATAGAAGTCCACAACGGTCTTTGTCCCCCGTAATGTAACGATGAGGGCCAGGAAGAAGAAGGCATCGAAAGCCGTCATGGGGGCGGGCTTGTGCGCTGCCGTATCGAGCACGGCCTGCCAGAGCCGCTGGCCTTCTATGGAAAGCCGCCCTACTTCCATGCTCTTGTCCGTATCAAAGGGCTTTCCGCATGTCTGTTTGAGAAACGCAACGTATTCATCGAGCTGCTTGCGCACATATGTCCTTGCCACCTCCGGAAACTCGGTATGGCAGAAGGGTGTATCGAAGATGAAGAGAGGTACATTGAAATAGCGGGCATGCACCTCATACCATTTGAGAACGGTCCCGCAGATGTTGTTGCAGCAGATGAGCATGTCGGGCTTCGGCAGGCCGCCGATGGGCCCTCCGTTCTCTCGGGCGCAGGCGATGTCCGCCCTTGCGTATGAGCACAGGTCGGTGCTGTAGCCCAGAGCCTCCGCTTTCTCACAGAGATCGCTCCCCATGTGGGAGGCCCCGATCATTGCACCATAGTTCTCGGGATAGACCGGTATCACGTCCATGACAATGAGTGGCTCAACGGGCCCGCCGCTGGTGATCCAGGCCACCTTCTTTCCCGTCTGTGATGCCGACTTGGCATCGATGTAGTACTCGGTCATGATCTCCCGCATCCGCTTGGCGGATCTGAACTTCCTCATTTTCTTATCAGCATCGGGGGTGCTCATTATCTCACCTCATCTCTCTCGCGGCTCAAGCCGCTCCTATATATAAGCTAGTCACAATTCACCAGCCACTAATCACTATCCACCAGTCACTCATGAAAGCATCTGTACAAAGGTCTCGAACCGTGTCAGCAACTGTCCCTCGGGCGGGAGCTGGCCTTCGATCTCAAGCAACATACTGGGTATGTTCTCCTTATCGAGGTACTCCTTGAGATAAGGATAGTCGAAGCTGTGTGGGTCGCAGAACTTGAGCTGGAGGAAGATAACCCCTTGGACTTTATGCCCCTGTGAATATTTCACGAGTTTCTCACCACGGCCTGTAATAGATGAATGCTTGGCCGGACAGATAATCCGGCTAAAATACCTATCGGCTATTGCCGTCATGGGATCGCCCTCTTCGCTGATCGCCCCTTCAAAGTACCTCGACCCTGTGCACAGATCGTCCCATACAACCACCGCCCCTGCACGCTCGAGTAAATCGTATATATCCGGCTGGTCGCAGACACTGCCCACAAGCATGACCCTTTTCCTTGAAACTTTAGTTTCGGGCAATGGCCCCTTGAGCCCTTGCACGAGATCTTCCAGCATTTGAGCAGCCTTTCCCCGATCGAGGATCATGGAGGCCCGGACAATGGCATTCAGATCGCTGCCGGTTAACAGCGAGGTGTCCTTCGAGTGCATCTCATAAAGAGTTTCCAGTGATGAGCGGATGATATTGTACGTGTGTATTGATTTTCCGAGGTCATCATCGGTGATGGTGATGGAAAAACCCTTTTCAAGATCGGCCTTGAATTTTCTGAGAACATCCTCGAGATACTGCCTGGAGCTTTCGGTCGTAAGCTTGACCGGCAGCACGATATCGGCAAAGAAACGAAATGCCGTGTTCAGCCTCCAGATATCCGACAACCTCTGGATGGAATCGCATGTATGGGGAAATACCGCACCGTCAAGATAGTTAAGCCTTCCGGAAAGTACATCTGCGAGTGCACCCCTTACGAGAGAGCAGCAGTAGGCCTGGAGATGCCTGTCAGCAATGCTGGTGTCATCCTTTGCGCCGAAAAGCCTCAACGGGTGGATGCCTGCTGCATGGATAATCTCTTCCGGGGTATAGGAGCAAAAATATCCAATGCACTTTTTCCCTTGGCCCTTCATTTTCCGGGCATAGCCGTGGGGATCGGAAGATACTCGCTGGAATTCCTGAATTAACGTCATGTAAGCTCCTTCATCATACTAAGGTGCCTTCAAAGGCATCTGTTATATACCGAATTATTAAATACATTAGTGCTTGTATCAGTACTATTATATCATACTCTTCATTCTTCTCCTGCACTACTTTTGAGAGCGATCTCGTATTCATTGCCGGCATATTTACCCTTGGCAGTGTTCGATAATGTCGTACCTCGTTCTGATATATTGCGTTTTTTTCATCATTCATGTCAATCGCAAAACCACTGAAGCGTATGATATGGAGAAGATTTTCAATGAAACAGCATCATGCATCCATGCCCGAAAAGAAAATATCACCTTCCTCATTCTTTAACCATGGGCTATACTCTTTAAAACAACCCGCATACGTAGTGAGCATATGAAACAGGGAAAGCGATTGATCCAATCCATCAAACGGGCCTCAGACATTTTGGCCTTGTTCATCGATGAGAAGAAATCACTCGGCATCACCGAGTTTTCCAAACGGCTTGGTCTTGCGAAGACGACCATTGCGAGCATTGTGGCCACACTCGAGGCCATCGGTTACCTGGAGAAAGACCCTTTCACGAGTAAGTACCGCCTCGGCCCCCAACTCTTCCAACTCGGGATGAAGTGTGCCACCAACATGGACCTGGTCACCATCGGCCGGGCATGGATGGAGCGGCTCTGCTTCCAATTCATGGAGCCGGTCAACCTGGGAATGCTCGTGGGCGACAAGGTCACGATCGTCATGCGCATCGAGCCGGAGAACCGTTATATGGTATTCCCTCAGGCAGGCTCGGTAATCCCCATGCACTCGACATGCATCGGCAAGATGCTCATCGCCCATATGGATCCCGCCAAAAGGGACCTCCTCCTTGCCGATTACCGCTTCGAACAACTGACACCCAACACCATTACCACGCGTAAGCGTTTCCTTGAAGAACTCGAACTGGTCAGGACTTCCGGTGTGAGCTTCGACAACCAGGAGTCCATTAATGGTCTGGCCGGCATCGGCGGGCCCATTTTCAACCACACCGGTGCGATCATCGCGGCCTTCGCTATCACGGGCAATCCTGATAACATCGCAAAACGCCATAAGGACATTATCGAGGCCGTTAAGTTCACTTCCCATCAGGTCTCGAGCCAGCTCGGACTTACCGGCTGATGATTTTTGTGAGATGATGCAGCAAAAGATAAGTTTTTCAAGTGCTGGTTCTCTATGCAGCACGTAGACGAATGGGGGTCTGCCATGAAGAAAATATCCGTCCCCTCACGCCTCTGGTACGGAAACGCCGAGCGTGAGCTCACTTTTCCGGCCAGGTGGGATGTGACCAACCTCACCTCCCCCGGTCTCGACAAACCCGGGCTCACCTCAGAGCAGATTAAGGAGAAGGTCGACCATCCCATTGACGGCCCTACCCTCACAGCTCTCGCTCACGCCAAGAAGCAGGCAGTCATCGTATTCGACGATATGACCAGGCCTACCCCGGTCAAGGATGTTGCGCCGTTTGTCCTGGATATTCTCCACGGGGCTGGCATGAAGCGGGACCAAATCCGATTTTTATGGGCACTCGGCTCGCACGGCGCCTATGACATGATCAATGCCAGGAAGAAACTTGGAGATGAGATCGTAGAAAAATACGCCGTTTACAACCACGACCCCTTTCAGAACACCATCCGGGCAGGTAGGACTCCCACAGGCGTGGAGGTCTGGTTTAACCGGGAGTTCATGGCCTGCGACCTGAAGATTGGCATCGGGTGCATAACCGCTCATGTTCATGTGGGATTCGGCGGTGGGGCTAAACTCATCATGCCGGGTGTGGCAGGGATCGAAACCATCAACCAGTTTCACAACCAGCTTTTTCGAGACCCGGGCCGGACCGGTCTTGGTAACTTTGAAAACAATATCATGCGTGCAGAATGTGATGCTGCAGGCGACATGGCAGGGCTCAATTTCAAACTCGACTGCCTCATTAACCGCAAAGGGCAGATCACCGATCTTTATACAGGCACCTTCCGGGCCACCCATGCCGCAGGCGCCCAAGAAGCCAAAGATCACTATGGAATACCCTTTTCAACAGGCTATGACATTGTTGTATGCAATTCTTACGCAAAGGCCAGCGAGTCGGCCATCGCGTTGCTCCTTGCGCTCCAGACACTCAAGCCCGGAGCCCAGGGCACTGCCGTGCTCATCTCCGATGCACCCGAAGGACAAGTCCCCCACTATGTGATGAGGGCCTGGGGTTCAGACTATGGCGGAAGGCACTACAGCCACCGTTCTTTAGGGTTCGTTCAACTCCTTATGAAAAAACTCATTGTTCTGAATCCTCACCCCGATAGGACAGGCCTCGATCTGATTTGCCACCCTGATGATGCTACAACAGTAAAGACATGGCCGGAAGTACTTGCAATTCTAGGAAAAGACTACCCGAACGAGGCCAAGGTCGCTGTCATCCAGGACGGAACCATGCAATATTTAAGACAGTGATTTGAGGACATGCACCGGATTTTATTGATGCTGGAATACTGTTCTCTTATTAAACAGTTATTTGAATAACTCTGTGAATCGATTACATCTCAGCCATAAAAAAAGCCTTGACAGTGAACAAGACCTATTGTACCTTTTCGTGGGCTGAATGATGATTCACTCATGAAGGTGCAGAGTGAATTGAGGAGAGGGGTAGTGTCTATCAAAGCACGAACATGTGCTTATGCTGCATATATCAGATAATTATAAGATAATCTTAATGGAGCTAGGTAGGATAGAAATGCGCCTGTTATAGGGGCGTATCAATGTAGTGACCAATAAACAAGGAGATGAGACATGAGTAAAGCAAAGCTTAGTTTATGGTCTTTCATGTTGGCCATGGGTGCTATGTTCTCCATGGTGCCTGTTGCCTTTGCAGGGGAAGCGGACATCAAGCTTCCTGATCTGTCGAATGTGGCATTCATAGGCAACACCCTCGGTGGATTAACAATTCTCAATATCGGGTTGGTGGTATGTGCCATCGGTTTGCTCTTCGGTCTCATGCAGTATGTACAGACCAAGAACCTTCCGGCTCACGCCTCCATGCTTTCCGTTTCCAACACCATTTGGGAAACGTGTAAGACCTATCTGGCACAGCAGGGCAAGTTCCTGGCGGGCCTGTGGGTACTCATCGCAGCGTGTATCGTTTATTATTTCTATGGACTCCAGGGCGCACCAGCATCCAGCATCATCATTATCCTTATATGTTCCATAGCAGGGATTATGGGCTCCTACGGTGTTGCCTGGTTCGGCATCAGGATAAATACCGTTGCCAATTCAAGGGCGGCCTTTGCATCACTGAAAGGTGCACCTCTTGACATTGTCAACATCTGCCTCCGCTCAGGCATGAGCGTCGGCCTGCTCTTGGTGAGTGTTGAGCTCTTCTTCATGATCCTGATCCTTGCCTATATCCCCAAAGAGCTTGCCGGGCCTTGCTTCATCGGGTTCGCCATCGGCGAGTCTCTGGGTGCGAGCGCACTGAGGATCTGCGGCGGTATCTTCACCAAGATCGCCGACATCGGGTCCGACCTCATGAAGATCGTGTTTCACCTCCCTGAGGACGACCCCAAAAACCCCGGTGTTATCGCCGACTGTACGGGTGACAATGCCGGCGACAGTGTCGGCCCCACGGCCGATGGCTTTGAAACCTACGGTGTGACCGGTGTTGCCCTCATCTCCTTCCTGGCCCTGGCACTGTTCGGCAATCAGGAAATGGGCGGCAAACTGATCGTCTGGATATTCGCAATGCGTATCCTTATGATCCTGACCTCACTCGTCTCCTACTTCTTCAATACAGCCTTGAGCACTTCGCTCTTCAAAGGCAAGGTCGAATTCGACTTCGAACATCCTTTAACGAATCTAGTTTGGATAACCTCAGCTATTTCCATCTTCGTAACCTTTTGTGCAAGCTATGTCCTGCTTGGCGACCTTGACCCCGTGAAATACGGTGACCTGTGGTGGGCCCTTTCCGTGATCATCAGCTGCGGCACCATCGCCGGCGCCCTGATCCCGGAATTCACCAAGGTATTCACCAGCACTAAATCCCGCCATTGTGAAGAGGTCATGAATGCATCCCGCCAGGGCGGCGCTTCCCTGAACATCCTCTCAGGCCTCGTTGCCGGTAACTTCTCGGCCTTCTGGGAGGGGTTGATCATCCTGATGCTGATGCTGATCGCATACCTGGTTTCAAAGAACGCTTCGATCATGGCACTTATGCCTGCAGAGTTCGTCTTCGCAGCCCCAGTGTTTGCCTTCGGTCTGGTGGCCTTCGGTTTCCTCGGCATGGGGCCGGTGACGATCGCGGTGGACAGCTTCGGCCCGGTATCCGACAACGCCCAGTCCATCTACGAGCTCTCCATGATTGAGTCAGTGCCGAACGTCAAGGAAGAGATAAAGAAAGACTTCGGCTTCACACCGGACTTCGAGCATGCCAAGCACTATCTCGAGTCCTGCGACGGTGCGGGCAACACCTTTAAGGCAACAGCCAAGCCGGTGCTCATTGGAACGGCAGTCGTAGGAGCCACAACCATGGTGTTCGGCATCATCATCCTGCTCGAGCGTATCTTTGGCAACGTTGCTGCCAAATTAAGTCTTATCCAGCCCGAAATCATTATCGGCCTTTTGATGGGCGGCTGCGTGATCTACTGGTTTACCGGCGCCTCCATCCAGGCCGTTGTAACCGGATCTTACCGCGCCGTCGTGTACATCAAGGAAAAGATTGATCTCAGCAAGACGGCCTCCATTGAAGACAGCAAGGAAGTCGTGAAGATCTGCACGATCTACGCCCAGAAGGGTATGATCAACATCTTTGTGGTCATCTTCTTCATGGCACTGAGTCTGTCCTTCTTCAACCCCTACTTCTTCGTGGGCTACCTCATCGCCATCGCCTTCTTCGGGCTCTTCCAGGCAATCTTCATGGCAAATGCCGGCGGATGCTGGGATAATGCCAAGAAGATCGTCGAGGTGGACCTGAAAGAGAAGAACACCCCGCTGCATGAGGCAACGGTTGTGGGAGACACGGTAGGCGATCCTTTCAAAGATACCTCTTCGGTGTCTCTGAACCCGGTCATCAAGTTCACGACACTGTTCGGTCTTCTCGCTACGGAAATCGCCGTAACCATGACGAATACCGGCCTCAGGACCGGCCTTGCAGTTGTGTTCTTCGTTATCGCCCTTATTTTCGTATACCGTTCGTTCTACGGTATGCGGATTACCGGCGTTTCGATCAAGAAGTAAATCTTACAAAACTCAGTCACCAGGACCCGCCGCCTCATCCTTGAAAATGAGGCGGCGGCTTTTTTATGTGCAGATTTATTTTCACCCCTTTTCAAAATATGCTGATGCCATTATAGGTGAATTAGGTTTAATATCATGACAAGAGGAATCCATACAATGCAGTGGCACAAGAAAGTCATAACCCCGGCTGAGGTCATGGAAAAGATCGAACCCGGCATGAAAATCTTCCTGGGTACCGGAGTCGCCGAACCCAGGACGCTCGTTAAGTACCTCATGAGTTCTGATCTGCCGACTCTGCAGGATCTCGAGCTTATTCAGCTTGTGAGCCTGGGCGACCTCATCACCATGAAGGATCTGCAGAATCAAAAGTTCAGGCTGAAAACCTTCTTTTCAGGATGGGTTGCCGGAGATGCCATCACCGGGGGTCTTGTGGACCTCATACCAAGCAGGTTTTCACGGATACCCGCCCTCATCGAGTCAGGCCAGCTCCCCATCGATGCAGCATTCATCCAGGTCACCCCGCCGAACGAGGCAGGGTTTGTGAGCCTCGGTGTATCCGTGGATGTCGCCCGGCAGGCCATAGAGCAAGCAAAGCTCGTAGTGGGCGAGATCAATGATAAGGTTCCCTATACCTATGGAGACACATTCATTCACATAGACGAGTTCGACCATCTCGTGAAATCCGAGGATAGCCCGCTCTATCTTGCACGTTGGCCGGTAGACGATGTGTTCGATCAGGTGGCCGCCAATATAGCTTCGGTCATCGAAGACGGAAGTTGCATATCCTTTTCTCTCGGTCCTATTTATGAAGCCTTGGGCAGACACCTTACGGCAAAGCGTAATCTTGGCGTCCACAGCCCGTTCTTCACCGATGCTCTCATGGATCTCATCAAGAGTGGTGCCGTGACCAACCGCAACAAGGGCATCTATCGCGGCAAATCGCTGGCATCATATGCCTTTGGCACAAAAGAGCTTATGCGCTGGCTCGACAAGAACCCGCACGTGGAGTTTCAGGGTATCGACCTCGTGTTCAGCCCTGTCCAGATCGGGCGTAATCCGAAGTTCATGGCCATCATACCGGCCCGCAAGGTGGACATCTCAGGGCGTATTGCCATGCAGATAGGAAAGGGCGCAGTAGCAGCTACACCCGGAGAGGCTATGGACTTCATCAACGGAGCCGAACTCTCAAAGGGAGGCTGCACCATTTTTGCCCTGCCCAGCAGAAATCGCAAGGGAGAGCACAATATCCTGCTGTCGGTCGAGGAATTCCCCAACCTGCTGAGCTTAAGGGAGTCCGTAGACATGGTGGTTACCGAATACGGAGTAGCCAATCTCCGGGGGAGAACCGTCAGAGAGCGAGCTCAGGCGCTTATCGACATAGCTCACCCTGAGGATAGAGAACGGCTTGTGGAAGAGGCCAAAAAGAACAACATCCTCTACGCCGATCAGATATTCATGCCGCAATGTGCTTCATTATATCCTTCGGATATCAATGCACGGCATACCTTCAAGAACGGTATCGACGTGAGGTTCCGGCACATTAAACCTTCTGATGAAGAGGAGATGCGCCGCCTTTTTTACCGTTTCTCCGACCAAGCCGTTTATTACCGTTACTTCAGCCCAATCAAGACCATGCCCCATGCGAAGATGCAGCAGTATGTAAATGTGGATTGCAACCGTATCTTGTCCATCGTGGCTTTAGTGGGTCCCCTGGACCAGGAGCACATTATTGCAGAAGCACGTTTTGTCAAGGACAGGAACCGTCCCTATGGAGACGTAGCCTTTGTCGTTGATGAAGAATACCAAGGCATAGGGATCGCATCATATCTTTTGGAAATGCTCATACGAGTAGCAAAGGAACGCGGTCTTCAGGGGTTTACTGCAGATGTGCTTGCATCGAACAAGTCCATGTTGAAGGTCTTTGAGAAATCGGGCCTTCCTGTGAAATCCAGCCTCTCAAGCGGGGCATATGAGATTACGATGCCGTTTTATGAAAAGTGACCGGTGAGCGGTGAAAAAGTGATCGGATACTGATAAACCGATTTTCGGTTCACTGATCAGTGATCACTGTTCACTAATCACTCACAAGAGAAAGTCTCTCTTCAAATTCCGCCTGATGCTTCTCAAATGCTGCATGCATTTTCTCAAGATCGGCAAAGCAGGCCTCGATGGCCTGCTCACTCTCGAGAATGGCATGGGAAACCTCGAAGATCTTCTTCCCATCCTTTTTTAACGTTGCCTGCTGCAACAACACATGCAGTTCTTTAATGATATTCTCGTGCCGCTCTATCTCATTTTCTGCATGGGTAATCTTCTTCTCAAGGGGAGTCAGTACCTTGGAGCGCTCAGAAATTATCTCCGAGCGTTTCTTTCTCAGCTCTTTCTTGTTGATCTTTCCATCATCGAGATTCGGTCTTGATTCCTTTTTTACCATGGTTTGAATCACCTCTTCGTCCCCCCAGCCTCCCTTGTCGAGGAACCTTTGGTATCCGCCTTCAAATACCTCAATGGAGTCATGGTAGAAGATAATAAGCCGCTCAGCCAATGCGTGGAGAAACATCTCGTTGTGTGTGACCATGACTACCGCCCCGTCAAAGCTGTCAAGCGCAGCCAGTAGTGCATCACTTGTTTCCATATCGAGATGGTTGGTGGGCTCGTCCAGCAGCAGGAGGTTCAACGGGGTCGCCAGGAGCTTGCCCAGCATCACCCTACTCTTCTCGCCTCCGGAGAGCACCTCGATCTTCTTGGCTGCATAGTCTCCCTCAAACATCATGGCGCCGCATATATTACGGGCAGACTGCTTGTCAATATCAATGGCCGAGTACATGATCTCCTCTTCCACAGTCCTTGAATCAACAAGAGACTTGACATTTGTCTGCTCAAAGACGCCCTTTATGGTCTTGGGGTTGTAGACAACCCCACCGGCATCGGGCTTTAGCTGGCCGGCCAGGAGTCTCAGCAGCGTGGTCTTGCCCTTGCCATTAGGACCGATGACGCAGACCTTCTCACCAGGACGGATGACGATATTAAAGTCCTTAATGAGCTCTATTGATTGGTCATAGGAGAATGACAAATCCTTTGCCTGTAATGCATATTTTGCAAAAAACAAGGTACTTCGGAAAGAGAACTCCAATGACTTAATCTTTTCTAGTTTCTCTTTGCGCCCCATCTTTCCAAGCAGCCTTATGCGTGACTGAACCAGCCCCACAAGTCTGGCCTTGGCCCTGAACTGGGTAATGAACTCCTCGATCTCCTTGCGCTTGCGCTCATCATTGACGCGTGTCTTCTCGTAGATCTCCTCTTCCTGGGCTATCTGGTTGTAGAACTTCTCGGTGTCCCCCTCGATCTTTCGCATCTTCCTGCGATGAATGCCCATGGTATGGGTTACAATTCTATCCATAAAAGTGCGGTCATGGGTAATGAGGATCAGCTCGCGGGGCCATGTATTGAGAAACCTCTCAATCCATCGGATGGAGGTGATGTCCAAGTAATTCGTGGGCTCGTCCAGCAAGAGGAGGTCCGGGTCTGAGACCAGGACCTTGGCGAGATTGAGTCTCACCTGAAACCCGCCTGAGAATTCGTCCGGATGGCGCTCCATGTCAAGCGTAGAGAACCCGAGGCCTGCCAGAACCTTCTCTACCTTCCAGTGCTGGTCTTTCTGGGTTTCGGACAAACCTTTCATCCCTTCTTTGAGCACCGTATCCTCGGTAAACCCGAGATGCTGGGTGACATAGCCGATGCGGTAATTTTTCGGGATAACGATTGAACCCCGATCAGATTCCTCTTCACCGGTGATAAGGCGGAGCAAGGTAGTCTTGCCATGGCCGTTGCGACCGACAAGGCCTACACGCTCCCTGGGGTTTATCTTGAAGCTGATCCCCTCGAAGAGCACCTGGGGTCCGTAGCCCTTCCAGAGGTTATCTACGCTGATCATGCGCCTAGATTATATAAACATCGCCATTCGTCAAGTATGATCTATTTACAGTGATATCCAACGAGTACGCCTTTTCCGTTCGGACCTATGATAACACCTTTCCCACTATAATAAATTAACTGACCAGCCCCCCAGTCCAATTCCAAGGGAAACTCCGGGTCATCTCCGGCGGCTTTGTACCCCCTACCGATATCATTTGGCTCAATGCCTATATAGGAATTTGCTAAATACCAACTGGCGTGACGATTAGGATCTGTTGACAGGCCTTTTTTCAACCATGAAGGAAATATTTTAACATAACCCGGATCATTACATCTGATATCTTTTAATCTGGCTCTCACCTCTTTTACATGTGTCCCATGCGGACATTTCAATAAATAGAAAGAGTAGCCGTTCACAGTATCCGTTTCTTTTGCATTCTCATAATCAATGGTTTCCAGCTTTACTTTTGCCAGTTCTGAGTATTCACTGTTTGGGTGCTTTTGTAAAAAATTTTGATATGCTTTCTCCGTGTCTATATTATGAGCCTCTTCCCAATCTATATTCGTTGTGGAGCACCCAATTAATAAAAGAACAAAGATTATGTTCCATCTGAGGATTCTCAACGCACATGCCCCCCATGTTTGATCTGTAATCCTAATCGCAAGGTCTGCAAGCACACACATTTTTATCATAGTGAATAATTCACTATAATATTTATTGTATCTTAGTAATTTTACCGCTTTCAATAACAAAAAACAAATAGATTTAAAGCCTATAGAAATTAGACCATTGAGAAAAGGGTACTTGAAAGGAGATGTGATCGACCACATATGAATATCGATCCAAATACCTATAAATCTCCTCTTTTGGGAGCTGCAAAAGCTCCCATTTTTTTAGGTACTGAAATATCTCAAGTAGCCAGAGGTAAAGACTATCGCGTAAAGGTTCTCTACCTACTGTCATATTAGGCTACCACTAGATCGAGAGAGTCAATCTCGTACCAAATCCGTACCAACTAATCGCTTGGGTTCGATTCCCATGCGCTCCGCCAATAACTATTTGATTTCATTAAGTCATAGCCTTAAAAATACCCCAAAAACCTGCAAGCAAAGTGCAAGCGTTTGCAAGCAGGCCTATGAAAAAAGCTTATTGGGCCGCCTAGGATTTTATCTCATGGAGGCCTTAATCTCACTTTGCTTTCCGGACCATCTGCCCCCAATATACCCCTTCAGTAAATCTAAAATGGTGGAGGGATATGATCACTCGACCATCAAGCCGTGGCCTATATCTGTAGACCTACTACACATCTGTTACACACTCAGGCCCTTTCAATCTGAATTCCCCATCCATCACCCAAATCAAGAGAGATCATGTATGCGCATTGCATTAGGAATATCTATAAAAAATAAATCACTGTCCATTCTCAAAATCATGGTGATCTCGAGTATCATATGCTTCCATAATTTCTTGTCATCATCTGTACACATCCACGCCATAACTTCGTCTCAAAATCGCAACATCACAAACCATGGTAAAATAATCAAAGCGTTAGATAAGAGTTACTTCGAGGAAGTGTTCTATGGGTAACTATCAATTAAAAAACACTGATTTTATTACTATCACAGCTCCATTTCTGTTGATGCCTGATCTGTCTCTTGAGCAAAAAGCTCTATTATCAAAGGTCGCATTTATGCAGGGAGATAAAAGGGTTATTGCCTCGAATTCATATTTTGCAGCCCTTCTCTCTGTTGAAGCTCGAAGTATACAGCGATGGATCAAAGATCTTGAGGAGAGGGGCTATCTGATTGTGAGGTTCTCCAAAAAGCCGGATGGTCAGGACGAAAGAGAGTTAACTGTTAATTTATCGATGATTCCTGGTAGTGAGAGAAGCCAAAAGGAGGGGCATGACAAATTGTCACCCTCCCATGACAAATTATCACCCCCCCGGTGTCAGGATGTCACCCCCCCCCGACAAAATGTCACCCATAGTATTGTTTTAGATAAAGATTCTTTAGAAGAATCTTTATTGTCCATTCCGGTTTTTTCTACACAAGAAAAGGTCAAAAGTGTCTTTACCCGTGTCGATGATTTCTTTGAGAATGCCTTTTGGCCAGTATATCCTCGAAAGGAAAAAAAGGAGCGAGCGCGTGAGCTATGGAGACAACTAAACCCTGAACCTCGCCAGGCAATATTTATCATACGATGCATTGAGTATCTTAACCGGTCACTTTGGAGAAATCGAGAAAAGGACAAAATCCCTCTTCCGACTACCTGGCTAAATGACAAGGGCTGGCAAGATGAAATTGCGCATGGATGGATCCAGGAAGAAAAGAAACGATTGGCCGGAGAACAATCACAACGTGATTTGAAGGAAACAAAAAAGGAAGAACAAAACATGAAAGATGAGCTTGAGCGAATTAAGGAGCGAATCCAAGCCATGGGAGAAGAAGATAAAATGAAACTCCGGGAGTATGTCATTTGCACAATGCCGCCTGGCATGAAGACAATTTCCCGGTCAGGAAGGTTGGATGGGATCATAGATCAACTCATGAGTACTTATTATCTTGAGTGGGCAGCAACACAATCAGAAAATATGCAACCCTATTTATACTTAGTGCATGGGTGACTGACTGATATCGATACAATATTAAGATGTTAAAGTATTCTATTAAGAGGATGATGAAGAAGGCAAAGAACAGGCTTGACTATGTAACTATTCCGTTACTACTCTGATATCTAATCATGTCTTTTGATTCGTTACAAATAATGGCCTGATGAGAGGGAATATTCTTCCAGGATGAAGACCGATGAAAAGAGCCGTCTCAGCGGAACCCCAAACCGAGCGTATTTCAGGATCTGTTGAACGGGTCACTTTCCATAATGAAGAGACAGGATTCTGTGTCTTACGGGTCAAGGTAAAAGGACACCAGGACTTAGTGCCTGTTGTAGGTTCAGCTGCCTCCGTAACTCCTGGAGAGTTTGTCGAATGCCTCGGTATCTGGCATAATGACAAGACTCACGGCCTGCAGTTCAAGGCAAATAACCTGAAGGTAGTTCCACCCAACACAATTGAAGGAATTGAGAAGTATCTCGGCTCCGGTATGGTCAAAGGTATTGGCCCTCATTTCGCCAAGGTTCTCGTGGGAGCCTTTGGAGCTGAGATATTTACCATTATTGAGGAAGAACCAGAGAAACTCATGACTCTATCCGGTATCGGCAAGAAACGGATGGAGAAGATCACCTCTGCCTGGGCGGATCAGAAGGCTGTTCGGGAGATCATGCTCTTTCTCCAGTCTCATGGTGCCGGTACAGCTCGTGCTGTACGTATATATAAGACCTATGGAGATGCTGCTATCATCAAGGTAACCGAGAATCCCTACCGGTTGGCGCTGGATATCCAGGGTGTTGGCTTCAAGACCTCTGATATCATAGCCGGTAAGTTGGGCATTTCCTCTGAATCTCTTATTCGTGCTCAGGCAGGTGTGCGGCATGTCTTGCAGGAAATGTCAGGAGACGGCCACTGCGCTGTCCCCTGGGAAACACTTGTTACAGAATCTGAGAAGCTGCTTCAGATCCCTGTTGCAACCCTGGAAGAGGCAATCCATGAAGAGATCACTCAAAAGAATCTGGTTCAGGAAGAGATAGACGGCAAGCCATGCCTCTTTCTTGTCTCGCTCCACCGGGCCGAGGTGGGAGTTGCCAACAGCATTGAACGTATTGTGCGAGGTTCTCCCCCCTGGGTTAATATCGATGCCGAAAAGGCCATACCGTGGGTTGAGGGGAAAACGGGCCTGAACCTTTCACAATCCCAGTGTGAAGCACTGAAACTTGCCCTGAGAAGTAAAGCAGTAGTCATCACCGGTGGTCCGGGTGTGGGCAAGACCACCCTGGTCAACTCCATACTTCACATTCTCCGGGCAAAGCATGTGGAAGTCAGACTCTGTGCTCCAACAGGCCGAGCAGCTAAACGGCTCTCTGAATCCACCGGTTTGGAGGCCAAGACAATTCACCGGCTGCTGGAGTATGACCCAAGATCCTTTAGCTTCAAACGAAACCGGGAAGAACCCCTAGAAACTGATTTGGTTGTCGTGGATGAGACCTCGATGGTGGATGTGGTATTGATGAACCGCCTGCTTGCAGCAGTTGCGGACAATACTGCATTGATACTTGTGGGTGATGTGGATCAACTACCTTCTGTGGGGCCAGGTTCAGTATTGGCGGACATCATTGAATCAAGGGCTCTTCCCACAATTCGATTGACAGAGATATTTCGCCAGGCAGCTACATCACGGATTATTGTCAATGCCCATCGTATAAATAAAGGGGAGCTGCCATTAAAATCAGAAAAAGCAGAACCCACCGATTTCTATTTCATACCATCAGAGACACCCGAGGATATTTACAAGAAATTACTCCATGTAGTTACTGAACGTATTCCTGATCGATTTGGCTTCCATCCGGTAAAGGATATACAGGTACTGACACCCATGAACCGTGGAGGTCTTGGTACCCGCTCCCTGAATACCGAGCTGCAGAAGGTGCTCAATGATAAGGGAGAACCCAGGGTAACTCGTTACGGAACTACATTTGCCCCTGGTGACAAGGTTATCCAGATGGTGAACAATTACGATAAGGAGGTCTTCAATGGGGATATCGGGCAAATCAGGGAGATCAGTCTAGAGGAAGGTGTGATCACTGTTGAGTTCGACAAGAGGTCTGTTGATTACGAGTTCGGGGAATTGGATGAGGTATCACTGGCATATGCCACAAGCATACACAAGAGTCAGGGGTCTGAATATCCTGCGGTAGTTATACCCCTTTCCATGCAGCACTACACGCTTCTTGAGCGGAATCTGATTTATACAGCGGTAACACGAGGGAAGAAACTGGTGATCATCATAGGCCAGGGGAAAGCTCTTTCCATTGCAGTCAGAAACAGGAAGTCAACAAAGAGACTTACAAACCTTGCTGCAAGGATCAGCTCGTTAATGGGCCTGGAATCAGCGGAGATGTTGTAGACCGCAAAGTAGTAAAATATAGAATGTGACATTAGCAATATAGAGTATATATTTCACATTCAATTTATTCTGCAACCCGGATCTTCCCTGAGTCCCTGTCAAATACCAATTGTTGCGAATCCACTACCCTCTCCTTTTCCTTTTTAGAGAGTCGCTTGAAGTGGTACTCGACTTTCAGAGCCAAGGCCCGATCTCCGACAGGATGTGAGAATGCTAAACTCTGCGGCTTGTGGGCAAGAAGGTATTTAGCTGTTTTTCGACCTTGGGTGATATGCTCTTTAAAGCGTCTTTGAACATCAGTTGATATTCCAGCATACATTAATTGATCAACAGTCCGGACAATGTATAAATACCAGCGGACCAAGTCAGTCTCCTGAACGGGCGAACAAGCAGTCCCTATCTTGCAAGCGATTCTTGTATAGCCGTTTGTTCATAATCTTTCCAACCTCTTTCCCATTCGCATGTGATAGGGTGAGAGTCATTCAACAGAATCAAAGGTTTGTCTGTAGTCATCGACTGACCTGCCCCAAATCCTTGTACCACCTTTTAAGTTAGACTTCAGCCATTATGAATTCTCTGGTTAAGTATGTCTCTGGCGCTGGAGGACGATAATTCAAGGAACTGTGCGGCCTGACAGTGTTGTATTCCATGCGCCATTGCTCAATTAATATTTTTGCTTCTTTTAGTGTATAAAAGATCTTCCCATTGAGTAATTCATCCCTGAACTTACCGTTGAAACTTTCAATATAGCCGTTTTCCCAAGGGTTGCCCGGCTCAATATAAAGGGTCTGAACTCCAATATGTGGTAACTATAATCCTAAGAGATTTGGCTGGATAAAATACCAGCTGTTCTTTATAAGGGAACCATTCGTACCAACATGGTCTTTTAAATAAATACGAGGAGGAACTCATGACAAAGACAGAATTGGTGGATGTTATTGCAGGGAAGGTAAAAATATCAAAGACAGCATCATTGACAGCAGTAGATGCCCTTACAGAGGCAATTACTGGTGCTCTCAAGAAAGGTGATAAGGTCACCCTGATAGGCTTTGGAACCTTTGATGTAGCTAAAAGAGCGGCACGTACAGGCATGAATCCCCGTACAAAAGAGAAGATAAAGATCAAGGCAAGCAAGGCTCCTCGGTTCAAGGCTGGCAAGCCACTGAAAGCTGTGGTGAATAAGTAGAACCATGGAGAATCAATCCCAGAAAGAGGAGATTACTCCGATGGATCTTGGTGAACGATACAAGTGTTTTAAGTGTGGCTTCAAGTTTTATGACCTGGGCAGACCAGAACCCATTTGCCCTTCATGTGGAGTCAATCAAAATGATAATAAAGAGGCAAAGGAGATTCACAAAAGAAATAGACGATCTGCCATCATGAATAAGGCAACCCCTGTTATATTTGCTCTGGAAGAAAGGGATAATGTGATCGAGGTTGTTAATGAGGTTGAGGCTGAAGTTGCCGTAGATGCTGATAACATTGTCCTTGAAGAGCATGGAGATATGGATAACGAATAGAGATTGATATCAATCCTGAGACGATCGGTCTTTATGCAGAATTATTGAATGTGACATGACTATAGATCTGTTATGAGTACTATTGCTGTGCAGAACTGATGACCAAGAGGGAGAACGAGAATGAATATCACAGGAGCAATATCAAAGAGGAAAAGTATAAGAGCCTACTTGGATAAGTCAGTTCCTGCCGATGATCTAGATAAGATAATTGAAGCTGGTCGGTGGGCTCCGAATGCTGGGCCATTCCAGATTTCGGTAGTCCGTAATTCAGAGCTTCGTAGAAAAATAAATGATCGGACACTCGATGCAATGGTTCACTCTGGCATTGAATTTCTCCAAAGTAGAGCAGCTCTGCCAGGGTATCAGCCTCTATATGGAGCACCTGTACTGATCCTGTTTTCTGCTCCGGATAATTCTCCTTATGGTGCTGTCAATGCAGCCCTTGCTGCAGAGAATATGCTACTTGAAGCTACCGGACAGGGCTTGGGATCATGCTTCCTTGTCAGCCCGACATTGGCATTGAATGGTGAGAACAACCGTGACCTTGCACGATATGCAGGAATCCCTGAAGGTTATGGGCTAAAATGTGCTATCATCATTGGTTATGCAGCAGCTGAAAACAAGTTCACTGTTGCTGAACGTAGCAGGAAGGGCACAGTAAGCTACATTGATTGAAGGGAGACCTCAGCCTCTATAATGGGAAATGATATGTAACTATTGAAATGTACAAATTATATTTAACATATGAATGATTATCGGCGATTTAATGCCCTAAGCAAGCATGCCACATCTCTTATAGATCTTTATACTTTGCCATTCTGAATAGCCTATTGAGATCTCCGAATGATATATTCAGTAATGACCGACTAGAGATAACCACAAGCTATATGTACTTTCCGAGAGATCAATTTATGATAACTTGCCACTATCGATACTCCAGACATAGGACCTTAAAAGTAAAGATATCTTTAACATATCTCTGGTTTTTGCATGTATTCAAATCCGAATAGTTATCGAAGTTATCAACGGGGTGGGCAAAGTGGTGATTATGTGGTTACAAATATTCAATAATCAGAAACTGTGTCTTCTGGCATGTTATCTTCGGTTTATTATGTAAACAGCTGAACTCGATCGAGAGAAATGTATATAAGCATATGTAATTAACTAATCTGTATGATTATTTGTTTTACAACACCATTAAGGACTTTCCCGGCCTATCATAAGAAATATTGTAAAAAGCTGCTTTATTCCATCAGCAGTTGGTTTCATTACTTCTGTAGCAGTCCGATCCCGGATAGCATCAAATCCTGCCTCCATAAAAACCTGACGCAATTTTGCCCGATCAAAACCAAAGTGGAATACCCCTTCATTGGTGCCATGGAACTTCCCATCATCGAGATCAAGATCAGCAATGCAGAGATATCCATCAGGAGATAATATCTTGTAGAATTCATCGAAGAGAGGTTTTATATTCTGAATATGATGCAAGGTCATGCTGCTGACAATTAGTTGGTAAATGCCACCCAGAACATCACCCTTCTCTAGATCCAGGTATTCAGTTGTTACATTAGTCAGCTTCTTATTTTCAATCTTCGCCTTAAGAACATCAAGCATTCCTTGGGAACTGTCAACACCAGTTATTGAATGGACTAAAGGCTGTAACCTGAGGGTCAAAAGACCCGTGCCACAGCCAAAGTCCAAAGAAGACATATCTGGGGTCAAAATTATTTCATCTGATATGGCATCAGCAATATCATTAGCAATCTTTACCCGTCCTGGCTCTTCATCCCAGGAAGCTGCCTCCTTATTAAAATCACGCTTTTTGCTATAGCTCATCTAATAAACCGATCTCATCCATCCGGTTTGCTTATCTATCATAAGCTTATCTACTATAGATCCTTCTTTTGTGATAATCTCAGCCTCAAAATATTTGTCTTTTTCTGTGACTTGACCAACCTTGATATTAGGATTTCTTGAAAAAGCTATATAACGTTCCACTGTCGATTTGGCTTGATCAATTGTTAGTGGTTCTCCAGAACGATAGTAACCTGGTCCTGAGCCCATCATGCCTGGCCCACAGCCTCCACCATGCCACATCATTCCTCCACCATGGCCATAACATTGATCATCCCAATCATGCCAACGATGAGAGCACCCCTGAATAATTCCTACTGTCAGGATAAGTAAGAATACTAGACCTAGAGATCTTCCTATTCTCATGGTTCCCTCCCTGGTTCTCTTTTAATGTGGTTTTCCTTTTAAATAATTAATCATGGGCTGAGTGACCAGCGGCACCACATCACCTATCATATGAGGCATAAGGTTATCCATGACCTTGGGCATAAGTTCAGGCATCTGCTCGCGCATGTAGTCGGGCATGGGGATGCGCTCGCCCACCTTCTTGAGCATGGTGTCCATGACCTTAGGCATCATCATGGGCAGCAGCCTGGGGAAGAGTATTGGGAACATGGGCTTCATGAGGTCAAGTGCACCCGGGATTTTGCCCATAATGCGCATCATGGGCCCCATGCCGAACGGCATTGACGAGATGAGCTCTGGCCACATGGTGCCCATGAGGTCGGCAAACCCCTGCGGAGTCATGAGTGCTATCATGGCTTCGAACACGGCCCACTGCTTGGCCACCTCGGGGTTGGGATCAGGGAAATCATACCCCAGGGCGGACGCGGAGAACCGTGCGAGGTCAACTACTTCGATGGGCATCTTCTTCTTGTCCGCAGTGACCCGGAACTGGAACTCGCAACATGGGCACAGGGCCAGGACCTTCTGGGCTCCAGCATCCAGTGCCTCGTTCAGGCGCGTCTCACCGATATCCGCGGCTACCAGGGGCTCCTTGAGGAGGTTGAGCACGCTCCCGCAGCAGTGCGCCTCGGCATGATGATAATCCATCTCAACGAATTTCACATGGGGGATCGCCTTGATGAGGTCCCGTGGTTCCTCATAAACGCCAGAGACGCGTCCGATATGGCATGAGTCATGCCAGGTGACCGTGACCTCCTTCTGCCCCGTATCTGGGAAGGTGAACTCGCCCGATCTTATCTTTTCCGAAAGGATCTCGCTGTAGTGGCGTGCCGTTATGTCATAATCGATACCCAGCTTTTTAGCCCATGTCGGGTAGACATGTCGCCACATCATGTTGCATGCAGGACAGGAGGTAATAACGGTGTCACTGCCCGCTTCTTTGACAGCCTTGATGTTCTTCCTCATGATCGCTTCGAAAACATCCCACTTGCCGGCAACGAGCATGGGAGTGCCGCAGCAGTTCTCCTTGTTGCCCACATAGGTGAAATCCACCCCTGCCTTGTCCAGCAGCCGCACGCTCGCCATACCGATGTCTTCTTCCACATAGCTGGCCGTGCACCCTGCAAAATAGACGTTCTTGGCCGTTACTCCGGGTCCGTGCTTCTCTTTCAGATCTTCAGGGAACCATTTAGATCGGTCCTTACGATAACCGGCCCAGATATTGCCTTCTTTCATGGCTGCAGCAGACATGATCTCAAAGGGCGGGAAGGTCATCTTCTTTTCTTCATCTACAAGCTTGCCCCTGAGCTTCATCCAGGAGGGTTCGATAGGAAGCGCTGCAGAGCAGCGGAAATTGCAGAGCTCACAGGTGGTACACACAAGAAAGGTATCCACCATCTTCTGGTTCCACTCCTGCTTGCCCTTCATGTACTCGCGCAACCAGTACCATTTGCCTCTCGGGCTTTGGCTCTCCCATCCCCGACCATAGAACTGGTCGCACTCATCCACACAGTAGCCGCACTGGGAGCAGCTGTAGGCATACCAGGCAACATCAGGTGGGATATCCCGAACATCTTTTTCAGGCCTCTCCCCCACTTCCGTGATGATGGCATAACTGAAAGGCCTTATGAACGGCTCGAATATGCTTGCCAGTTTTACAGCAGTCCCGATAAGTCCTGCGCCAAGCACCTTGCCGGGGTTGAGAATACCCTTGGGGTCTATCTTTTTCTTGAAAGATTTCATCCGTGCAAGCCGGTCCTTCCCAAGGACTGCCTTTGCCTTGCTCTTGAAATAGAGCCCTGTGGCATACGCTCGTCCGCCATATTTTTCAGCGATCTTCATGACTGTGAGCGACAGGGGGAAGACAAAGTTGTAGCTGAACTTCCGCTCATCGCTCGGGATGAATCCGAGGATGACCACCTCGGGCTTGCCGGATGTGGATTTCCTGATGACCACGCCTTCCTTTACCACGGGCTGCTGGATGGTGCTCTCCACCTTCTTCATGAAGTCGCCGAAGGCAGACAGCGGGATGACCACCTCTGCGGGCACAAGGCTTGGGCCTAAGCGTTTCACAACCATGAGCTTGAATCGGTGTTTCCATTCATGGTGTGCTATTCTATCGCTCAAGATTTCAGCCTCGCATAGCTTGATGATCTTATTGAGGCCGTCCATAATTTTTTGGGAGTCCTTCTTTCTGAATGTGAGTGTGATGATGTAGGATGCAGGCAGGAGCACTCGCTCCTCTGCAGGGTGTCCCCAGTGCTCCATGATGGGCGCCTGGTTCTTCATTTCAGCCATCTTGGGGTTGATAAACACGATGGACCATATGGGCAGGTCCTGCGCTATCATTGCCTCCATGAGATTCTGGAGATCGTGGGGGTTCGGACAGCCGATGGAGACCAGATCCATGGGCTCATCATTCTGAACCTTTAGGGTGATCTCGCTGATGAGACCGGTTATGCCTTCCGCATCGCTGATCATATCAAGATCTTTCCCCTCAAAAACACTGACCATGCCATCGGGGAGCACGACACGGGCGCTCAGCACGATGTCCCTGAACCAGCCTGCTTCAAATGAACCGAAGCCAGCACCTCCCTGGGCAAGCCAGCCCCCTGCCGTTGAGCTCGGGTAGCTTGATGGGTAGGTAAGCAGCGTCATGCCTTTCTTCTTCAACTCATGATCAAGCGCCTCCCAGACGATTCCGGGCTGGACAGTTGCTGTAAGCTTGTCTTTATCGACAGAAAGCACCTTTTTCATTCGATAGAAGTCCACCACAATGCCGTTCTCAACTGGCAGGACCCCTCCATAGCCCGATGATGCCTTTCCCCTCGGTGTGAGCGGGACATGGTTTTTGGCGGCCCACATCACCAATTCTTTCAGCTCTTCTTCGCTTTGGGGCTGCACCACAGCATCAGGGGTGGTATCGCCGATGAGCGGCTTGATAAGACTCGGCATGGCAGCTATGTCGTGGCTGTAGAGCATTCGCTCCACGTCATCGAAATTCACACGGTCCTTGAATTTTTCCTTGAGATATTCCTTATGGGTATTGCTGAGATTCGACATTCTCATGCCTCCTGTGTGCTATCTTGCCGAGTTGATCGGAGCTGTTCCTGCATTAAAAATACCATGTGAGCCCGAAATCAAGGCTGTCTTCGCTCAGCTTTGACTTGAGTGTGACCGGCTGGCCCAGGGGGTTGGTACCGGACTCAGAGATGGTGTTCTCAAAGGCATGCATATAACCGAGGTTCACAGCAAACCGATCGGTAAACTTATAACCTGCGCCGCAGGTTATATGCTGTTCCACAATGGCAGGGAACCCGATGATCCTGAAGGTCTCATAGTAGTATGTGGGCAGGGTACTACCCTGGACATTCTTGACACTGTTGGGGACCGGCTGTTGAGGGTTGGAGAAATTAAAGCTTCCATTAAAGTTGTTGTGTTTCTTGACCGGGTTGTTTCCGTAGTTATATCCGGCCCTCAAGGTAAATCTCTTCACAGGCTCCACCTGGACTCCCAGGGCATAAACGCACTGATCTTTCCAATCAAAGTCAGAGTACCCTGCTGCGTTCGACCAGTTCACCCAAGTCACATCTGCTTCAACGAGCAGGTTCATGATTGTGGGGTTCTCATATGCCACTCCCCCGCCAAGCTGCTGGGGTGAATCGAGTTTGAGGTTGTCGAGCGTGCCATTCTGCTCGAAGTCGGCGACGTTCTTATATGTCACTCTCTGGGGTGTTGTATAATTCAGGCCGATAGTGACAGGATCAATGGGATGATAAAGGGCGCCGAGCTGGACTCCTGCACCATAATTCGGTGACGATCCGTCCCTGAGATCCAGGGTGGCATAGTCGATATGCACTGCCATGCCCAGGGAAAGTTTATCCATCGGTTCAAACGCAATGGCAGGCGCGAACTTCATGACCTGGAGAGAGGTATATGACCCGGAAACAAGAGGATAGCTCCCCCCGAGTGTGGCTTTGTCAAGGTCTTTGCCGCGATAGTCCACACCGAGGCCTGTCACCCCGTAGGCTGCAAGGCCGAATCTCCAGAGGGGAAGCTTGTCGGTAATCGGCACGCTGATACCGATGGCAGGTATACTGTATTCTGTATCCGCACTATCGGACTTCACGATGCTGCCATTCGTATCGACCTCTCCCTTGATCTTTGGCATGAACAGAGTGCCGGCAAAATCAAAGGCCGAGGCCGGGCAGTATGGTCCTACGCACATGGCTGCAGGGTTTGCAAACACCGCACTGATGGCGTCCTGGGGGGCTGCGATGCCGACTCCGCCCATGGAGCGGGAAATAGGCCCGATGCCGATCAGGTTGTCACCGTTGGTGGCGAGTGCTCCTGAACTAGACACCATGATTGTCATTACTGTTAATGCCAGAATACTAGAGATTCTCCTCATATCTACCTCCTGACTGGTATTTTCTATATCCTTGTGTAACAGTGCATGCTCTACATATTTTCCTAATAATAATAAGAACATCCTAGCCTGGCTAGGGGCAGCAATAGAGTGGCTGTCATCTTTTTCTCGTCGAAATCTTCAACGGGACATACAGTGGGCAGAAACTGATGAGACTGGTGATGATAAAGATAGCTGCAATGATGCCCAGAACGATTGCTGCAACCCCGGTTATTGACCCTGTAAGATAAAGTACTGCCACTACTATTACTAAAAGTAACCTGATTGCCTTATCTGCTGTTCCCATGTTTTTTGTCATGATCCACCATTTCCTTTGCAAGAGAGACTGTCTTGGATAAGCCTGGTTTCTTATCTGTGCCTTTAGGTGTTTTGTCCGCCACCTGGCAGGACTGGTTTGACCCTCAGGTCGGTACACCCAGTTTTGGTAATAACCAGCTCTGGAGTACGTACCAGACAAACACAATGAGAATGAATAGCAAAAAATCGTTCATGGACTATTTTCCTTCTTTCTCATGTTACTGATTTGTTATGCTAAATTCTTGTCTATAAAGGATGCCAGCTGTGTCCGGGGTAATGATCCCACCTGGGTATCCTGAACCTTTCCCTGCTTTATGAACAATAATGTTGGGATGCTCCGGACCCCGAATTTTCTCGACGTTTCAGGACTCTCATCAACATTCACCTTCACGACATTCACCCGCCCATCATATTCCTTGGCTATCTCTTCAAGCACAGGCCCGATAGCCCGGCAGGGTCCGCACCAGGGTGCCCAGAAATCTACCAGGATGGGGTAATCAGATTTCTTAACAGCGACATCAAACGTGTTATCATCTGCATGAATTACGTATTCTTTGTCAGCCATCTTTCACTCCTTACATCTGTGATTTCTTTTGCTCAGGGATTCTTCCTTATGATAAAAAGATCTCATCCCATGAAGCTAGACATATACCCCCATGGCGATACAGTCATTGATCTAGATCAATGAAATGAAATTTTTTATGGATACTCTGAAACAGATACAGGACATCTCTATTTTTCAAGGGCTCTCCAATAAAGTATTGGAGGCTCTATCCCGGCGTATACTGATCGGGACATACCAACCGGGAGAGGTGATCGTTGCTGAGACGGACCTGGTCAAGCAGTTCTTTGTCGTTGTTTCAGGGCAGGTGAAACTCTCCAAGAGCTCGATAGAAGGTAAGGAACAGACCCTGTACCTTTTAGGGCCTGGGGAACCATTCGGCCTGTGTACAGCCTTTGCCACCCATGATTTTCCCGCCGAGGCACTTGCACTGAAAAAGTCCGACATACTCACCATTCCCGGACCAGCCGTTGAAGATATCGTCATGAAAGAACCTGCACTCCTCCTGAACATCCTGCGGGTGTTGTCCCGAAGGCTCAAGGAATCCATGAGCCTCATCGAGTCCCTGGCTCTCCAAGAGATTCCCCAGCGTCTGGCCGGTTTAATCATGGCCCTGTACCGGAAGGATGAAGAGAACGGCCTGAGGATCGACCTCCCGGTCACCCACCGGGAACTTTCCAAGATACTGGGAGCAACTCCCGAGGCCCTGTCCCGGACGCTGCGAAAGATGCAGAATGATGGGGTACTGGAAGTTCAGGGCCGGATGATCACTATTCTGGACTATAAAGCCCTTGAGGAACTCTCGGAAGGGAAATAAACACAAGTTCTATCCTTCAATAGATCAGCCCAAGAGCTGTAACCGTAGTAACAAGACACAAGAAGAGCAGAGCACCCATGAAGATAGTATCTGCCGCTTTTTCATAAGAATCCTGTTTTGTCGTAGAACGTATAGAACTATATGACATTAAACTGGAAGCCATGAATAAAAGTATCCCTACCAGGCATAGGTCATCGAGAAAGGTCTTCTCATGCATCTTTGATACCCTGATAATGTTGAATATCAAAAAGCATATGCCCAGTAGATTTGCGGAAGCAGATAAAATATGGTGACTTTTTGGACAGTTTGAATTGTTTTCAACCATGATTCACCTCCACATAACTTATGGATGAAACCCGTTCTTTCTTCATTCCCTGATGAACAAGATCGTTCTGGAAAGCCCTAGCCCTACGGTCACCAAGTGTAAGTTTTGATCCTATTGTGTCTCCTTCACCATGATTTCTCTTTATCCAAAATTTAAAATCTGGATGTACCTTGATGAAAGACAGCTTCTGGTTCAATATATCTGGCACATCAGGCTCAAGGGTGGGCATGACAAAATCGAAATGGATTTCATTCCTGTCAGAAATCTTTATCTCATCTGTAGCGCTTTTTATGAGAGCAGATTCATTCACTTTTGACGTTGGAGCAGAAAGTATTGGCTGTATGGCCTTCTGTTGAATAGAGGGATTATCCTCGTCTTCTTTATCAATAATAATCTTTTCACTATACAGAAGAATCACTTCTGTTCCTGGAATCATGAAAACAAGTATAAATAACCATGAGTTTTTCATGAGCAACCTTCTTTCCGTTATAGATCTTATGCATATGAAGGTATCTATTACAGTCCTGAGAGCACCATTTGATTCATCAATGCCTCATGTAGTAACTTGATATCAGACTTAAGATGACTGAATACCGAAGCAGTGATGATGGTAAAGAGAGCTCGAAGATTGTTCTTAGGTAATCTTATTCAGGAGGTGGTCTTGCATATAAGGAAGATAGCGGTTTAGAAGACCATAATAGCAAGGGGTAACTTTGTTCATACTTTGTAATTATTATTGTAGCTCGGGTATCGGAACCAAGAATGGGTAATGTGGACTTTGATATGCGATGTCCCCAAGCTTAGATTACATCTGAATACATCTACTTTCAGGACTGATTTGAAAGCGATCATTTATTGAAGTTATCACCAATATGATCAAACTGTTGATAATGGTATTAATCTATGATTTTTCATGCCCATCTTTTTCGATGATTATCAAAATAAATCTATGCTCTGGAATAACCATTAGCCTCGGCACGAAATTTACACATCTGCCGAGCAAAAACAGGAGTCTTATTCTCCATTAAACTGGATTTTTTATATTGGCACCTTCATATGATCACTATTATGTATTTCACAGTCACCAATCATTATTCACTTCTCTCTGATCACTCAATACCGCTTCCATCTTCCTGTGGACGTACTCCTTGAAGTCCAACTTTTTTTTAATGACCCTTCTCATGTCCGATCGTTTGAGCCATCTGGAGTATAGCCAGAACCAATGCTCTGGGTGTTTTCTGACAACAGAAGCCACCCAGGACTGCATGAAGTCACTCAGTTTCTGTATAGCCTCATCCCCATCGCCATACTGTGCCGTATCCACAGCCTTGGCAAAGTACCAGTGGTAGGTGCCTTTCTGCTTAATGGTATAGACCGGCATTACCAGGGCATTACCTATGAGTGCTATCGCGGCTGGTGCGGATTTGGAAGGCGCCGGCATGCCGAAGATATCGCAGAACAGGTCGTCTTTCTGGTCTCCACGCATGTCGATGATCATGCCGACGATGGTCTTGCACTTTTTCAGTTCATTAATAAGCATGTGAAATGTGCCCGTTGGTGGCAGGACGGTGGCACCACAGCGGTCCCGGATACCGTTCACTATAGCTTCAAGCTTCGGATTTTTGCGGATATCAGCCATGGCGTAAAACTCAGTGCCCACAACCTTCTTCATATGGCCGAGGATCTCCCAGTTCCCGATGTGGCCCGTGAACATCATGAGCCCCCGTCCGCTTGCCAGCGCCTCATCTACGTGCTCCTTCCCCTCCACCACAATCCTGCTTCTGATCTCTTCATCGCTCATAAATGCATACCGGATCGTGTCTACAATTATTTCTGTCTGGTTCATGAATACCTTCAGCACAAGCCGCCACGGATTTTCTATGCCAAGGGCGGTGCGTATCTGGACTGTGGCAACCTTCCTATGGAACGGGTCTATGAGCCACATGATGATGCCAATAAATCGAAAAAGATTCACCACGAGGTTATAGGGCAGGCATCGGATGAGCCTGATCACAGCGCGTAATGCCTGATATGGTATTTCCTGCAGGATAGGGATAATAGATTTCATGATTTCTTCTTTCGTATCTTAATTTCTTCAGTCTGGGCTTTTGTGAACTCTCGAAAGTCATTATCGGTCTTAATTGTCTTGGCGGAAGTGTGTGCGTTTCACCCATCTGCTGTGCAGCCAGAACCGCTAGTCCTGGTATCTACTTGTTCACAACATCCTTCAGTGCCTTGCCAGCTTTGAAACGAGGAGCCTTGCTTGCCTTGATCTTTATCTTCTGCCTGGTTTGAGGATTTACACCTTCTCTGGCTGCCCTTTTAGCAACATCAAAGGTCCCAAAACCTACTAAAATGATCTTATCGCCTTTCTTGAGAGCGCCAGTAATTGACTCTGTGAGTGCATCTACGGCTTCCAATGCTGCTGATTTGGATATCTTTGCTTTGCCTGCAATAACATCAACTAAATCTGTTTTTGTCATGAGTGCCTCCTCGTATTTATTGAAAAGATATGATGCGAATCTTTTGCTTTCGTATAATGGACAGCTGATACCCTACTTAATCTTATCACTCAGCTTATATCTCCCTTTGCCCAGATAGACCAAGTAGTCCTTCCCATTGCGAGTATACTTCCATGAGGTGTGTTCCGGGGCTGCTGATATGACCATGGTGTTGAAACTCTTCTTATTCAGCTCAGGGTATTTCTTGATTGCCACATTAAACAGGTCCACCGATTTGAAGATTCCATCATCTGCTTTCTTGGAGACCTTTTTCGCAGATTCTAAGATTATGTCATGGATTGATTTACTGAGCTTCTTCTTTATACGTTTCCTCTTCATGGTAGGAGCTGCCTCAACTGGCAAAGATATGATGGATGGTTTTACTTTGATATTTTTTACAACAACCTGTGCCTGATCACCCTTGATCTCCAGTACAGCATTGACCATCAGAACGAACTCCAGACTCTTTTTCCTCATGGAAACTCCTCTTGATATAATATTTGATTCTATGATTGTTAAAGTTACTTTGCAAGGTTGATTATAATATTCCTATCTTCATGCTGCATGCGGGATCATACTTCAAACCATCTCAATCCTATCAACAAAGCATTAAGGGAGGGGGGGGTCAGTTTGAAGATAACTTATGGAATGTTATCTTACATATGGTATATTCCTTATAAGCACAGTAAGAATTTTATTCTTAAGAGGAGACCATATGAATCTGACCAAAGAGGATATTATTGAGGATATACTCATGAACACAGGTCTGGATAAAGTAACTGCATCTGAAGGTATCGAAACTTTCATTCAGATTATCAAATCCAATCTGAGCAAGGGTGAGGATGTTAATTTCTCCGGTTTTGGTAAATTCCATGTAAGGGAGAAGCGAGCGAGAAGAGGTCGTAATCCGAAGACCGGCGAAGAAATGATCATATCCCCAAGGCGTGCTATTACCTTCTCCTTATCCACTGCATTGAGGGCAAAATTAGATGACAGTGATGAGAAATAAGGTTCATCCGTTTGATGTACTTCCTGAAAGTGGAATTCACGGTTTTGAAAAGTATGCAAGATTACAATTAATAATGAAGGAGAAACGTAATGGGAGACAAGGGCGGCAAGAAAGATAAGGAAAAGGGTCGAAAACAGAACATCGAAAAACAGAAGCAAAAGTCAAAAAACAAGCTTGATAAGCAGCTCCAAAGAAATCCTTGATAGAAATAATAAATATCACTCTTCCACACGGCTAATGAACAATTGGTGATTATTTGTTACAAATATTCACTATGGGCAAACCGTTCCGTTTGGAAAGAAATGCTCTGGAATAACCATTGGCCTTGGCATATTATCTATGTATCGAGAACTTCAACTCAGGCTTTGATTATCACGGAATCTATGTGTTCTGTGTGGATCATAAAAAATGACAATCTGGAGAACAAGATCTGACATCCGGACTCTTAGCTCAATGATTTAACTTGTCCCGAATCAATGATACAGTCTATTGCTCTATGATCAAATCATCCCTGATATCGATACAGCCTATGACGCTTTGGGCTGCGGGACAAAAGGGGAGATAGAGAGAAAAGGCCTCTTTTGCCTCTCCGATTTTCTCCTGAAGCAATCTGAGATGGTAATTCACCCGTATCCGGGTGATCTTGAGTATACCATTGACATCCTCGATATCACCTTCAACTTCTGCCCAGTATTTATCTTCAGGGGTGGGGATCTTTTTTCCGGCCAGCACCGTGGCCAGTGTTCCCATCATTCAGGCAGCAACTGCTGCTACGATATGATCAAGAGTCGCAGCGTGCTCCTTTTCAGGTTCGACTTTATAAAACTTCTTTATCCCACCATGTACACCGTAATATACAGGCTCATTAAACCCCTCAATGAGTGCTCTTCGGGTGGGGCCTTTTTCACGGAAAATTTTGATGCGTGAAGTGTGAACGATCTCTCCCATTTTTACCACCTCTTTTTCATAATATTGAGGATATAAGTTTATTACCGCTTGATCAACCTATGCTAAGTAAAGGTATCTCCAGTTGTGAACTATTTTTCAAGAGCTCCCTGGCATGATGAACCTGCACCTGCAGTACAGGAAAAGCAGTGATTGCCGATGACGATCTTCCGGTTTCTCAATCTTTCAAAATCAAAATTGTTGATATTGTTTGAGGGAGTACATTCAACCGTCAGACCCAGCATCTGATTGAAGTCACAGTCATACAAGTGCCCATCCCATCCTACGGACAGGGTATTCCGGCACATCAGACAATGAATAGTAGATGGGTTAAAGGATGTATTGAGGGCATGCATGTAATCTTCAAAGTTCTCCGATCGGATTAGATAGTCGAGATACCTGCCCACTGGTGAGTTGACCAGGCAATAGAGGGTATTGAAGACGACTCCGTGCTCGCTTTCCATCCTGGTTTTATATTCATACTCCAGGGCCTGCTGCGCCCCGGGCAGGTAGGTGCCCACAGGATTATAGACAAGATCCAGGATCAGGCTACTCCCAGGCTTGCCGTATCCCCGCTCATTGAGCAGTCGCATCACTTCCAGGATTCGCTTGAAAACTCCTTCCCCCCTCTGTCTGTTGCCCCGTTCTTCGTGGTAATCAGGCAAGGAGGCGATAATCTCGACCTTATTATCTGCATAAAGGTCTATGAGATGCTCATAGGGCTTCTCAAGGAGGATAACGAGGTTCGAGCGAACCATCAGCCTGCGCTTCAATCCGGCAGCTTCCTGAATAAACCATGGAAGCTCAGGGTTCATTTCCGGAGCACCACCGGTAATATCTATGGTACCGATCGGGTGATCTTGGAGCACTTGAAGACACTTCTCGAAAACCTGCATGCCCATTACCTCTGACCTGTGTGGCCCGGCCTCAACATGGCAGTGCCTGCACGAGAGGTTGCATCTTTTACCCACATTTATCTGGAGTATGTCGATGGCATCAGCGCAGAGAGGCGAGATGATCCTCTTATGAAACGATATGTTCAATGGATTGTCATTGAGCAGCCTGATCTGCTCAGAAGACGTCATGCTACATTTCCTTCTTCTTATATCATGTACTATATTCCCCGCTTTAAGATCATCAAAAAAACAAGTGTCAAGGACACTATTCCATGGCGTATTAATATTAATCACGAGTGAAGGTTATCAGCAACTGCTTCAGTCAGGCTGCACGCCCTGCCTTTGAGGTTGAAAAGCAGGCGGAGCACAGTCTTGGTCTTTTCCGAAAAGATCTTCGATGCGAATAGGTCGCCTGCTACGCGCTTGGAGATTTCAGACATGGTAGGGTAGATATGCACTGTGCCCGCCATGGTTGAAAGTTTAATACCAGCAGCCATGGACACTATCCACTCATGGATGAGCTCTCCCGCATGCGCCCCGATGATTTGACAGCCAAGCAGAGAGCCTTTCGGGCTCACGAGCATCTTAATCTTGCCCAACGTCTCTCCCTCTGCAAGTGCCCGGTCGTTATCTACAAAGTGCTCTTCGATGACGCGGTACCCGGTGCCTTCTTTCTGGGCGCGTTTTTCATTGAGCCCGATGCTCGCGACCTCAGGGTCTGTGTAGGTGCACCACCCGATCTTTGAATAGTCCGCCTTCCTAGGCAGGCGGAGCACGGCGTTGGTGAGCGCGATCCCGCCTTCATAGCCAGCAACGTGGGTGAACGGCATGACTCCGTTGATGTCACCGCAGGCATAGATATGGGAGATATTGGTCTTCATCCGGTCGTTTGTAGGGATGCCCCTCGGAGTATATTTTACTCCGGCGGCATCGAGATTAAGACCTTCAATATTCGGCTTGCGTCCAGCTGCAACAAGAATGGCATCCCCTTCGATGACTTGGGTTGGTCCCTCCCCCTTTGAAGGCCCAATAGTCAGTGCAATCATTTCGCCACTTGATTCTGCTCTGATAGCCTTGGTATCGGTATGGATTTCCACACCCTCGGCAACAAGTCGCTCTTTCAGGATGTCAGCGAGGTCAGCGTCTTCAGGGCCCAGGATCTGGCCCATGAATTCTACAACGATAACTTTTGCTCCCAGACGTGCAAATGACTGGGCCAGCTCCAGGCCGATAGGTCCGCCACCCAGCACGATGAGGCACCTGGGGAGCTTCCTCTGAGAGAATACGGTCTCGTTGGTCCAGAACGCCACACTACTCAATCCCTCTACCGGAGGCAGGGCAGGGCTCGACCCGGTGGCGATGATCCAGCTCTTTGCCGAGATGCGTTCACCGTCAAGGTTTACTACATGGTTATCCACAAAGGCAGGGCTCCCGAAGCGGACGCGCGCCCCGAGAGAGCAGAACCGTTCAGCAGAATCGTGGTGCTGGATCTTCTCTATGACCGCATGTACTCGGTCCATGACTGCACCGAGATCGACAGGGGGAAGCAACAGTTCCGGCAGACCGAATTCTTTGGATCTTTTTGCCTGTGCCCATACCCGTGCAGTGCGGATGAGTGTCTTTGACGGAACGCAGCCCACATGGAGGCAATCTCCCCCTAGCTTGTCTGTTTTCTCTATAAGGATGGTCTTTGCACCGAACTGTGCGCTGCCTGCCGCGGCTGTCAGCCCTGCAGCTCCTCCGCCGATGATTCCGAGATCATAATCAAAGGTTGGCATCTTCTGTCCTCCCTCACTCAAGATGATACCGTGTTCATGAAGTTTGTTTTTTGCTTAGGATTTTTTCTCAGCAAATTGGTAGATTATGATAGGGAGATATAAGAATTAAACAAGGACTCAGGGCATGATAAAAATATCAACCTTTTTGATTCCTGACATTAGAAGCTTATCATTATACAGAAGATAATCCAATCTTGGAGGAAAAACATGGCCAGGGTGAGTTCAAATGCATTGGATACTGGTGATCAATTCCCTTTATTAAATCTGCAGATGGTAAATGGAGATATTTTCAAGCTCCCGGATGATGATCATGATTATTCTGTATCTCTCAATGGAGAAGAAGCGATAGCGGAGAACCAATGAAAAAGAAGATAGCATTACTCATTATCATTGCCCTCGCGATCGGCATATTTTACTATTTGGATCTCGGAAGATACCTCACACTTGAAAGCCTCAAGACAAACAGAGACTATCTCCTGAATTACTATTCAAACCACATGCTCATCTTCATCGTGAGCTACATCGTCATCTATACTGTGCAGACCGCCCTTTCCCTGCCTGGGGCGGCCATCCTTACCCTGGCTGGCGGAGCCGTATTTGGGGCGCTAATGGGAACGATATGGGTGAATATCGGGGCCACGATGGGGGCTGTCCTGGCCTTTCTCCTGGCCCGTAACCTGCTGCGGGACTGGGTGGTGAAAAAGTTCGGCAAACAAATGGAGGCCCTGGATAGGGGACTCAGCGAAAGCGGGATGTCGTACCTCCTCTTTTTGCGACTAGTCCCACTCTTTCCATTTTTCCTCGTCAACCTTGCCTGTGGGATCACGGGCCTGCAGCTGAGGACCTACATCATAGGTACCATGGTGGGGATTCTTCCCGGAAGCTTCGTCTATGCGAATGCAGGTTCGAGCATTGCATCCATCAATACCATGCGTGATGTTGCGAGTCCCCGTGTGCTCATCTCCTTTGCACTCCTTGGGCTTTTTGCATTGATCCCGACAGTCTACAAGAAGATCAAGGCATCCCTTCAAATAAAGGGGCAGTCGGGACCTTTAACTTGAGCATTTGAGTCTCAGGGAATCAACCTATGATAAAAGGAATCATCCATCTTATCAGGAAGATTCATTTTATTTATCAAATAGTTTAAGATACTGTCCGTATCCTTCCTTTTGCAGGTCTTCCTTGGGGATAAAGCGCAAGGCAGCCGAGTTCATGCAATAGCGCAGTCCCGTAGGGGGTGGGCCGTCATTGAATACATGCCCAACATGAGAATCTGCATGCCTGCTCCTGACCTCTGTCCTTGTAGTGAACAGGGTATTATCCTGCTTCTCCACGATATTGCCCGGCTCCAGAGGCCGGGTAAAGCTTGGCCAGCCGGTGCCGGAGTCATACTTATCCTTGGAGCTGAATAGTGGTTCTCCGGAGACGATATCCACGTAAATCCCTTCATGCTTGTTGTTCCAATATGCATTATCAAAAGCCGGTTCTGTTCCACCCTTCTGGGTTACCTTGAACTGCATTGGTGTGAGCTTCTTTTTCAGGACCTCTGCACTCGGCTTGGTGTATGAACCTGTTTTAACCTTTGCTGGTGTATCTTCCCTGTCTTTCCCCCAGACCTTGTCAAGGAATTGGTCTCGGCCTGATCTGTACCTATAATATTTATACCGGACCGGGTTTTTCTTGTAGTAATATTGGTGGTATTCTTCTGCCTTATAGAACGGGCCAGCCTTCACAATCTCGGTGACGATGGGTTTTGTAAATCTGCCTGACTTTGCGAGACGGTCCCTGGACTCCTCTGCGAGTCTCTTCTGCTCATCGTTGTGATAGAAGATGGCGCTCCTATACTGGTTTCCCCTGTCCACAAACTGCCCCCCTGCATCGGTCGGGTCAATCTGCCGCCAGAATACCTCTAGCAGGTCCGCATATGATATCTTCGCTGGGTCATAGGTTATCTGGATGGACTCGGCATGGCCTGTTGTCCCGGATGAGTTCTCCTCATAGGTGGGGTTGACGGTATGTCCCCCGGTGTATCCTGAGAGAACCTCCTTCACCCCAGGGAGCTTATCAAAGGGATGCACCATGCACCAGAAGCATCCCCCGGCAAAGGTAGCCAGTTCATATTTTGTATTAGCTGCGTTCCCGGTAGATAGTGGCAATACAAGCAATATGGCTATAAATCCTTTCATGATATTTCTGATCATCTTTTATTCCTCCTGAATAATTGGAAACTTATAGTTATTTATGTAGTGTTTGTCTTGAGTAAAAAGAAACCCATACCTTAACTATCTTTAGTTTTCAGAGAGCATCAAACTGAGATGATACGACCCGGACATTCCTTCACCTCATTCCCGGTTTGACAGGAAGGATGCTCACGGTTTCGCTCCCAATGTCTTCTTATATGTTCCTGCCTTCTTCAACGCCCTTTCCATTTCGTCGACGGTTATCTTTGACGGGTCATAAAAAACAGTGTTTATTTCTTGAAAAAAATGGAATCCTTTTTCGACCCTTTTTACACCTGGAAGCCTCTCCAAGGCCTCTTTGCCTACGTCATATCAAGCCACGACAAATACCACTTTTTTCTCTTCATCAGAAGCCTGCGCAGTCCAATGCACCCCGCACAAGAGTAAAAGCAGGCACCCTGCAATGGCAAACTTCCTCATAAGAAAGCCATTATTCATGGATCATGCTCCTTTCGTTTCGGTTTTGATCTCCCCCTAAGAAATAATGTTCTTATTTGAAAAAACCAGAGAGATTAGAGATGTCTATAAATATTGCAGGCTTCAACGATACCATCAAGGAAACGACTCTAACTTGAATAGGATGAGGAGTTGAGTTCTTTAGAACTCATTATCTTTTTTGAAAAGATTAAGATACCGCCCATAACCTTCTTTTGTCAGGTCTTCTTTTGGAATAAACAGCAGAGCAGCCGAATTCATGCAGTAACGCAGTCCTGTTGGTGCAGGACCATCCGTAAAGACATGGCCAAGGTGTGAGTCAGCAAGTTTACTCCTAACCTCCTTCACATCGATCCTCAGCATGTACAAGCTTCCATCCTGCCTCTCTACAATGTTTCCAGGTTCAAGCGGTTTTGTGAAGCTAGGCCATCCAGTACCAGAGTCGTATTTGTCCTTAGAGCTGAATAGAGGCTCACCGGACACAATATCAACATAGATCCCCTCATGCTCATTATTCCAGTACTCGTTATCGAATGGTTGTTCCGTGCTCTTGTTCTGGGTCACCCTGAATTGCAGGGGTGTGAGCTTCTTTTTCAGTTCAACTTTTGATGGTTTTCTGTAGTCCTTATCTGTATATCGTGGGAGTGAAACACTGTTGTTGTCTGCCCATACCTTCTTCAGATAGTTATCGCGTCCCGAGTTATAGCCAAGTGGATTCTTTTTGAAATAATGCTGGTGGTACTCTTCTGCAGGGTAGAAATCTGTTGCCTTTGTAATTTCTGTGACAATAGGTTTATTAAACCTACCTGATTCTTTAAGGACTTGCTTTGACTGCTCGGCAAGCCGCTTTTGTTCCTCCGTATGATAGAAGATTACCGTTCTATATTGTGATCCCCTGTCAGCCATCTGACCACTGCGGTCTGTAGGGTCGACTTGCTTCCAGAAGACATCAAGGAGCTTTGAATAGGTAACCTTAGCTGGATCGTATGTAACCTGGATTGCCTCGGCATGGCCTGTTCCGCCGGCTGAAACTTCTTCATAGGTTGGGTTCTTAGTATGCCCACCCGTGTATCCGGTTATCACTTCAATGACGCCCGGGATATCTTCGAAAGCAGCGTCCATGCACCAGAAGCAGCCGCCTGCAAAGGTAGCTACCTCATATTTTGTGTCAGCAGTAAAGCCGGAATAAATCGGTAGAACAAAAAGCAACAGTATCAGCAAGATTCTTTTCATGATTAATCCTCTTTGAGGAGATTACAACTTAGACGATGCAAAGATTGAAATGATTCATATCGATTTTCCAAAAAACAAGGATTGAAGATTACTCTAAAATCTTGATGTGAATATTTCATCAAGAGATTTCCAGTCTTGAAGATCTTGTAACTCGTTTATCTATCGAAGAAATCTACGCTTGATAGTAAGTGATTGAGAACGCTAATCTATCGCAGATCTATAGTATAAGACAAAATGGTTAGGATAATCTCAGGAGTTCTTTTTAAAGAAGGATAATTACTTGATAAGGACAGTGCCTTTCCCTGTTCTTCCATGCAATATTAGAATCTTTTAATCTTCTTCTAATCATCATTTAATCATTCTTTGCGTATAGAATGTACCATCAATAAAAAACCACAGGAGGAATGAACCATGAAGAAAGTTATCAGCTTAATCGCAGTACTGGCACTGGTGTGCTTCACCACGATGGTCTTCGCAGCCGACGCAGCAGCACCCGCAGCAGCAAAGGCAGAGCCTGCAAAGACAGAGATGGCAAAGCCCGATGTAATCAAGGGCAAGATTACCAAGATCGACAAAACAGCTAACACGATCGATGTAAAGGGCAAGACCTTCACCGTGAAGGCGGAAGATATTGCTAACCTGAAGAAGGGTCAGATGGTAAAGATTACAGCGGCAGCCGGCACCCTGAACGCAGACAAGATCGAGGTTATTAAGGCAAAGAAGGCAATGAAGAAGGCAGTTATGAAGGAAAAGAAAGCAGAAGAGACGCCACCAGCGAAGCCTGCAGAGTAAGATAAGCAAGGTAACAATAAAGGAGTGAATGGAGGGTGAAGAGGGTTGCAATAATTTCGATCTGCACCCTTGGGGTTCTCCTCTTTTCCTGCAATGGACAGAATACAGACATGTCCCAGCAGAAAAGGGGAACCCCTCCTCCTGTATCTAAGAAAGTAATCGCCCCATTAGAAGTGATAGGGAAGTTAGATGACATCCACCTCGCTAATCCTTCAAAAGGAATAAGGCCAAAGATATTTCTAACTGATAAAGTAGGAAAGAGTTACATCTTCTTTATAGTGACCACTACGACAATTTATGGACCAGATTGGAAAGCAATACCGTTTGATAAGCTAACAGTTGGGCAGCAGGTGAGAGTGCACTATATTATCAATAAAGAAGGTATCCAAGAAGCTCGATCTATTAAACCGATACAATATTGATCAGGTGTCGATCTTTCCACTCTGACCATAGCATCTTGACCATCATAAATCTCATCTCACGATGTTCATATTTCAGAGTTAGAAAAATCGATTATCTATTGCAGAAATATATGTTCTTAGTAATGCCCAAAGCTGCTAATATATCAATTTATCTATAGAAGTTAACATGCCGAAATATTTGGCATGAATGTATTCCGTCCTATCCCTATTGATGTCATTCAGATCAACGAAAAGAATGTCGTCGATCTGTTTATAAAGCACGATAACAAGCTCGTGCTCTTTCTTGAGAAGGGATGCGTGTTGACCAGAGAGCACCTTGCCGAGCTCAGCCGCTTTGGCCTCAGCAAATTATTTATAAGGGGTCAGGCGGAGATGAATGTCTTTGAAGAATATATAAGTTCCCGCACGAAAGAGATTCTCATTGATCCAACTCTTCCATCTAAGGTGAAAGCAGCAACATTCTATGTTTCATCCATCCATGCGCTCAGGAGTGCATTTGATAACCCAAATCCGGAGCGGGTTGAGAAGATAAAGGAAACACTCAAGCCCATGTTAAAGAACATCATAAAGAATAAGGTGCTGCTCAGCGATCTCATCTCAATAACGGAGTATGATTTCAACACCTACACTCACAGCGTCAATGTTGGAATCTATGCCACCTCTCTTGCAATTAGTTTCTATAAGGGAGACCGTTCAATAGGGATGGAGGAAATTGAACGCTTGAGTTATGGATATTTTCTTCACGATATAGGAAAATCCAAAGTCCCACTAAGTATTATCAGGAAACGTGGAAAACTGAATCAGGAAGAGTGGGACATCATCAAGAAGCACCCTGAATGGGGTTATAACATCCTTATGGAAACAGGTCAGCTTACCAAAGAGGCTGCTTATATTTCGATGCAACACCATGAGCGCCCTGACGGATCAGGATATCCTTATGGAATGACGGACATCCACCCTTGTGCCAGGATCTGCACTATTGCAGATATTTATGATGCATTGACATCCATACGACCCTACAAGACCGCCATGAAACCATTCGAAGCCCTGAAGATCATCAAGGATGAGGCTTTAACTGAATTTGACCATACCCTGCTGAACAACTTGATACGATTGTTGGGACCACAATCGGTACCACCATTGTATTACACGCAATGTGTCAATGCGAGGTCTTGTCGGTGAGTCTGTTGAAATTTTCCTTGAATCTGAGCACCTCGGATGGCACCGTCACCGCTCTTCCCCAGAGGACATCATAGGCAGTCAGTCTGCTCTTTCCATAAACGGTTGCGGTGGCATCATCATCCATGCGTATACATGCACCTTGGAGGGCAAAACCTGCGTTAAGACCCACTGCCTTCGAGAAAGAATAGACTTCTCCCTTTTGGCTGGCTTCGTCATTTTCATCCAGCTTGAAATTCAAAGGACCAGCAACGATGGATACATCAGCCCCCAAGAGAACATTCCCCTTAGATTTCATATCCAGTGCCTGACTTCTCGTGAAGACCAGGATGAGATCAGTGGATTGTATTCCCATCTGCAGTCCGAAGCTCCCTCCGGTTATGGTGATGATGACCGGGTTGCTCCAATGACCATCTTTATATTTTACCATGAGCACACCCTTTCCGTATCGTACACCCATCAGGAAGCTGGCCTTGACCATATGGGGTATGATTATGATCCCGGATGCAGTCTGGAGGAGTGTAGGTGGGATACTTGTGTCAGGAGATGTCATGATTGCTGAGAATGCCTGGATGGATTCATTAAGCGTTGTCTCTCCGGTCGGACCAACAGCTGTTGAGCTTAAGGAAGGGTAAAATACTGCAAACAATAGGATCATGGATACAAACTGGCGTTTCACGGATTTATTCTCCTTGTTGTGCCAGCTTTCACGGAAGTGGCCTTACTCGACTATAAAGACTACTTTGTTTTCATCTGTTATAACAAATCCGAGAATACCACAATCCCCGTTCAATTATCTAAAGTCATGGATTATTAGAAAGATTTAATGTATCTCTAATCATATTTTAATGATGATGTCGTATAATAATGAAAGAAAATGCATGGAAAAGATGGGAAAAGACATGTTCTGCCAGATAACCCCAGTTTCCATTGTTTGCCAGGGAATATACAGCCGTTCCCCTGCTGGGATGATGAAAAGAATTCTGATGATCGTGTGCATCTTTGGACTCATCTCCTCAGTCTGCCTTGCCGTACAGCCTGAATCGGCTCCGACCAAGGATATACAGGCAAAGGCCGGAAGGTCCAAGGAGATCAAGGGCAAGGTTGAGGAGGTAGTCCTTGAAGATCTAGTAAATGAGGTAAGGCCGAAGATCACGATTATTACATGGGATGGTCAGAAACACACCTTTGTCATACGGCCGACCACGACGATCTATGATCCAGGGTGGAACGCCACGACATTGGATAAGATTACGAAAGGACAATTCGTGAGGATAAAATACAAAATCAATAAGGAGGGGTATTCAGTGGCACTCTCCATCAAGCCTTCCAAGATAGGTTCAGCACCAGCGAATATCTTGCAGGAACCCAATAAAGATATCAAGGTGGAGTTGAAGAAATAATCAATCGGTTATTGTGATGAAAAAGATATTAATACTACTCTCGATACTGGGGCTCAGTTATTCTCTATGCCTTGCAGGTCAAGCTATCAGGCCGGTGAGAAGTGTATCGACCACCAACTTTGATTTTAAGTCCTTTCAGGTAAATGATGTCAAAGGCAGTATCGAAGAAGTACCCATAGCGGCTCTCGGTCCTGAAATCAGGAACACGATATTAATTTCTCAAACTGAATATAAATACATTGTTTCATCATGGTCATTTCAACAGCCGTTCACCTTATATGCAAGGCCTCCCCCTGAATAAGATCCCCACAGAGCAAACGATTTATTAGGGATATTTCATCTCACTATTGCCCCGGCATCTGGTCGTCTTGAGTCTGGGATAATGGCTGTATAGGATAAAGCACCTGTAATAAGGTCGTTATCCCCGGAGCAATAAGCGGTAACTATTCATACTCAACAATTAACTACAGTGGAGGAATACCATGAAGAGAACATGGTTAAATATAATCATTATCTTGTTTGTCGGAATAGGTTTTATCACGGTTGGCTGTGCAAAGAAGAATATAATGGAAAAAACTGAAGAGGTGAAGCCCCCGGTGCAAAAGCAATCCGTGCAGACACCACCTCCAACGTTTGAATCTTCCAAAACTGAAGCACCATCTGCCATGCAAGAAATAAAAGATGAGATAAAGACATTTGAGAACAAGGACATCCATTTTGATTTCGACAAGTATGATCTTAACTCAGAGGACACTAAAATACTCAACGATAAGGCTTCTTTCCTGATGGCCCATTCTAATCTAAAAATCCGGATTGAGGGGAACTGTGATGAGAGAGGCACTACAGAGTACAACATTGCGCTTGGAGACAGGAGGGCCAAAGCTGCTCAAAACTACTTGGTTGAACTGGGGATTGCAAAAGACCGGATCTCCACCATCAGTTATGGAAAAGAACGTCCCCTTGATCCAGGGCATAATGAAGAAGCATGGGCAAAAAACAGAAGAGATCATTTTGTAGTGGTAAATAAATAGCACTGCCCGCAATGTGGTGGCGCCGCCGACTTTGCTACAAACCAAAAGGAGCACCGTCCGTGGCGCTGCCCCATATCCTTTTGAATATTAAGTCCAGGATTATCATGACCCGTACATAAAGGAGCAAAACATGACCGAGAACAATCCTCAAAATTCAAAGAGCCATCATATCCTGTCAGCATCATCGAATCTGTTAGGGATATGCTTTTTGATTTTCAGTATAATCAGGGTATCAAGAATGCATGAGAAAACCTTGTTAGATGATTTATGCCTGGTAGGGATACTTTTATTCATGGCTGCAAGTGTATTATCCTATATTTCTATACGTTCTCACAATAATCAAGAATCCTATGAAAAGTATGCAGACACGATATTCATCAGTGCCTTAAGCTTCTTATGTCTGATAACTATAGTAACTGTTCTTGGTTTGGTTCATTAAAGTAAGTTGCATGCACAGCGATAAATTAATGCGATCAAGGGTATGGATTCCGATCCTCCACGTTCGGTATAATGTGACCGGTTGAGATTCTTTCTTTGTTTTTGGATGACATGAACATGAAAACAGATATATTCAACTCATTACTTTCTTTGTTGAAAATACTTCCTGACAATACACGTACCCTTGTTCAAACAATCATTTATGCCATGTTGGCAGGTATATCAGCCATTTGTTTCATGACAGCTCTCAACTATGTATATGCACATACTTTCATTGCATTCTCAACTCACTCAAAGCTCTTTTTCCTGGCAGCCAGCTTTATTTTTGTTGTCGGATCATCCCTTATCGTGGGGATTCTCCTCTATAGGTTCAACCCTGATGCAGCCGGGAGCGGTATTCCACAACTAAAGGCGGCTTACTGGAAGGATTTGGGATATGTACCATGGCGGCCCATCCTTCTTAAGTTCATAGCCGGCATTCTCAGCATAGGCGGAGGTGCCAGCCTTGGTCGAGAAGGACCTACGGTCTATATCGGAGGCGGGATAGCTTCAAATATAGCAGGAATCATGGGAACACCGGCTCGGCAGCGGCGAAGTGCTGTTGTCATCGGCGCTTCCGCGGGATTAGCCGCGGCCTTCAATGCGCCGCTGGCAGCGATAACATTTATCCTTGAGGAGTTTGTCAGCGATATAAATAACCGTTTTATCGGACGTGTCGTCTTATCTGCCCTGATCGGGGCGTTTGTCGTGTTTGCCTTCATTGGAAAGCAGCCTGCCTTTAGACTGCCTTTCATTGAATATGCGACCTGGACTCACTATTTCTTTGTCCCTTTAGTTGCTGCAGTCGCATCACTGGCTGGTGTTGTTTTTCAACGCACGACTCTTTTCTTCCGAGATCACCTCAAAAGACAGAAGAGTATCCCTGCCTGGCTTATTCCCTGCTGTGGCGGTATTCTTACATGGATAATAGGAGTTTCCGTTTTTCTGACGGTGGGGAAGATCGGTGTCTTCGGTCTTGGGTATCAGGATCTCTCGCAGGCACTTGACAATAAAATCATCTGGTGGATTGCAGGAATCCTCGTGGTCGCCAAACTTTTTGCAACGATATTCTCTTATAGTTTCGGGGGATGTGGAGGCATCTTTTCACCCATGCTCTTTATCGGGGGTATGTGCGGTTATTTTATTGGAGGTTTCATAGGTCAATGGGTACCATTAACGTCTTCTGATCGAATTATTCTATCAGCGGTCGGAATGAGTACATGTCTTGGAGCTGTAGTGAGGGCTCCACTTACTTCATTATTAATTGTCTTTGAAATGACCCATCAGTTCTCTCTTATACCAGGGTTGATGATTGGAACATTCATCAGCGTTATCGTATCACATTTAGCCGGCAGGAATAATTTCTACGACGCATTACTGCTGCAGGATGGACACGAACTCATCAAGATACGGCCTCCTCTTGATATCAAGAGTTGGCAAAACCTCCCCATATCTTCTATTGCCAATCCACACCCGATTGTCGTGGATAATCTTGATGAAAACCATCTTCAGCCGATACTCGATAATCACCCTTATAATTGTTTCCCCATCCTTTTAGAAAATAATGAGGTTGGCATTATTACCCGGAATCAAATGGAATCCTTTATTACCCATAAAGCAGTACCGGATATTCCCAAAGCTGTATTCTGTCATCCGGATCAAACTGTCAAGGATGTAGGTAATAAATTCATCGAATCACCGAGTGGCGTCATCATTGTTATTGATGATAAAACAGGTAACATAACCGGTATTGTAACCCTTCATGACCTTTTACGTGCACAGGCCTCTATCCTGGAATGAATCTTATACGTATTCCGAGTCAGCCATAGGTGTAGATCTTGTTACACTCAACGCTCTGATCATACTGAAGATATCTACACACAATCTATACTCGCCAATGAACCAGGTGGACTGTAAAGATCTATAAGAACTTGCTTCCGAAGCCATACTATCGATATCTACGATAAACGTGTGCTCCAGAAAGCCAAGGAAAGCTTCTATCTCTAGATGAGATCTATATTTTTTACCCTCGTGCAGAAGTATAACTAGTGGCATGGTTGATATAGAAATTATCCATCTTAAAAATGATAGATGCGTTAGGCTATCTGTAGTAGGTCGTTTTGAAGGTATCCGAATATATCAACTTTTCAGACCAATATGAAAGCATCCATCTATTACAGCTATCTATAACCACGTTTATCCTTCAGGTGCTTTTTTATGGTCTGATACCTTCGTCGTCATTATGAAAAGATAACCTTATTGGACTGCTACTAGGCGCTTCACCGGCCTATGGTGAGACTTTCCATAAGTCGTTGAAAACACCTTGTCCCCTTCCGCCGAAGAGCCAGAGATTGCCATTGCTGTCCATCCAGCTTATACTGCCGAACCGTGCCCCCGGTTTATTCGTGGCTGCAGCAATTCCTTTAGTGCCATTGACTGCGCTCTGGTCAACAGTACTATCCCCGGATATCCAGATCCAGTCCTTTCTGTCAAATTTCCACAGATCGTTGAGACTACTATATTTTCCTGTGTTGTCATAACCTATCCCGCCGAATAGCCAGAGATTATCACTTTTATCCATCCAGCTTATGCTGTCGAACCGTGCCCCTGGTTTATTCGTGACTGCAGCAACTCCTTTAGTGCCATAGGCTCCGATCTGGTTAACGTAACTATCCCCGGATACCCAGGTCCAGTTGACACCGTCGTATTTCCACAGGTCGTTGAGACAACCCCAATTTCCTGCCCTGTCAAACCCACCTCCACCCAAGAGCCACAGATTACCGCTGCTGTCTATCCAGCTTATGCTCCCACTCCGCGCACCTGGTTTGTTAGTGCCAGCAGCAACTTTTTTAGTACCATAAACCCCGTTCTGGGCAACCATACTATCCCCGGATACCCAGGTCCAGTTGGCACCGTCGAATTTCCACAGGTCGTTGAGATACCCAATGCCTGTGCCATCAAATCCCCTTCCGCCGAAGAGCCAGAGATTGCCACTACTGTCCATCCAGCTTATACTGCCGATCCGAGCCCCCGGCTTATTCGTGGCTGATGTTACTCTTTTAGTGCCATAGACCCCAAGCTGGCCTTGCGTATTATCCCCGGATACCCAGGTCCAGTTCGTTCCGTCATATTTCCATAGGTCATTAAGATAACCGCCGTTGGTCGTTCCTGAGCTGTCATTCCCATTCCCACCGAAGAGCCAGAAATTACCTCTGCTGTCCGTCCAACTTATGCTTTCACACCGACTCCCTGGTTTATTTGTGGCTGCAGCAACTCCTTTAGTGCCATAGGCTCCGATCTGGTTAACCGAAATATCCCCGGATACCCATGTCCAGTCAGATCTGTCATATTTCCATAGGTCATTGAGCCATCCCAAACTTCCTGCGCTGTCATATCCAAACCCACCGAAGAGATAGAGATTACCTTTGCTGTCCGTCCAACTTATGCTAGCAACCCGCCCTCCCGGTTTATTTGTGGCTGCAGCAACTCCTTTAGTGCCATAAACCCCGATCTGGTCAACCGAAATATCCCCGGATACCCATGTCCATAAAGAAATATTTCTTGTTAGATCTACAAGATTTGTATTTTTCATTTTAACCGAAGGAGTGCCTACACTTCCTGTGTTACAATTGCTACCACAACTCAGTGTATGCTTTATTCTTACAGTAATAATTGATGAAAATTCCGAAACGGTATCAAAGGGGCTTCCGCTAATAGACGTCAATGCTCCGCTCGTGGCATTAATGGAATAGGCTGAGATATTATTTGAACTAAAATTTACGACATAAGCGAATTTACCTGTTGGGTCCACTGTTACTGACAGAGGCCTCAAACCGGCAGCAAAGGGGCTATCGCTTATTTCCGTCAACGCGCCGGTCGTGGCGTCAATGGAATAGGCTGAGACATTATTTGAAGAATGATTTGCGACATAGGCGAACTTACCGGTCGGGTCCACTGTGACTGATTCAGGGTTTAAAGCAGCGGCAAAAGGACTTCCGTCAATAGCTCGCAAAGAACCGGTTGTGGTATCAATAGAGTAGGCGGAGATGTTATTTGAACCAAGATTTGCGACATAGGCGAACTTACCGGTCGGGTCCACTGTGACTGATTTAGGGTTTAAAGCAGCGGCAAAAGGACTTCCGTTAATAGCTCTCAAAGAACCGGTTGTGGCATCAATAGAGTAGGTGGAGATGTTATTTGAACCAAGATTTGCGACATAGGCGAATTTACCTGTCGGGTCCACGGTGACTGACTGAGGCTTCAAACCGGCAGCAAAGGGGCTATCACTTATTTCTGTCAATGCGCCGGTCGTGGCGTCAATGGAATAAACCGAGATATTATTTGAAAAATGACTTGTGACATAAGTAAACTTACCTGTCGGGTCCATGGTGATTGACAGAGGCCTCAACCCGGCAGCACAGGGGCTATCACTTATTTTAGTCAACGCACCGGTCGTGGCGTCAATGGAATAAATCGAGATATTATTTGAAAATTGACTTGTCACATAAGCGAATTTACCGATCGGGTCCACTGTGATTGATTGAGGACTCGAACTGGTGGCAAAGGGACTTCCGCAAGCAACTGTCAACGCGCCGGTCGTGGCGTTAATGGAATAGGCGTAGATGTAATTGCGTACTCCACCAGCGACATAGGCAAAATATTTTGTGGATGAAGATGAAGTTGTGGTCAAAGCTCGGCTGTGGAGATAGCAGCCAGAGAGAGTCAAGACTAGAATTAGAATGGCCATCAAACTAACAGAAAAATGTTTTTTCATTAAAATCCTTTTTCTTAATGGATGCTATGTCATTTAGAGAAATTAATCAGATTATCTTCTTCAACTACAACGATCACTGTGACTTTCCAGATAATCTCACTATTTCATATCGGTTTTTAGTAAGGAAAACAAGGTTTACGGACCCTGCTTTTTGTACTCTTTATATTACCTTGATGAAAGTCCATATACCGTGAGGCTCTCGTAACCAGATCACCGAGATGGGCTTATTTCAATATCTTTTGGAGATCATAGGTTTTCGGGATCTTGAAAAGTCCACCTTGATTACAGCCCCGACCGAGGCAATGCCCCGGTTATTCATGGAAGAAAGTTCCAGTTTTTGCTTTTTATATCCAATTGATAATATTAATTAAAAAAGCACTTTCTTAGGAGTTATATATACTATGATTCGAGCTTCATGTGCTTATAGATATCTATAAATTTTATCAATTTCACAATGTCAATCATGGAACATGTATGGGCTCCAGAATGGAATTGGCTTCGACATTTGAATATATGTTGAAATTCCTGAGAATTCGGGAATCTCTTTTATGGTACTGACTTCAACACGATAAATTCCTTGAGTAAGAGCAATTCTTGATAATTCTCGCCAATAATCCCGAGCACCATGCGAATACTGATTTTGTGTTAAGACTGTGTATTCATGAATTAATTTTGGGGGTAATTCCTTGTTGTCAATGTTCAGAATCCTTAGATGGAGTGGAATTACTATCCCAGGATCATGCCCTTTAGCTTCACCAACAAGCTTAAAAACACGGTCCGCATCCGACAAATCAGTATAGTCGAACTCTAGATAAAGTACACAACCACGATCGTCAGAAATCCATAGATCTTGGATAAGCTTACTATCTGATCGACTTACATCGAAAGGATATTTAAAAAAATGATACTTGGGCTGAAGGGTGGTATTTTCAACAATGAGGAAGGGAAATAACACCGTATCAATAGTAAAAGACAATGGAAAATCAAAAATGGCAAGTGCTCTTAAAATATTATCCCCTGAAGATGCAAGTGGAGAATATATTAAAGAACTATCACTTCGAGAACCCATGAAATAATCTATCCTCTCTCTATTTGTTTTTGGCTGGATATATGTACCAAAGTGCATCCAAGAGTATGTAAAGATTGAACCACATCCTGAGCAAAGGAAGATCGATATTGCAAGTATAGATAATTTAATATACTTCAAGAATGTATTCATGTGACAATAATTTATCCCAATGTTCTTGACTGTTGATACTTAAATTAGCCTACATAAGTTCTACCGCAGTAATATATCGGTATTATTTAAATTAAATGATACTATATCATATAACATTATGAAAGGGATCGAATCAGGTTCTCAAATGATATCTATGCTTCATCAGAAGCTTATTTTTTGGCTATCGATATAACGATCTTTCTAGAAATGACCTTGTCATACATGAGCACATCTCGTGAGGACATCTGTGCTTTAGCTGTCTTGAAGGTATCAGAAGAGGCTGTTGCCCATTAAAAGGTTCTGTCAATGAGAAAATAGCTCTCCCAATACAAGAGTCGTTTTTCTCTTGCAGAGTTTACCGTATCGCCAACATGGACGATTATCTATCTCCGATACCACACCAGTTATTTCTTTCTTATGTGGTTACGATTCATTTATCCTGAACCGCACCGGTCACCCATCGGGATCAAGGTTGCCATGCCTGGCTGTTGCGGAGCGGAGAGACAAAAGGGATCTCGGAGCGTAGCAACAGCCAATGCCTTAGTAACCCTTGGCCTGATTTTCAGGCCCCAGAAAATCGTCTGTTCCCTGGCATGTCCAAAATGTTCATTTCAAAATCCTTGGCTCTTTGTCCAAACTCGCATGGTTCATGCCAGAGGCGGATCAGAAACGGATTATCCTTCCCTGCCGGATAATCTCAGTTTTAGGGCATAGGGTGGCGGATCAATCAAAAAACACTGGTTGTCAGCCAACAGTCTCTCCGGATTCACCACCCCAGCCATTCTATGAGAACAAGGCCTCCTCCCTGAAAGGAACCTGATCTCTCATGATGTAGTAGCACGCACGGGAAAGCTTGTTCGCAAGCGCCTTCCTCGCAATGATAGGATTCGTCTCCCGGGACTTGCGCTGATAGTACGCATTCGCCCGTTCACTGTGCATCCTGGCAAAATTGCTCGCTTCCATAAATGCCCAGGCTAAATACTTGTTCCCGTTCTTTGTGTTGCCAACACCCTTCTTCTTCCCATTGCTGGTATGAACGCTGTTGACACACCTGCAGTACGAAGAAAAATTGCCTACCCCAGGGAACCGGGATATATTCCCCACCTCCAGCATGATGGTCATCGCCAGGATATCTCCTATGCCAGTGACGGTCAGCAGATCCTCAAACCCCGGGCGAATCTTCAAGACCTTGCGCACCATCTTTTCAATACTCTTAATATGGTGATCCAGGACATCGATGATGAATGTACTCATCTTCCCTGAAAATAATAGATGATCATCAGCGAAGATCTTCCTCAAGTCCTCTGTACAGAGCTTCTTGATCCCAGCTCCAGATATTCGTAACCCAGTGTTCCTCTCAATCATCGATTGGCATGAGAGGATATTGGCTGTCCTGTGCCGCATCAAAAACGCTCGTTTCCTCAATAGATCTCTCACCGGCCTGTCTTCTTTGGGATAGATATATCCTTCAGGAAGGATGCCAAGGATAAGTAGCTGAGCGAGCCAGAATGCATCATGACGGTCATCTTTATACTTGATCCCCTCATACTGTTTCATTGCAGCTGGATTCGCCAAATGAACGCAATCATATCCAGCATCCATCAACCCATCGACAAGCCAACACCAATTATACGTGCTCTCAACAACGATCCCTTTTACCTCACATCGATACGGTTCCAGCGCTTGCAGGATCTCCCCTAGTTCATTCCTGTGCCTGTTCTGGTATATCCTTCTCTTTGTTTCACCTTCCATGATGCCCACGTACGTGTTCACTGAATGCAGATCCAACCCTACATACAGCTCTCCCATAAGATTGCCTCCTTTTGCTTTTTATCCGTTAACGGCTCTTATGTTTGGAAGAGTAAACCTTTTAGATGGGTATCAAAAAACTCCAAAAAGTTGGAAAAATCCCCAAATTGAACCATCAAAACATAAGTCTCTTTCACGAAAAATCTAATGTCGGGCATTCTGTGAGGTCGAAATTTTTATCTTTATTCGCCCCTGAGTTTTTCAACAGCCTCGAATGAGATCTGCACTTAAGGAATAGATCGCCACAGCATAGATCTCTTAAAATTTCGGCATATATATGCGAAAGTATAGGTTACTACGATTAACATGTACTCTAGCACGCCAAGGAAAGCTTCTATCTCCTGATAAGATCTATACTTTTCATGGCCTCATGCAGAAGTATAAATATTGGCACGATCTATATAGAATACCATGGTTCTCAAACATTACATATTCCTTGTTATCGGCGCATACAATATAATCAAATAGTTATAACAGATTTTTATGAAAGCATATTTCTCAAGTATGGATCTTCTTTACAACTCGGAAAGCCCGCGTTCTTGGGCTATGCATGCCTTGTAATATATGATCAGACTTTGCCAGAATGTATCTTCAGGGTATCCTCTCATTTTTTTGCCTTTCAACTTCAACTAAATTTGCATCTTATTTTGACATTCATCCACTTACATGCTCCATCAATATCAAAGAACCTTGTTCCATAGCCCAATTCACGCATTTCTTTAGGGAGCAACCAGTCATGTTTTTCTACGAATGTATCTGGGATCTCCTTCGCTAAATCAGCAGGAGATGGTTTAGGACCATTCAGGATACTTCCTATGGCATCATGCAAACCTTCAATAGAAATGCCCTCTAACTCAATAATGCCACAGTAGCTATTAGCCTTGAGCCCTTCTTTTCTAAGAAGGATATTTATTGTACTCGTAATCCTATCCCCGAGCCATGGGAGAACATATACAGAACTCCCCATTTGTATTGCAGGCAATTTATCCAGATGAAGTTCCTTGAAAAAATCAACTCCTTCCTCAAAGAATTCCTTTGCCACCTTATCGAGGTAAACTGGTACAATCCCTAGACGATAAACAGATAGCATTTCCTGTCTCACGATATCATGTACAGTCTGAGGCCCACCGTCAAATTGTGGAGGGTGGCCACTAGGGGCTGGCTGAAGCATAATCAATTTTTTCCCCGGATCCACACTCAAAACTTTCCACTTCTTCCCTGCAAAAATTATCATCTGATCAACCATCAAAGGCTTATCAATCGGCAATGAGCCTAAAACATGCCCGTTGCTTTCCAACCGGTATTCCTCAGGGGTATTGAAAGCACATAGGAAGGTAAAATGATCCACCAGGATCTCTCCTTTATGTCCGAGTACCAATTGCCCATCCTGCATTTGGGTAATCATGCCTTTTTGACCGAGAGCCCGGAGAAAATTACCATATGCCGTCTGATCGACCAGAGAGAAAGGTCCGGTCTCACATAAAAGAGTCCAGAGTTGATTGGCCCGTACCCCTCCATACTGGGCAATGACAGAAAGAGTCTGCTGTACAAGGGTTGATAAGTGATATTGATTCGAAATGGGAGGTTCATACCACTTTTTCAGCAACAAATTGACCATGGCAATGCATTGGAATGTTTCCATTCGCAATCGGTCAATGAGATGGATCTTACCTGAGAGTTCCTCTTCAGCAATGAACATCCTGAGAACTGCTGCATCTCCCCTGCGACCTGATCGCCCGAGACGCTGGCGAAGACTGGTAACTGAATGCGGTGCTGTCACTTGAGCTATTGAGTCGACACTTCCTATATCGATCCCCAGCTCAAGGGTCATGGTGCAGACTGCGGAGGTAGGTAGTTTGGTCTCCTGAAATCTTTTCTCAAGGCCCTCTCGAAACTCTTTTGAAAGACTCCCATGATGTGGGAAGAACTCATTGAGAACTCCGTCCCTTTCACAGCAGTCAGCGAGTTTTGAAGCAAACAATTCTGTATTTGCCCGGCTGTTGGCAAAGATCAGGTGCGATTTGCCGCGGAGGTTTCTGTAAAGATCATCGGTTATCTCATCACTGACCGTAGCTGTTTCTTCATTATCAGACGAGCGAGAAACATACCCTCGAAGCTGGATCTTCAGATCTGATTTCAGAGACGTTGATTCGATGATTTCACATGGTAATTTTTTAAGGGGCCTCAAGTACTGAGCGATATGCTCCATATCTCCCAGCGTTGCGCTCAAAGCTATTCTTGGTATGTCTCTTTGAAGAAGGAATTCTATGCGATGCATAAGGGATTGCAGTTGGCAGCCACGCTCTGTCCCGATAAAGGCGTGAAACTCATCGATAATGACATAGCATAGCCCTTTAAAAGCCTGCTGGCACCACCCTGCATTGCTCAACATAAGAGATTCCAGAGATTCAGGGGTTATTAGCACAATACCGCCAGGCTTCTTTTTCTGTTTTTCCTTTTTCGACTGAAGAACATCCCCATGCCACGGGGTCACCTGCAGATTTAGGATGTCACAAAGACCCTGAAGCCTCCGGTACTGATCATTGATCAGTGCTTTCAGGGGGCTGATATACAAGATTCCTATGCCATCAGGAGACCTACTAGCTATACTTGAACATGCCGGGAGAAATGCCGCTTCTGTCTTCCCGGCAGCTGTTGATGCAGAGATTACAACATCACGGTCTGCGGATAAAATCGGTTCAATTGAACGCTCCTGAATGTCACGGAGTTCAGTCCATTGCTGGTTCCATATCCATTTCTGTACTCCCGGGTGCAGCTTGTTGAAGCCAGAAGACTCGCTCATAGATTACCCGGCTCAGATGGAAAACTTGGCCAACTCGTCTGTTCCGTTATCTTCAATGTTGATCTCAGGCATATCCGTCGAGATCTCCTCAGTCACCTGTACCTGATCTATCAACTGGTTCCAAACAAGGCCGGAACTTTGATCCAGAGTAGCAAGAAGGTCCACGAAAGCTTTAATGGTATTGCGGGGCGTCTTGAAGTAAGCGTCGCCAATGCGTTTGGAGCAATGAGCCAGGAAAAGAGTCAGCGCTTCATCCGGGACAAGGTATTTTGAGGGATCACCACTGGCAAAGACATGCCGTAGGTTCCTCAGCAGGATCAGCAGCTCCTCCGGGGCAAGATTGGCCAGGTGCAGTTCCGGGGATGTGTAGTCAACCACCCCTACTTTCTTGGCAAATGCATTCTCAGCAAGCCTTGATTGCAAGGCTTCATAACTGTAAAGACCTTTCCTGGGATCGAATAAGAAGTCTGGAGTGCCTCCCATGATGAAGCCAATATACTGTGCGCTGCCTTGCAGGCAGTCATTGAGTATCCTCAGGATCTGCTCATAGTTCGATACGCGGGCAGCTTGGCTGGAAAGTTTATAGAGATTGACCATTTCATCCAAGTTGATCAGCAAGCCATTATAGCCGGCTTGCCTGACAAACAAGCTCATGAGCTTCAGGCTGTCATAGAAATTGAAATCATCTATGATCGTCCTCACGCCCAATGCGTTCCTGGCATCGGTTTTCGTGGTGAATTCAGCCCTGAGCCAACGAAGGGCATCCGACTTGAGCTGTTCATTATTTTGATCGTGCCCTTTCCAATATGCTCCCACCACGTGGGCAAAATCATAACCGCCAACAAGTTCGGAAAGATTTGCCAACCGGTTTGAAATAACCGTAGCAACCGCTGCACCTGCCTGGTCGGCCTCTTTTCTTGCCTCTGTGATGAACCGCTCGACAACACTGCTCAGTGCGTTGCCTTCCGGTTTGGTTCGTGTCGAGACATTTCGCATGAGCTCTGCATAGAGGTTCCTCGCCTTGCCTCCGGTTGCGTAGAGCCGTCTGTCAGGCGAAAGATCGGCATGAACCGTCACGAGACCTTTTTCCAAAGCGATTGTGCGTATTAATTGCAGGAAAAAGGTCTTACCTGAACCGAATTCGCCGATTATAAGACGAAAAGAAGATCCCCCATCTGATATACGCTCGATATCTTTGAGCAAGGCCTCTACTTCACGAACCCTTCCGACCTGGATATGCTGCAGGCCTGTACGTGGTGTTACCCCGGCCCGGAGGGATTGGATAATTGCATCACGCTCACGAGGGCGTATACGTTTTGTTGGATCACTGGCCATCGACTATCTCCCTTGCAAGTTGTACGTCAATGAAAACGGGGTCGCCGTCCTCAATAAGCGGGGCATTCGCGTAGGTAAAGGACCACTCGTTGAGGACTTCCATTGCCCCGTCGATCATCAGGCCCATTTCTCTGCATTTATCATGGAGCGTTTCCCTGTCCCATTTCTCCTTGGAGATCAGGAAATTGAAAAGATTCAGGTGAGCCTGGTCCAATGCTGAAATCGGCGTGACTTTGATTGTTCCGGCCCCTGGTACAGAGGTTGCTTCTAGATTTTCATCTTCCTTTTCCGTGAAGATATCTTCGAGCAAGCTCTTTACCTGTTGGGTCTCTTCCTCCCTGATCCTGATCAAGGCGTCATTCAAACTGAAGCGCTTTGATTCAACCCCAGTTGCAGGTTTCGGGATGGTAAAAGATGCTTCGGCTTCACGCTGGCCCACTGTGACCGGCTCTGTTGCGAACGAGAGATTATGGATGTCGCTTATCACCTGATCTTTGTCCAGCCCTAAGGTTGCATACAGTTTTTCCACCTGCTTTACTTCTCTCGGATCTATGCGCCCATCCGCAAGTACGACAGATATCAAAATCCTGCTTATCGCCTTTTTCTCTACCGGGCTGGCATCAGACAGCTTCTGCTTCATGCCTGAAACACTCTGCGGTGTTCGTAGTGCCCAATATAAAAAGGCGTGCAATGAAGTCTTCTCAAGTGGCGACAAATCTGCATTTCCCTGGATGAAGTCTTGCAAGGTTGATTCCTCGGACTGAGTCACTTCCTCATCTATCTGGCTGACTATAGCCCCAAGGCGTATGATCACACTCATCAAGGAATAAGACTTCGATGGTTGGGGAACGGTCTCCTGTGGGAAGATCAAAACTTTGCCGTCAGTAACTGGCTTGATGTTGTGAAAACGCATATCCGGTGCTATCCCAAATCCAATCGATTCAAGTAATGAGGACAGGTTCTCTGCATCTTTCTTGCCGATCTGCGGAGGTATCGTTTCACCGAGACAGCTGTACAGGTCCTTTGTAGGGATAACACCAAAACCCCCCAGGCACTTTTCGGTAAGAATCGTTTTTATCCGGGATAAGGAAGAATTTTGGCTTGTGAGCTCTTGGGGAAGTAACGCCAAAGCAGACAGAGAGTTGGGATCGTTTTCCTTGCGTCCGAGATAGCGGCTGTACGGTTCCAAAGAAACCGTACATTCTTCTATTAATGGGCTTATTTTATTCATGGGACCAGTCAAAAGAAAAGGGTCCGGAAGTTCTGGCATCTTGACCTTCAAAAGTATACCTCTCAGCGAAGGACTCGCCGTAAACAATTGAAACTTCAGCTTGGTTTTATTCGGCTTTACTATGATCCCTTCACCAAATTTACCGAAATATTTACGAAGAAAGAGTGCCCTGAATTCTTTTGGACAGCGTCGAACTGGTGTTTTCACATGAAATTCAGGATGCAGAATAAACCATTGAAGGGCTATATCTGCTGGCACTGGGTTCCCCGCATCCACGATCTTAGCAAGTGTAATCTTGAATGGTTCAATGCAAAACCTGTCGTATATATCAATATAATCAGGGAAGGTCTGATCGGGATAATTCATTGTCCAATCAAGAGCCAGAAGGTTTTTGGCATATCCACGGAAGGAATGATTTTCTCCGTATATTTCCAGCAACCTGCCTATTTCAGCAACAATGGCAGCATGGTCTTGTTCAGAGAGGGCTGTTTTCATCCTGTCCAGGAGCAACCTTCGTTCAAGACCATAAAAGAACAGAAAAACGTAACCAATATTGGCCTGGGGGTCCCTTCTGTCCCCTGCAAGCCATGACAAATAAGCTCCACGGCATTGTGCCGGGATGCTTTCGTACTTTGGCCAGTACCCCATCTCAGGGCTGATAAATGAAGATATTGCAGGCACTACATCAAGTTTTGGATTGATAAGACAGGCGTCATTACCATACCCGGCGCTATCAAGAAGGACCTCCCCTACATAGATCAATCCATGCGGAATCTTGAACCCACAGACAATAACACTTTGATCATATCCATACCATATGGCCGGAGACCCCTTTGGAGGACCATATCGATCCGTCTTATAGCTACTTGACCCAGAAACGCTGATGTTGACTTTGATTTCCTGTTGTTCCGGATATGATTCTTTTGTACGTTTTACATTGTTGGATCTTGTATATTTGTAGATAAAGTAAATAACTAAACAGATGATAACAAAGGTCCAAAAAGAATCACCCATTATCCATTTTTCTCCATCAGTCTCACTATTCAATCAAATAGAGAGCAAATTAATAATTCTATCAATGTAATATAGCCTCTATAAATTAGCAAAAAATAAAATAAAAAATGCCCCTACAGCTGCTGGAACTGCTGCCCATTTAGTAATTACAACAAGACAGCCACTTCCCGTTACTATTTTTCCGATCTTTCTCTCCCGGCCGCTCTTGGTTAAAGGAATGCCGATCTGTCGGGAAATGCGGGATTTGGCGGCCGAGACCCCTAAAGCTCTCTTCCAAGAGAAACCACCTCTGTTCATTTCAGACCTCCCTGAATCTTAGAGGATCATTTAAACGGGTATGTTGCTTTGCCCTTATTGGCGAGGGTATACTATCAAATTATAACATATTGGTTTTTGTAATTAAATAAAATACTAGATATCTTTAACGTATTAGAGCTTTTCTAGATCCAAAAGATTTATAATCATCGAATGAAATCGAAATACAATTCAGCACTTTTATCAGAGCGTAAGGACCACAATCTAATAAACTACCCCGCCGCAAGCAGCGGGGTATAAAAGACCTTTTATAAGGAACAGGCCATTCGCAGCAAGCTGCTGGGAATAAACCCGAAGTGATTAAAAATACCAGGTCTTACATAATCAGAGAGAATTACGTGCTCGACATCAAAGATAAACCATCCAACTATCAGGAAGGATCTCTAACTTAGAGGGTTAAATCCGAGTTACTGATAAGTGCATAATTGGGAGGTTTCGAGTATGGCTTATTTAGCCACTTCCAAGCCCATAATAAGTTCAGTTAATAACGCACTTATTAGTAATTAAGGCTATGAGGATATGAGGTAATTTGTAGGGTCAAATAATAGCTCTGAAATTAAGCATGTATTCTTTTTCATCAATATAGGCCTCAAAAAGTTGTATATGCGAATAGGAAGAATTTGTTTGCTTCAAGTGCCCGATATCAGATTTCAGATTATCTAAAGCTCTGCAACCGAAAATAACACCCGTAATGCAATCAAATGGTATTGGAAATAAACAGATATCATAGGGTTCGTTTCGTTCGATATGAGAGCAATTCTTCAAGAACTCCAACATGCGCCATTCTTCTTCATATTCCCAATGCTCGCTCTTCGTGAAGAAAATATCGTGAGCCCACCTCTTTCGGAATTGTTCTTCCTCAATTTTTGGATCAAGAAGGAATGTTTTTGGCCTCACTTTTGTATAAGTAACCTTTGTCAGGCAACGACCTAATTCTTCTTGTTTTTCCCGTTTGTCGAAAAAAGGGTGTTTTTCATTAAATTCAATTGCGAATCCAGTATGGCTAGCTGCATAATGAGCCCACATGAGGAGGTTATTGGGGTTTTCCGCTAAACATAATAAGCCGTAATCCTTATTTATTGATTTTAAGACAGATTTGAGGGTATATTTCTTAAATAAATCTCCTTCGCCCATGAATTGAGCAAATTGATTAGATACTATGGAAGCAATAGGTTGCATTATTTTTGCAGCATCCTTAGCGGGAATTAAATTGTTAATAACATCCCAAGCCTCAGCTGGGACTATTGTTTCCGGGTGTCTTTTGTTCATTTCTGTTTTAAAAATTGATAATAGTGTTCCTTTATATAGATTCGGATCGGCTAGATTATCCTCAAGAAGACCTTTTACAATGTCGTCTGGTAAACCACCCAAAAAACATGGCAAGGTTTCGAAAGGATCATTGAAGGCTACTGGCTGTGTAAAGCGAATTAACCCATTTTTTAAAATATCAGTTCTTTCAGGCGTTACATACTTGTATAGTGGCATTACTAATCCTCTTTTCTGGATCAAAGTAACAAATTGAAATAATTAATTATATATTATAATATAAAATAATATATAATATAACATCTTATGGACTTTAATTTAAAGGAATTGATTCCTATGAAAAAACAAATTGTTCCATTTTCTATTCGATTGGTTTTCTTCCGTGTAGGATGGACGGACCGATATTGAAGAAGTAATATCTACAAGGTTTTCAGCACCTACTTAAGAAAATGAGAAAGAAGGTATTGGAGGACTTGTTATGGGTTACTTTGAAGACAACTCATTATCTATTCGGCTACTAACCTCGCCAAACAATGGTTTCAGGCCAGGCCAATTGGGTGCATTGCATGCTGTGATGTCGCATTTTTCTGTTTACGAGGAGCCTGCATTGCTTTCGCTTCCAACTGGTTATGGTAAAACAGCTGTAATGATGGCTTTACCTTTTATACTCAAGTCCAGGCGATTACTTATAGTGGAACCATCTGATGCTTTACGCAAGCAAACTACTGGGCATTTTAGAGTATTATCAATCCTTCATAAGATCAGTGTTGTAGATGATATGTTTCCTAATCCCAAGGTTCTTGGGCAAAAAGGAAGACCTACTTCTGAAGCCCAATGGGATAATATGCGGAAGGTTGACATCGTTGTCTCAACTCCTAATAGCACCTCTCCTAGCCTCGCGCCGAATCCTCCTATTGACCTTTTTGATTTGATCATCCTTGATGAGGCACACCATGCACCAGCTCAAACATGGAATGCATACCTTGAACACTTCTCGGAAGCACGATTTGTATTCCTCACTGCTACTCCATTTAGGCGTGATCGGCTACCAATTCCTGGACGCCTTGCCTATTGCTATCCTGTCACTAAAGCATCTCGTGAGAAAGCATTTGGTAAGGTACGTTTCATGGCTGCTCCCGTTGTCAATGATCAAGACGAGTCGGAGATTGAGCAGTCCGTCGCACAGTTGGCTTTCGAACAGCTCTCAAGAGACCGTACGGCTGGATTCGATCATCGCATCTTCGCTCGGACTGGTTCCATCAAATCAGCAAAGGCACTGGTTAAGGTATACGCCGATATCGGGGCAAATATTGAAGCCATTGCTAGTCATGTATCAAGGCGATATCAGGATGTGATCGAAAAACGACTTATTGATGGAGAGCTTGATGGGGTGGTGTGCGTGGACATGTTTGGCGAGGGATACGATTTTCCGAAGCTCAAGATAGCAGCTTTACATGAGCCACATAGATCACTTGTACCCACACTGCAATTTATTGGCCGTTTCGCCCGTACAAATGATGTTAGTACAGGAGACGCTACGCTGATTGCGCCTATCAGTAAGTTAAAAGACGCAATTTTCAAGCTCTTCCAAGAAGGCGTCGATGTGGCAGAATTGATTGATGATGTTGCACAGGCTCAAGTAGCGGAAGCTGAAGCCGATAGAGAAATCCTTCAAATCCTGAAAGTAAAGAAACAAGCTTTGTCAGATTATGACGCAGTATCGCCCCTACTCTTAAAACTTTATGCGCATGCCCAGATTTTTCATTGCAGCGAAAAACCGGATTTTTCAGCAGTCCAGCCTATTGTAGGGAGGAATCTGCAACTCGTAAAACAATGGATTTCCGAAGATGGTCTGATTACCCTCCTTCTTACTATAGATCACTCTCCACCCGACTGGGCTGCTTCAGACGCTTTGGCTAATTCACGACACGATGCATTCCTTCTAGCATTCAATGATGCCACGAGGCTTTGTTTTATTGGTTCTACTAGACGAACTAAAAGAATCTATCTGGAACTGATGGAAACAGTCTGTCCAGAAAAACATCGTCCATTAAGCTATGAAGTTACACGCCGAGCACTTGCTGGACTCACAGGGCTTCGGTTTTACAATCTTGGATTTAAGAACACAGCAATTAACACTCAGGCTGAATCTTATAGAATGCTTACCGGACCACACGCCGAGCGGGCAGTGACGGCTGGCGATGGTCGGGCATATGTCCAAGGGCACTTCTTCGGCAGTGGAGTTTCTAACCAGGAACGAGAAACAATTGGTGCAAGTAGTAGTTCGCGAATTTGGAGTAATAAGCGACTTACGGTTGCTGAATATCTTGATTGGATAACCATTTTAAACAATCGACTTAACGGTGATGATGAGATTGCAGCCTCTCAACTCGATATAGTGCAACATGCACGATTATTACAAAAGATTCCCGAAAGAATCATCGCTGCCGGTTGGAACAAGGTAGCTTATCGATCCGCTCCTCGAGTCAGGTACCGACGCGAGAATGAAGATGGATGGCATTATTCACAGGTCACTGATCTTGAATTTGCTAACTTCAATACCTCAGACGATAAACAGTTTCTTCGTTTCGAAATCGGCAATGATTCATTCGCTACAAAATTCATTTTTACACTCACTGGTGGGGTTCTAGTCAAGCAGGACTCGCAGGATTGGACCATTGAAATTTTGTCAGGTTTAGACGACTGGATGCCTATAGGAACATGGATGGCAATGCATCCACCGATATTTTACGCAGCAGATAAATCCTCTTTTGAAGGAATGAACCTAATGCGTCCACCAAAAATAACTGCTGCTACTCTCGCTCCCGACGATACAACAATTTTAGACTGGGACGGATGTGCAATCCAGGTTGAATGCGATGAAGCAAGGGCTAACGGGCAAATGACGGTTCATCAGTATCTAGAGCATCACCTTCAGAACTTGGCTGGTCTTCAGGCCCTGATTTATGACCACCGTAGTGGAGAGGCTGCTGACTTTATAGCCATAACGAAATGTGAAGACGAGATTTTTCGTGTATCTTTATATCACTGCAAAGGGGCGGGAGGTTCTCCCTCAGGTGGCCGCTTTGACGATGTATGTGAAGTGGCCGGGCAAGTGCTTAAATCTGTAGCTTATTGCGAAGCCTCTGTTCTTTGCAATCATGTTGAACACAGGATCAATGAACACCGTCACAGTTGCCCTTCCCGATTCATCGTGGGAGATTTCCCAATCCTGCAAAGGATTCTCAAGGATACTCCTGCAAATAAGCTCTTTTTCGATGTGTATGCAGTACAGCCAGGAATTGCGCAAAGCCAAATAGACGAACATCTTGCTGATCTCATGCTTTATGGTCTTGAATATGTTCGGCGAGGCGGTGCTGCTAACGCAGCGTGGATTATAAATTCATGAATAAAGGGTAGAGGATAAAATTATAAGCACCGCAGGTATTCGTTCCAACCGAGGTGAGAGGCCATAGCCGACGGATATCAACATCATTCCTGCTAAAAATAGAGGAGTAAGGAGTATTCTCTTGCGCAAGTCTTTGAATTTAGAAATCAAGATCTATTGTTCAGCACATCCCTCAACTCTTTATTTGACACCCTCGCATATTGCACCGAGTAAGCTACATTCCTATGCCCAAGCTGCCTCTGGACTGCAGCAATGTTCCCGGTCTTCTCAATAATGTGCCTCCCC
>Ga0187857_10000145_pt1 | contig 88570 bp, 89 predicted proteins | sample June2016WEW_8_10_FD_132984 | JGI IMG/M metagenome (GOLD analysis project Ga0187857, IMG submission 132984) | Peatland microbial communities from SPRUCE experiment site at the Marcell Experimental Forest, Minnesota, USA - June2016WEW_8_100 | ecosystem: Environmental > Terrestrial > Soil >... | reverse complement strand
GTGGCCGAGGCCGGCGTGCGCCGCGACCTCATCGTCGAGGCGGTGGCCGAGCAGGCCAAGCTGCACGCCACGGCCGAAGCGTTGGACGCCCGGATCGCCGAGCTCGCGCGGCGCCGCGGCGAAACCCCCGCCGCCGTCCGGGCGACGTTGGAGAAAGCCGGAAGGCTGCGCGAAATGGAGCGATCCATGACGGAAGAGAACGTCTTCACCCATCTCCTCGGCCAGAGCACGGTCGAGGACGCACCGACGACCCGCTGATGAGCAACGGAGCCGAAGGGACCCGTCCCGTGTCGACGATCTACCCGCCGTACATCATCGAGCGCTCGAGCCGTGGTGAGCGCACCTACGACATCTTCTCGCGGCTGCTGATGGACCGCATCATCTTCCTCGGCGTGCCCATCAACGATGACGTGTCGAACGTCATCATCGCGCAGCTGCTCTTCCTCCAGGCCGACAGCCCGGAGAAGGACATCTACGTCTACATCAACTCCCCCGGCGGGATCGTCTCCAGCGGGATGGCCATCTACGACACCATGCAGCACATCAGCGCGCCGGTGAACACCATCTGCATGGGGATGGCGGCCTCGATGGGCTCGTTCCTGCTGGCGGCCGGCCGGAAGGGGAAGCGCAGCGCGCTGCCCCACTCCCGGATCATGATGCACCAGCCCTCGGGCGGCACCCAGGGCACCGCGGCCGACATCGAGATCCAGGCGCGGGAGATCCTGTACCTGAGAGGCAAGCTCAACGACCTCTACGCCAAGCACACCGGCCAGACGGTGGAGCAGATCGAGCGGGACATGGACCGGGACCGGTTCATGTCGGCCGAGGAGGCGAAGCAGTACGGCATCGTGGACCACGTCCTGGCGCCCGGCGCCGCGGTGGACGTAGGGGCGAAGAGCTAGTCGCGCCTTGACTTACGGCGCGGCGATCGGCCATATTCGCGCCAGAGGCCTCGAACCAGGACACCGATGTCCAACGACCGGCACCTGCGCTGCTCCTTCTGCGGCAAGTCGAAGGATTCGGTCCGGAAATTCATCTCCGGACCGTCGGTGTACATCTGCAACGAGTGCATTGCGTTGTGCAACGAAATCCTCGCCGAGGACGAAGAGCGCGAGGTCGCCGACGCCATCACGCAGGTCCCGACCCCGGTCGAGATCAAGGAAGTCCTCGACCAGTACGTGATCGGGCAGGAGCAGGCGAAGAAGGCCCTCGCCGTCGCCGTCTACAACCACTACAAGCGCATCAACTCGCAGTCGCTGAAGGACAACGAGGTCGAGCTCGAGAAGTCCAACATCCTCCTGATCGGGCCGACGGGCGTGGGGAAGACCCTGCTCGCCCAGACGCTGGCCCGGCTGCTCGACGTGCCCTTCACCATCGCCGACGCCACGACGCTCACCGAGGCCGGGTACGTCGGCGAGGACGTGGAGAACATCCTGGTCCGGCTGCTCCAGGCCGGGGACTTCAACGTCACCGAGTGCGAGCGCGGCATCGTCTACATCGACGAGATCGACAAGATCGCCCGCAAGAGCGAGAACCCCAGCATCACGCGCGACGTGTCGGGCGAAGGGGTGCAGCAGGCGCTGCTCAAGATCCTCGAGGGCACCGTCGCCTCCGTGCCGCCGCAGGGCGGGCGGAAGCACCCGCAGCAGGAATACATCCAGATCAACACCCGCGACATCCTGTTCATCTGCGGCGGCGCGTTCGACGGGCTCGAGAAGATCATCGAGGCGCGGACGGGGCGGCGGCGCATCGGCTTCACCAAGGACGAAGTCGAGCGCGGCGTGCCGGTGCTGCAGCGGCGCAACCCGTACGGCGAGGTCGAGCCCGACGATCTGCTGCGCTACGGCCTGATCCCGGAGCTGATCGGCCGCCTGCCCGTCACGGTCCCGCTCGAGACGCTGGACGAGGACGCGCTGGTCCGGATCCTGGTGGAGCCGAAGAACGCCCTCACCAAGCAGTACAAGAAGCTGTTCGACCTGGAGGAGGTCCGGCTGACCTTCGAGCCGGAGGCGCTCCGCGCCGCGGCGCAGCAGGCCATCAAGCGCGGCGCCGGCGCGCGCGGCCTCCGGGCCATCCTCGAGAAGGTCATGACCGACATCATGTTCGACCTCCCGGCGCGCGAGGACGTGACCGAAGTGGTCATCACGCGCGAGTGCATCCTCGAGGGACGCCAACCGCTGCTGGTCACCGAGCCGAAGCGGACGAAGAAAGAGGCCTGAGGTGCCGTTGTCCCGCGCCAGCACCGCCCCCTCTCCAAGGGGGCTTTTGGTTGGTGACTTCGTCGCCGGACTGGTCCGCTGGGACGATCCGCTGCCGGGGCCGCGGCTGCCGGAGATCGCGTTCGCCGGCCGCTCCAACGTCGGCAAGTCGAGCCTCGTCAACCTCCTGATGGAGCGGCGCGCCCTCGCCCGCGTCAGCGGCACGCCCGGCAAGACGCGGGAGCTCAACGTCTACCGGTGGGGCACCGGCTGCTACCTCGTGGATCTGCCGGGATACGGCTGGGCGCGCGCGGCCGCGGCCGAGCGCGCCGCCTGGCGGCGCCTCGTCACCGCGTACCTGGAGCGGCGCGAGACGCTCGCCGGTGTGGTCTGGCTGCTCGACATCCGGCGCGACCCGTCGCCGGACGACGCCGAGGTAGGCGGGACGCTGGCCCGGCGCGCCGTGCCCACGCTGGTGGCGCTCACCAAGGCCGACCGCGTGCCGCGCGCTCGGCGCCTGGCGCGCGCGGCGGCGATCGCCGCCGCGCTCTCGCTGGACCACGCGGAGTTCGTCGTGACCAGCGCACGGACCCGGGAGGGAGCGGAGGATCTGCGTGACAGCGTCCTGGCGCATCTGGGCTGACGGGGCCGCGCTCGCGGCGGCCGTCGCGCTGGCGCCCGCGCCGCTCCGCGCGCAGGCCGCCGACCTGCCGCCCGTGGGGCTCGGGACGCTGCGGCAGGACGATGTCGCCGTCCGGCTCGTCACCGGCAACCTCATGGTGCGCGCGCTCCCGCTCGACGAGCACGTGATCCGGCTCCTCTCGCCCGACACGTACAGCGGCTTCCACCAGCTCTACCAGAGCCGCGCGGCCGACGTCGTGGCGGCGGCGCGCGCCGCGGGCCGCGACAGCGCGCTGGCGTTCATGGTCACCTTCTTCGCGCTGCAGCCGCAGGTCAGCTTCACGCCGGACCAGCTGTACATCGCGAGCCAGAACAACTTCTACCGGCCGATCGCCATTCTCCCGCTCACGCCGCGCTGGAGCGAGTACAAGATCGACCAGCGGCAGCAGGCGTCCGCGATCTACCTGTTCGACGCCTCGATCCCCGTCCTGCAGCCCTTCACGCTCTTCTACGGCGACGTGAGCTCGGACGCCTGGGAGACCTCGATCAGCCTGCTGGCCGGGGAGCGCGCCCGCGTGCTCTCGCGCGCGGCCCAGCGCCCGCAGCCCTGACCGTGACGCCGCCGTCCGCGGCTCTCGCGCTGGTGCTGGGCGGCGCGGTCGCCGTGGCGGCGGCCGCCCTCGCGCTCTGGCACGCCCGGCGCACCGGCCGTGCCCTGGCCGAGGCGGTCGCGGACCGGGACCGGCTGGCGGCGGAGCTGTCGCGCAGGCTGGGGGAGCTCTACTCCCTCCAGGAGCTGACGCACGTTCTCTCCTCCTCGCTCCTGTTCGACCAGGTCGCGGCCGACGTGGCGCGCTATGCCACGCGCTTCCTCGACGCCGGCGGCGGGGCGGTCGTGCTGGCGTCCGGCGAAGGCGAGGCGCCGCGCGTCGTCGCCGCCGAGGGGTCGCTCGCGCCGTACCTCAACCTCACGGTCGCCCTGGATCAGGGCGGCATCGTCCTCGACGCCATCGCCCACGAGCGGGTCGAGCTGCGGAGCGCCTCCGGGAAAGCCGGCCTGCGGCTCTTCGCCTCGGTGGACGCGCGCACCGCGGCGGTCGCGCCGCTCAAGGCGCACGGCGTCACCGACGGTGCCGTGGTCGTGGTGGACAAGCGCTCCGGCAGCTTCGTCCTCGAGGACGCGCGCCTCCTTTCGACCGTGGCGGCCCACGCGGCGGTCGCGCTCGCCAACGCGCGCCTCTTCGACCTCGTGAAGCGCGGGAAGGAGCAGTGGGAAGGGACCTTCGACGCCATCGCGGAAGGGATGGCGCTGGTGGACGACCGCGCCACGATCCGCCGCGCCAACACCGCTTTCGCCGCGCTGGTCGGGCGCCCGGTGACCGGCGTGGTCGGCGCAAGCCTCTGCCATCTCCTGTTCGGGGAGCACCTGACCCTCGCCGAGTTGATGCACGAGACCGCCGCGGGCGGCCACCACGCGCCGGTCGTACGGCGCTCCGAGCCGCTGGGCCGCGTGCTGCGCATCGTCGCCGCCTCCGTCGCGCGCGCGGTGGACGGCGCCTCGGCCATCGTGGTCGTCGAGGACATCAGCGAACAGCAGATGCTGGAGGCGCAGCTGATCCAGAGCGAGAAGATGGCCGCGGTCGGGACGCTGGTCTCGGGCGTGGCGCACGAGCTCAACAACCCCCTGACGTCGATCGCGGGACTGTCGGAGTTCCTGCTCGAGCAGCCAGAGGGTGCCGTGCTCGAGCGGCGCCACCTGCAGGTCATCAACGAGGAAGCGGAGCGCGCCGGCCGGATCGTGCGCGACCTGCTCACCTTCTCGCGCAAGGGGCCGGCCGAACGGACCCCCGTCGATCTCGGCGACGTGGTGCAGCGCACCGTCCAGCTCATGGCGTACGAGATGAGGCACCGCGACGTCTCCGTGCAGACGAGCATCGCACCCGGTGTGCCGCGGGTCATGGGCGACCGCTACCAGCTGCAGCAGGTGGTCCTGAACCTCCTGAGCAATGCGGCCCACGCCCTGAGCACGCTTCCGCCCGGCCGGCCGCGGCAGGTTGAGCTGAAGGTCTCGGCGGATGGCGCTCACGCAATACTGCGGGTGATCGACACGGGCCCCGGCATCCCGCCCGACGTGAAAGCGCAGATGTTCGGTCCGTTCTTCACCACCAAGGCGCCCGGCGAGGGCACCGGCCTCGGCCTGTTCGTCTCCTACGGCATCGCCGAGGCCCACGGTGGGAAACTGACGGCGGAGTCGGTCCCCGGCGAGGGCGCGACGCTCACCCTGAGCCTCCCTGTGGCCGAAACCGCGCCCGCGCTTCGCGATCGCGCCGCGGCGCGCCGCATCCTGGTCGTGGACGACGACCCCGGCACGCGGCGGGTGGTCGCCGCCCTCTTCTCCCGCGACGGCCACCACGTCGAGGCCGCAGCCAACGGCGCCGAAGCGCTGCGCCTGGCTCGCGCGGAACGGTTCGACCTGATCCTCGCCGACCGCCTCGCGGCCGCCGACGGCGTGCCGCTCGCCACCGCGCTGGCGGGCCTCCCGGGCGACGCATCGCGGCGGCTGATCCTCTCGACGTCGGACCCGCGGCGGGGGAGCGAGGAGCGGCCCGCCAATGGACCCACGCTCCTGCGCAAGCCGTTCGATCTTCGCGATCTGAAGAAGGCAGCGGAAGCAGTGTTCGGAGAGTCGGATTAGTTGCCAGACGGCACGTTGCCAGTGGTTACCAGTTGCCAGCCGAGAGACGCAGAACGGGCCTCCGACCTCTAGACCACTCGCAAGACATCTTCCACGCCGCCCGCGTCGCCCGTCCCGAACAGCTGCAGCGCATCGGCGAGGGCCCGGCGCTCGCGCGGCCAGGCGAACCGGCGCGCGGCCTCGTCGGGAGCGAGCCACTCGCCGCGGTCGTGCTCGCCCGACAGCGCGACCCGCGCGCCCGCAGGGACGATGGCGCAGAAGACGGGGATCAGCGCGAGGACGTCGCGCGCGTGCAGGTAGAACGTCTCGACGCGGCTCACGTTGTAGAGCCGCTCCGGAGCGAGCCCGGTTTCCTCCCGGAGCTCCCGCAGTGCCGCCGCGGTCGGGGCTTCCCCCGCGTCGATGTGCCCGTGCACCGTCTCCCAGCTGCCGGCGCACCGCTCCCCGGGAGCGCGCCGCAGCACCAGCACTTCCGCCGCCCCCCGCCCGGCCTGCATCCGGAGCACGTACACGTCCACGATCATCGTGCGGACGTCGGTCACCGCCCCGCCCCGCCCGTCTCCCGCGCTCCGCCGGCGGGCGCGATCCGCGGGTCGCGCTCGGCGCCCGAGGCCAGCGCCTGCGCGGCGGCGGCATATGTCGCCTGCGTGACCTGCCGGCCCTGCTCGCCGCGCACGCGGTCCAGGTGCAGCGTGACGCGCGCCTCCGCGGCGAACGCCTGCCAGAACTCGGGCGTCAGCGACACGTCGTAATCGCCGATCATCTGCCAGGCGGGAGGCGCCGCGTGGTACTCGAGGATCCCCCGGCCACCGAGGTCGCAGGCCGCACGCACCAGCGCGCCCGCCACCGGTACGCTCGCCTCGCCCAGCGCGCGCACGCCCTCGCGCGGGCCGAGCGCCCTGGCGAACGCCTCCCCGAACGCTCCGGCGGTGGTCACGACGACGCGGTGCGCGTCGGGCTCGGCGCGATCCGGGTTCTGCGTCACCGCCTCCACGTCGAGATCGAAGCGCCCGTGCGAGGCCACGGCCTCGAGCAGCCCGTCGAATCCCGCGATCCCCGTCCGCGCGTTGGCGCGGCCCCGCCCGTCGAGGGCGAGCCGGACGACCACGGTCGTGGTGAGCGTCGAGCGACGGACTTCGGCAGTACGGCTCACCGCGCGGACGGCGCGGCTACGTGGGGTTGGAGCGGTGCCGACCGAGCACCGCATCAAGGCGGGCCGACAGGGCGCGGGCCCGGAAGGGCTTGGTGAGGAAGTCGTCCGCGCCCAGCTCGAACACCCGCACCTCGTTGTCCTCGTCCCCCTTCGCCGTCAGCACGACCACGGGGATCTCCGCGGTGGCCGGCCGCGAGCGCAGGTGCGAGAGCACGCCGTACCCGTCGAGGCCGGGGAGGTTGAGGTCGAGGACGATGACGTCGGGGCCCGTCCGGTCCACCTGGTCCAGCGCCTGCACGCCGTCCCGCGCCTCCGAAACGATGTACCCCTCGCGCTCGAGCAGGTCCTTCATCACGCGACGGAGCGAATCCTCGTCATCCACCAGCAGCACCTTGCGCTTGAGGCGCGTGACCTTCGGCGAGCCGGTGATGCTGTCCAGCAGCTCGAACGACGCGCCTGCGGGAGCCGCCTGCGTCGTCTCGCCTTTCGCCGCCGCGGCGCCGGCGCCCCGAGTCGCGGGCTTCGCCGCAGCGGGCAGCTCCTGCTCGGCCCCCTCGTCGAACGGCACGTCCACGACGCGCATCAGCTCGTCGAGACTGGATTCGCCGCGGAGGATGTGCGCGACGCCGCTCTCCCACAAGCTGCGCATCCCGCCGCCCTGCGCCGCCTCCGCGATCTTGTCCGCCGTGCCCCCCGCCCCGATCACGCGCTCGACCTCGGGCGTCACCGTGAGCACCTCGGTGATCGAGAAGCGGCCGCGATACCCGGTCATCGCGCAATCGGAGCACCCGACCGCGCGGTAGAGCGGCGTGCCGCGCGGCACCCACTTGGCCAACTTCTCCGGCACCGTCTCGACCCAGACCTCCTTGCACGCCGGGCAGAGTTTCCGCATCAGGCGCTGCGCCACGACGCCGCGGAGCGACGCCGCGATCTTGTACGGCTCGACGCCGATGTCCACCAGTCGCGTGACCGCGTTGGAGGCGTCGTTGGTGTGAAGCGTCGAGAGCACGAGGTGCCCGGTCAGCGACGCCTGGATCGCGATCGTCGCCGTCTCCTTGTCGCGGATCTCGCCCACCAGCACCACGTCGGGGTCCTGGCGGAGGATGGACCGCAGCGCGCTGGCGAACGTGAGCCCCGCCTTCTCGTGCACCTGCACCTGCACGATGCCCTGCAGCCGGTACTCGACCGGGTCCTCGACGGTCACGATGTTCGTCTTGCCCGTCTGAATGCTGCGGATCGCCGAGTAGAGCGTCGTCGTCTTGCCCGAGCCCGTGGGGCCCGTGACCAGGATGACCCCCTCGTGGTGCGTCAGCAGCGCCTTGAACGCGGAGTGCTCGTCGGGGTTCAGGCCGAGGGCGTCGAGCGAGATCACCGTCGCCCGCGAGTCCAGGATGCGGATGACGACCTTCTCGCCCATGGAGGCCGGCAGCGTGGACACGCGCAGGTCCACCGGCACGCCGTTCACCGCGACGCGCGCCCGCCCGTCCTGCGGCCGCAGGCGGTCCGCGATGTCGAGGCTCGAGATGATCTTGATGCGCGAGACCAGAGGGAAGCCGGCCGCGCGCGGCACCTTCATCATCTGCCGGAGCACACCGTCGATGCGGTACCGGACGGCGAACCCGCCCTCCTCCGGCTCGATGTGGATGTCGCTCGCCCGCGCGAGTATGCCCTCGGAGAGGATCAGGTCCACCAGCCGGACCACCGGCCGCTGCGAAGCCTCCTCGGCGCTGACCTGGAACTCATCGGCCGGCGCGACCTCCTCGAGCTGCTGCACGTCGCTGCTCGTTTCCATCCCCTCGAGCAGTTTCTCGACGACGTTCTCCGGCCGGAAGATCTCGTCGGTCAGCGCGGCGATCTTGGACGGCGACATGAGCTGCATCCGGACCTCGCGGCCGGACGCGAACGCCAGCCCCTTCTCCGCGTCGATGTCGAACGGGTTGGCCGTGAGGATCTCGAGGATCGAGTCCGTCGCGCGCAGCGGCACCACGTGGTAGCGCCGCGCTACCGCCTCCGGAATGACTTCCTTGACCTTGGTGTCCGGCTTGGGGGCGTCCGCCACCGGGATCCGGCACCGCTTGGAGAGGACCGTGAGGATCTGATCGTCCGTCGCGTAGTTCTTCGATACGACGAGGTCCCACAGCGTGGCCGTGGGCTCCGCCGACGCCCGCAGCGCCGCCACCGCCTCGGCCGTGATCATCGCCGAGACCGTCGGGACCAGCCACTCGTCAGGGAAGACCCGCTCAGTCACTCAGTTGCTCCCCGCTGGCCTCGCCGTACCGAGGCGTCGCAGCCGAAGTTCCGCCCGGAAATATGCCGCCCGGTCGGAGGGCTGGCAACGCGTTATCAAATCGAGATTTGGGGCCGGTTCAGAGGATCTCCCAGAAGTCCCGGGTGACGTCGAAGGAGCCGCCGAACCTGCCGGTGCGGAGCCCATAGCCGACGTCCACGCGCAGCAGGTCGCGCAGCCACCCGAAACCGAGGCCCACGACCGGCCGGACGCCGCGAGAGGGGGCGCCGAGGGCGGGGAGGATGGCGCCGCCCGTCCAACCCGCCGCCACGAAGGGGATGAGCGTCACGGTGGACCCGGTGCCGGCATACGAGCCGAGGGGGATCTCGGGGACGGCGACCGGGAGGCGGACCTCGAGCGAGGCCCAGGCCGCCTGCCGACCGACCAGGGACCGGAAGCCTTCCCCGAGCAGGCTGCCCCTCCCGCCCAGCACGAACGCGCGGTGATCCGGGAGGCCGGCGCTGCCGGCGCCCGCGCTGGCGCGCGCGACGATCCACCCGCTGCCCACGGGCACCTGCCAGCGCAGGTCCCCGTAGCCACGCACGTAGGTGTCGTTCAGGCCGGCCTCCACGTCCAGTCTGCCGGAGAAGCTGCGCACGGTCGTGAAAGCCGGAGTGAGGCGGCGCAGCGACAGACGCAGCCGGCTCCAGCTCCCCGGCGTCACGCCCACGTTGGCGCGCGAGAACGTGCCCCGCGCCCAGCGCGCGTGGACCGCGAGCGAGTCGACGTGTTCCCAGCTCGCGGCGACGGCGACGCTGGTGCGGCCGCCCAGCGCGAGAGTCGCGCTGCCCTCCGCCCCGGTGGCGAGGAAGTAATCGCCGTAGTCGGTCCCGGCCTCCTGGGCGAGCAGCGAGTTCACGACGCCGGAGATCACCGGCTCGTCCCCGAGGTCGCGGACCGCCCGCGACGCGTCGAGCCGCCACGTCCAGGCACCCCGCCGCGCCGCCAGGTCGGCGCCCCCGGTCACCAGGGTGGTGGCGGTCGCCGTCCCGGCGCGGAGCCGCAGTACGGTCGCGTCGTTGCCGGAGCGGATCGTGGTGCCGAGCCCGAGGGCCAGCCCCTCGACCCGGTCGAAGTGCGCGAAGTCCGACACCGACGCGCCGCCGAACTGCGCCCGGCGCAGGCCGTCGAGCACGTGCCCGGCGGCGACTTCCCGGATCTGCGCGCGCACTGCGGCGAAGTCCTCGAGGCGCGCGGGCTCCGCGAAGTCCTTGATCGCGGCGCCCAGCGAATCGGTCCACGGGAACGAGTCGCGCACCGCCTGCGGCGCGGCGACGATCTCGGGTCCCGGCAGCGAAGCGAACGCGCTGTCCACGTTCTCGTTCAGGTGGTAGGTGTCGATCTCCCAGCGCCCCTGGATGATCCCCCGCACCGGGAAGTCGAGCCAGGTGAAGCGGCGCCGGATGGCGATCTCCTGGTGGTACGGCAGCCAGTACCGGCCCTCCAGGAGGCTGTTCTCGATCGCCACCGTGATGTCCTCGAGCTGGTCGTCGAGGTAGGCCGGACGCGTGAACTGGAACGCCATCCGGACCAGGTCGGCGTACTGGACGTCGAGGAAGATCGAGCCCACGATGCGGGGCGCACCGTAGTCGCGCGGCCGGACCGCGACCTCGTACACCAGGATGTCGCGGTCGGGCAGGTGGATCGTGGTCGAGTCCTTCAGCGCGAACTGGTAGAGACTCGCCCCGATGCGCGAGAGCGGATGCGGCACGTCGCGCACCTCGTCGCCTTCGCCGAGCCGGATCCGGTCGGGGAAGTTGTTGAGGGCGATGCCGAGGTGGTCCCGATGGTAGGAGATGTCGGTCGGAAGGTCCATCCGGTCGCGCCATCCGATGATGCGCTGCTTGCTCCGCTCCGGGGCCTTCCAGTAGACTTGCAGCTCGAGCTGGTCCGCCTTGACGAGGCGCGGCGGCTCCGACAGCCCTTCGCCGATCTGACCGAGGAAGAACACGAAGCCGTGTGCGCGCGCGCTGAAGCTCCTGAGCCCGGTGTCAGCCAGCGCGGCGGTGCGCCGCGCGATCGCGCGCGCCACCAGGGCGCGGACCTCGGGCGAGTCCCATGCCTGGGCGGCGGCGCGGCGCGGCGCGGCGGCGAACGCGAGCAGCGGCAGGGCGACGAGCCAGGGAGGGAGGCGGTGCGGCATGCCCCGGCAATATCGCGGCCGGTAACGGGCCGAACAAGCGCGTGCGTGCGATGAGCGCGGACCCGGCGGCGCGCCAGGCGTTCCTCGCCCGCGCCGCGGCCGGCGGCATCGTGCCCGTGGTGCACGAGTGCCTGCTCGACGCGGACCAGCCGGTCGCGGTGCTCCGCAAGGTGGCGCGGCCGCCGTTCGCCTTCCTGCTCGAATCGGCGGTCGGCGGCGAGCGCTGGGCCCGCTACACCTTCCTCGGCACCGAGCCGCGGGAGGCGTGGCGCTACCGGGGCGGCGCCGTGTCCCGGTGGACGCCCGGCGGTGGCTGGACCGACGCGGGCAGGACGGCCGACCCGATGGGCCACCTCGCCGAGCGCCTGCGGCCGCTCGCGGCGGCGGCGGCGCCGGACCTGCCGCGCTTCTTCGGCGGCGCCGTCGGGTTCTTCGGCTACGACGTCGTGCGCACGCTCGAGCGGCTGCCTGCCCCGCCCCCGGACGATCTCGGCCTCCCCGACGGGATGTTCATGGTCGCCGACACGGTCGTCGTGCTCGACAACCTCTACAATCGCGCCCGGATCGTCGTGAACGCCGAGGTGAGCGCCGGCGCGCCGGAGCGGGAGCGGATCCGACTCTACGAGGCGGCCCGCGCACGCATCGCGGAGATCCTCGAGCGGCTGAAGAAGCCGGCGGACCTCGCGCCGCTGGAGCTCGACCCCGATCGCCCGCCCGCGGCCGCCACCAGCCCGTACCCCACGGACCGCTACGAGCGCGACATCGAGCGCATCCGCGAGTACATCGCCGCCGGCGACATCTTCCAGGCCGTGCTCTCGCGCCGCCTCGAGGTGCCGGGACGCACCGATCCGCTGCTGCTGTACCGCTATCTCCGGGCGCTGAACCCCGCGCCGTACCTCTTCTATCTGGCGCTCGACGGCTTCGCGCTGGTCGGTTCGTCTCCCGAGGTGCTGGTGCGCGTCGAGGATCGTGAGGTCACCGTGCGGCCGATCGCCGGCACGCGGCCGCGGGACGCGGATCCGGAGCGCGACGCCGCGCTGGCGGCGGAGCTGGCCGCGGACCCCAAGGAGCGGGCCGAGCACATGATGCTGGTGGACCTCGGGCGCAACGACGTCGGCCGGGTCGCCGCATTCGGCTCGGTGCGCACGGTGGAGCTGCTGGCCCTGGAGCGGTACGCCCACGTGCAGCACCTGGTCTCCGAGGTGCGCGGGCGGCTCGCCGACGGGCGCGACGCGATCGACGCCCTGAAGGCGTGCTTCCCGGCGGGAACCGTCTCCGGGGCGCCGAAGGTGCGAGCGATGGAAATCCTCGACACGCTGGAGCCCACCCGCCGCGGCCCCTACGCCGGCACGGTGGGCTACGTGGGGTGGGGCGCGCGCAACCTCGACATGGCGATCGCGATCCGCACCTGTGCCGTCCTCGCCGATCGGGTCGTCGTGCAATCGGGCGGCGGCATCGTCGCCGACTCCGACCCGCGCCGCGAGCTGGAAGAGACGCAAGCCAAGGCCCGCGCGGCACTTCGGGCCATCGCGTTGGCCCGCGGCGCGGTGTAGTTTCACCGGCTGGCGCCCTCCCCGCCGGGGGGGGCATATTTCCGCGTCCGAGGAGCCGCACCGCAGATGGCCGACGCGTACAAGCTGGTCAGCACCGCAGGCGACCAGTCGATTGACGTCAAACCCGGCGTCACGCTGGTCGTCGGCCGTGCCGTCAACAGCGACATCCCGATCTACGAGCCCACGATCTCGCGTCAGCACGCCCAGCTGACGGCCGAGGACGGCGGCGTGCGCATCAAGGATCTGGGGTCCGCGAACGGCACGTTCCTGAACGGCAGCCGCATCAGCGACGCGAAGGCCGCCCCCAACGACGTCGTCACCTTCGGCAAGGTCGCCTTCTACGTGAAGGAGGTCGCGGCGCCGGCGGCCGCCAAGCCGCAGGGCGAAGGCGGCTTCGCCGTGCCGAAGCCGGCCGGGGCGACGATCGTCCGCCAGCTCCCGGTGCGCGAATCGGGGAGCGCGATCCAGAGCCCGCTGAAGCGCCTCTCCGCCTCGACCCTCCCCGTCGCGGACGAGAGCGCGCCCGAGCCGGTCACGTCGGCCCGCAGCGCCAAGAAGCTCGAGCTGCTGCTCGAGATCTCGAAGCAGCTCTCCCGCCAGCTCGAAGTGGACAAGCTGCTCGAGTCGGTCGTGGACTTCACCTTCCAGGTGATGGACGTGGATCGCTGCTCGATCCTGCTGTGCGATCCCGCCTCCGGCGACCTCGTGCCGCGGATCTCGAAGAGCCGCCTCGGCGAGGGCTCCGCGTCGGCGCGGCACGTGCCGCAGTCCATCGCGCGCAAGGCGGTGGCCGAGCGCGTCGCGATCCTGACCGACAACGCGGCGGAGGACGAGCGCTTCAAGGGCAAGTCCATCCTGCTCCAGAGCGTCCGCTCGGCGATGGGCGCGCCGCTGATGTCGTCCGAAGGGAACGTGCTCGGCCTGATCTACGTGGACAACCTCACGGCCACGCACGCCTTCACCGACGAGGATCTCGAGTTCCTCATCGCGTTCTCGGGCGTGGCGTCGGTCGCGATGGAGAACAGCTCGCTCTCCGACCGCATCCGCCGCGAAGCGCTCGTGCTGTCGAACTTCCAGCGCTACTTCTCCCCCGATCTGGCCAAGCAGATCGCCGGTCATGGGGAGGAGATCAAGCTGGATCAGGGCGAGAAACGCGAAGTCGTGATCATGTTCACCGACATCCGGGGCTTCACCTCGATGTCGGAGAAGATGGCGCCGGACGACGTCGCGCATCTCTTGCGCGAGTACTTCACCGAGATGGTGGAGATCGTGTTCCGCAACGGGGGGACGCTCGACAAGTTCATCGGCGACGCGATCATGGCGCTGTGGGGCGCACCCCTCTCCACGGAGGACGACGCCGACAAGGCCATGGCGGCGGCGATCGAGATGCAGCGGGCCCTGAAAGAACTGAACGAGCACTGGAAGACGACCGGCAAGCCGGCCATCAACATCGGCATCGGCATCAACTTCGGCGAAGTGTTCGCCGGCAACATCGGCAGCGAGCAGCGGCTGGAGTACACCGTGCTGGGCGACGCGGTGAACACCGCCTCCCGGCTCTGCTCCAAGGCCGCCAAGGGCGAGATCATGATCTCCGAGCCGTTCTACAAGCGCCTGAAGAAGGCGCCCAAGGTCGAATCCCGCGAGCCGATTCCCCTCAAGGGCAAGTCGCAGCCGGTCGCCAATTACCTCGCCAAGTACTGATTGGGCGCTCCGGCGCTTCCCCCCGACTTCGAAACCTGGACGTTCGCGGGCGGCTCGAGTGCCGCGCGCGGCGACGTCGCCGGCGCCGTGCGCGAGGCGCTGGCCGCCGCCGGCTCGCTGTACCGCTGGGCGGCCGCGCAGCCCGGCCGGCGGGAGTTCACCGGGCGCGGCGCGGCCTTCGGCGTCGCCCTCGGGGGACAGGGCGTCGTCGTGCGCCACGCGCGGCACGGGGGGCTCCTGGCGCCGCTGCTGGGCGACCTGTTCTGGGGGCAGCCGCGGTTCTACCGCGAGGCGACGCTGTCCCGGACCCTGACGCGGGAGCGCGTGCGCACACCGGCGGTGCTGGCCGGCGTGGTCTATCGCGCCGGCCCCTGCCATCGGGCCGACGTCGTGACCGCCGCGGTCGAGGGCGTGGACCTGGTGGAGCTTTTCTACGGCGAGCGCCCGCCCGCCGGCGCGGCGCGCGACGCCGTGCTCGGCGCCATCGGCGCTCTGGTCCGCCGGATGCACGACGCGGGCTTCGTCCATCCCGATCTCCAGCTGCGCAACCTGCTGGTCCGCGGCGCCGACGGCGCGCGGCCCGAGGCGTGGCTGCTCGACGTGGACACCTGCCGCCCCATCCGCGCCGGCGGCGACGCCGACCGCGCCCGCAACCTCGGCCGCCTGTACCGGTCGTGGGCCAAGTGGAACCGGCTGCGCGGCGTGCGCCTCACCGATCACGACCGCGCGGTCTTCAGCGCGGCGTACCTGGAGCTGCCGCGGTGAGCCCCCTCGCGCCGTGGACCGGCGGGCGGCTCGGGGTCGTGATGATGAGCGCCCTGGGCGACGCGGTGCACGTGCTCCCGCTCCTCGATGCGGTCAAGCGACACGCGCCGTCCACCCACGTCACCTGGATCCTCCAGCCGGGGCCGGCGCTGATGGTGCAGGGGCACCCGCACGTGGACGACGTGGTCGTCTTCCAGCGGTCGCGGGGGCTCCGCGCCTACGCGGACGCGGGCCGCGAACTCCGCACCCGGCCGTTCGACCTGGTGATGGGCCTGCAGGTGTACTTCAAGGCCGGCATCGTCACCTGGCTGTGCCGCGCCCCCGTCAAGCTCGGCTTCGATTTTGCGCGGGCCCGCGACGCGAACTGGCTCTTCACGACGCACCGCATCCCGCCGCACGCCGAGCAGCACGTGCAGGATCAGTACTTCGAGTTCCTCGACGCGATGGGTGTGCCGCACGGCGAGCCGCAGTGGCACCTCGCGCCCAGCGCTCCGGAGCGCGCCGCCGCGCGGTCGCTGCTGGACGGCGCGGGCGAGGGCCCGCTGGTGGGGATGGTCGTGGCCTCGAGCAAGGCGGAGAAGAACTGGATGCCGGAGCGCTACGCCGCCGTGGCCCGCACCCTCGAACAGGAGATGGGCGCCCGCTGCGTCCTGCTGGGCGGCACCTCGGCCATCGAGCGGACCGCGGCGGAGCGCATCCTCGCCGCCGCCCCCGGGTGCGCCATCGACGTGCTGGGACGCGGGCTCCGCACGCTGCTCGCGCTGATCGACGCGTGCGACGTGCTCGTTTCGCCCGACACCGGGCCGCTGCACATGGCCGTCGCGATGAACGTCCCCGCCGTCGGGCTCTACGGCTACAACAACCCCAAGCGGGTCGGACCGTACCGGCGCTTCACGGAGCTGCTGGTGGATGCCTACGGCAATCCTGGCGAGGACTATCCCGTCTCGATGGAGCACCGCCTCGGCAGGATGGATCGCATCCAGACGGCGGACGTGCTGGCGAAGGTGCGGTCGGCGTTCGAGAGGTACGCGAGCGCGCCGCCCTGGCGCCGCAACCGCACCGCCTGACTCAGGCCTCCCGGGAGCGGACCGAGCCGAAGCGGTACTCGAGGCCGACACGCCCGAGCAGCCCCACCAGCAGCCCCAGCCCCAGGCCCATCACCGTGAAGTAATCGCCCTCGATGCGCTCGACGAGGACGGCGCCGTAGCCCTGGATGCCGTACGCGCCGGCCTTGTCGAGCGGCTCCCCCGTGGCGACGTAGGCCGCGATCGTCTCGTCGTCCATCGGCCGGAACCAGACCGCCGTGCGCTGCGTGCCCGAAACCACCGTGCCGCGCCACGCCACCGCCACCGCCGTGAACACGTCGTGGCCCCGCCCCGCCAGGCGGCGCAGCATCGTCCGCGCCTCCGCCGCGTCGCGCGGCTTGCCCAGGATCTCGCCGCCGATCACCACGATCGTGTCGGCTCCGACGACCGCCGCCCCGTCGCGCTGGACGGCCGTGGCTTTCTCGCGCGCCAGCCGCTCGGCGTGCACCGCCGGCGCCTCGCCGCTCCGCCACGTCTCGTCGATGTGCGAAGGCACGATCTCGGGCCTGAGGCCGAGCAGGCCGAGCAGCTCCCGCCGGCGCGGTGACGACGACGCGAGCACGATGGGGATGGTCATGCGCGCTCGATCACCAGCGTCACCGGGCCGTCGTTCACCAGCTCCACCTCCATCACGGCGCCGAACGTCCCCGTCTCCACGGGCAGGTGCCGCTGCCGGAGCAGCTCCACGAACCGGCCGTAGAGCCCCGCTGCGATCTCCGGCGGCGCCGCGTCGGTGAACGAGGGGCGCCGGCCCTTCGCCGCGTCGCCGTAGAGGGTGAACTGCGAGATCACGAGCACCGCGCCGCCCACGTCGGCGAGCGGGAGGTTCATCTTCCCTTCGCGGTCGGTGAAGATCCGGAGTCCCGCGATCTTCTCCGCCATCCAGGCGAGCGCCGCCGCGGAGTCGCCGGGCGCGAAGCCCGCCAGAACGACGAAGCCGCGCCCGATCGCCCCGACGGTCTTCCCGTCCACGCGAACGGCGGCGCGGCTCACGCGCTGCAGCACGACCCGCACGCCTACTCCACCGTCACGCTCTTGGCCAGGTTGCGCGGCTGGTCCACGTTGCACCCGCGGCGCACGGCGATGTGATACGCCAGCAGCTGGAGCGGAACGGAGGTGAGGATCGGCGTCAGCATGTCGAGCGTTTCGGGGATCGTGATCGCGTGATCCACCAGCGCCGTGATCTCGGTATCGCCCTCGGTCACCACCGCGATCACGCGCCCGCCCCGCGCGCGCACCTCCTCGATGTTGGACACGATCTTCGCGTGCACCGCGTCCCGCGGCGCGACGAACACCACCGGCATCAGCTCGTCGATCAGCGCGATCGGCCCGTGCTTCATCTCCGCCGCGGGATAGCCCTCGGCGTGGATGTACGAGATCTCCTTGAGCTTGAGCGCGCCCTCGAGCGCCACCGGGAAGTTGTAGCCGCGGCCGAGGTAGAGGACGTTCTGCGCACGGGTGTAGCGCTCCGCCAGCTCCTCGATGACCGAGCGCCTGGCCAGCACTTCGTCGACCTGCGCGGGCAGCTTGCGCAGCGCCCGCACGATCTCACGCCCCTGGAGGATCGAGAGCGACCGCAGCCGCCCCAGGTGGAGGGTGAACAGGGCCAGCGCCGCGATCTGGCTGGTGAACGCCTTGGTGGACGCCACGCCGATCTCGGGTCCGGCGTGCAGGAAGATGCCGCCGTCCACCTCGCGGGCGATGCTGCTGCCGACCACGTTCACGATCCCCAGCGTCCGCGCGCCGCGGCGCTTCGCCTCGCGCAGCGCGGCCAGGGTGTCGGCGGTCTCGCCCGACTGCGAGATGACGATCACCAGCGTGCGCTCGTCCACCAGCGGGTTCCGGTAGCGGAACTCCGAGGCGTACTCGACCTCCGCGGGGAGCCGGGCCATCTCCTCCAGCATGTACTCCCCCACCAGCGCCGCGTGCCACGACGTGCCGCAGGCCGTGAGCACGATGCGGTCCACCTTCAGCAGATCCTCGTCCTTGAGATTCAGCCCGCCGAGCCGCGCGGTGCCCTCCTCCTCGAGCAGGCGCCCGCGCAGCGTGTTGCGGATGCTCTCGGGCTGCTCGCAGATCTCCTTGAGCATGAAGTGCGCGAACCCTCCACGCTCGATCGTCGCCAGGTCCCAGTCGATCAGGCTCACCGCCTTGCTCAGCGGCACCGCATGCCGATCCTTCACCTGGTAACCGGCGGGCGTGATCACGGCGAGGTTGCCCTCGTCGAGATAGACCACCGAGCGGGTGTAGGCGAGCACCGCCGACGGATCGGAGGCGATGAAATTCTCGCCGCTCCCGATGCCGATGAGCAGCGGGCTGCCGCTGCGCGCGGCGACGATGGTGTCGGGCTCCTTGGCCGAGAGCACGGCGATCCCGTAAGCGCCCTCGACCTCCTGGAGCGCGGCGGCGACGGCTTGCTCGAGAGATCCCTGGTAGAACTGCTCGATCAGGTGCGCCAGGACCTCGGTGTCGGTGTCGGAAGAGAACCGGTGCCCCTTCGAGACGAGCATCTGCCGCAGGGCGGTGTGGTTCTCGATGATCCCGTTGTGCGCGACCGCGATGTTCCCGGCGCAATCGGTGTGGGGATGCGCGTTCTTGCTGGTCGGCGCGCCGTGGGTCGCCCAGCGGGTGTGGGCGATGCCGGTGGTCGCCGCCAGGACCTCCTTGCCCAGTTGCGCCTCGAGGGCAGCGATCCTGCCGGCCGCCTTCTTCACGATGAGCCCGCCGTCCACGATGACCGCGATGCCGGCCGAATCGTAGCCGCGGTACTCGAGGCGCTTGAGCCCGTCCATCAGCACGGGGACCGCCTTCCGCGGCCCGACGTACCCCACGATGCCGCACATCCCTACCTCCCTCGCTCGGACAGCGCGGCCCTGCCGCGCTCGATCAGCTCCGCCGCCTCGTCCCGGCTCGGTGCCTCGGCGATGATCCGCACGACCGGCTCGGTGCCGGAGGGCCGCAGGTGCACCCAGCGGTCAGCCAGGGCGAGCCTGAGCCCGTCCTGGCGATCCTCGGACGCGCCGCGCACCGCGGCGGCCAGAGCGGCATAGGCGGGCTCCAACGTGCCCGCGGGCCGCGGGAGCTTGGCTTTAAGAATAGTATAGCGGGGCGCGGCGTTCACGATGGCCGACACGGTCGACCCCTGCGCGGCGAGCAGCGCCAGCGCCAGCGTCGCCGCCACCGGCGCGTCCCGCCCGAGGTGCACCTCCGGCAGGATCACGCCGCCGTTCCCCTCGCCGCCGATCACCGCCCCCGCCGCCGCCATCCGCTCCACCACGTTCGCCTCGCCTACCGGGGCGCGCTCGACCTTCACCCCGAACGCGCGCGCCGCGTCGTCCACTACGAGGCTGGTGGAGAGGTTCGTCACCACGGGGCCCTTCCGGTGCGCCAGCGCGGTGCGCACCGCGAACGCGAGCGTGTAGTCCTCGCCGATGGGCCGGCCGGTCTCGTCCACCAGCGCCAGCCGGTCCACGTCCGGGTCCACGGCCACCCCCACGTCGCTCCCGGTCCGCCGCACCAGCTCCCCCAGCTCGCCGAGGTGCTCGGGGATCGGCTCCGGCTCGCGCGGGAAGCGGCCGTCGGGCTCCAGGTGGATGGCGTGCACCTCGCAACCCAGCGCCTCGAGCAGCGCCGGCATGATCGTCGCCCCGGCGCCGCGCACGCAGTCCAGCGCGACGCGGAACCGCCGGCGGCGCACCGCCGCCAGGTCGAGCCACGAGAGGGCGAGCACGCGGTCCAGGTGCGCGCGCACCGCGCCGTCGTCGCGGCGCTCGGTGCCGGCGCGCGCGCGCGGGACCGCGCCGTCCGCGTCCACCAGCGCGAAGAAGGATTCCGCGTCCGGCTTGCCGAGGAAGCGGCCGCCCTTCCCGATGAACTTCAGGGCGTTCCACTCCACCGGATTGTGGCTCGCCGTGACCACGATGCCGCCGTCCAGCCGCATCAGCTCGACGGCCAGCTGGGCGGTGGGCGTCGGTACCATCCCGAGATTGACCACGTCCACGCCGGCACGCCTCAGTCCCGCGGACGCCGCGGCGACGAACGTCGGCCCCGACTGGCGCGAGTCGCGGGCCAGGGCGACCGTGCGCCCGCCCCGCGCGGCCACGAAGGCGCCGAACGCGGCCCCGTAGCGCTCGACCACGGCCGGCACCAGGTCCGCCCCCACGATGCCGCGGAGGCCGGACACGGAGCGCATCAGGGTGGAGGTCAGCGAGACAGCGCGGCGATCGCCGCGTCGTGCAGCGCGCCGACGGCGATCGGCGTCGCGATGGGGAGCCGGGTGACGTCCGCGTACTTCCGCTCGAAGGCCGCCACCACCTCGCCATCGAACTGTTTGCCCACGCTGGCGCGCAGCTCCCCGAGCGCGACCTCCGGAGTGCGGGCCGTCATGTAGGGGCGCCCCGTGGTCATGGCGTCGAACGCGTCGGCCACCGAGACGATCCGGGCCACGAGCGGGATCGCGTCCCCCTTCAGTCCGTCCGGAAGGCCGCTGCCGTCGAACCGCTCGTGGTGCGAGCGGGCCATCTGCAGCACGCGCGGGTGGTCCTTGAGGAGCGGTGCCAGGATCCTTTCGCCGATCACCGTATGCTCCATGATGTGGAGGTACTCCTCGCGCGACAACTTCGCAGACTTGTTCAGGACTTCCTCGCGAACGCCGATCTTGCCGACGTCGTGCAGCTCCGCACCAATCACGAGGTCCGCGATCGTTGCGGCGTCGAGCGCCAACGCCTGCGCGATCCCGGTCACGTAGGACGAAACCCGGGCCGAGTGGCCGCGGGTGTACGTGTCCTTGGCTTCCAGTGCGTGCGCCAGCGACTGCACCCCCTCGAGGAACAGCTGCTCGATGCGGTGCGACTGCAGCTCCACCCGCGTCTCGAGGTTGTGCTGGTAGTCGCGGTTCTCGAGGATCAGGCGCCGCTTCTCGAGGGCCTGGCGCACCCGCGCCTTCACGTCGTCCACCTGGAACGGCTTGGCCACGTAGTCGAGCGCGCCCTGCGTCAGGCACCAGATCGCGCTCGAGACGTCCGAGACGGCGGTGATCATCACGACGCCCGTGTCGGGCCAGCGCCACCGCACCTCGGCCAGCAGCTGGATGCCGTCCATCTCCGGCATCCGGATGTCGGACACGACCAGCTCCGCCGGCTCCCGCTCCAGCTCGCGGAGCGCCTCGCGGCCGCTCGCCGCCGACCGGCAGACGAGCCCCTCCGCGGTCAGCAGCCTCTCGAGGATGCTGCGCAGATGCGGCTCGTCGTCCACCACGAGACAGCGCAAGGGCTTCGCGTCGGTCACAGCGCCTAGCCTAGGCCCCGCCCGGCCGGGTGTCAACCCGCGCGGGGCGCCCGGAACCCGCGCGGCGACGCGAAGAACCGCGCGCGGCGCTTGCTGGGCCTGCGGGCCGGGTGTAAGGTTCGCCGCAACCACCTGTTCGGGCACTCGATGACACGCATTCGGGACGACGACACGCTCCACGCACTGGGTACGCGCGCCGTGCACGCGGGACAGGAGCCCGAGCCGCTCGCCGGCGCCGTGACGATGCCGATCTTCCAGACCTCCACGTATGTCCAGGAGGCGCTCGGCAAGCACAAGGGCCACGAGTACGCCCGGGTCAGCAATCCGACGCGCGACGCGCTGGAGCGGAACGTGGCGTCACTCGAGGGCGGGACGCACGGCTTCGCCTTCGCCTCGGGGATGGCCGCGATCGACTCATGTCTCTCGCTGCTCGCCTCGGGCGACCACGTGGTCTGCGGCGAGAACGTGTACGGCGGCACCCACCGCCTGATGGAGCAGCTCCGCTCGCGCATGGGCCTCACCTTCAGCTTCGTGGACACCAGCGACGTCGCGATCGTCGAGCGCGCGATCAAGCCGGCGACCAGGCTCCTGTTCGTCGAGACGCCCACGAACCCGATGATGCGCCTCGCCGATCTCGGCGCCCTCGGATCCCTGGCCGCCGCGCGCAAGGTGCTCCTCGCGGTGGACAACACCTTCGCGACGCCGGTCTTCCAGCGCCCGTTCGAGTTCGGCGCCGACATCGTCGTCCACTCCACCACCAAGTACCTGAACGGCCACTCCGACATGGTCGGCGGCATCGCGGTCACGCGGCGCGACGACCTCGCCGAGAAGTTCGCGTTCCTCCAGAAGGCGGTGGGTGCGGTTCCGGGGCCATTCGACTGCTGGCTGGTGCTGCGCGGCACGAAGACGCTCACCCTGCGGATGCGCCAGCACGACCAGAACGGGCGGCGCATCGCCGCGTGGCTGGCCAAGGACAAGCGGGTCAAGGCCGTGTATTACCCCGGCCTCCCGTCGCACCCGCAGCACGAGCTGGCATGCCGGCAGATGGCGGGGTTCGGCGGGATGATCTCCTTCGAGACCGGCTCGCTGGAGCGCGCGCGGCGGATCGTCGAGCGGACCAGGATCTTCGTGCTCGCCGAGTCGCTGGGCGGCGTCGAGAGCCTGATCGGCCACCCCGCCACGATGACGCACGCCGCCGTCCCCAAGGCGATGCGGGAGAGGATGGGGCTCACCGACGGATTGGTCCGGCTGTCGGTGGGGATCGAGGACGCGGACGACCTGATCCAGGACCTCGACCAGGCGCTGGCCGGCTAGATTGCAGGCGGCTGAAACGCCGCGCCCGAGCGCGCGTAGGGGAGGTCGGACCTCCAGGGAGGACGCATGACGGACCCGAACATCAGCCTGCCTGCACGCCGCCCCCGCACCGTGCTCGCGCAGATCTCTCCGCGCGCCTGGGAGCACGTGAGCGACCGCGCCGCGCTCAACACCCTGCGCAGCATCCCCGGCTTCGACGAGGTCGTCCGCAAGATCTACGGCTTCTTCGGCGAGCGCGGCGTGCGCCTGCTCTTCCAGGCCAACGCCGTGCGCGTCGGCCCCAACCAGTTCCCCCGCGTGCACGCCGCCTTCACCGACGTGTGCGCCACGATGGACTGGGACCCGCGGCCCGACCTCTTCATCTCCCAGACGCCGCTGGTCAACGCCGGCGCGTTCGGGATGGATCGCCCGTTCATCGTCCTCAATTCGGGGGCCCTCGCCCTGCTGGACGACGAGGAGCTGCACACGATCCTGGGCCACGAGCTGGGCCACGTGATCAGCGGCCACGCCCTCTATCGCACGATCCTCTTCATCATCCTGGAGTTCGGCTTCCGGAACCTCCCGTTCCTCGCCGGCATCGCGCTCCTGCCGATCCAGCTCGCGCTGCTCGAGTGGTATCGGAAGAGCGAGCTGTCGAGCGACCGCGCGGGGCTGCTGGCCAGCCAGGACCCGATCGCCTCGATGCGGATGTTCATGAAGCTGGCCGGCGGCGGGAAGATCGAGGAGATGAACCTCGACGCCTTCATGGCGCAGGCGAAGGAGTACGAGGAGGGCACCGACGCGATGGACGTCATCTACAAGGTGCTGAACACCCTCGGGATGACGCACCCGTTCCACACGCTCCGCGCGGCGGAGCTGCAGCGCTGGGTCGCGGGGGGCGAGTACGACCGCGTCCTCCGCGGCGAATACCCGCGGCGCGGCAGCGGGGACGACCAGCGCCCGCTGGCCGACGACATCGGCGCGGCCAGCCGCTACTACGCCGAGCAGGCCAAGGGAGCGGTGGACAGCGTGGCCGACGTCGCGAAGAAGGCGCGCGATGCCTTCACGGCCGCGTTCCGGGGACCGTCGAACAAATGAGAATCCTGGTCGTCGGTGGCGGCGGACGCGAGCACGCCCTGCTCTGGGCGCTCAGCCGCGACGCCCCGCAGGCGACGCTCTTCTGTCTTCCGGGGAACGCCGGCACCGCCGACCTCGCGACCAACCTCCCCGGCACCGTGACCGACGTGGAGCACGTCGCCCGGACGGCGCGCGACCAGCGCGCCGATCTCGTCGTGGTCGGCCCCGAGGCGCCGCTCGAGGCCGGCCTCGCGGACCGCCTCGCCAAGGACGGCGTGCCGGTCTTCGGGCCCACGGCCGCCGCCGCCCGCATCGAGGCCTCCAAGGCGTTCGCCAAGCAGCTCATGACCCGGCAGGGCGTCCCGACCGCCCGCTTCAAGACCTTCACCGACTTCGACGCCGCCGCCCGCTACATCGCCCGCCACGACGAGCCCCTGGTGGTGAAGGCCTCGGGCCTCGCCGCCGGGAAGGGCGCCGTCGTCTGCCGCACCCGCTCCGAGGCCACCGCGGCCGCCGCCCGGATGCTCAAGGAAGCCTCCCTCGGCGCCGCCGGATCCGAGATCCTGGTCGAAGAGCACCTCGATGGAGAGGAGCTGTCCGTTCTGGCCATCACGGACGGCGAGCACTTCGCCGTGCTGCCGCCGGCCCAGGATCACAAGCGCCTGATGGACGGGGACCACGGACCCAATACGGGCGGGATGGGAGCATACTGCCCGGTCGGAATCGCCTCCACGACGTTGCTTGGCAGGGTCGCCGAGCAGGTCTTCACCCCCGTTCTCCAAGGGCTGCGCGACGTGGGAGCACCATATCGCGGCGTGCTTTACGCGGGCCTGATGATAAGGAAGGACGGCTCTCCAGCCGTCATCGAGTTCAATTGCCGCTTCGGTGATCCCGAGGCACAGGCCATCCTCCCGGCGCTGCCTGGTGGCATCCTGCCGGTGCTCCGGATGATCGCGGAGGGGGGCTGGATGCCACCGGGGCACACCCTGGGGGATGCCCGGCACGCCGCCGTGGCCACCGTGGTGGCGGCGCCCGGTTACCCCGACGCCCCCCAGCTGGGCGCCGCAGTCTCGATTCCGGCCTCGGTGCAGCACGACCCAGCCGTGCACGTCTTCCACGCCGGCACCTCCCGGGACGCCGACGGCACCCTGCGCGTAGCCGGGGGCCGGGTGCTGGCCGTGACGGCCACGGCGGCCACGGTCTCCGAGGCGGCGGCGAAGAGCCGGGCGGCGGCCGAGGCGATCGGCTTCGAAGGCAAGCAGTACCGGCGGGACATCGGCTGGCGCGAGATCGCCCGCGCCAGGTAAGCCGTGCCGGAGCTTCCCGAAGTCGAAACGATCGCCCGCGACGTCCGCCCCTTCCTCGTCGGAGCCACCCTCACCGGCGTCACGCTCTTCAAGTCCGACGTCCTGCGGGGCCTCGGCCGCTCCGCCTTCCTGCGGGCCCTCGAAGGGCGTGCGGTCGAGGCGGTGGATCGGCGGGCCAAGCACCTGGTCATCCTGCTGAGCGACGGCAACCGGCTCATCATCCAGCCGCGGATGACCGGCTCCCTCACGGTCGAGCGTGGCAGCGGGACGGACCCGTATGCGGTGATCGAGGCGGACCTCTCGACCGGGGGCCGGCTGCGCTACCGCGACGTGCGCCGGCTCGGCGCCGTGCACCTGCTCGGAGCGGAGGCGTGGGCGCGCTACACGGCCAGCCTCGGCCCCGAACCCCTGGAGAAGGGCTTCACTCCGGCGCGCCTGGGCGCCGCGCTCGCCGGCGGCACCCTCGCCGTGAAGAAGGCGCTGATGGACCAGCGCCGTCTGGCCGGCGTGGGGAACATCTACGCGAACGAGGCGCTGTGGCGCGCGGAGCTGGATCCCTCGCGCCCCGCGCGCTCCATCACGCCGGCGGAGATCCGCCGCCTGCATAAGGACCTCGTCGCCATTCTCAGGAGCGCGATCCGCCGCCGCGGCACCACGGTGCGCGACTACCGCACCGGCACGGGCGAAGCCGGTGAGTTCCAGGAGCGGCTGGACGTCTACGGGCGCGCCGGGGCGGGGTGCCGCCGCTGCGGCCCGCGGCGCCGGATAGCCCTGACCCACGCAATAGATCAGCGAGCGACGTATTTTTGTCCGGGATGTCAGCACTAGCCTTCGCCGTCCAGCCCGCAGCCGATTCGTTCGAGACCCTGCGCTCCCGCGTGAAGGAGCAGGCGCAGCGGCGGCCGGGCGTGTACCAGTTCCACGACGCGGCGGGCGGCGTCTTCTACGTGGGCAAGGCCAAGGACCTGCGGGCGCGGCTCCAGAGCTACTTCACCGCCGCCTGGCCCGACACGAAAGCCTCGCAGCTGATCCGCGCCGCCGCCGACATCACCTGGCGCTACCTCCCCAGCGAGTTCTCGGCCCTCCTCGAGGAGCTGCGGCTCATCGCCAGGCTGCGCCCCTTCTCGAACGTCCGCGGCACACGCACCCTGCGCCGGATGGTCTTCGTCAAAGTCACGGCCGGCGCGGCGCCGAAGCTCAAGGTCACCGAGCAGACCACCGACCGCACCGCGCGCTACTACGGCCCGTTCCAGGGGAGCTTCCGGACGGCCGACGGCGTCCGCGTGGTGAGCGATCTCCTGAAGCTGCGCGACTGCGCCCAGGACACTTCCCTGGTCTACTCGGACCAGAAAGACCTCTTCGACGCGGGCACGATGCAGGCGGGGTGCATCCGGCACGAGCTGGGGACCTGCCTGGCCCCCTGCGCCGCCAAGTGCAGCACCGGCGAGTATCGCACCGCGCTCGATCACGCCGTGGACTTCCTGGAGGGGCGCGCCGTACACCCGATGGGTCGGATCCTCGACGCGATGAACGATGCGGTCGCTTCCAAGGACTTCGAGCGGGCCGCGCATTGGCGGGACAAGCTGGAGGCGCTCGAGGGCCTGTTCGCCGCGATCTCCCGGCTCCGGGCCGCGACCGACGCGCTGAGCTTCGTGTACGGCGTCAAGGATCGCACCCCGGCCTCCCTGGGCGGCGGCCACGACGACCGCGTCTACCTGATCCACCGCGGCGTGGTCCGCGCCGAGGCGCCCTGGCCCGACACGCCCATCGAGAAGGACGCGTTCGCCAAGACGGTCGAGCGCTTCACGGCGCTGCCCAGGGGCACGCCCGTTGCACGCACGGCTCCCGAGATGGACCAGCTCGCCCTGGTGATGAGCTGGTTCCGGCAGAACCCCGACGAATTCGACGCCACCACGCCGTTCGAGGATTGGGCCGCATGACCGGTCGTTCAGCGCAATCGTCGCCGCTCGCCTTGGCCCTCCTGCTGCTCGCGGCCGCGCTCCCCGCGCGCGCCCAGCAGAGCGAGCGGAGCCCGGGCGAGCGGCTCCCCGTCGTCAAACACGTCCTGCCGAACGGGATGACCTTCCTCTTCCTGCGGAAGGAAGGCGCGCCCACCGTTTCCTTCGTGACGCAGTTCCGCGCCGGAGCTGTGGACGAGTGGACCGGCATCTCCGGGATGGCGCACCTCTTCGAGCACATGCTCTTCAAGGGCACGCCCACCCTCGGCACACGCGACTCCGCCGCCGAGCAGCGGATCTTCCCGCGGGTGGACGCCGTGGCCGACTCGTTCACGGCCGAGTTCCGGAAGGGCGAGGAGGCCGACACCGTGAAGTTGGCGCGGCTCCGCGACCGCCTGAAGCAGCTCGAGGATTCCGCCCGGCAGTTCGTCGTGAGCAACGAGCTCGACCGCATCCTCACCCAGAACGGCGCCGTCCGCTTGAACGCCAGCACCTTCAACGACGGCACGAACTACTACTTCTCGCTCCCCGCCAACCGCGCCGAGCTCTGGTTCGTCCTGGAGAGCGACCGGATCAGGAACCCCGTCCTCCGCGAGTTCTACTCCGAGCGCGACGTCGTGATGGAGGAGCGCCGGATGCGCGTCGAGACGCAGCCCGACGGGCTGCTGCGGGAGGAGTTCCTCGAGGCCGCCTTCCGTGCGCACCCCTACGGCCGGCCCGTGGTCGGGCTCGCCAGCGACGTCCAGACCCTCTCGCGCCCCGCGGCACAGGATTACTTCCGCCGCTTCTACGGACCCAACAACGCGGCGGTGGCGGTAGTCGGCGACATCGACACGACACAAATGAAACACTGGGCCGACCAGTACTTCGCCGATATCCCAGCTGGGGAGCCGCATAGGCCGGTAGTGACACAGGAGCCGCCGCAGCACGGCGAACGGCGGATCGAAGTCGAGTACGACGCGAATCCGATGGTGATGATCGGCTACCACGTGCCGGATGCGTCGCACCCCGACGCTGCGCCGCTGGCGGTGCTCTCCAGCATCCTGACGGGCGGGCGCACCTCGCGCCTGGTCCAGCGGCTGGTCGTGCGCGACCAGGTGGCGGCGAGCATCAACTCCGGGATGATGCCCGGTGCGCGCTACCCGCGGCTCTTCGCCTTCAGCGGGATGCCGATCGCGCCGCACACGACGCAGGAGATCGAGCAGGCCGTGTACGACGAGCTGGACAGTCTGCGCAGGGCGCCGCCCTCGGACTACGAGATGGAGCGGGTGCGCAACCAGGCGGAGACGCAGTCGTACGCGCGGCTCGACAACGCGTTCTTCCTCGCCTATCAGCTCGCCGCGAGCGAGGCGCTCTGGCGCGACTGGACGCGCACTTTCAGGGACGACGACGCGATCCGCCGCGTGACCCAAGCAGACGTCCAGCGTATCGTGCGGAAGTACTTCTCGAAGAGCAACCGCACCGTGGCGACGCTGGTGAGACCGCCGCAGGCACAGCCGACACCGGCGCAGCCCGCGCCGACTCAGCCGACGGGAGGGTCCCGCTGATGCGCGCCCTCAGGTTCGTCCGGCTCGCCTCGCTCCTCGGCGCCGGCTCGGTGCTCGCCGCCCCGCTCCAGGCGCAGCAGGACACCCGTCAGGCGGTCCAGGCGGTCGAGTCGCGCTTCCCGCCCCTGCGCTTCCACCCGCCGTCACCGCGCCAGCTGCAGCTCTCCAACGGGATCCAGGTCTTCCTGCTCGAGGACCACAGTGTCCCGATGCTCACGGTGAACCTGGTCGGCCGGATGGGCGTGGCGAACCTCCCCGATTCGCTCTGGGCGGCGGGGTGGGTGGCCGACGGGCTGATGCGCACCGGCGGCACCACGACGCTCCCGCCCGACTCGGTGGACAAGCTGGTGGACTTCTACGCGCTGAGCCTCGCTCTGAGCACGGGCTACGAGACGTCCACCGCGTTCGTGAGCGGCCTGTCGCGCTATCGCGACGTGATGCTCGACCTGCTCTTCGACCTGATGCGGAACCCGCGGGACGACACGGCGCGCATCCGGGAGCGGGCGGCCCAGGCGGAAGAGGACTGGCGGCGCCGCAACGACGAGCCGGGCTCCATCCTGGATCGCGCCTGGAACCAGGTGATGATGGGGGACCACCCCTTCGCGCGATCGCTGATCACGCCGGAGGAAGCCCGGAACCTGACCGTGGACCGCCTGCAGCGGGTCCAGCACCTGCTCTACTGCCCGCAGCGGTTCGTCATCGGCGTGACCGGGGACTTCAACGAGCGCGACCTGATGGCGAAGCTGGAGAACCTGTTCCGGGGCTGGCGGCGCTGCGGCCCGGGGCTGCGTGAAGTCCCGCCGCTCCACTACGCGGTGGGGCCGAAGGTCGTGCTGATCGACCGGGACGTGAACCAGACCAACGTGCGGATGGGACAGGCAGGCGGGATCTACGTGAGGGACACGCCCGACTTCTTCGGGGCGCAGGTGGGTGACTTCCTCCTGGGCGGCGGCGGCGGGTTCAACTCGCGGCTGCTCCAGAGGGTGCGCTCGGACTCCGGCTTCGCGTACGACGTTTTCTCCGACTGGGGCGCGGACACGAAGCGCGAGCGGCTGTTCGCGGCCGGCGCCGAGGTCCGGGCGGAGAAGACCGTCGCGGCGATCTCGCTGATGCGGGGCGTGATCGGCTCGATGGCGACGAGCCCGGTGACGGCCGGCGACGTGCGGCTCGCGCAGGACAACGAGACGAACGCGTTCGTCTTCCGGTTCGAGTCGCCGGCGCAGATCGTCGGCCAGCAGGTGAGCTACGTGGTGGACGGGCTCCCGCCCAACTGGTTCGATCTCTATCTGCGCGGCATCCAGGCGGTGACGCCGCAGCAGGTGACCGGCGTGGTGCTGAAGTACCTGCACCCCGACAGCCTCGTGATCGTGGTGGTCGGGAAGGCCGCGGCGTTCGACGGCCCGCTCTCGAAGCTCGGCCCGGTGACGACGATGAAGGTGGAGGACATCCTGCGCTGAGGCGTACGGGCGCTACGTCAGCTCCACGATACGCGCGCGGGGTGGGAGGCCGGGCTCCGTCTCGAGGATCGCCACCGAGGGCTTGAGGTCGAAGCGGCCGGGCCCCGCCGCGCCGGGATTGATCACCACCGAGAAGTCCGGGAAGTTGTGGATCAGCGCCCGGTGCGTGTGGCCGAAGACGATCACGTCGGCCTCGGGGAAGGCTTTCTTCAGCGCCTCGGGCTCGCGCGAAGCCAGCTGGTCGCCGTGCGTGACGACGAACCGCAGGTCGTCCACCTCGAGCCTGGCCACCTGCGGCAGGCGCCGCCTCATGATCCCGCTCTCCACGTTGCCGTAGACCGCGACGACCTTCGCCAGCAGCTCCAACTCCTCCAGCACCTCGGCGCCGCCCAGGTCGCCCGCGTGAAGGATCAGGTCCACCTTCCGGAAGACCTCGTGCACGGAGGCCCGGACCCGCCCGTGGGTGTCGGCGATCAACCCCAGCCGCATCAGCCCTGCTTGCCTCCGCCCGTCCAGCGTCCGACCAGCTCGACCTCGACGCCGAGGTGGTCCAGCACCCGCTGCACGACGAAGTCCACCAGCTGCTCGATGCGCGTGGGCCGGTGGTAGAAGCCCGGGGCCGCCGGGATGACCGTCGCCCCGGCCTCCGTCACCGCGACCATGTTCCTGAGGTGGATCAGCGAGAGCGGCGCCTCCCTCGGCACCAGGATCAGCCGCCGCCGCTCCTTCAGCGTCACGTCCGCCGCCCGCTCGATCAGGCTCCGGCTGTTCCCGGTCGCCACTCCCGCCAGCGTCGCCATGGAGCAGGGGCAGATCACCATTCCCGCCGTCTTCGCCGAGCCCGAGGCCGGGCGTGCTCCCCGGTCCTGGTCGGTGAACAACTCGACCGACTTCCAGCCCGCCCCAACCGCCCTCTTGAGCGCCGCCACGCTCCCGAGGCCACACTCCTCTTTGAGGAGCCGCCACCCGTGCGCCGAGACGATCAGCCAGATCGGCCAATCCGCTCCCGCCAGCACCTGGAGCAACCTCAGCCCATAGGGAGCGCCGGAGGCGCCGGTGATGGCGTGGACCACTGGAAGGCGTTTCATGATGCCCTGCGGTTTGGGGTCGGCCGGCGCACTGGATGGGGCGCATGGCGCACCGGTGCCGGCTTCCTTGGTGCCACCGGTGGCCGCGGTGGCACCGGCTTCCCTCCCTGCCGCTGCTTCGCCGGCCTCACCGGAGCACCGCGTCGAGCACCGCGCCGGCCATCACTACGGCGGAGATGATCCCGTTCATGGCGAAGAAGGCGGCGTCCAGCCTGGAGTAGTCGCCAGTGTGCACCAGCCGGTGCTCCCACACCAGGAGCCCAAGCGCCAGGCCCGCGCCGGCGTAGTACCACGCACCGAAGCCCGCCGCCAGCCCGAATCCGACCAGTGCCACGGCTGCCAGGCCGTGCAGCAGCCTGGCCACCACGATTGCCCAATGTGCTCCCAGCGCAACAGTCAGGGACCTTAGCCCGTGCTCCCGGTCGAAGCTCTCGTCCTGCAGAGAGTAGAGGACGTCGAAACCACCGCCCCAGCAGGTCACGACCAGGGCCAGGAGCAGGATGACCCACCAGGGGGTGCTCCACCGACCCGTGACGGCGAGATAACCTCCGACAGGCGACATGGCCATCGCCACGCCGAGCCATAGGTGCGACAGGGAGGTAAGCCGCTTGGAGTAGGAGTAGACCGTGATCCAGGCCAGCGCGACCGGAGAGAGCACGAGGCAGAGCGGGTTGAGGAGCGCGGCGCTCACCACGAAGAGCACGGCCATCACCGCCACCAGCGCCCAGGCTTCGGCCAGCGTCATCCGCTGCGCCGGCAACTCCCGGCCAGCCGTCCGCGGGTTGAGCGCGTCGAGGCGCCGGTCGGCGATGCGGTTGAAACCCATTGCCGAGAAGCGCGCGGTGCCGAACGCGGCGGCGACCAGGAGCACGGTGCGCAGCGTGAGTGGATGCACGAACGACGCCGCGGCGACGCCCACGAACGCGAACGGCAGGGAGAAGACGGTGTGCGCGACCTTGACGAAGTTGGAGTACGCGACGAGGCGGCCTTCGCCTGCGAGCACCTGCCCGTCAACGCCCCCTGCGGGGGCACCCGCCGTCACGGCAGCTTGATGCCGAGCGTCGCCCACTTCTCGCTCACCTTCGCGCGAGTGGCTTCGTCCATCACGATCTTCCCCGGCCACTCCCGCGTGAACCCTTCCTCGGGCCACTTCTTCGTCGCGTCGATTCCCATCTTGGAGCCGTAGGTGAAGCCGCGGCTCGAGTGGTCGAGCACGTCCATCGGCCCCATCGTGAAGCGGACGTCGCGCTCCGGATCGATGTTGTTCAGCGCCACCCACCACGCCTCGTCCGGATCCTGCACGTTCACGCCCTTGTCCACCACCACGATCACCTTGGCCAGCGACATCAGCCCCTGTCCCCACAGCCCGTTCATCACCTTCCACGCCTGGCCGGGATACTGCTTGTCGATGCTGACGAAGACGAGGTTGTGGAAGATGCCATAGGCGGGCATGTGGTAGTCCACCACCTCCGGCACCGTGAGCTTCAGCAGCGGGAGGAAGATCCGCTCGGTCGCGTGGCCGAGGTAGTAGTCCTCCATCGGCGGGCGCCCGACGATCGTCGCGGGATAGATCGGGTCGCGCCGCATCGACACCGCGGTCACGTGGACGCGCGGGTACCGGTCGGCCAGCGAGTAGAAGCCGGTGTGGTCCCCGAACGGCCCTTCCATCACCAGCTCTTCGGCGGGGTCGATGTGCCCCTCGATCACGATCTCCGCCTCGGCCGGGACGTCGAGGTCGCTGGTCAACGCCTTGGCCAGCCGCACCGGAGAACGCCGCAGGAAGCCGGCGAACAGGAACTCGTCCACCGCCGGCGGGAGGGGCGCCGAGGCCGCGTACATCGAGGCGGGATCTCCGCCGAGCGCGATCGCGACCGGCATCCGCTCGCCCCGCTCCGCCATCGCCCGCCAGTGCGCGGCGCCGACCTTGTGCCGCTGCCAGTGCATCGCCAGCTCGCGCCGACCCTGCACCTGGATCCGGTAGAGCCCGACGTTCCGCGTGCCCGTGGCAGGGTCCCGCGTGATGACCATCGGAAGGGTGATGTACGGACCCCCGTCCTCCGGCCAGCAGATGAGGTGCGGGATCTCCTCCAGGTCGATCTGGTCCCCCTGGAGCACGACCGCCTGACAGGGCACGGGGCCGGAGACACGGCTGGGCGGGAACTTCGCCAGCTCGGCCAGCTTCGGGAGCATGGAGAGCTTCCCGGCGATGCCCTCTGGCACCTCGACCTTCAGAAGCTCGGTGATCCGTGCACCCGTGGCATCCATGGAAGGCGTCTCGAGGGCCATCGCCATCCGCTTCTGGGAGCCGAACAGGTTGATGGCGACCGGGATCCGGCTGGGTGCGCCGCCCCGGAGCACGGGCCGCTCGAACAGGAGCGCCGGCCCACCCCCAGGGCTCTTCATGCAGCGGTCGGCGATCTCGGTGATCTCCCGGTCCACGGAGACCGGCTCCCTCACGCGGACCAGCTCGCCCGCCTCGTCCAGCGCGGCCACGAAGTCGCGCAGGCTGTCCAGGCTCATCGGGTACCCCAGTGGAGGGCGGCGATGCCGCCCGTGAGGAGGCTGTAAGCGCAGTCTCGGAAACCGGCGAGCGCGAGTCGCTCCCGCAGCGCGTCGGGCGCCGGGAAGGTGCTCACGGACGCCGGCAGGTACGAGTAGGCCGTCGGGTGGCGCGAGACGGCGCGCCCGATCAGGGGCAGGACCCGGCGGAAGTAGAAGAGGTAGAGGGCCCGGAAGGGTGCCCAGACGGGCGTCGTGAACTCCAGGATGACGAGTCGCGCGCCGGGCCGCAGCACCCGGGCCAGCTCGACCAGCCCCGCATCGAGGTCGGCCAGGTTCCGGACGCCGAAGGCGACCATGGCGCCGTCGAAGCGGCCGCTGGGGAAGGGCAGCTCAAGCGTGTCGGCCGCCGCCGGCCGGACGACCCCGGGCCGCGCCTTGCCCGCCCCCAGCCGGAGCATCCGCGCCGAGAAGTCCGCGCCCACGACGCGGCCCGAGAATCCGTGCCGGCGCGCCAGCTCCGCCGCGAGGTCCAGGGTCCCGGCGCACGCATCGAGATAGAGCCCGTCGGGCCTCGCTTTCCAGCCCAGGGCGTCGACGGCCGCGCGCCGCCACCGCCGGTCTATGCCCAGCGAGAGAACGCGGTTGAGGAGGTCGTAGCGCGGCGCGATCGCGGTGAACATCTCGCGCACGTAGCGCCGCTGATCGGAATGGGGAGACTGGGGCTCGGACGCAGGCGGAGCCAACGTCATCGGCCGGATGTCGGTTGAGGCGGCATGGGAAGCGTAGATTACCCCCCGCATGGCGACGGCGAAAGACCTCCGGACGCTCGGCGATCGGGAGGTCGTGGCGCTGGCCAAGGCCGGCAAGGAGGCCGCGTACCGGGAGCTGCTGAGCCGGTACGAGCGGCCGGTCTTTTCCTTGATCTACCGCATGGTGCGCGACCGCGCGCTCGCCGAGGACCTGGCGCAGGAGACCTTCATCAAGGTCCTCAACGCGCTCGACTCGTATCGCCCCGAATTCAAGTTCTCGTCCTGGATCTTCAAGATCGCCAACAACGCGGCGATCGATCAGCTGCGCAAGCGCGAGCTGAACACGCTCTCGCTGGACGGCGCGCCCGGGGCGCGCACGGCCGAGGAAGTGGAGGCTACCGCGCTCCAGGCGGTGGACCGCACCGAGTCGCCGCTGGCCGAGCTCGAGTCGCGGGAACTGGGCTCCGAGATCGAGCAGGCCATCGGGAGGCTCAGGCCCGAATACCGGACCGCGATCCTCCTGCGGCACGTGGAAGGCCGGGCGTACGAAGAGATCGCGGAAGTGATGGATCTGCCGTTGGGGACCGTGAAGACCTACATCCACCGGGCCAGGCTGGAATTGAGGGAATACCTGGCCCATCTGAGGACCTGAAACCGCTGCCCCCCAGGCTTCGTAAGGGGAGGCAGCGAGGGAGGTAGTTGCGTGATGGACAAGCAGTTAGACGCTGGTGACCTGGACCTGACGGTGCTCCGGGAGCTGACCGCTCTCCGGAGCTTCGCGCCCAGTCGGGGCTTCTCCGACCGGGTGATGGCCCGGGTCAGCCTCCCTCAGCCGGCCGCGGTCGTGTTGTTCCGGCGGGCCGGCGCCTGGGTGATGCAGCCCCGCCGGGCGGTGACGCTGGCGGTCGCCTACGCCGCGAGCGTAGTGATCGCGGTGCGGCTCGCCCTGCCGTGGCTCGTAGGCCACGCCCCGGCGCTGAAGCTCGGCGCGGCGTGGGCCGGCACCCAGATCGGCACGTTGTTCAACTCCGTGGCGCTGAGCGCGGCGGACTGGGCGGTGCGGAGCGGCGCGGCCGATGCCGTGCGCGCCGCTGCTTCGTCCGGCAAGGTCTGGCCCGCGCTCGCGGCGCTCACCATCGGCTATGCGGCTGGTGGTTATGGCTTCTACACCCTGCTCAAGACACCCGGGAGGACCGATGCGCCCGTCCGCGCGTAGCCTCCTGGTCCTCGGCCTGGTGCTCGCCGCTGCGGGAAGCGCGGCCGCACAGCAGCGCCGCGACGACGTCGTTTCGCACGCGATCGCGCTCTCCTCGCGCGACGCGACGCTCGAACTGGATCTCGCCTCCGGCAAGTCGCGCGTCGTCTCGCTGCGCGACGGCGACGTGATCGTGGACGGACAGCACGTCGGCCACTACACCGCCAGCGGCGCGCTGGAGCGCGCCTGGCGGAAGCTCCTGGGCGACGGCGCCGCGCTCGAGACGAGCAAGATGGTGGCGGCCGCACGGGCGTGGAGCGTCCCGGGCCTCGCCGGCGACGAGCTGGCGGCGGAGCTTCGGATCGCCTCGGCCGTGCGCGATCTCGCTTCGGCGCCCCCGGCGATCCCCGCCGGCGCGGCGGCAGCGCCGGCGGCGCCGGAGAGCGTGCGCGCCTCGTTCCCCGCCCAGCCGCTGACCGCGGAATCGGCGCCGCCGCCCGAGCAGCGGGCGCCGGCCGCGACGTCGACCGGCGTGCAGCTGCTCTTCCAGGACGTGCGCAACATCGTCGCGGTCTTCATCGCCCTGGCGATGATCGGGTTCGGCACCGTCTTCTTCGCCCGGCGCTACGTCGAGGTCATCGCCGACACGGCGTCCAACGCCTTCGGGCGCTCGCTGGTGGTCGGGCTCCTCGGGCAGCTGCTCCTCCTGCCGACGCTCGCGATGCTCATCGTCGGCCTCATCTTCACGATCGTCGGCATCCTGCTTCTGCCCTTCGCGATCATCGCGTTCGTCGTCGCGGCGGTCGGGGCGGCTCTGGGAGGCTACCTCGCCGTCGCCCACGCGGTCGGCGAGACGTGGACGCGCCGCCGGATGGCGAACGGTGCGTTCGTGCGGCACCCCACCGCCTACGGCTACGTGTTCACCGGATTGGTCGGCCTGCTCGGCCTGTGGGCCGCGGCGGCGCTGTTCGGGTGGGCGGGACCGGTCGTCTTCGTCTTCCGCGCGGCGGCGTTCATCGTCACCTGGCTGGCCGCCACCGTGGGCTTCGGCGCCGTGCTGCTCTCGCGCGCAGGGCTCCGGGAGACCTTCGCCGGCCGCCACGCGGGCGAGATGTCGGACGAGTACCTCTGGGCGACCCCGCCGGCCACGCCGGCCGCGCCGCGGCCTGGACGGCGCGAGTGAAGCGCGCGGCCGCCGTCCTCGCGGTCTCTCTCGCCTGGGTCGTGACTTCCGCGAGCGCGCAGACCCTGCGCACCCTCACGTCGGCCCGGCAGCTCCACGGCGAGTCGTCGCTGATCGTGGAAGTGCACTACGCCGTCGGCCAGCTCAAGCTGGAGCCGGCTTCACCGGGCGATCTCTACCGGATGGAGCTGCGCTACGACGAAGACAAGTTCGCGCCGGTGCGCGAGTACGACGCAGACGCCGGCGTGCTGCGGCTCGGCCTCCGGAGCCTGCACGGCCACACCTCGCTCCGACGCGGGCACAGCGAGGAAACCCCGTCGCTGGACATCGCGCTGACGCCGGAAGTGCCGCTCACGCTGCGGGTCGAGGTGGGCGCGGCCGAGTCCGACGTCGAGTTCGGCGGCCTCCAGTTGCGCCGCGTCGCGTACAAGACCGGCGCCTCGGAGTCCCACGTGCGCTTCAGCCGGCCGAATCCCGTGGAGTGCGACGCGCTGACCTTCGAGGCCGGCGCGGCCGAGTTCACCGCCACCGGCCTGGGGAACAGCAACTGCCGCCGGATGGGCTTCCACGGCGGCGTGGGCGACGTCACGCTCGATTTCAGCGGCGAGTGGCGCACCTCCGCCGACGTGACGGTGAAGATCGGCATCGGGGAGTTGAAGCTGGTGTTGCCGCGCGACCTCGGCGTCGCGATCAACTTGAACCGGTTCCTCACGTCGTTCGACCGCAGCGGCTTCACGAAGCGGGGCGGCGTCTACTACTCGGACAATTACGCTTCGGCGTCCTACCGCTTGACCCTGAACATCGACGCGGCCTTCGGCGGGATCGACGTGCAGTGGGTGGACGGCCGCTGAAGCGGCAGGCCCCGCCTCGTTAGCTGCGCCGGCCCGTCGCCCGGACTTCCGTCCCTCTCGACACTCCCAGCACGACATCGGCGCGGCCGTCGCGGACCGCGATCTCGACCGTTCCGCCCGAACCGATGAACGCCACCGGCTCGGCCGGCGGCACGTCCGCGAAGGTGGCGCCGAGCGGGAAGCCGCGGCCCGCGACCTTCACCGTGGCGGCCCGCTCGACCCGGTCGTTCGGGATGTTGGTGATCAAGGTGCCGAACCGGTCCACGTGGATCACCTCGCCGACCAGATCGGAGCCCTCGACCGTCAGGCGCGCGGGCGCGAGACGCACCGGATCGGAGAGCGGCGCCCCCAGGTCCTGCAGCGGCGCGCCGCCCGCGAGCCGCGCGGCGACGGGAGCGAAGACATCCCTCCCGTGGAAGGTCCGGCTCGCACCGGCGGGCACCGCCAGACTCACCACGCGCGCCGGCGCCGCGTCGAGCACGTCGCTCAACAGACCGTTGTCGGGCGCCACGAAGTACTGCCCGGCCGCCGCCACGGCCAGGGCCCGCCGCGCCGACCCCACCCCGGGATCCACCACGGCCAGGTGCACGGTGCCCTCCGGGAAGGCGCGCCACACCCGGCCGAGCACGTAGCAGCCAGCCGCGACGTCGCCGGCCGGAAGGTCGTGCGCCACGTCCACCAGCAGCGCGCCCGGCGCGAGGGTGAGGAGCGTGCCCTTCACCTCCCCCACGTAGCCGTCGGCGGTCCCGAAATCGGTGAGCAGGGTGATGATGCGGCTCATACGTGCGCCCGCTGCCAGCGGCCCCCGCGCCAGATCAGGAACATCGCGATGCCGCGGCCCATCGCCGTCAGGCTGATCGCCCACCAGATCCCCACCACGCCGAACAGCGCCGCGAGCCAGGCGGCGAGCGGAATGCGCGCCGCCGTCATCGAGCCGGACCAGAGCATCGGCTCGAAGGTGAACCCGGCGCCGCCCAGCGACGCTTCGAAGACGATCTCCATCCCCATCGTGATCTCCGCGATGGCGATGATCCTGAGGTAACTCGCCCCCTCCCTGATCACCGCGGCGTCGCGGCTGAACACCGACACCAGCGGCTCGGGGACGATCAGGAACACGATGCAAGCGACCGCAGCCACGAGGCACGCGTAGGTCGCCGTGAGGTACGCGGCCCGCCGCGCTCGGTCGGTGCGGCCCGCACCCAGATTCTGCCCCACGATCGCCGCCGACGCGAGCCCGAACCCGATCGCCACCTGGTAGGCCAGCCCCTCGAGCTTGTGCCCCACGCCGAGCGCCGCGAGCGCCGGCGTCCCGAACTGCGTCGTGATCCGCGTCAGGCCGACGTACACCGCCGAGAAGAAGACGCCGGTGGCGGCCGTCGGCGCCCCGATCCGCACCACGGCCAGCGCGCTCTTCCAGTCCCACACCGACAGGCGGACCAGCCGGCGCTTCACCAGGACGCCGAAGCCGAAGGCCAGGCCGAGTGCGCGCGTGCCCACGGCGGCGACGGCCGCGCCCGCGATCCCCATCGCCGGCATCGGCCCCAGCCCGAGGATCAGGACCGGGTCGAGGATCAGCGTGACCAGCACCGAGGCCGTGAGGAGGAGGAGCGGCGTACGCGTGTCGCCGGAAGCGCGGAAGGTCGCTTCGGCCGCGTAGAAGCCGAAGACGAGCGGGGTCCCGATCAGGTAAGTGGTCAGCCAGAGGTGGCCCAGCGCCGTCACCTCGGGGGGCGTGTGCATCACGCGGAAGAGCAGCGGGACCAGCGGCTCGCCGACCGCCGCGACGACGATGCCGAAGCCGACCGACAGCGCCAGCGTCGTGCCGCCCGCGACCGCCGCGAGCCCGTGCGCCCCCTCGCCGTGGCGGCGCGACGCGACGGCGGTGAGCCCAACGCCGATCATCTCCGCGACGGCCAGCAGCGCCCAGACGGCGAAGCCCGCCGTGGAGATGGCCGCGAGCGCGGAGGAGCCCAGGATGCGGCCCACCCAGAAGACGTCGATCAGAAGGAAGACGAGCTGCAGCAGCGCGGAGCCGATGGCGGGGACGGCGAGGCGGACGATGGCCCGCGGCAGCGGTCCCGACACCAGATCGGTCGTCGGCGCGCTCGTCGGTGCGACGGCAGCGCTCACGGCGGCGCCGGGTTGCTGTCCAGGAAGCGGCGGAAGACCGGGTTGTCAGGGAAGCGCGTCGCGAGATCGGTCACCAGCCGGCGGGCTTCCAGCTTGAGCAGGGTGTCGGAGCCGCTCTCGCGGACCAGCGCGTTCGCGTAGAGCCACCGCGCCTCGTAGCGCCCGAGCGTCCCCTCCTCCTGGACGCGCCGCATCCGCGCCAGCGCCAGCTCGGCGTCGCCGCCCCCGAGCCCGAGGATCCGCGCCACCAGTCGCGCGATCACGCTGGCGCGGGCGAGGGCGTACTCGTAGACGGCGAGGCCCAGCTGGCAGTCCACGCAGGTGGAGTCGAGGGCGAGCGCGCGCTCGAGGGCGGTGCGCATCGCCCTGGCCTCCCGCGAGGCACGCCACGGGTGCCCGTGCAGGTCCGCCTGGCGCGCGCGGTAGCCGAGCGCCGTGCCGAGCCAGAAGAGCTGAACGACGCGCGCCGAGTCGGTCGTCGCCTCGCTCACGCCCCGCTCCGCGCGTGCCGCCGCATCCGCGAGCAGGGTGTCCACGGAGTCGGCCATGAACTGGTCGTCCGGGATCGCCGCCCCCTCCCAGATGAGCGCCGACGCGGCGAGCGCCGGGCCGACCGGGTCCCGGGGGAATCGCAAGGCGAGACGGGTGAAGAAGAGATGCGCGGCGTCGAACCGGCCGCCGTAGATGAGATCCTGTCCCGATGCCGTCTCGGCGGCGGACGCCGACTCGGCCGAGTCCGCCTGGCCCTCCGCCGCCGGTGGCGCCGCGACGAGCAGCAGCGCCGCCGCCGCGGCGGCCGTCAGGATGTGACGATGGGCAGGCGGACGGAGCGGGTGGTCGCCAGGTCCTGGAACTCCGTGGCGAGGGCGATGAGCGCCATCGCGGCGGGCGAGTGCGGCTCCGCCAGCACGACCGGCACCCCCGACTCGCACAGCTCCTGCACGCGCGCCTGGAGCGGGATCTGGGCGAGGAGCGGGATCCCCAACTCCTTCGCGAGCCGTCCGCCCCCTCCGGCCGAGAAGATGTCGGTGCGCCCGCCGCAGTGCGGGCACGAGAAGAACGACATGTTCTCCACGATCCCCAGCACCGGGACCCCCACCTTCTCGAACATCTTCGCGCCCCGGAGCGCATCCCCCACCGACACTTCCTGCGGGGTGGTCACGATGATCGCGCCGCTCACCTGGACCGATTGGACCAGGGAGAGCTGCGCGTCGCCGGTGCCCGGAGGCATGTCCACCAGGAGAAAGTCGAGTTGGCCCCATTCCACGTCGCCGAGAAACTGCTGAATGATCTTCATGATGATGGGGCCGCGCCAGATGGCCGCCGCGTCGCGCTCCACCAGGTTGCCGAGCGACATCAGCTTCACGCCGTGCGCCTCGATCGGCTGGATGCGCCCCTCCACCACGGCCGGCCGCTGCTCCAGCACCCCGAGCATCCGCGGGAGGTCCGGGCCGTACACGTCGGCGTCCATCAGGCCGACCCGCAGTCCGCCCGCGGCCAGCGCCGCCGCGAGGTTCACCGCGACGGTAGACTTCCCCACGCCGCCCTTGCCGGAGGACACCGCGATGACCTTGCCGAGGTGCGGCAGCTCGCGCGCCGTGGGCGCCGGCACGCTCTTCGGCGTCGTCTGCGCCTGCGGCTGCGCGCCACCCCCGACCTGCATCTTGACGCCCTTCACCCCCGGCACCGCCTGCGCCGCGAGGCGAGCCTCACGCACCAGCGACGCCGGATCGTCGCGGCCGAGCTCGAAGACGATCTGCACCTTCCCGTCCGCGCCGGCCACGATCTCCTTCACCATCCCCGCCGTGACGACGTCCTGCCCGACGCGCGGGTTCACCACCCGCTCGAGCGCCGCCGCCACCTTCGCCTTCAGATCGTTCTTCGCCACCCTAGACCGCCTCCACTGAGTGCACCGCCGGCACCGCCTGCTTGAGCCGCACTTCGATCCCGTGCTTCAGCGTCGCCATCGACATCGGACAGCCCACGCAGTGCCCCATCAGCCGGACCTTCACCGTGCCGTCCGCCTCGTCGAAGTCCACGAACTCCACGTCCCCACCGTCCATCTGGATCGCGGGGCGCACCGTCTCCAGCACCCGCTCGATCTCCTCCACTGCTGTCGCCACGTCGGCTCCCGGATTGCCGACCGGTCTGGTCGGATAATACCCGCGCCGCGAACTGAGGATCAAACCACCCTAACGGGCGAGCAAGCGGCGTGCCGCGGTCAGGACCTGCTGCTGGACCTGGTCGAGCGAGCCGGAGATGGAGGCGCCGGACGCCTTGGCGTGGCCGCCGCCCCCGAACTGGGCCGCGAAGGCCGAGACGTCCACGTCGCCCACGGAGCGGAAGGAGACCTTGATCTTGCCGTTGGCGAGCGTGCGGAAGAGGAGCGCGAGGCGGGTGCCCTGCACCGACCGCGCGAACTCGACGAGGCCGTCGAGGTCGTCCGAACCCACCTGGTGGCGCTCGATGGCGCCGGCGGGGACGGTGATCCACGAGAGTCCGACGTCCGGTTCGTGGACCAGCGTGTCGAGGACTTCGGCGGTGAGCCGCAGCCGGCCGACCGGTGCCGTGGCGTACACCTGCTCGTAGATGCTCTCGGGGTCGACGCCGTGCTCGAGGAGCGACGCCGCGACGCGGAGGGCGCGGGGCGAGGCATTGGCGTAGCGGAAGCCGCCGGTGTCGGTCAGGAGGCCCACGTAGAGCGCGCGCGCCGCATCCGCGGTGAGCGGCCACCCGGCCGTGGCGGCCAGGTCGTAGATCAGCTCGGCGGTCGCGGCCGCGGCGGGGTCCACGAGCCGCGGGCCGTCGGGGAGGGAGCCGGCCGAGAGATGGTGGTCCACGCACGACGTCACGACGGCGCGCGAGCGGATCGTGTCGGCCAGGCTCCCGAGCCGGCCGAGGTCCGCGATGTCGAGGACGAGGAAGAGATCGGCGTCGCGCAGGGCAGCGACGGCGCCGGCGGTGCGCTCGTGCGCGCGCACGGGCTCCACCAGGAACTGGTAGCGCGGCGGGATCGGCGTAGGGTTGGCGATGCGGACGTCCTTCCCCAGCGCCTTCAGCAGGTGCACCATCGCGATCTCGCTGCCGACGCCGTCGCCGTCCGCGTTGACGTGCGTCGTCATCGTGATCCGGCGGGCGGCGAGGAGGGCCTCGGCGACGGCGCGCGCGCCCTTCTTCCTGGCGGCGTCGACCTTCTCGAGCTTGGGTCCGGCCTTGGTCGGCGGCATGCTACTGCGCCGCCGCACGCTCCTTGATCGACGTATGCGAATGGCTCTTTCCGTAGGTGAAGTAGACCACCATCCCGATCACGAACCAGATCAGGAGCCGCATCCAGGTCCTGAGCGGCAGCGAGACCATGAGGTAGAGTGCCGACAGCGCGCCGAGCGGCGCCGTGAGCCAGTAGACGGGCGTCTTGAACGGCCGGTGCAGGTTCGGCTCCCGCCGCCGGAGCACGATGATGCCCGCGGAGACGATGACGAACGCGAGCAGCGTGCCGATCGAGACCAGGCTGGCCGCCTCGCGGATCGTGAGGAAGCCGGCGGCGATCGCGACCGCGATCCCGGTGATGATGCTGGTCACGTACGGCGTCTGGAACTTCGGGTGCACCTTGTTGATGAACTGCGGCAGCAGGCCGTCGCGCGCCATCGAATAGAACACGCGCGATTGGCCCAGGAGCATCACCAGGATCACCGACGAGAGCCCGGCGATCGCGCCCAGCTTGATCAGCTGCGACATCCACCCCAGCCCGACGTAGTCGGCCACGACGGCGATGGGGTCCGGGACGTCGAGCAGCTTGTACGACATCGCCCCGGTCGCGATCCCCGCCACCAGGATGTAGAGCAGCGTGCAGATCAGCAGCGAGCCGATGATTCCGATCGGCATGTCGCGCGCCGGGTTCTTGGCCTCCTGCGCCGCAGTGCTCACGGCGTCGAATCCGATGTAGGCGAAGAACACGATCCCGGCTCCGGTCATGACCCCGGTGAAGCCAAAGTGCTCGCGCTCCCCGGTGTTCGCCGGAATGAACGGCGTCCAGTTGTGCGCGTCCACGAATCGCGCCACGAGGACGATGAAGAGGACCACCACGGCGAGCTTGATGAACACGATCACGTTGTTGGTGTTCGCCGATTCCTTGATCCCGACCACCAGCAGCGCCGTGATCGCGGCGATGATGAACACCGCGGGCAGGTTGAACACGGCGGTCGCCGTCGTGCCGTCGGCCAGGTGCACCAACGTCCCCGGCGCCGCCTGGAGCGCGGCCGGGATGTGGATCCCGAGGCCGTCGAGGAACGAGACGACGTAGCCCGACCACCCGATCGAGACCGTGGTGGCCCCGAGGGCGTACTCGAGAATCAGGTCCCACCCGATGATCCAGGCGAACAGCTCGCCCAGCGTCGCGTAGCCGTAGGTGTAGGCGCTCCCCGCGATCGGCACCAGGGAGGCGAATTCCGCGTAGCAGAGCGCCGCGAAGACCGAAGCGACGCCCGCGAAGATGAAGGAGAGCACCACGGCGGGTCCCGCATTCTCGGCCGCGACCGTCCCCGTCAGCACGAAGATCCCGGTGCCGATGATGGCGCCGATGCCGAGCATGACCAGGTTCAGCGCGCCGAGCGCGCGCCTGAGGCTGTGATCGGTCTCGGCTTCCTGCTGGAGGGCCGTCACCGTCTTGCGCGTGAAGAGACCCATGCGTGTCTCCGGAACTGCCGGTGTGTCGTTGGAAGGCGCCGGCGGCGGAATCTGGGACGCCGCGCGGCTGTGCCGCGGGAGCGGGCTAGACTAGCGGCCCCCGCGGCCGCGGTCAAGCGAGCCGGGCCTCACGGACTGTAATTCGGCGCTTCGCGGGTGATCGTGACGTCGTGCGGGTGCGACTCCCGGAGGCCCGCGCCGGTGATGCGCACCAGCTCCGTCTCCATCTGCAGCCCGCGGATGGTGGCGACGCCGCAGTACCCCATGCCGCTGCGGAGCCCGCCCACCATCTGGAAGACCACGTCGGCGACCGGGCCCTTGTAGGGCACGCGCCCCTCGATCCCTTCCGGCACGAGCTTGGTGGCGGACATCTCCCCTTCCTGGAAGTACCGGTCGGCGGAGCCCTCCTGCATCGCGGCGAGGCTCCCCATCCCGCGGATCACCTTGAAGCGCCGTCCTTCGTAGAGCAGCGACTCGCCCGGGCTCTCCTCCGTGCCGGCGAAGACCGCGCCCATCATCACGCTGTCGGCGCCGGCCGCGAGCGCCTTCACCGCGTCGCCGGAGTATTTCACGCCGCCGTCCGCGATCACCGGGACGCCCGACGCTCCGGCCACCGCGTCCATGATGGCGGTGACCTGCGGGACGCCGACGCCCGTCACGACCCGCGTGGTGCAGATCGAGCCGGGGCCCACGCCCACCTTGACCGCGTCCACGCCGCGCTCCACCAGCGCGCAGGCGCCGTCCTTCGTCGCCACGTTGCCGCCGACGAGCTGCGCGTCGGGGAACGACTCGCGCAGCTGCGCGATGGTCTGCAGCACGCCTTCGCTGTGGCCGTGCGCCGAATCCACCACCAGCACGTCGCATCCCGCGTCGAGCAGCGCGTGCGCCCGGGGCGCCGCGTCCTTCGTCGCGCCGACGGCGGCCGCGACGCGCAGGCGGCCGTGCTGGTCCTTGTTGGCGTTCGGGTAGTCGCGCCGCTTGAAGACGTCCTTGACGGTGATGAGTCCCTTGAGGCGCCCGTCCTCGGAGACCACCGGCAGCTTCTCGATCTTGTGCCGCGCCAGGATCCTGACCGCCTGGTCCAGCGTCGTGCCGACCGGCGCCGTCACAAGGCCCTTGCTCGTCATCACTTCGTCGATCGGGCGGTCGAGGTCGTTCTCGAACTGGAGGTCGCGGTTGGTGATGATCCCGACGAGGCGGCGGTCGTGGTCCACGATCGGCACGCCGGAGATCTTGAAGCGCGCCATCAGGTGGAGCGCCTCGCGGATCGGCCGGTCGGGCGGGAGCGTGATCGGGTCCAGGATCATCCCGCTCTCGGAGCGCTTGACGCGATCCACCTCGGCCGCCTGGCGGTCGATCGGCAGGTTCTTGTGGATCACGCCGATCCCGCCGAGCCGCGCCATGGCCATCGCCATGTCGGCCTCGGTCACCGTGTCCATGGCGGCGGAGACGAACGGGATGTTGAGCGTGATCTCGCGCGTCAGACGCGTCGAGACGTCGACCTGGCGCGGATGGACCGTCGAGTGGCGGGGGACGAGGAGGACGTCGTCGAAGGCGAGTCCTTCCTCGCGGCGAATGTGGGTTCCCATGGCGGAAGATACCGGGCGTTCGGGCGCGAAATCAAGCAGAATTCGAGGGCGGGCCCTCGGGCGGCGGCTGCGGCTTCTCGCCCTTGGGCGGCGCCGCGGGCTCGGCGCCGGTCACCTCGTCCACGACCGCTTTTCCCGCCGCCGCCAGGCCCGACATCATCCGCCCCGCGGCGGACATCGCGTCCATCGTCCCCTTGATCGCCGACGCGGAGACGCGGCCCGCACGGAGCGTGTCCTCGACCGTCTCGGCGAGCTTCTGGAAAGTGGAGGGCGACTCCGTGGGGTGCGCCGCGTACTTCGATTCCAGGAACTCGATGTAGTCGAGCACCTGGTAGATCCGCTCCTCGCTCAGCGCCTCCAGCTTCCGCTCGATCCGCTTCTTGAGGAACTCGTTCATGGAGCCACGTCCACCAGGTCGAGGATCGGATTGGCGAGGAAGGCGCTGCGGCCGCTCCTGACGCGGGCCACGACGGTCAGCGTATCGAGCGGGCGGAGCTGCGAGATCTTCGGGAGCTTCTCGTCCGGGACCGTCACGTACACGAACGCGTACTCGGGGGCGGGGCCCCGCGCGAGGATGTAGTGCTGGCCCGGCGTGAAGTCGGGCGAGCGCAGCTCGTCGGCCGTCTGCAGGGAGATGAACTGGATGGTCCAGCGCAGGATCTTCCCCTGCCATTCGTCGGGATGGGCCCGGATCTCGGCCGCGGTCACGCCGCTCACGGCCTGGCCGCCGGGCGGCCGCACCTCGCTCTCGCGGACCCAGCCCGAGGCCTCGATGCGCACCCAGTCGCCCGCGCGCGCCGTGATGCGCACCGGCACGCCCGCGTCCAGGAACCCCGTGGAGGGTGTGTCGGGCGCAAGGAAGAGCTGGACCCGGCGCCGCAGCACCGCGCGCCGCGGGTCCACTTCCTCGGTCTGCGCCGTGTCGGCGGGCGGCGCGGCCCGGGCGGCGCGCCGCGCGGCCCTCGCGGGAGCCGCCGCCGCCACGCTCGCGAACGCGGCCGACGCGACCCAGCCGCTGCGCCGCACGTGAATCCACCCACCGCGGCGCTCCACCTCGTCGAGCAGCGCCCCCCGCACCAGGCGCGCGAGCACGCGGCCGTTGGGCGCGGCCCGCAGGTTCTCCCGGGGAGGCGTCACCGAGAGCGTGTGTCCCTCCCGCGCGTCCGCCTTGAGCGAGGAGCGGAAGATCCAGCCGTCGAGCAGCACCTGCGTGTCGGTGCCCCGGCGGCCCTGCACGGCGAACGCCGCACCCGCCGCGACGCGCCCCAGCTCCTTGCCTCCGGGGTCCGCGAGCACGCGCTCGCCGTCGCGCTGCACGATGACCTGCTGCGCCGCCGCGGAGGCCGCCACGACGCACGCCGAAACACCAGCGAGGGCGAGGGCGAACAGGGTGTGTGCGGCTGGTTGGGGACGCCTGGCGGCGGTAGATTGGGGCCTGCTCATCTGCACGAAAGTCATTGTAGAACCTGGGAGTTGTGATGTCAAACGCAGCGAAGCGCGGAGCCGTGGTCCTGGTGGTCCTGGACGGATGGGGCTACCGCCGCGGCCGAGACGGGAACGCCATCGAGCTGGCGCGCTCCCCCATCTGGCACAAGCTCTGGGACTCGCTCCCGCGCACGTTGCTGGAGGCCTCCGGGCCGGACGTGGGCCTGCCGGAGGGCCAGATGGGCAACTCCGAGGTCGGCCACCTCAACCTCGGCGCCGGCCGCATCGTCCCGCAGGACATCGTGCGCGTCTCGGACGCGATCAAGTCGGGGGAGTTCTTCGAGAACGCGGCGCTCCTGAAGCTGTGCGCCGACGTGAAGCAGCGCGGCGGCACGCTCCACCTCTACGGCCTCATCGGCTCGGGCGGCGTGCACGCGCTCGACCGGCACCTGGAGGCGTGCATCGATCTCGCCGAGCGCCAGCGGATGCCGCGCACCGCCATCCACGCGCTGCTCGACGGCCGCGACACGCCCCCCGCTTCCGCGCAGGGCTTCATGCGGGAGCTGGTGACGGCGGCGCGGGGCCGCGCAGTGGTGGCCACGATGTGCGGGCGGTACTTCGCGATGGACCGTGACAAGCGGTGGGACCGCACCAAGCTCGCCTACGACGCGATGATGCACGGGGTGGGGATCCCCGCCACGGATCCGGTCGAGGCGATCGGCGCGGCGTACGCGCGCGGCGAGACGGACGAGTTCGTCAAGCCGATCGTGATCACCGGCGCGGACGGGAAGCCGGTCGCGACGATCCGGGAGGGCGACGGCATCCTGTGCTTCAACTTCCGCGCGGACCGGATGCGCCAGATGGTGCGCGCGTGGACCCAACCGGACTTTGCGGGGTTTGATCGCGGCGCGCCTCTGATCGAGGTCGTGACGATGACGGAGTACGACCAGACCCTCACCGTCCCCGAGGTCTTCGGCCCGATGGTGCTGAACGAGATCCTGGCGGACGTGGTCAGCAAGAACGGGATGCGGATGCTGCGCACCGCGGAAACGGAGAAGTATGCGCACGTGACCTACTTCTTCAACGGCGGGATCGAGAAGCCGTATCCCGGCGAGGAACGGCTCCTGGTGGACAGCCAGAAGGTGGCGACCTACGACCTCAAGCCCGAGATGAGCGCGTCGGGGATCACCGACATCCTGTGCCGCGGCATCACGGAACGGCGCTACGACTTCATCCTCGCCAACTACGCGAACGGCGACATGGTGGGGCACACCGGGAAGATCGCGGCGGCGGTCAAGGCGGTGGAGACGGTGGACGGCTGCCTGCAGCGCGTGGTGGCGGCGGCTGAGCAGGCGAAGGCGTCGCTCCTCATCACCGCCGACCACGGCAACTGCGAAATGATGATCGATCCGGACACCGGCGGGCCGCACACCGCGCACACCACGAACCCGGTGCCGCTGCTCCTGATGGACGAGGCGTTCCGCGGCCGGCTCCGGCCCGGCTGCTCGCTCCGGGATGTGGGACCCACCGTACTGGGGCTGCTGGGGCTGGAGCGGCCGAAGGCGATGACCGGACGCGATCTGCGGGAGACAATATGAGGCCGGACGCACGGACGCACGGACGCACGCACGCACGGCGACGCATCGCATTGGCCTTCGCCGTGCCGCTGTGCCTCTGCGCCGCCGTGCCTCCGGCCCTCGCGCAGTTCGTCGGCACCGCGCCGGAGCACTCCCCGTTCCAGGACATCCTGACCCACGAGGGATTCACGCTGTTCGTGGGCCGCTTCGCCGGGAATCCGAATGATGCGCACACCGGCGTGCGGCCGGGCCTGATGCTCGGCGGGCGATTGAACGTGCGCGTCGCCGACGCCCTGGACATCTCGGCCACCTTCGGCGAGGCGTTCACCAACCGGCTGCAGATCGACGCCGGAGGCGACACGGCGCGGGACATGGGCACCCTGAAGGTGCGGCTCCTCGCCGCCGACCTCGGCCTGCAGCTCAACCTGACGGGCGCCAAGACGTGGCACCGCCTCGCGCCGTACGTCTACCTGGGCGGCGGGATCACGACGCCCTCCAACAACGTGGTGGATCCCGGCGGGTTCGCGCTGGGCACGAATTTCGACGTCGTCCCGGCGGTCGGCACTCGCCTCTTCATCTCGCGCGGCCTCGAGCTGCAGTTCGAGGCGCGGGACTACTACTACCGGTACAACTTCCCGCTGTCGTACATCACGGTGCCCTACGCCGGCCACCCGGATTACTCCCCCATCAATTCGGTGCTGGTGGGGGACCACGTCTGGTACAACAACCTCACGCTGTGGGTCGGCGTGACGTACGGCTTCAACTTCTGATCTGACCGGTGTGAGCGCGCCGGCAGGAGAAGTCCTCGGGATCGCGGTCCTCTCGCTCAAGATCGCGCTCGCCGCCACCGTTCTCGCCTGCCTGCTGGGCATCCCGCTCGGTTTCTTCCTGGGATGGACCCGTTTCGCCGGGCGCCGCATCCTGCTCGCCCTCCTCAACACGGCGCTCGCGCTGCCGACGGTGGTCATCGGCCTCCTCATCTACCTGTTGCTGGCGCGCCGCGGGCCGCTCGGCGCGCTGGGGATGCTGTACACCTGGCAGGCGATCGTCGTCGCCGAGGTGGTGCTGGCCCTCCCCATCGCGACCGCGCTCTCGGCCGCCGCCATCCAGGCGGTGGACCCGCGCGTGCGGCGCACCGCGCTCACGCTGGGAGCCGGCACGCTGCGCACCGCCTGGACCGTCGCGCGGGAGGCGCGGTTCGCGCTGCTGGCGGGCGTCGTGGTCGCCTTCGGCCGAGTGCTCTCCGAAGTCGGCGCCGCACTGATGGTCGGCGGCAACGTCCGGCACGAGACGCGGACGCTGACCACCGCCATCACCCTGGCGACGTCGCAGGGCGATTTCGGCCTCGCGGTCGCGCTCGGCCTGATCCTCCTCGCCCTCGCACTCACCGTGAGCGTGCTGATCCAGCTGCTGCAGGGCCATGGCGACGTTTGAGGTCACGGCGCTCCGGCAGCAGTTCGGCGGGCGGGCGGCCCTCTCGCTCGACGCGCTGGCCGTGCGGGAGGGCGCCCGGCTAGCGGTCGTGGGTCCGAACGGCGCCGGGAAGAGCACGCTGCTGCGGCTTCTCGCCTTCGTGGACACGCCCCTGTCGGGCTCCATCGCGCTGGAGGGGCGGCCCGTCGCGTCGGCCGCGGACCGGCGGCAGGCGCGGCAGCGCGTGACGCTGGTGGAGCAGCGGCCCTACCTGTTCCGCGGCACGGTCCTGGGCAACGTCGCTTACGGCCTCCGGGCCCGGGGAGTGAACGCCGTGGAAGCCGGCGAGCGGGCGGCCGCCGCGCTGGCGCGCCTCCGGCTCCGGGAGCTGGCGGGCCGCGACGCGCGCGCGCTGTCGGACGGCGAGATCCAGCGCGTCGCCGTCGCGCGGGCGCTCGCGGTGGAGCCGGTCGCGCTGCTGCTCGACGAGCCGGTCTCCGGCGCCGACCGCGCCGCCCAGCACGCGCTGTTCGAGGCGCTCGCGGCCGAGCAGGCCCGGCGGCCGCTCACCATCGTGTTCGCCTCGCACCTCCTCGAGGACGCCTACCGCTGGGCGGACGACCTGCTCGCGCTGCACCAGGGGCGGGCATCTCCCGTCACGCCGGAGAACCTGTTCCGCGTGGACCTCCCCGGCGGCGCGCCGATGCAGACGGTGAACGTCGGGCCGCTGGCGCTCGACGTGATGACCGACCGGCAGGGGCCGGCGACGCTCGCCATCCCGCCCGACGAGATCGTCCTCTCGACCGAGGCGCTCCACTCCTCCGCCCGCAACGTGCTGCGGGGCCGCATCGTCCGCGTCGCGGAGCATGGCGCCGCGATGCGCGTCACGCTCGACGCCGGGATCGAGCTGGTGGCGCTCATCACGCGCAAGAGCTTCGAGGAGATGGGACTGGCGGTCGGCGGCACGGCATTCGCCTCGTTCAAGAGCGTGGCCATCCGCGTCTTTTGAGAGATATCTTCCCCGCGTGTCCCCCATCGCATACCTGACCCGCACCGTCGAGTTCACGGCGACGCACCGCTATTTCAAGCCCGAGTGGAGCGCGGCGCGGAACGCCGAGGCCTTCGGGGCCTCCGCCGCGCCGCACAGCCACGCGTACCGGTGCGCGGTCACGCTCGCCGGAGCGGTGGATCCCGCGACCGGCATGGCGGCGGACCTGGCGGCGCTCGACCGCATCCTCGCCGAGGAAGTGGTGGCCCGTTTCGAGGGCCGCGACATCAACCGCGACATCCCCGAGTACGCGCCCGGGCGCACGCTGCCGACCGGTGAGGCGCTGTGCCTCGACATCTGGAAGCGGGTGGCCGCGCGGCTCCCGGCGGGATGCCGTCTCACGTCGGTGAGGGTCCGGGAGGATCCGTCGCTGTGCGCCGAGTATCGGGGCGAGGAGTAGCGCCGTGGGCCACGAGACCAGGGACAGGCTCGCGGCGGTCGAAGAGACGCCGGTCTGGCTGGAGGTGAACCACAAGCCCGCCGTCACCTGGATGTGCACGCCCGACCAGCTGGAGGAGCTGGCGGTGGGGTGGCTGCACGGCGAGGGGTACATCGAGACGATCGCCGACCTGCTGTCGCTGCGCCCCTGCGCGACCGACCTCGGTTTCTGGGCGGAGATCGCGCCGGAGCGGCTCGCCGCCGTGACGCAGGACGAGCGCCGGCGGGTCCTCGCCTCGGGATGCGGCGCGGTGAGCGTCGCGCTCGCCGACCCGCGCTCGCTCAAACCGCAGCCACCGCGGGGTGACGCGCCGGAAGTCGCGACGATCCGCGCGCTCTTCAAGGAGCTGTACCGCCGGGGCGCGAAGTACGACGAGACCGGCGGGATCCACGCCGCGGCGCTCACCGACGCGCGGGAGCTGCTGCAGCACGCCGAAGACATCGGGCGGCACAACGCGGTGGACAAGGTGATCGGCGGGGTGCTGATGGCGAAGCGGAGCCCGGCCGGCCTCGGCCTCCTCGTGACGGGGCGTATCTCGGCGGAGCTGGCCTTCAAGGCGGCCCGCGCCGGCATCGCCTGGGTCGCCACCCCGTCGGTGCCCTCCACGCTGGCCGTGGCCATCGCGAAGCGCGCCGGCGTCCAGCTGGTCGGGCGCGCGGTGTCGGGCTCTCCGCAGGTCCACCGGTCCGATGCGTAAGGCCCGCTCCTGACGATCCACGGGGCGGTGGTCGCGGGCGGCGCCGCCTCGCGCTACGGCGGCAGGCCGAAAGGGCTCATCGAAGTGGGCGGCCGCCGGATCCTCGACCGCGTGGTCGAGACCCTCGAGCGCGCCACGGGGGAGCCCCCGACGATCATCGCCAACGCGCCCGACGCAGCCGCGTGGCGCCCCGATCTCCGGGTCGTGCCCGACGTCCTCGCCGGACAGGGAGCGCTGGGTGGGATCCTCACCGCGGTCGAGCGACTGGCGCCGGTCGTCTGTCTCGCCTGGGACATGCCGTTCGTCCCGTCCGGGCTGTTGGCGGCGCTGGCCGCGCGGCTGGACGGGGCGGATGCGGCGCTCCCGGAGAGCGACTCGCGCCGGGGAATGGAGCCGCTGTGCGCCGCCTACGGGAGCGCCTGCGGCCCCGCCATCCGGGCCGCGTTGGAGCGCGGGGAGGCGCGCGCCGTCGGCTTCCATCCGTACGTGCGGGTCGCCCGGCTGCCGCGCGAGGAAGTGTTGCAGTACGGCGACCCGGACGTTCTATTCTTCAACGTCAACACGCCCGACGACCTGGAGCGCGCGGAGCGCCTGTGCCGGAGCCTAGACTCGTCTCGATAGTCGGCAAGAAGAACTCGGGGAAGACCACGCTGGTCGTGGCTCTGGTCCGCGAGCTGGTGCGCCGCGGCCACAGCACGATGACCATCAAGCACGGCGCCCACCCCTTCGAGATCGACGAGCAGGGCAAGGACACCTGGCGCCACATGCACGAAGGCGGGGCCGAGCGGGTGGTGATGGAGTCGCCGGAGGCCCGTGTCCTGATCGCGCGCACGACGCAGGAGATGGGGCCACGGGAGATCGCGGCGAAGTACCTCTCGGACGCCCACTTCGTCGTGGTCGAGGGGTTCAAGAAGTCGGACCTGCCGAAGATCGAGGTCTACCGCCGGGCGGTGCACGCCCAGCCGCTGTACTCCCCCGACGCGCCCGACGCGGGCACCTACCTCGCCGTGGTCACCGACGTGTCCGACTACCGGGCGCCCATCCCGGTGATGCGGTTCAGCGACACCAACTGGCTCTACCGGGTCGTAGACATCGTGCTCCAGGGCGCGCGCTGAGGCGCGCTCTCCCCTTCGTGGTGCTGCTGGCAGGCTGCGCGGCCCGCGGGGCCGTGCCGCGGCTCGCGCCCGAAGTGGCTTCGCTCGCCTCTTCGCTGGACAGCACGCTCGCGAATCCCGCGTTCGACCGCGCACGCTGGGGCGTGCTCGTCGAGTCGGCGGACGACGGCCAGGTGCTCTACAGTCGCGACGCCGGGCGGCTGTTCGTTCCCGCCTCCAACCTGAAGCTCATCACCACCGCTGCGGCGCTGGCGCGGCTCGGCGCCGATTTCCGGTGGACCACGACCGTCCTCGCCCGCGGCGCGCGGCACGGCGACACGCTGGTCGGTGACCTCCAGGTCGTGGGGCGCGGCGACCCCACGTTCGCCGTGGACGCCACCGGCGACTCCGTGGACGAATTGCACGCGCTCCGGCCCTGGGTGGACTCGCTCGCGGCGCGCGGCATCGGCGTGATCCGCGGGCGCGTGACCGGCGACGCCTCGGCCTTCCCCGATCCGCCGCTGGGCCGCGGCTGGGCGTGGGACGACCTGGACGCCGACTACGCCGCCCCCGTCGGCGCGCTCCAGTTCAACGAGAGCGTCGCGTGGATCGAGGTGGAGCCGGGCATCGGGGCCGGCGCGGCGGCGAGCCTCCTGCTGGTGCCGCGCGACGCGCCGCTCCGCATCTTCGGCACGGTGGCCACGGCGCCGGCCGACTCGAACGTCGCCCAGCTGACGTGGAGCCGGGCGCCGTTCGGCGACTCCGTCACGGTCGGCGGCCGGCTCTCGGCGGGCCACGCCACGGCGCGGCTGCCCGTCGCGGTGAGCGATCCGACCCGCTACTTCGAGGCCGCGCTCACGGAGATGCTCGAGGAGGGCGGCGTCGCCGTGACGGGCGATACCGAGCCGGCCGGCGCAACGGCCGAGACGCTGTTCACCTGGCAGTCGCCCCCGCTCTCCCAGGTGCTGCCGCTGCTCCTCAAGCCCAGCCAGAACCAGATCGCGGAGACGCTGCTCCGGACACTGGGGCTCCAGATCAAGGGCGTGGGTTCGGTGGACAGCGGACGCGCCGTGGTGCGCGACGTGCTTGCGGAATGCGGCGTAGCGCCGGACGCCTGGGTCCTCGCCGACGGCTCGGGGCTCTCGCGCTACAACGAGGTCGCCCCGGAGGCGATCGCCGCCGTGCTCGAAGCGATGTACCGCCGCCCGGACTTCCCCGTCTTCCTGGACGCGCTCCCGGTCGCCGGCATGGACGGCACGCTCGCCACCCGGCTCGTGGGGACGGCAGCCGCGGGGAACGCGCACGCCAAGACGGGCTCGATGTCGGGCGTGCGCACCCTCTCGGGCTACGTGCGCGCCGCGAGCGGCGAGACGCTGCTGTTCGTCCTCCTCGCCAACGACGTCATGGCGCCGCGGCGGGTCGTGGAAGCGGCGCAGGACCGGATCGTCGAGCGGCTGGCCAACTTCAAACGAGCAGGCCGATGATCGGCGTCCGCGACGCGATGGACCGCATCGTCGCGGGCGTGAGCCTCCTCGGGGCGGAGGAGGTCGCGCTCACGGAGGCCCTCGGCGACGTCCTGGCCGAGGACGTGGATTCGCCGCTCACGCTCCCCGCGCGCACCAACTCCGCGATGGACGGCTTCGCGGTGCGCTCGGCCGATGTGCGCGGCGCGACCAGGTCGTCGCCGCGGCGGCTCAAGGTGCTCGAGGAAGTACAGGCGGGTCGTCTGCCCACGAAGGCCATCGGCGCGCTCGAGGCGACGCGCGTGATGACCGGCGCGCCGCTTCCCGAGGGCGCCGACGGCGTGATCCGCCAGGAGGACACGGAGCTCTCCGCGGGGGTCGTGGCGATCCTCGACGACCGGGATGCCGGGCGCAACGTGCGGTTCGCCGGCGAGGATCTCCAGAAGGGGGCCCGCGTCTTCTCCGCCGGCACCCCGCTGGGTCCGGCGCAGCTCGGCGTGCTCGCCTCGATGGCGATGGCGCGCGTCCGGGTGCGGCGGCGCGCCCGCGTCGGGATCCTCGCCTCCGGCGACGAGATCGTGGACCTCGACCGCGCGGCCGAGATCCTCGCGGGGACCAAGACCGCCTCGTCCAACTCCTACACCCTGGACGCGTTGATCCGCCTGGCGGGCGCCGTGCCCGTGCAGCTCGGCATCGCCGCCGACACGAAGGCGAGCGTGCGCGAGCACCTGGAGCGAGGCGTCGCGAGCTGCGACCTGATCGTCTCCACGGCGGGCGTCAGCGTCGGCGCGTACGACCACCTGCGGCCGGTGCTCGAGGAGATGGGGTGCACGATGGTCGTGAGCAGGGTGCGGATGCGGCCCGGCTCCCCGACGTCGTTCGGCCTCGTGCGCCGCGTGCCGTGGATCGGCCTGCCCGGCAATCCCGTCTCCACGATGGTCTGCTTCGAATTGTTCGTGCGGCCGGCGATCCGGAAGATGCAGGGCCACACCCTGCTCTACCGGCGCACCGTGCGGACCGTGACCGAGGACGCGATCAGGACACCCGGGCGCCTGATGCACTTCCTGCGCGCGGTGGTGCGTGAGACGCCGGAGGGGTATCGCGCGCGCCTCACCGGGCCGCAGGGCTCCGGGATCCTGACCTCGATGGCCCGGGCCAACGCGCTGCTGATCGTACCCGAGGACGCGGACGAGCTGCCCGCCGGCGCCATGCTCTCCGCCCTGCTCCTCGACGACGAGAGGACCCTGACCGCGGAGCCACCGCTGTGAAGATCCTGCTCAGCCAGGCGATGCTCGACGCGCTCAAGACGGCGAAGCACATTCCGCCGGACGTGCAGGAGCGGATAGACACGGTGAAGCCCGAGCCGGGCTCGCCGCCCACCTACCGCCTGCAGCTCTCGGAGGACGAGGGGATGGAGCTGTCCGAGCTGCTCCAGTGGCACGTGCGCACCGACCCCGCGACCGGCCAGCCGACGGCCGAGACGAAGCCGTACGCCGACGTCATCGCGCGCATCGCGGAGGCGCAGCCGTGAGCGCCGCGGCTGCCGCGCCGCTCGCCCCGATGCTCATCATCGGCGCCATCGTGGTGACGATCGGCGTCGGCGCCTATTTCGCCTACCTCAACGAGAAGAAGCGGACGGCAGCGCTGGCGGACGCCGCCCTGCGGCTGGGCTTCAGCTTCGAGCAGAAGGTCTCGAACGAAGAGGCCGCGACGCTGGGGTCGTTCCACCTCTTCAAGATCGGCCGCAGCCGGAAGGGCAAGAACCTGATGCGCGGCAAGTCGGACGGCGCCGACGCGGTGCTCCTCGACTACCAGTACACCGTCGGGGGCGGCAAGAACTCCCACACGTACAGCCAGACGGTGGTGATCTACGCCGGTGAGGCCGGCGGGGCCGCGCTCCCGGACTTCACGCTCGGGCCGGAGCACTGGTGGAACAAGGTCGGGGAGGTCTTCGGCCATCGGGACATCAACTTCGAGGCCAGCGAGGAGTTCTCGAAGCACTACCTGCTGAAGGGGCCTGACGAGGCGGCCATCCGCACCCTGTTCGGCGCCGAGCCGCTGGGCTTCTTCGCGCAGCACCAGGGGTGGTCGGTCGAGTCGGCGGCCGGCTCGCTCGTCATCTATCACTCGGGCCGGCGCGTCAAGCCGGAGGAGATGCAGCCCTTCCTCGCCGACACCGCCGCCCTCCGCCGCGCGCTGGTGCGCGACTAGGAGGAGCGCTCAGCCAGCGCGTGCCTTCGCGATCTCCTCGGTCAGGCGCGGCACGATCTCGAAGAGGTCCCCGACGATCCCGTAGTCGGCCACCTGGAAGATGGGGGCGTCCTTGTCCTTGTTGATCGCCACGATGACCTTCGCCGTCTTCATTCCCGCCAGGTGCTGGATCGCGCCGGAGATCCCCACCGCGACGTAGAGCTGCGGGCTCACCGTCTTCCCCGTCTGCCCCACCTGCTCGGCGTGCGGGCGCCAGCCGGCGTCCACCACGGCGCGCGAGGCGCCGACCGCCGCGCCGAACGCCTTCGCCAGGTTTTCGATCAGCGCGAAGTGCTCCGGCCCCTTGAGGCCCCGGCCGCCCGAGACGACGACCGACGCCTCCGCCACGTCCAGCTTCCCCTGCGCGGCCGCCTTGACCTCGCGCACCACGACCCGCGCGATCTCCACCGGCTGCACCTTCTCGACGGCGCCCGCCTTGCCTGCCTTCCCAGGGGCGTACGTGTTCGGGCGCACCGATACGACGGCCACCGGCGCGTCGAGCGTGAGCTGCTGGATCGCCTTCCCCGCGTACACGGGCCGCGTCGCCGTGACTTTGCCGCCGGCGAACGCGACCGCCGTGACGTCGGTGGCGAGCGGCGCGTCCAGCGCAGCGGCGAGCCGCGGAGCCAGGTCCTTCCCGGTCGCCGTCGCCGCCACGAGCACCGCGCCGTAGCCGCCAGCCTTCACCACCGCTGCCGCCGTCGCCGCGTAGCCGTCCGGCGCGTACTTCCCGAACGTCGCGCTCTCGGCGACCAGCACCCGGTCGGCGCCCACCTCGCCCAGCGCGGCGCCGGCGGCGCCCACGCCCGGCGCGCCCAGGACGAGCGCATCCACCTTCCCGCCCATCGCGTCGGCAAGCTGGCGCGCCGCCCAGACCACCTCGTGGCTCGTCTTCCTGAGCGCACCGCCCCGCTGCTCCGTGACCGCGAGCACGTCGGCCATCAGAGCACCTTCGCTTCCGTGCGGAGGAGCCGCACCAGCTCGGGCACCGAGTCCGGCCCCTCGCCGACGATCCGCCCGGCCTTCCGCTCCGGCGGCAGCGCGAGCGCGCTCACCACGACGCGCGCCGCACCGAGCGCCGCGGGCCTGGTCTCGATCGGCTTCTTCTTGGCCGCCATGATCCCCTTCAGCGCCGGATAGCGCGGCGTGTTCAGCCCCTTCTCCGCCGTGAGCACGGCGGGCAGCGCGAATTCCACGACCTCGACGCCCCCCTCGATCTCCCGCTCGGCCACGCCCTTCCCGCCCTCCAGCTCCAGCTTCGAGATCGCCGTGACGCACGGCAGGCCGAGCAGCTCGGCCACCATCGGGCCGGCGGCGTGGTTGCAGTCGTCCACCGCCATCTTCCCGAAGAGCACGAGGTCGTAGCCGCCGTCCTTGAGCTCGGCGGCGAGCGCCTTCGCGACGGCGAGCGCGTCGGTCGGCACCTTGTCGGCCTGGAGCAGGATCCCGCGATCGGCGCCCATCGCCAGCGCGGCGCGGATGGTCTCCTGCGCCGCGTCGGGGCCGAGCGCGATCGCGACGACCTCGCCGCCGCCCGCCTTGTCGCGGCGCTGGAGCGCCTCCTCGACCGCGAACTCGTCGTACGGGTTGAGGATGAACTTGACGCCCGTCTCGTCGAGCGCGACGCCGTCCGCAGCGATCCTGACGCGGGTCTCGGTGTCGGGCGTCCGCTTGATGCAAACGGCGATCTTCACTCCATCGTCCTTGCGGGAGGTGGCTTACTCGAAGGCGCTGATCCCCGTGATCTCCTCGCCGAGAATCAGGGTGTGCATGTCGTGCGTGCCCTCGTACGTGTAGACGCTCTCCAGGTTGGCCAGATGCCGCATGGCCGTGTACTCGACCAGGATCCCGTTGGCCCCCAGCAGCCGGCGCGCTTCGCGGGCGACCTCGCACGCCACGTTCACGTTGTTGCGCTTGGCGAGGGAGACCTGGGCCGGGGTCGCCTTCCCCTGGTCCTTGAGCCGCCCGAGCTGGAGCACGAGGAGCTGGGCCTTGGTGATCTCCGTCAGCATCTCGGCGAGGCGCTGCTGCTGGAGCTGGTAGCCGGCGATCGGCTTTCCGAACATCACCCGCTGCTTCGCGTAGCCGAGTGCTTCATCATAGCAGCCCATCGCCGCGCCCACCGCGCCCCACGCGATGCCGTAGCGCGCCTGGGTGAGGCAGGAGAGGGGGCTCTTGAGGCCCTTCGACTTCGGCAGCAGCGCGTCCTTCCCGACCCGGACGTCCTGCAACACCAGCTCGGAGGTGTCGGAGGCGCGCAGCGACAGCTTCCCCTTCTGGTCCTTCGCGCTGAAGCCCGGCGTGTCGGTCGGCACGATGAAGCCGCGGATGCTCGACGGGTCGTCCAGCGCGCCGGTCTTCGCCCAGATGATCGCCACCCCGGCCGTCGAGCCGTTGGTGATCCACATCTTGGCGCCGTTCAGGATCCAGCCGCCCCGAGTCTCCTTGGCGGTGGTGATCATCCCGGCGGGGTTGGAGCCGTAGTCCGGCTCGGTGAGGCCGAAGCACCCGACGACCTCGCCCGACGCCATGCGCGGGAGCCACTTCTTCTTCTGCTCCTCGGAACCGAAGGCGAAGATCGGGTACATCACGAGCGAGCCCTGCACCGACGCGAAGGAGCGGACGCCCGAGTCGCCGCGCTCCAGCTCCTGCATGATGAGGCCGTAGGCGACGTTGTTGAGGCCGGCGCAGCCGTATTCCTCGGGGAGGTTGGCGCCGAAGAAGCCCAGCTCCGCCATCTCGGGCACGAGCTGGAGCGGGAAGCGACCGTCGACGTAGTGCTGGGCGATGACCGGCACGAGCTTGTCGTCCACCCAGGCGCGCACGGTGTCGCGCACCGCGCGCTCTTCCTCGGCGAGGAGCGCGGTGGTGTCGTAGAAGTCCACTCCGCTAAAGCGCGGCGCCATGGCGTCTCGAGTGGCTCGTTCCGACGTCGCGGCGTGCGGCCGCCACGACGCCGACCTGTATCGCCTTGCGGCGGAACAACGGTCCGTGGTCCACGGCGTGGCCGTTCACGTGCTGCCAGAGATGCACCATCTCGTGCAGCAGGGTGTGCGCGGCCTCCCTCCAGCCGTGGCGGTCGATGTGCACGCGGCTCAGCGTGATCTCGTGCGGCGCGCCGGTCTCGTGGTGCAGGCAGAGCTGGCCGAGCCGCGTGCGCATCCGCCCCGATATGCGCATCGGGAGCCTCGGCAGCAACCCCCCGAAGTGCCGGGCGTTGTACTCGGCGAAGAGCCGCGTCAGGCGCTCCGTCTTCTCGGCGTCGCCGCGGCGCGGGCGGTCGCCCGCGCGGCGCCGCCGCGGCTCGCCCAGGGCCCAGTCGGCGGCGCGGAACGCCAGGATCTCCCGCTCCGCCGCGCGGCGCGCCTCGCGCGAGAGGCGCGGCTTCAGGAACCGCACTACCGCCTTGAGCACGCGGTCCGGGGCGAGCGCGTAGCCGCGGTGGATGCTCAGGAGGCCGCCCCTAGTGAAGCTCACCATCACGGTCCGGTTGTCGTTCACCCGGATGCGCGCGGGCGCGGGCAGGCCGAGCAGCTCCAGGCGGCGCGCCAAAACCGCCTCCTCCGGCATCGTGAGCCGCGGCGCGGCCGGTCTGGCCCGCTGCTCGCCGGGCCGGCGGCGCCAGGCCGTCGCGCCCTCAGCGCGCAAAGTCCCGCCCTTCGGCCATCGCGAAGCGGCCCGACGCGGAGTCGAAGCGGTGGATCTCCACCCGGATGGACCGCGGCGTGACCTGGAGCAGGTTGAAGCTCGGCGGCCGCCGCCCGCGGCCCCGCGTGGACAGCGTCCCGGCCGTGGACACCACCACGCGCCGGCCCTCCCTCTCGATCGCGCCGATCCCTTCCTCGTGATCGTGCCCGCAGCAGACGACGTCCGCGCCGCTCGCGACGATCCCCGCGAGCGCCGCCTGCGGCCGCGCCAGGCCCCAGCGGCGGGAGATGTTCCCCTTCAGCACGTTGTGATGCACCACGAGGACCCGGAGCGCCCCGCTGGCGCGCGCGAAGGCGGCCGATGCGCGTTCCAGCGCCGCCCGCGGCAGGTGCCCCTTCACCGTCAGGTCGCGCGGGTTCCAGGTCAGCGAGCCCACCGACAGCCCGTGCGCGGTGTTGGCGCCGCAGATGAGCGCGCCGTCCACCGCGAGCGTGGGGGCCAGCTCGTCCGCCACGTAGCGCCGGTACTTGGCGAACCGCGCCCGGCCGAGCAGCGGAATGCCGAGCGGCTCGCGCCACCACTGCACATCGTGGTTTCCCGGGATCGCATGCACGGGCGCCAGCGCGCCGAGGGTCCGCAGGAAGGCGCGGCCCCGCTGGAATTCCCCCGCGCGCGCCCGCTGGCAGAGGTCTCCGGAGATGATCACGGCCGCCGGCCTCAGGACCGGCGCCAGCGCTTCGACCGCCTCGACGGCCCGGATGTCCGCCAGGCCGCCGAAGTGCACGTCGGAGAGATGGAGCAGCGCCGTCACCACTTCACCCGGACGCGGTATTCGAGCGTCGCCTCGCCGCCGGCCGGGACGCTCACCGGGAAGCGCGCGCTCGCAGCGCTCAGCCGCTCGGGCGCCACGCTGCTCGAGAGCACTTCCCACTCGCCGGGGAACTCCTCCAGCACCTGCACCGTGACGGCCTCGCTCTTCGCGTTCCGGATCACCACGCGGTACGACGACACCGCTTCCCTTGGGGCCCGCGGCTCGAAGGTGAGCTGGGTCCGCTGGGCCGTGAGGTCGAACGCGGTGCCCGTCGCCAGGTGCAGCTCCCGGCCCGCGGGCGTGTGCGCGATCTGCGTCTCGCCCAGAAGCTGCAGCCGTCCGGCCGAATCGGGCGACAGCACGCGGATCACTCCCGCGGGCAGCGGCGTGTCGCCGAAGGCCGTCCGCGCCGGACGGCGCACGAGGTAGCTCACCTCGGCGTGCAGGTCCTGCTCGCCCTGCGGCTGCCGCGCCTGGAAGGCGTACCACCCGTGGCGCAGCAGGTACTCCGGCTCCACCTGCGCCTCGGCGCGGGGGAAGAGCGCGACCGTCTTCGTCTCGCCGGGCGCCAGGTCCACGGTGCCGGGCAGGGTGTAGACGTGCGTCTCGCCCACCGCTTCCTCGGCGGGGGCCGGCGCCACGGCCACCGCGCTCAACATCACGCGGCCCCCGGCGAAGGGCCGCGGAGCCTGGTCAGTCCGGCGGACGTCACCGGCCAGCAGCTGCACCTCCGCGCCGCCGAACGTGAGACCGCCAGGATTCTCGATCACCGCCAGCCCCGTGATCGCCCCGTGCCCCGCACCGCCGCGCAGCAGGACGAGCGAGTACGCGGCCCGCCACTGCAGTCCGTTGAGCTGGTAGGCGAGGCGCAGCGACGGCAGCTCGCGCGCCGCCTCGACCGTGAGCGCCACCTGCGGTGCCAGCGAGACCAGCGAATCGGGAAAGGCGGGCGTGCCGGGCGGTGCGTACACCACGCGCCCTTCGAGGCGCACCGCGACCGGATTCACGGAGAGCAGCGTGCCGCGCACGAAGTGCACAGCCGAGTCACGGCCGATCAGCATCCAGTCGATCTCGTGGCCCACCGCGCGCCGCAGCGCGGCCTCGGGCCCGGTGGCCGCCGCCGCGCTCGCGCCGCGGATCTGCGCCCCCTCGTCCAAGGCCACGATGGTCCCCGGATCCACGTTCTGCGCGCCGAGGTCCACCGGCAGGGTGGTGACGCCGCGCGGCACCGGCGTCGCGACCGTGCGCCGCACCAGCACACGAGCGTCCTGATAGATGGTGAGGCTCGTCGCCTGGGCCCGGAGAGAACCGGCCAGGACGCACGACGCCGCGCCGAGCACTGCAGCAATCCTCATCGCCTCACCTCTCCCATCTCGTAACCGCTCGCAACTCCCCGTCTCGCAACGGTTCTGCAGTCCGCAGCCTGCAGTCTTCAACTTCGCTCGCCCTAGTGCGCCGTGCCCGCCGCCGCGGCCACCGCCGCGCTCCGCAGCGCCGCCTCGGGGGTCGCCGACGGCGCCCCGTCGGCGCGGCCGCGCCACTGCAGCTTCCCGGTCCGCGAATCCGCCATCACGAGCACGTAGGTGGCGACGTACTTCCCGCCGCGGCGATCGATCTTCACGCCGGCCGGCGCGACCGCGGTGCGGGCTCCCGTCATCCCCTCCATGGTGCGGAGCTGCGACCAGAGCGGGTCGGTCAGCGATTCCACGTGCGATCCCAGCAGGTAGCCCGTCTCCAGCCGGTCCGGCTCGATCCCCAGCGCGGGCGCCATCCGGAGCGCCCGGCGCTGCTCCGCGAGACCCAGCCAGTGCACCGACCGGGCGTTCTCCTTCAGGACGGTGTCCAGCACCGCCCCAGCCTCCGCCAGAAGCCCGAAGCGGCGGCCGACGAGTTCCGGGACCAGAGCCGCCGAGTCGCCGAGCACCAGCGTTCCGACGGGCAGCAGAAGCGCGCTGCCGCCCGCCAGAGCCTCGAGGGGCAGGGGTGCGGCACCGATGGCCTGGAAGGGGTCTTCCGGCTTCGTGGGGTGCGCCGAGCGGCCTGTGCACGCTCCGGCACAAAGTGCCGCAATGATCACGATACTATTACGATACTGACGCGACATTATCGCCACCGATGGGTTGGCTGAAAGGAGCGCGGCGAAAACTAACCCAGGGTCTGGCCTCCGTCCACGCGAATGACCTCGCCCGTGATGTGCCGGGCGGCGTCGGTGCAGAGGAAGACGATCACCTGCGCGACGTCGTCGGGCTCGGCGAGGCGGCCCAGCGGCGTGTTCCCCCTGGCCCGCGCGACGAGCTCGTCGGAGAGGTGCTGGGTGAGCTCGGTCTTCACGAAGCCGGGGGCGACGGCGTTGACGTTGACGTTCGCAGGGCCCAGCTCGACGGCGGCCGCGTGGGTGAGCCCGACGAGGCCGGCCTTCGAGGCGGCGTAGTTCGCGATGGCGAAGCCCGGTTTCATCGCGGCGATGGACGCCACGTTGACGATCTTGCCGTAGTGCTGGGCGCGGAACAGCGGCGCGACGGAGCGGATCATGTGGAAGGCGCCGGTGAGGTTGGTCTCGACCACGTCTTCCCACGCGGAGTCGTCCATCCGCCACAGCGCCGCGTCGCGGGAGATGCCCGCGTTGTTGACGAGGATCTGCACGCTGCCCAGGGCGTTCCTGGCCGCCTGGACGAAGCGGTCCACCTCGTCCTTCTTGCGGACGTCGCAGCGGTCGCAGTAGACGGGGACGTTCAGGCTCTTGAGCACGGCCTCGGTCATCGCGGCCTGCACGGCGACGTCGCGGCCGGGGAGCTCGACGTAATTGAACGCGACTCCGCAGCCGCGGCGCGCGAACTCGATGGCCGTCGCGCGGCCGATGCCGGTCGCGGCGCCCGTCACGACGGCGCCCTTCCCCTTCAGGTCGCCCCTGCCGCCGGCGGGCTGGGGCTGCTCCTGGTGGGTGACTTCCTCGAGGAGGGCGGTAACGGCGTCGGGCTGGGGCTTCGGCACGGCGCGAACTTATCTGCGGCTCCGGGGAGTGGCAAGGTTGGCGCATTGACGCGCGCGACGGCCCAAGGCTATGCTAGCGCGCAAGATGCGACGACTCCCCTCGACGCTGCTCTGGATCGCCGTGGCGGCCCTCGGCGCCGCCGGCTTCGCGGTCCTCGCGCTCTCGCGCGGCGAGAGCATCAGCGCCGCGTGGATTCTCTGTGCGGGCGTCGCGAGCTACGTGATCGCCTACCGGTTCTACGCGCGGTTCCTCGCGGTACGGGTATTCGAGCTCGACGACCGCCGCGCCACGCCGGCCGAGCGGCTCGACAACGACCGGGATTTCGTGCCGACCAACAAGTGGGTGCTGTACGGGCACCACTTCTCGGCGATCGCCGGCGCCGGCCCGCTGATCGGGCCGATGCTGGCGGCGCAGTTCGGCTATCTCCCGGGAACGCTCTGGCTCATCGCGGGCGTGGTGGCGGGCGGCGCGGTGCAGGACTTCACCATCCTGGTCTTCTCGATGCGCCGCGACGGCAAGTCGCTGGGCCAGATGGCGAAGGAAGAGGTCAACGCGGTCGCCGGCGTGGCCGCGATGGTGGCGATCCTGGCGATCATGATCATCCTGCTGGCGGTGCTGGCGCTGGTGGTTGTCAACGCGCTCCGGTCGAGCCCGTGGGGGCTCTTCATCATCGCCTCCACGATCCCGATCGCACTGCTGATGGGCTGGTGGATGCGCAGCGTGCGGCCCGGGCACGTGCTGGAGGCCTCCGCGATCGGGATCGTGCTCCTCATGGCGGCGCTGGTGGCGGGCCAGTGGGTCTCGCGCGACCCGACCTGGTCGCGCTGGTTCACCTGGTCGGGGACGGGGCTGTCGTGGGCGATGATCGTCTACGGGTTCCTCGCCTCGGTGCTCCCGGTGTGGCTGCTGCTGGCCCCGCGCGGCTACCTCTCGACGTTCCTCAAGATCGGCACGGTGCTCGTGCTCGCCGTGGCGATCATGCTGGTGCTGCCGCAGACCAGGATGCCGGCCATCTCGCGGTTCGTGGACGGGACGGGGCCGGTCTTCGCGGGGAAGGTCTTCCCGTTCGCCTTCATCACCATCGCGTGCGGCGCCATCTCGGGGTTTCACGCGCTGATCGCGAGCGGTACGACGCCGAAGATGGTGATGCGGGAGAGCGAAACGCGGCTGATCGGCTACGGCGGCATGCTGATGGAGTCGTTCGTGGGGCTGATGGCCGTGATCGCGGCGGCGACGCTGGAGCCGGGCGTCTACTTCGCGATGAACGTACCGGCCGGCACGCTGGGCCCGACCGCCGAGACCGCGGCGCGCGCCATCGCGCAGTGGGGGTTCGTGCTCCATCCGGGACAGATGGAGGCGCTGGCGAGGGCGATGGGAGAGGCGACACTGCTCTCGCGCACGGGTGGGGCGCCGAGCCTGGCGGTGGGGATGGCTTCGATCCTGGGAGGCGTCGTGCACGGCTCCGGGCTCGCCCTCTGGTACCACTTCGCCATCATGTTCGAGGCGCTGTTCATCCTCACGACGGTGGACGCAGGCACGCGGGTCGGCCGCTTCATGCTCCAGGAGCTCGGCGGCTACCTCTGGAAGCCGTTCGGGCGGACGTCGTGGTATCCGAGCATCATGATCTCGAGCGCGGTGATCGTCGCGGGCTGGGGGTACTTCCTCTACCAGGGCGTGGTGGACCCGCTGGGCGGGATCAACTCGCTCTGGCCGCTGTTCGGCATCGCCAACCAGCTGCTCGCGGCGGTGGCGCTGTGCGTGGGGACGACGATCCTGATCAAGATGCGGAAGCAGCGCTACGCGTGGGTGACGGTGGTGCCGCTGGTCTGGCTGACGGCGGCGACGCTCACGGCGGGTTGGCAGAAGGTGTTCGCCTCGGACCCGCGGCTGGGTTTCCTCTCGCACGCGCGCACCGTGCTGTCCACCGCGCCCGACGCCGCGCGGCTGATCTTCAACGACCGGCTGGACGCGGCGCTCGCCCTCTCGTTCATGGCGGTGGTGGTGCTGGTGATCGCGGCGTCGGCACGGGAGTGGTGGCTGGTGCTGTCGCGGCGGAAGGTGGCGGTGGTGCACGAAGCGGCCTACGTGGAGTCGGCCTATGCGATCGGCGACTGAGCTGCTGCGCCGCGCCGCCCGCGTCGTGCGGCAGGTCGTCGGGGCGCCCGACTACGAGCGCTACCTGGAGCATCAGGCGGCCCACCATCCGCTGTGCGCACCGCTGACGCCGCGCGAGTACTACGCCGAGTTCGTCACCCGCCGCTTCGGGAGCGCCGGCCCGACGCGCTGCTGCTGAGCGGGAGCGCGAGCACCGCCAGCAGGGTCACCACGGCGGAGGCCTCCAGGGCCGGCGCCGCTCCCCGGGTCTGATAGATCCAGCCGAACAGCGCCGCCCCCGGCAGCGCCACCGCGCTCAGGCTCCCGTAGTACCAGCCGAACGAACGGCCGCGACGGCCGCCGGGCGCGAGCTCCGCCACGAGCTTGCGCTCCGGGCTCTCGGTGAACCCCACGAAGACGCCGAAGGCGAGGAAGATCACCCACGCAAGCGCCGTGGTCGTCGCCGCGGCGAACGCGAGGGCCAGCCCGGCGTAGATGACCCAGCCGAGCGCGAGGGTGCGGCGCGGACCCCACCGGTCGGCCAGCGCGCCTCCCGGATACGATGTGCTGGAGCGCACGACGTGCAACGCGGCCCAGAGGATCGGGACGAGCGCGACCGGCACGCCGAGATCCTGGGCGCGGAGAATCAGCAGGGTCTCGGGCGCGCGCAGGAAGGTGGCGAGGACGAGCACGGACACGAGCGGCGCGAAGCCCGAAGGCGAGGGGTTAGGGGTTAGGGTGTAGGGGTTAGGGGCCCGGGCTTCACTAACCCCTAACCCCTGATCCCTAACCCCTGCCTCACGCACCGCAATCCACGCGAACACCACCGCCGCCGCACCCGGCAGGGCCGCGAGGCCGAATACCGACCGCATGCCGAGCCCCACGTAGATCAACGCCGCGGCGGTCAGGGGCCCGAGGATGGCGCCCACGTGGTCCGCCGCGCGCTGCAGCCCGAAGGCGCGGCCGCGGACTTCCGCCGGGACCAGGTCGGAGACGATCGTGTCGCGGGGCGCCGAGCGGAGCCCCTTGCCCACCCGGTCGGTGCCCCGGAGCGCGATGACCTGCCAGGCCGCCCCCGCCACCGCGATCAGCGGCCGGATCGCGGCCGCGACGGCGTACCCCGCCACCACCAGCGGGCCCCGCAGGCGCGGGCGCTCGGCGAGGTAGCCGGAGACCAGCTTGAAGAGCGCCGCCACGGCGTCGGCCACGCCGTCGAGGATGCCCAGCGCCAGCGCGCCGCCCCCGAGCGCCCCCGTCACGAAGGCCGGCAGCAGAGGGTAGATCATCTCGGAAGCGAAGTCGTTCACCAGGGAGGTGAAGCCGAACAGCCAGACCGCGCGAGGGAGCTTGTGGGACGTGGCGCTCATCCGGGGACGCTCACCCCTCGCCCAACCCCATTCCCCACCGCATCAAGGAGACCGGGAGGCCTCCGTACGAGAGCACCTCGTCGTGGAAGCGCTTCAGCGAGAACGACGCGCCCGCGCGCCGGCGCCAGTCCTCCCGCAGCCGCATCAGCTCATGGCAGCCCACGGCGTAGCAGAGCGCCTGGCCCGGGTTGCAGCAGAAGCGCCGCACCTCGGCTTCGGCCGAGGGGCGCGCGAGGTCCAGCACCTCCATCATGTACCGCACCGCCTGCTCGACGGTCATCCCGCCGGTGTGCAGCCGGACGTCCAGCACGACGCGCACCGCCCGCCACAGCATGTGCATCTGCTGGAAGAACGCCTCCTCGGGGTGCGTGTAGAAGCCCTCCTCGCCCATCATCTGCTCGCAGTAGAGCGCCCATCCCTCCAGCGAGAGCGACGTGCCGAGGACCTTGCGCACGGGCGAGGGCTGGGCCTGCGCCGCCAGGAACTGGACGTGGTGGCCGGGATAACCCTCGTGCAGCGCGGTCGTCGCCAGCTCGTGCACGCTGTGCTCCCTGAGCTGCGCCTCCTCCGGCACGGACACGTAGAACCAGGCGATCCGGTCCGGCGCGAAGGCGCTCGGCGGATCGTACGCCGCGAACGGGATCAGCGGCTGCATGAACGACGGCGTCGCGACCACCTCGAGCTTCCCCGGGGGGATGGTCACCAGCGCGCGCGCGCTCACGAACCGCCGGGCCCGCTCCATCGCGCCCGCGTACTCGGTCACCAGCGCCGTGCGCGGCGGGTGCACCTTCCGCAGGCGCTGGACCAGCTCGCGCCACGGCACGCCCGGGGCGAGGGCCTCCGCGCGCCGCGTCAGCTCCGCGTCCTGCTTCCGCACCAGCGCCTCCCCGAAGCGCAGCAGCGCGGGGGCGCTCTCGGCCAGGGCGTGCTCGTAGTGCAGGCGGAAATCGAACTGCTTCGCGCCGATGGCGAAGTCGGCGACCGAACGGTCGAGCAGCTCGCCGCCCACGAACGCCACGAACTCCTCGAGCGCCGGCCGGGCCTCGGCGAGCGCCGCCTGCAGCGCCTCCCGCGTGGCGGGGGAGAGCCCCGCGGCGAACTCCACCATCGCCTCCCCGAACAGCGTTCTCCCGCCCTCGGCGACGGCCAGCGCGGTCTCGGTGAACACGCGGGCCGGCCGCTTGAGGGTGGCGCGCGCGTCGCGGAGGAAGCGCGGGGTCGCCTGCAGCCGGGCGGCGAGCGCGCGCCCGCGCGCTTCGAGCGGCTCGTCGGGGCGCAGCAGCAGGGCGAACAGACCGTTGAAGAGATGCGAGATGTGGAACTCCGCGCTCGCCTCCTGCGGCTTCTCCTTCTCGAACCGGGCGATGGTGGAGCGGAGATCGTTCAGGACGGCGGTCTGGTCCACTTCGTCCGCGCGCGAGTCCACCTCGCAGTACTCGAAGGCCGCGGCCGTGGCCTTGAGCGCTGCCAGCGCGGCCTTGACCTGCGGGCGCCCGAAGTCGCCGAGGCGGCCGTCGTGCACGTGCACGCCGGCCTGCGTCGCCGCGACCGGGTCGAGCTGCCAGCGAAGATCGAGGTAGGACCGGACGAGATCCCGGTACTCCGGCGGGCTCACGCTACGACCCCACGCGGGTCAGGACCGCATGGCACTCGGCCTCCGTGAGCGCGCGGTCGGTGTGCTTGGCGGCGTCGAACAGCGCCCGGGCGTACCGCTCGTTCCCGGCATCGTACCCGTGCGCCTCGAGCCAGTACCGGACGTTGGACATCCCCGAGACGGGGGTGATCTCGATCGTCTGCGAGATGCCGAGCGCACCGGCCGGCACGCTCGAGTAGACGCGGTCGGCCAGCCAGTCCTGGCCCTTCTTGCGCGCCTTGAGGATGGCGGCGGCGTGCACGCCGGTGCCGGTGCGGAAGGCGTCCGCGCCCATGACCGGGTAGTCCACGCCGATCGGGCGGCCGACCGCCTCGGACGCCGCGTTGCAGTAGTCGCGGAGCTTCGCCAGGTCGCCGCGATACACGCCGAGCAGGTGGAGGTTGACGATCAGGAGGTCCATCTCGGCGTTGCCCGCGCGCTCCCCCACGCCCAGCGCGGTCGCGTGCACCCGGTCGGCGCCGGCCTCGATGGCCGCCAGACAGTTGATGACCCCCATCCCGCGGTCGCGGTGTCCGTGCCAGTCGAGCTTCACGTCCTCGCCCGACGGACCGATGATCTCGTCCCGCACGAAGTGCATCAGCCGGCGCACGCCCTGGGGCACGGCGTGCCCCACCGTGTCGGCCACGCAGATGCGCCGCGCGCCCCAGCGGATCGCGTTGGAATACAGCGCGTGGATGGTCTCGGGCCGGGCGCGGGTGGTGTCCTCGGTCACGAACATCACCGGGAGGCCGTGCGAGACGGCGAACGTCACCGCCGCCTCGCTCGCCGCCAGCATCTTGTCCAGGGTCCAGTCCTCGGCGAACTGGCGGATCGGCGACGAGCCGATGAAGGTCGCCGCCTCGATCGGGATCCCGACCTTCTGGGAGACCTCCACGATCGGCTCGATGTCGCCGACGACGGTGCGGGCCGCGCAGTTGGGGGAGATGGCGAGCCGGGCGTCCCGGATCTCCGTGGCCAGCCTGAGCACCTGCTCGCGGACCCGCGGCCCCGCGCCCGGCAACCCGATGTCGGCCGCGGCGATGCCGAGGTCGGCCATGAGGTGCAGGAGCCGGACCTTCTGCTCCGCGGACGGGTCGCGGACCGACGGCGACTGGAGGCCGTCGCGGAGGGTCTCGTCGTTGAGATCCACGCGCGCGGTCGACCAGTCGAACGCCGCGCCGGCGGCGTTCCAGTCGAAAATGAGGTCTGAGGATTCGGTCAAAGGGTCAGCCTCGGTACAGTCTGCGCGGTGTGGCGCTCGCGCGTCAAGCGCGCTTGCGACGCCCCGGGGCGGCGGTTAGGCTCCGCGCGTGCCCTCCGAGACCGAGATCGTCGCGTCGCGCCCCGAGGTCCAGCGGGCCCGCGAATGGCTCGAGCGGTTCGACGGCGAGACGCTCGCGTGGCAGCGCAGCATCGCTGCGATCCCCGCGCCCACCGGCGACGAGCGCCTCCGCGCCGACGCCCTGGCCGAGCGGCTCGGGGCCATGGGCCTGGACGCCCAGCGGCGCGACACGGCCGGCAACGTGATCGCCCGGCGCGCGGGAACCGAAGGCACCGGGGTCGTGGTCGCCGCGCATCTCGACACCGTCTTCCCCGCCGGGACCGACCTGACGGTGCGGCAGCGCGGGCCGCGCTACATCGCGCCGGGGATCAGCGACAACGCCAGAGGGCTGGCGGGCATCGTGGCGCTGGCCGGAGCGATGGCCCAGGCAGGGATCCGGACGAAGGTCCCGGTGACCTTCGTCGCGACCACCGGCGAGGAAGGGGCCGGCGACCTGGCCGGCGCGAAGCACCTCTTCAGCGACCCGGCGTTCCAGCCCGTGGCCTTCATCGCCCTGGACGGCGCGGGGACGGATCGCGTGGTCCATCGCGCCCTCGGCTCGCGCCGCCTGCGCGCCGCGTTCCGCGGACCCGGCGGCCATTCGTGGGCCGCCTTCGGCGTCGCCAACCCCACGCACGCCGTGGGCGTCGCCGCCGCGGCGATCGGCGAGCTGCCGCTGCCCGCCGAGCCGCGCACGACCGCCAGCGTCGTCCGGATCGGCGGCGGCTCCGGTCTCAATACCATTCCGCTCGAAGCCTGGCTCGAGCTGGACCTCCGCTCCGAGAGCGAGGAGGCGCTGGACGCGCTCTACGGCGGGGTCACGCAGGCCCTGGCCCGCGCGCTCGACGTCGCCAACCGGCGCCGCGCCGCCGGCACCCTGCCGCTCACGCTGCAGATCATCCCGCTGGGCCACCGCCCCTCGGGAACCACGGCGCCGGCGCACGCGCTCGTCCAGGCGGCCGTCTCCGCCACCGTCGCGGTGGGACACAAAGCGGAGCTGGCGGCTGCCTCCACCGACGCCAACATCGCCATCAGCCGCGGCGTCCCCGGCATCGCGCTGGGGGCGGGCGGGCGCGGCGGCGACGCGCACCTCGAGACCGAGTGGTACGAGAACGTGGACGCCCCGGCCGGGCTGTTCCGCGCGCTCCTCGTAACCTGCGCCGCCGCGGGCCTGTCGGACTCGTAGTCCTCCGAACGAAGGTGCCTTCGGCGCATTGTCGGCCGCCGCGCCGCGTATTACCGTAGGGCGAAGCACCACGGGGACCGCATGAGCCAGGCAGGGCTGAAGATCGCGATCCTCTACGACACCTGGGACGACGGCGTGGAGGAGCCCACCGCGCCGGACGTCGCGCCGCCGCCGCGTTCGCGCAAGCGCAGGAACGGACGCGCACCTCGGCCCAAGCTCGACCGCGAGGAGATCTTCGAGGCGCTGGGGAAGCTCGGGCACCACCCGTCGTACCTCGTGGTGGACGGGAGCGACCCCAGCCTCCTCGCCGTGGCGCGCTGCAACGCCGACCTCATCTTCAACCTGACCGAGTCGTACGCCGGCGACGACACGAAGGACATGCACCTCGCCGCCTACCTCGAGCTCCTGGACAAGCCGTACACCGGCGCCGATCCCCACGGCCTCTACCTGGCGCAGGACAAGTCGCTCGCCAAGAAGGTCTTTGCCTTCCACAAGATCCGGACGCCGTTCTTCGCCGTCTCCTACAAGGGGCGTGTGGGCCACGCGCACGACATCGCGTTCCCGCTGATCGTGAAGCCGATCGCGGAGGACGGCTCCATCGGGATCGAGGCCGCGTCGGTGGTGGGCAGCGTCAAGGAGCTGATGGAGAGGATCCACTACATCCACGCCGAGTTCGATTCGCCGGCGCTGATCGAGGAGTACATCGAGGGACGCGAGATCTACGCGGCGATCCTGGGAGACGAGACGCCCGAGGCGCTGCCCCTGGTGGAGATGGACCTCTCCCGGCTGCCGCGCGGGACGCCGAAGATCGCGAGCGGCGAAGTGAAGTGGGAGAAGGGCTCCCGGATCTACAAGCGGGTGCGCTCGCGGGTGGTCGAGGACCTGGACGAGACGCTGGTGGAGAAGATCCAGGAGCGGGCGATCGCGGCCTACCGGGCGCTCAAGCTGCGGGACTACGGCCGGATCGATCTGCGGCTGACGCCCAAGGGCGAGATCTACGTCCTCGAGGGGAACCCCAACCCCTGGCTCTCGTCCGGCGCCGAGTTCGCGATGGCGGCGCGGGCGTCGGGGCGCACCTACACGGACATGCTCCGCAAGATCGTGGACCTCGCGATGGCGCGCTACGCCTAGCCGGCTCTGACCTCGGAGTGTGCGCCGAGGGCGCCGCCGCCGCGGAGTCCCTTCACCACCACGTCGTCGCCCAGCATCGCCCCATCGAGGTGGCAATGCTCGATCCGGCACCGCTGGCCGACGATGGCGTTCGTCACCGTGCTGCCGTGGATCACCGTTCCGGCCTCGATGCTCGCGTTGGGTCCGACCGTGGACTCGTCGATCACCACGTCGGCGTCGATGTACACCGGCTCGACGATCTTGACCGACGGGCTGAACTGCCGCGCGGCCGTCTTCCGCTTCTTGCCGCCCACCGACGCTCTTCCTGGCAACGTGCCGTCTGGCAACTGCTGTTCCAGTAGTATTCGGTTCGTCTCCAGCGTCGTCTCCACCGTCCCGCAGTCGTACCACCCCGCGACCTCGGCCGTCCGGATCCGGGCGCCGCGCTCGATCATCCACTGGAACGCGTCGGTGAGGAACCACTCCCCCTTGTTCCGCGGCGAGGCCAGCACGTGATCGATGCCCTGCCACATCTGCTCCACGTTCCGGATCCAGTAGAGCCCGATGTTGGCCAGCTTCGAGATCGGCTCCTTCGGCTTCTCGATGATCTTCGTCATGTAGCCCTTCGCGTCGGTGACGACGACACCGAAGCGCTGGTAGTCCTCGACCTCCTTGGCCCAGATGATCCCGTCGTCGCTGCTCGTCTTGACGACGGAGAGGTCGGCGTCGAAGACCGTGTCCACGAAGATGATCATCACCGGACCGTGGACGGCGGGCCGCGCCAGGTTCACCGCGCCCGCGGTGCCGTCCTGCACCTTCTGCTCGATGAAGCGGCTGGGGATCGCATAGCGCTTCCGGACGTAGGTCTCGACCTGCGCCTTGAGGTGCCCGGTGATGAAGATCAGCTCCTCGACGTCGAGCCCTTCGAGCCGGTCCATCACCCAGTCCAGGACGGGGCGCCCGGCCACCTTGATCAACGGTTTCGGGACCAGATGCGTCAGCGGCCGGAGCCGCGTGCCCTTGCCGGCCAGCGGGATGATGACCTGCACCTTACGCCCTCCCGTAGCGGTCCTTGAGACGGACCACGTCGTCCAGATGCGGCGTCGAAGCCTCGAGCACGTCGGTGTGCTCGAGCGCCTCGAACTGATGCACCATGCCGGTCGGCACGTGCTGCGCTTCGCCGGCGATCATCTCGCGGTCCACCAGCTCGCCCCGCGCGTCCTTGTAGCGGAAGATCATCCGGCCGCGCAGGACGTAGATGGACTCGTCCTTCTGGTTGTGGTACTGGAGGCTCAGGAGCTGGCCCGCCTCGATGTGCAGGAGCTTCCCCACGTAGCGGTCGGTCACCGCCCAGTGGATCTCGTAGCCCCAGGGCTTCTCGACCTTCCTGGGCTCGAACTTCTCCGGGTGCTGAGTCACGCGGCGCTCGGCAGTGCAAGGGTGAAGGAAGAGGGCGTGGTCACGCACGCGCGGACGCACACGCCGCAGCCGACGCACGCGGCGCCGAGGACGGGCCGGCCCTGCGCGTCGAGGTCGAGCGCCGCCGGGCCGACCGGGCAGACGCGGGCGCAGACGCCGCACTCGATCCCCTGGAACGCGATGCAGCGGTCGGTCAGCAGGCCGAGGGCGCCGATCCGCTCGCGCGTCCACCCGTCCAGCGGCGGCACCAGGGCCGAGGTCGGGCAGACCTGGGCGCAGAACATCCCCTCGCAGGCGATGCACGGCTGGACCAGCGGCTCGATGATCGGCGTCCCGGCGGCCAGCCCGGCCGCGGGCGGAGCGGCGACGATCGCGTCCACCGGACACGCCTCGAAGCAGTATCCGCACCGCGTGCACGCCGCGAGGAACGCCGGCTCCGACACCGCGCCCGGCGGACGGTAGTACCGGCGCGGGGCGTACCGCTCGGCCAGCAGGTTCCCCGCCTGCTGCGCCAGGTACTTCGTCGCCTCCGAAAGGAAGCCCCGCCGGTCGAGCCCCTGCTCGCCGCTCCCGATCACAGCGCCGCCTCCAGGCTCCAGACCCAGCGCGCCTTGAGCACGCCGTCCCCCGCCTTGCCCCCCACCGCGTAGATCGGGAGCGAGACGGCCAGGGGGAAGTCGAGCCGCGTGACGAAGCTGGTGGGGCCGATGCGGTGCGTGGCCCGGATGCCGAACCCGGCGTCCGCTACGGCGTCGCGGCCCACGGCCGCCCGGTCGAGTAGCGCGCCATCCGCGAAAACCACGACCGACACGCTGCTGAACAGCCGCCGCTCCGGCCGGTCCACCAGCCGCGGCCCCGCCTCGACTCCGAGGCCGGCGAGCCACGAGGCCGCCGCCTGGGGGATGAAGCCCCGTACGTCGCCGCCGCCGGGTGCGTGGTAGGGATCGTCGCCCGTGAACAGGCCACCCCGGCTCCGGAGGAACGGGTTGTCGAAGGTCGCATAGGGATCGGCGCCGGAGATGAAGAACCGCCGCTGAATGGGCACCGCGGTCCCGCCTATCGTGCCGGCCAGAATCGCGCGCGTGCCGAGGTCGAAGCTGCCCAGCTGCCAGGACCGCCGGGACACGATCGAGCCTCGCGCGTACGTGCGCCCTCGGACTGCGAGCGTGAGCGGCGGGCACGGGGAACTCGTGCTCATCAGATCCGTCACACAGGGAATGATATTCGGCGTCTCGACCGCGAAGGCTTCACCCGCCGTCAACTCGATGCGAGCGCTCCGCGTGCTCCGGGCGCCGAACCGCGTGTGCGCCGCCCACATAGTCAGTTCGGCCGTGTTGACGTCATCCCAGCGCTGCCGGTCCAGGTACGCGGCGTCCGTCACCGTCATCAGCGTAGCACTCGCGCCCGCGCTCGCCGCTTCCGGCCCGCCCAGTTCGCGCGTCAGGTCCAGTGTGCCCGCGAGCCGCCCGCCCGTGCGACCCTCGACCGACCAGGCCGCCACCTCACTCTGCACCCGCGGGCGCGGGTCCCTCGCCGGATCCTTGAGCGAGATGTAGAAATCCGGGCGCCACCGCCCGCCCAGGCCCGCGGGACCGTCCCGGAGGCCGGTCGGCCACGTGAACTCGGTCTCGTTCCGGTCGAACAGGCCGAGGTAGTTGGACCGCGTCTGGAAGCCCACCGTGACCCCGCCGGCGTTGTCGTACCACGCGAGCGGCAGCCAGTTCACGACCAGACGGTCGCGCGACGACGGCGTCGTCTCCCCCCAGCCGAGGCGGTTCTCGACGCGGCCCGTGCCGACCAGGGGACGGAAGGGGACGTGCGGCCCCTCGAGGTTGTTGAGGTAGTTCCAGTCCATCGTCTGCCGGGCGGGGTCCAGCTCGATGCGGCCGGGCTCCGTCGCCGTGCGCACCTCGACGGTCTCCGACCGGTCCATCCCGCGCGCCCGGACGATGAGCGTCGTGTCGCCCACCGGCACGGCGATGTCCACCGGCATCACCCCGTCGCCAAGGCGCACGATCTCGATGTCCGTCGTCCACCCGTCTGCGGTCTGCCGGCGCCGCACCTTCCGCAGCGCGTAGTCCACCTTCGGCGTCCCGTGCAGCCACTCGGCGAAGAACCAGCCAAGGTCCTGGTGCGAGACGTCCTCGCAGACCTGCTGGAAGGCCTCCGAGGAAACGTGCTTGAACCGGTACCGCGCATAGTACTCCCGCAACGCCCGGCGGAACGTGTCCTCGCCCAGCACGTAGCGGAGCATCTCGTAGATCAGCTGGCCCTTCGTGTAGATCATCGAGGCGTACACGGCGTAGTTCGCGTACTCCTCGGCAGGCAGCACCACCGGCTGGCTCCAGCCCACCAGGTCCATTTGGAGGATGTAGGTCTGGAGGCCTTCGTCCGACCCCGCCAGCCCCCAGCGCTGCTCGGCCCACAGCGTCTGGAAACTCGTGAACCCTTCGTCGAGCCACCCTTCCTTCCACTCGTTATTGCCCAGCATGCCGTAGGTGTACTCGTGCCCCACCTCGTGGAGGATGAGGCCCTGCCCGTCCCCGCCGAGCATCACCATCATCGGGAACTCGGTGCCGCCGCCCTCGATCCGGTGCAGTGCGGTGGCCTGCGGCCAGGCGTACGGGCCGTAGAGCGAGTCGAGCCACGCCAGCGCGCGCTCGGTGCGCCCCACCGCGACGCCGTGCGCCCACGACGTGTCGGTCGGCAGATAGAGGACGTGGACCACCGTCGGGCCGTAGTGCCCCTCCTCGTACACGTAGTCGGGGTTGCAGGAGAAGGCGAAGTGCTCGACGTGCTCGGCGTAGAATCGGATCTTCTTGCGGGATCCGGGGCCCGGGATCAGGGGTCCGGGATGCTGGGGAGTCGAATCCCGCGGCTCCTGACCCCGGACCCCGGACCCCGCGTACCAGTCCGCTTGCAGGGTCACCGGTGTCTCCGGCGTCGCGCGCGCGGCGGACCAGCCGGGATCCCCCTCGACCGGGACGCCCGTCGCGCCGCAGACCTGGTCGGCCGCGAGATCGAGCGTGACGTCGTAGGTCCCGTACTCGCCGTAGAACTCGCCTTCGGGATAGAGCGGGTGCGCTTCCCACCCGTAGCGGTCGTAGGTCGCGACCTCCGGATACCACTCGGCGAAGTCGAAGCGCCGGCCCCGCCACCCCTGCCGCCGCGGGATCACGCTGAGCCGCGCGGTCCAGTCGAGATCCACCGCGGTCGAATCGCCGGGGGCCAGCGGCCGGGGCAGCGCGAACACGGCCACCGTCGAGTCGGGTGCGCCGGGGTACCGGGCCTCCACGCCGACGCCGCCGATCGCGACGCGGCTCAGCCGTTCGTAGGCGTAGTACGGATCGGGCAGCCGGGCCCAGTTGCTGTAGCCGTTCTCGGCCTGCTCATGCGCGACCCACTTCGAACCGGGGCGGAAGGCGTTGAGATAGAGGTGGAACGCGATCTGAGTGAGCGTGTCGGGGCTGTTGTTCTGTAGCTCAGCCGCCCGGTCGCGCTCAGCACGCCGCTGGGCTCGTCGAGCCGCGCCTGCGTGGTGAACCGGATCTCCTGCTGGAAATACGACCGCGGCCCCGTCGAGGGCGGGAGCTGGGGCTGCTGGAGGAGGAGGACGGCGACCGCGGCGAGCGCGTGCACCCGTAAAGCTTACTCCGTGGCGGCGTTGCCGCCTAGCGGGGCTTGCAGCATGAGGCGCTGGAGCAGCTTCAGCTTGCGCCGCAGCGACCCGTCGAACACGCGGTCGCCCACCCGCACGATCACCCCGCCGAGCAGGGCCGGATCGGCGCGGAAATGCGGGAGGACTTCCTTGGCGAACACCACGGTGAGCCGCTTCCGGACGGCGGCCGCCAGCTTCTCGTCCACCGGCCGCGCGGTGGAGACGACGGCGTGCACGCGGTTCAGGTGGCGGTCCACCAGCTGCTCGTACTCTTCCGCGATGTCCGCGAGCAGATACTGCCGCCCGCGCTGCACGACCAGCTGGAGGAAGCGGACGAAGGACGGGGGCGCCACCTTCGACAACGCCTCCTCGATCAGCTTCTGCTTCGTCTGCTTGGGCACGCGCGGCGACATGAAGATCCCCTTGAGCTTGGGATCCGCCATGAACACCCCCGCCACGGTCTCGATCAACTCGCCGTAGCGCTGCACCTGCTTCTCCTTCTCGGCCACGGCGAGGAGCGTCTCGGCGTAGTTGCGGCAGACGGGGGTGTCCCTCACGACTGCGTGCTCTTGAGGCTGTTGAGGTAGTCCTGGACCATCCGGCGGTCGGCCTCGGTGTCGAGGTTCTTCTCGATCACCTTGCCCGCGGCGGCGAGTGTCAGCTCGACCGCCTCGCGCCTCAGGTCCGCCACGGCCTTCTCGCGCTCGGCCACGATCTCGCGCCGCGCCCGGCCGATCAGCTCCTCGTGCTCCGCGCGAGCCCGGGTCATGATCTCCTCACGCAGCTTCTCCCCCGCCGCGCGCCCGGCGGCGAGCAGCTCCTGCGCCTCGCCCTGGGCGGCGGCCAGCTTCTTCTGGTAGTCCGCCAGCACCTGCTGCGCGTCCCGGTTCGCCTTCTCGGCCGCCTCGATCTGCGCCTGGATCTTCTTCTCCCGCTCCTCGACCGCCTTGAGGATCGCCGGCCACGCCGTCTTCGCGAGCGCGACCATCAGGATGAGGAAGATCACCAGCGTCCAGATCGAGACGCCGGGGTTGATGGTGAACGGTCCCTTGGGGGCCGCCTCACCCGCCTGCAGGAGCAGGCTCAGCGCCGGCATCACAGCACCTTGAAGAGGAGCGCGAACACCACCGCCGCCAGCGCCACGCCTTCGACCAGCGCCGCCGTCAGGATCATCGCGCCCCGGATGTCGGCCGACGCCTCGGGCTGCCGCGCGATCGCCTCGACCGCCTGGCCGCCGATCCGGCCGATCCCCAGCCCGGCGCCGATCACCGCCAGCCCCAGCCCCAGCCCGGCGCCCAGCAGCGCGTTGTTGTTCTTCGCGACCGCGGCCGCGTCAGCTACGGCTTGCATGAACATCTGACTACCTCCCGAAAGGTGATGCGTGGACTAATGCTCGTGCTGCAGCAGCCCGATGAACGTGGACGTGAGCAGCGCGAATACGTACGCCTGAATGAACGCCACCAGCAGCTCGATCGCCATCATGAACAGCACGAACGCCACCGACCCGCCGGCGATGAGCCAGCGGAAGTACGCGATGTTGCCGAACAGGAAGATCAGGGCCAGGAGCGAGAGCATCACGAAGTGGCCCGCGGCCATGTTGGCGAAGAGTCGCAGCATCAGCGCGAACGGCTTCACCAGCTTCCCGATGATCTCGATGGGGGTCATGATGAGCGTGAGCAGCACCGCTCCGATCCCGCTCGTGCCGGGCGGCGTGAAGACGATCGTCTTGAGGTACCCCTTCGGGCCGAGCGCCACCATCCCCGACACCTCGATCGTGACCAGCGCGGTCAGCGCCAGCGCGCCGGTGACCATGAAGCTCCCCGTTGGCTTCTCGCCGTAGGGGATGAGCCCGAGCAGGTTGCAGTAGAGGATGAACCAGAACAGGGTGAGGATGTAGGGCGCGAACCTGGCGCCGTTCTTGTGCCCGATGCTGGCGATGGCGACGTCGTTCCGGACGAACAGGACGGCCGCCTCGACCATGTTCGCCAGGCCGTGCGGCGCGCCGCTCCCCTCCGCCCGCTGGCGGTTCAGGGCGCGGCCGGTGAGGAAGAGCGTGAGCCAGACCAGCACCGCCGCGACGACCATGAACACGACGTTGCGGGTCGGCGAGAGGTCGATCGCGGTGCGCCCCACGCGCACGACCCAGCCGGTCGGCAACTGCCACGGGTGGATGCCGAGGAGGTCGCCGAACGGAATCTCGATCTCGTGCGCGTCCCCCGTGCGCTCGAGGATCATCCGGCCGATGTCGGGTGCCTGCATCATTCGAGGAACCGCGTCTCCGCGTAGAGGAGCGTCAGCAGCACGGCGAGAAATCCCAGCACCACCCAGAGCGGCGGCAGCACCGCCTTCGTCGCGAACACGAAAAGCACCACCGCCAGCGCCGAGACGCCCCGGATCGCGATCCCCGACGCCCAACGCCGCACGAACTCGGGGGTCTGGGCCTTCATCCCCGGCCGGAGCAGCGCGACGGCCGTGACCTGCGCCGAGGTCGCGATGCCGCCGCCCACCAGCGCGGCCACCAGCCCCGCGACTCCCGCATCCACCAGCGCCAGCGCCACCACCACGAGTTCGGCCGCGCTCCCGATCAGCGCCATCCGCAGGACCCAGCTCACGGCGCCTTCCCCGGCGTGCCGCCCCTCTGCTTCCGCTTCGGCGACTCCGCGAGCACGCGGAGGATGAAGACGTACATCCCTGCGCCGAGGCCCACCAGCACGCCGATCAGGGTGAAGATCGGCTTCGTGTGAAGCCACCGATCCAGCAGGAAGCCGGCGCCGAGGAAGAGCACGATGGAAAGCGCCAGCTGGAACCCGGCAGCCACAATCGAATACCCCGCGCCGAATCCGCGGCTTTCAGCGTTCTCGTCCGGGTCCTGGGCCATTCGGCGGGCGGAAATATACCCCTTGTGAAATGGGTGGCAAAGCTGGGCGCGATGGGCTGCGGCGCTGGCTCAGCGCGCGATGTGGGCGGCCAGAAAGCGCAGGCTCTCGCCGACGTGCGCGGGCCAGTACTTCCAGTCGTGCTTGCCCGGCCACTCCGCATATGTGTGGGCGATGCCCATCTGCCCCAGCTCCCAGTGGAAGGCGCGGTTCTGGTCGGCGAGGCCGTCCTCCGCGCCCACGTCGAACGAGATCGCCGGCATCGGCCCGCCGCCCGCCTGGAGCTTGCGCGCCAGTCGAGCGGGGTCGCGGGCATACCAGCCGGTGGTGTCCGTGCCGAAGGCGGGGCTGATGGCGTGCCAGAGGCCGTGCCACGCCGCGTGAATCGCATCGGCGCTGTTCAGGTACGTCGCGGGAGCTGCAAACGGGCGTGGCCCGGAATAGAGGGGGGACAGGACGCCGGAGTGGCTCGCCGCGGCCGCGAAGAGATCGGGATGCCGGAGCGCCAGGACGATCGCGCCGTAGCCGCCCATGCTGAGGCCGGCGATACCGCGGTGCGCACGCGTGGCCAGCGTGCGATAGGCCGAGTCCACGTGTGCGATCAGGTCGTGCGCGATGTAGTCGTCATAGCGCTCGTGCTCGACGCAGTAAGTGGCCGATCCGGAGACCAGCGTGTCCGTCATGCACGCCGCGAAGCCGCGCGGCGTCTCCCAGTTGGTGTACCAGCCGTCGTCGCCGTCGGGCATGACCAGGATCATCTCCGGCATCCCGGCGCCGATGAGCGAGTCGGCGACGCGATCGATCCCGCCGAGCGTGACCCAGTCCCCCTCGTTGCCGGTGAGGCCGTGGAGGTAGTAGGCGACGGGATACCGCCGGTGCGTCTGGCGCGCGTATGACGGCGGCAGGTAGACGACGTAGTGCTTCGGGACGCCGAGGGCGGCGGACAAGAAGCTCTCGATGCGGACCTGGCCGTGGAGCTGCTGCGCGACCAGAGGGGCGGCTGCGCTCAGAACCAGCGCGGCGGCGACCACAGCGGACCTTCGGCCTGTACGCATGCCGCTATGCTACCACCGGGCCTGCGGCCTTGGAAGAGCGCGCGCTACCGAATTGACCCAACCGCCGCCCACGGGGTATCCTGGGGTCCGATGAGCACATTGCCGTACCCCGCCCAGGGCGACCGCGACGTCGAGCTGCTCGAGCGGCTCGCCGCGGCCCGCGCGCGCCTCCTCGACCAGGTGGGGCGCCGGATCGTGGGCCAGCGCGAGGTGCTGGACGGGATCCTCGCGGCGCTCCTCTCGGGCGGGCACGCGCTGCTCGTCGGCGTGCCGGGGCTCGCGAAGACGATGATGGTCTCGTCGGTGGCGGAGGCGCTGAGCCTCAAGTTCTCCCGGATCCAATTCACGCCGGACCTGATGCCCTCGGACATCACGGGCACCGAGGTCATCGAGGAGGACGTGACGACGGGGCGGCGGAGCTTCCGGTTCGTGCCGGGGCCGCTGTTCGGGAACATCGTGCTCGCGGACGAGATCAACCGCACCCCGCCCAAGACGCAGGCGGCGCTGCTCCAGGCGATGCAGGAGCACGCGGTGACGGTGGCGAACCAGACCTACAAGCTGGTGGAGCCGTTCTTCGTGCTGGCGACGCAGAACCCGATCGAGCAGGAGGGGACGTACCCGCTGCCCGAGGCGCAGCTCGACCGGTTCATGTTCGAGCTGCACGTCGAGTACCCGTCGAAGGACGAGGAGGAGAAGATCGTCGAGTGGACGACGGGGGAGTCGGCGGCGGTGCTCTCTCCAGTGCTCTCCGCCGAGGAGCTGCTCGAGCTGATGGGGCTGGTGCGGCGGGTGCCCGCGCCGAAGGTGGTGGTGGAGGCGGCGGTGAAGCTGGCGCGGATGACGCGGCCGAGCGATGCGTTGGCGCCGGAGGCGGTGAAGGAGTACGTGGCCTGGGGCGCGGGGCCGCGGGCGAGTCAGTACCTGGTGCTGGGGGCGAAGGCGCGGGCGGCGATGGACGGCCGCCCGATGGCGGACCTGGAGGACGTGGCTGCGGTGACGCTCCCGGTCCTCCGCCACCGGATCGTGGTGAACTTCCACGCCGAGGCGGCGGGGAAGAAGGCGGAAGACGTAGTGCGGGAGGTGTCCGAGGCAGCCGGATCGCGTCGCTGAACAACGTCTTTGTCAGCGACGGCTAGAGCGCGGCGGGGTCTCTCCGATAGCGCGCAATGGCGTTGACGGCCAAAAGGTAAGAGAGGTAACCAGCCGCAGCACCAAGCATCAGGAAACCGCCAAGGAGAACCGCAGTCGCCCAAGGTCGCTCCAGCAGCGAGGTCAGCCACGGCTGCGGGTTCGGCCCCAGCACGCCCCGCAGCACATGCCCGGCGACGAGCAGCACGACGAAGAACCCGACCACCGGAAGGCCCATGAGCTGGGCGGGATCCCAGCGACAGAACACGCCGGTCAGCATCCAGCCGATGATGGTCAGCCCGATCCACGCCAGCGGGAAGGCGCCGAGTACCACCGCCGCGGGCGGCAGCGCTCCTCCGGCCGCCCGGGACACAAGCAGCGTGGCTGCCGCGCTCGCGAGCGCCCAAGGGAGGGTGACGATGACAACTGCGGCGAACCGCGCAGCGGCGATGGTGGCGGCGCTGGCGGGGAGGCCCGACAGGAACTCCAAGGTCCCATCGAGACGATCCCTGGTAACTCCCAGGGGCACGATGAGCGCCGCGCCGAAGCCGGTGCCCAGGGCCACGGCGACGAACATCCCGGACTCACGCTTCCCGGCGAGCCAGAAGATGGCGGCGAGTGCCACCGTGCTGCCGATCAGCCGAAGCGCCAGACGCCGCTGGCGCGCGACCTCAACCTTCAGCAGCGCGGCGAAGTGGCGGCGTGCGATCATCGGCCAGAAGAGCGTATAGGATCTGCGACAGCGGCTCGGTAGTGCGCCCGCGCCGCAACTCCACCACCGTGGCGTCGGCGCACAGAACGCCGCCCGCCAACACGAGCACGCGGTCGGCCAGCCACTCGACGTCCTCGAGTATATGCGTCGAGAACACGACCAGCCGATCGCCCGAGGGCGGGAAGCGCTCGCCGATGGCGTCAATGAGTTCCCGCCGGACGACGGGGTCGAGCCCCGACGTCGGCTCGTCGAGCAGCAGCACGGGCGGGCGGAACGCTTCGGCAGCCACAAACGACAGCTTGACCTTAGTACCCCTCGACAGCGTGCCCACCTTGTGATCGAGCGGGAGATCCAAGCGCGCCGCCAGCTCCGTCGCGTAGACGCCGTCCCACGACGGATAGAACGCCGAGAGGAACTCGAGGTGCTCCGCGACGGACATCCAGCCGAACGCCGCAAGCGTCTCCGGCAGGAACCCGATCCTCGCCCGCGCGTCCGGCAGGAGCGACCGCATTTCGGCCCCCCCGAACTGCACGGCGCCCTGGTATACCGGCAGCCGCCCGGCGAGCCCCTTCATGACGGTCGTCTTTCCGGCGCCGTTCGGGCCCACGAGCGCGACGCGCTCCCCGGCACGGAAGGTCAACGACAGCGGGTGCAGTGTGAACTTGGGAAAGCGCACCGAGAAGCTCTGGAGAGCCAGCACTGGCGTCACGATCTCTCGCTGCTTCGGGACTCGGTCGCCGATGCTCATCGGAGCAACATGCCTCGCAGTATACTGAACGCCACGCGTACCGTCCACAACGCGCCGGCCCCGAGAAACGCCTCGCGACGCCGCAGGCGGAGCACCCGCTCGAGCCCGAGCACCACAAACGCCACCCACAACAGATCGAAGACCCCAGTCGCCTGCGTGATCGCCCGAGCTACGGGCCCGAGGTTCCGGAGCAGCAGGTCGAGGCCTGTCGGCACCAGCAGGTCCGACGGCGCGGCGATGGCATCCAGGCCCCGCCAGTAGAGCACTGCCGCCACGAAGACATCGCGCGCGAGGATGACGACCTGACCAAACAGCAGGAGCGAAAGCAGCGGGCGGACTCGAACGTCGCGGCCGCCGAGCGTCGCGAGCGCCCAGCCCGTCGCAGTGAGGGCGGCCGCCTTGCCGAGTGCGAACGCCGGCGACAGGACGGCGGCGAGCCAGACAAGGAAGATCGCGTTGGCGACCACAGCCTGGCCGCGGCTCGCAAGCGCCTGCGCCAGCGCCGACCGCATCGCAAGCGAGGAACCGAAGCCCACCAGGGTCACCGCGACCAGCGGCGCGAAGAGCGGCGCGCGCTGCCCAATTGCCGTCCACAACGGATCCAGCAGCCCCGAATGCGGCGCACGACACCGGTTGGGCGGGGCATCGGTTGCGCTCACCGCGCTACTGGTCGGGCTCATCCCGCCGATCCTACGAGGCGTGCAACGCGGGCCAGAATGACATCCACCCCAGTCTCGCCCACGGCCTGTTCGAGTGCAGTGCCGTCGGGCGCCACGAACACTTCGAAGGGCACAGCCCGCAGGGCGAGCGCTCGCGCGATCCGTCCGCCGCCGTCCGCCACGTGGCGAGCTACCAGCCCCGGCGGTACCAAGGTCGTCGTCTCCGCGACGGCCCCGGGCGCAATCACGACGACGTCAACCCGGGCCAGGAGATCTGGTCGCATCGCCGCCGCCGCGGCCCATCGCTCGAGTTCGGCTCGACAATGGCCGCAGGTCGGGCTTGCGTAGATGAGCACTGTCGGACGGGGCGCGCCGGATGGGAACCGCCACTGGACTCCATCGGCCGTGACTCCCTCCAAGTCCCCCAGCGCGTAGGGAACCTCGCGGGGCACGGCCGCAGCACGCCGTGCGCTCGCATAGCGCCAGCCCGATGCCAGCGCGGCGACCAGGACAAGCAGAATCGCGACGGCAAGGGCCCGCCTTACACCGGCGCTCGGACGAAGCCACTCGACGCGCATGGGCCTATGACAGCGCGTCCACGCAGGCGGATACGCAGGCGATCGCGATATTCGGATTCGCGGCTAGCATCGCGACGAGGCCCCCCGCCGTCATCCCGCCGCCGACAAAGAACCCGGCGGCGCACGCGATGCAGGTGATCGTGGACCAGTACCCCCGGCCAGAAACCGTCGCAGTGGATGCCGGCACGGGCGCATTCGCCCGCGCCGGTTGGGCTGGAGCCGTGGCCACGAACATCGAGGCGGTGACCGCGACCAGCGCGACCCGTCGACCGAGAGTCTTGAAAACTCCGGAACGTCGCATCGAACACCTCCTTAGAACTCGGGTGGCGAACTTCGGCCCGCTCAACTGAACGCTTCGACGCAGGCCGCGACGCAGGCAACCAGGGCGGGCCCCGAGCCGGGCGTGGCTGACGCCGCCACGATGGACCCCGGTCCCCCGGCCGCGATGATGAGGCCGCCAGCGACGCACGCGCCGCACATCAGGATTGATCCAAGACCCTGGCCCTCGACAGCCACGGTGCCTAAGGGAGGCCCACTCGCGGTGTCCGCACTGTAGAAGCGCGGCTGCGAAGCGCCGCTCAGCGCAGTGAACAAGAGCGTACACGCCACACCCTTCGCGATCCCTTTCATGTGCAACCTCCCGCGACGATGAGTGATGGGCGAATGCTGCCGTCCGTCAGCCTCTGACAGCCGCAACCGGCGACAATACGAGTGCCTCACCGGACCACACGCGGCGGAACGCGCGCATTGACAGGCGATAGCGTCCCACCTCGGGGTCCACGATCGTCACCATCCCATCCGGCGCGCGCTCCGTGACGAGGACGAAGTGGTCCCGGCGGATCCACAGCAGCATCGGCAACTCGACCGCCGTCAGCGCGGCCGCGGGGTCAAGACGGCGGGCCTCCGCGCGAACCCCCAGCGCAACCGCCGCAGACTGCAGCCCGCCGAGGGTCGTTCCCCGCGCAGTCATGCGTGCGAGCGCAGATAGCGAATCGAGCGAGGGCACCGCGCGGCCCTCGACGCGGAGCAGGTTGGCGAGGGCCGCCGGGCCACAGTCAAACAGCGTCCGCTGCAGCACTACGCCGTACCTTCCCAGGTATTGCGCGCCCTCGCGCCGTAGCATCGCGAGCTGGACCGTGCGCACCGGTGCGAGCGGGTCGCGGGCGAGCCTCAGAAGCGCGCCTCCTGCGGCAAGGAACCCCACGAGGATGGCCACCGCGGTCGGCGCCTTGCGCCCCCGGTTGTCGGCGGCCTTCAGAGAGGCAGCGGAGAGCGAGCGCCGCCGAGCGACGAAATACGATCGCATCATCGGCCGACAGTTTATTCGCACATCGTCATCGAGCCGTCATCAGACAGTCACCAACCGATTTGGATGTGAGCCGTTAAGTGATTGTGGTAAAATGAGATACGATTGCCTAGAATAACGGTAGTGCTTCAAGTGGTTGTGCCGCAGAGAGCGACGTGGCGCTGGCCGCCGCTGGGCGCGCCTCTTTCAACTGACGACTGAAAGCAATACCCATTGCGCAACTCCCTGTTTTGGTGACAGTTAGGTGACGGCCCGACGCTAGCTATGCCTGAACCAAACCAGCGGCGCTTCCCATGATGCCTTCCGAAGACGTCCGCCGCCCACCCTTCGAGTTCCGATGCCTCGGCCCGGTGTCGCTGCACTGCGCCGACGGCCGGAAGCTGGGCTTCCGCACCCGGAAGCAGATGGCCCTGTTCACCTTTCTGCTGCGGCGCCAGGGCCAGGCGCAGCCGCGCGACCAGTTGACTGACCTGCTCTGGTCCGAGGACGACGTCAGCCGCGCCCGACATTCGCTGTCGCAGACAACGTCGCTCATCAACAAGATGCTTGGCGCTGAGGTGGTCACCATCCCGGCGAAGGACGAGCTGCTGCTCCGGGAAGGAGTGATTTGGTCCGACGTCGTGGAGTTCGAGCACTGCGCCGCACAGCACCGGCAGCGCGACGCGCGGGCGCTCTGGCGCGGCAACCTGCTCGAGGGAATCTGGATCCACAACGCTCCCGGTTTCGAGCGCTGGCTCGAGGCCGAGCGGCGCCGACTGCTCGAAACC
>Ga0187857_10000144_pt1 | contig 89199 bp, 67 predicted proteins | sample June2016WEW_8_10_FD_132984 | JGI IMG/M metagenome (GOLD analysis project Ga0187857, IMG submission 132984) | Peatland microbial communities from SPRUCE experiment site at the Marcell Experimental Forest, Minnesota, USA - June2016WEW_8_100 | ecosystem: Environmental > Terrestrial > Soil >... | reverse complement strand
GAGAGCGGGCCGGAGCGAAGCGACGAGAGAGGGATAAGGGCAAACCGCAGCGCCAGCGGAGGTTTGGGGCGAAGCCCCGAGCGCAGCGAGTCAATCCCTCTCTCTCCGCCAGCCTTCGCCAAGGCCTTCCGCCGACGCTGAAGCTATGGCGGACAAGGCGGCTGGCAGGCCACCGGAATAGTAGATGCGGGTTATGGAAAGAGCGGAAGCCGTCGCCCCGGCGCTGGGTGAGGTTTAGGCTCGGAGCCCGAGAAACCCCGCCAGCGCTTTGACCGCGGCGGCGACCTTGTGCCCGCGGCGCACCCGACGGGACACAACCTGCAGCCTCCCCCGCTGCCGGTCCGTCTTGGGATCGACGTGGCCCACAATCTCCGTGCCCGCGAGCACCGGCAGGGCATAGTGGCCGCGCTTGCGCTTGGCCGCCGGCGTGTATGCCTCCCACGTATAGTCGAAACCCCAAAGGTCACGCGTGAGCTGGCGGTCATAAATAAGCGGATCCAGCGGTGCGAGCAGCATCGGGGACGACGCTGGCGTCGCTTCGGCCATGACGGCCTCGAACAGCGCCGCATCCGGCCGCAGGCAGTACAGCGTGGGCAGGCCGTCCACCGCCACCGGCTGGACCTGATCCGCCACGAGCGAAAGTTCGCGGCGGTTGAGGCCGACCAATCGGCGTTGCCTGAGTCGCTGCCGCACCACCCAGGCCTCGACCTCCGGCTCTGCGCGCGGCGGCTGATCGAGCACGGCGCGGGGCAGCACGCGCTCGGGCAGATCATAGACGCGGCGAAAATTGCGCCGGGCGGCAATGAGCACGCGTCCGTGCGCGAAGAGTTTCTCCAGCACGTGCTGCACCAGCCGGCCTTGCCGGCCCCAGGCCGACCGCGCGCGACCCTCGTGCTCGATGTCGTCGGACGTCAGCGGTCCGCGCGCGCCAATCTCTCCGAGGATATGCTCCGCCAGCGCCGCCTCGCGGGGGGTCAGCCGGCCGGAATACGCGTGGCGCAACCGACTGCGCCGCTGCATCCCGCCCGTGAGAAACGGCCACGCCTCCAGCGGGAAAGCCGCCAGAACGCCGTGTCCTCCCCGCAGGTAGTGTTCGAATCCCTGCCGCTCCGGCGTATGGAGCCAGGCGTGCAGCGCGCCTTCGCGGTAGCCAGTGACGCGGTTCCGCAGAATCAGATCGTGCATACGCCCGCAGACGTTGATCGGGTCAACCTGGACGTAGCCGAGGTAATCGAGCGCCGCCGCTACATCCGGCACCGGCGCGTCGAGCAGCACGGCGCGCCGCACGAAACGACGAGCGGCAGCGACAGTGACCTTCGGTGGAGCGGGCATCGGCATGCGCCAGAATTCACCAGAAATCGGGCGACAGCGCACCTTGAAAAATAGGTTTTTGAACAGGGACTTGAAGTCGCGCGGTGACGCCCGGAGCCGCCGGTACGCAAGCCGTTCCGCGAGTAATGTAGGAGCCTGCTTGCAGGCGATTTCTACTTTTTCATCGCGAGCAAGCTCGCTCCTACAACCGCATGTCTCCCGCTGAGGCAAAATGGCCGCGCGGATTCGCCCGCATTCCGCTCGCGCCGGATCACTTCGCCTTGAGCAGGAGCACGGGCACGTTGACGCTGTGCCGCACCCGGCGGGACGTCGTCCCCAGAAACAGGTCGGCCACAAATCGGTGTCCGTGCGTGCTCATGGCCACGAGGTCGCAGCTCTTCTCCTTCACCCACTTGATGATTTCCTTGGCCGGTTCGCCGAACGCCAGTTCGGCCTCGGCGGGAAGGCCGGCGGATTGGAACTCGGCCTGAATCTTCTCCAAGTACGCCTTGTCTTCGGCGACCTCGGGGCTGATCGCGTCGGGCCCGAACATTCGCGCCGCCCAGCCGTCGGCGACGTGCAATAACACGACCCGGCTGTGCATGGTCTGGGCCAGGGCCTTGATGTGATCGATGATCGCCCGGTCGGTGGGCGTCGCGTCCAAAGTCACGAGAATCTTGTTATACATGGCTTGCTCTCCGTTGGGGTGCGTGGAGGTCGGTCTTCAGCGGCCGACGATGACGGCCCAAGCCTGTTTCAGCGCATCGGGCAGGCTATAGAGATCCATCGCCGTAATCAACAACGCGCTGCCCCAGCCGGCCAACAGGAGGAACCAGCCGTTCCGCCACTTCCCCATCCGCTGGCGCGAGCTGGTAAAGTGCAGCAGCGGAAACATGGCGAGGGGCAGTTCGATGCACAGCACGACCTGGCTGAGGTTGACCAGATCGGTCACGCTGCCGCTGCCGCGGACGCTGATGATCAGGATCGCCGGCACCACGGCCAGCGTGCGGGTGATCAGCCGCCGCAGCCACGGCTTGATCCGCCAATGCATGAAACCTTCCATCACGACCTGCCCGGCCAGCGTGCCGGTGATCGTGCTGCTCTGGCCGCTGGCGAGCAGCGCCACCGCGAAGAGCGTGCTGGCCAGCGTCGTCCCCAGCAGCGGCGCCAGCGTCAGATACGCCACGCGAATCCAGTCGCTGTCGGCCGTGAACCTGACCACCGCCCCACCGGCCGCAATCACACTGTCCTTGCCGTAGAACACGATCGCCGCGAGCACCAGAATGGCCGCGTTGATGAAGAACGCGATGGTCAGCGCCACCGCCGAGTCAATCGTGTTGAACCGGATGGCGCGACGGACGGACGGCTCGTCCTGTTGCAGCTTGCGGGTCTGCACCAGGGCCGTATGGAGGTACAGGTTGTGCGGCATGACGGTCGCGCCAATGATGCCGATGGCCACCACGAGCATGCCGGCCTGGGCGAAGTCAGGCCGCGCCATGGCGCGGCCCATTTCCAGAAAATCGGGCCGGGTCTGGGCCAGCCCGAAAATCTCGACGCCGTAGCAGACGCCGATGGTCAGCACGAAGACCGCGACCACCGCCTCGATCAGCCTCACGCCAAAGCCTTGCAGGGCGAGGAGGAGCAGCACATCGAAAGCGGTGATGATGATCGCCCACAGTAGGGGAATGTGGAACAGCATGTTCAGGGCCACCGCGCTGCCGAGCGATTCCGCCAGATCGGTCATGCCGATGGCGATTTCCATGGAAATCCAGTTCGGCCAGCGCGTCCACCCCGGGTAGTAGTCGCGGCAGCACTGGGCCAGGTCCTTGCCTGTCGCCACGCCCAGCCGGGCCGAGATCACCTGCAGGATGACCGCCATGAAGCTGGCCAGGGCGACGACCCAGAGCAGGCCGTATTTGAACTGCGCCCCGCCCGCCAAGTCGGTGCCCCAGTTGCCCGGGTCCATGTAGCCGACGCTGATGAGGATCGCCGGCCCGACGAAGGCCCGCCATTGCCGCCAGAAGCCGGCCTGCTGGGGCGGCACGCTCACCGTGCCGTGCAGCCCCTCCAGTGACGGGTGGCTGGCGGGGGGCGGGTCGGCGGATTCTTTTGGCCTTGCCTCCAAGATGTAGCCGTGGCTACAGACCGTGGGCCGGGTTGTCAACAAGCTTCCCTTTTTCCAAAAACGGGGCATGAATCGCGCCGTGGCCAGGTCAGTCCCAACCCGTCCCGCTCCGCCCAAGATCAGTCTCCAGCGCACCCGGGAGGAAAACGCCCAGGAAACCGCCCAGGATTACGTGGAGATGATCGCCGAGCTTATTGCCACGGCGGGTGAGGCGCGAGTGACGGATCTGGCCCGTCGTTTGGGAGTCACCCACGTCACGGTCAACCGCACCATCCAGCGCCTCCGCCGCGATGGCTTGGTCACCGCCCTCCCCTATCGTTCCGTTTTCCTCACTGATGCCGGGCGCCAGCTCTCGGAGGAATCGCGCCGGCGTCACGAAATCGTCAGCGCGTTCCTCAAATCGCTCGGGGTGCCGGACACCATCGCCCACGCGGACGCCGAGGGCATGGAGCACCACGTGAGCAAGGAAACCCTCGCCGCCTTCGTCAAACACCTCGCCCGCCACGGCCGCGCCGGCCGCCGTGACCGCTAAGGTGCGGAGGCCGCCGGCCGGATGGCGCGGGCGAACTTCGGCCTTGTCTCGCCCTCCCCCGCCTCGCCAAACTGCCGCGCGATGTCGAAGTCGTTCGCCCGTGTCGTGCTCGTGGTCACGACGGCGTTTTTCGCCGTGTTTTTCCTGTGGCCGATCCTGCAAATTCTGAAGGGCGGCTTCATCGATGCCGACGGACGCCTCACTTTTGCCTTCCTGGCCGCCCTGCTCTCCAATCCCCTCTATCTCGACGGCCTGCAAAACTCCTTCCTGCTCGCGGTGGTCACGACCGCACTCGCGCTGCTCCTGGCGCTGCCGCTCGCCTTCATCTCGGACCGCTATCGCTATCCCGGCAAAGGTGTGCTGGCCTCCCTGGTGTTGATTCCGATGATTCTCCCGCCGTTCGTCGGCGCCATCGGCATCAAGCAGATTTTCGGACAATACGGCGCGCTCAACGCCCTGCTCATCGCCTTGGGGGCGCGCCCGCCCGGCTGGACGTTCGACTGGTTCGCGGCCAACCAGTTTTGGGGTGTCGCGCTCGTCGAGGCGCTCAGCCTCTACCCCGTCATCTACCTCAATGCCGTGGCGGCGTTGGCCAACATCGATCCCGCCATGGAGGAAGCCGCCGAAAATCTCGGTTGCACCGGCCTGCGGCGCTTCTGGCGCATCACCCTGCCGCTCATGCAACCGGGCCTGTTCGCCGGCGGGACCATCGTCTTCATCTGGACATTCACCGAGCTCGGCGTGCCCCTCATTTTTGACTACGCGCGGGTGATGCCGGTGCAGATTTATCATGGGTTGAAGGACATCGGCGACAACCCCTTCCCGTACGCCCTGGTCGTCATCATGCTGGCCAGCACCGTGCTCATTTACGCCCTTGGCAAGGGCCTATGGGGGCGGGACAGCCATGCGATGATGGCCAAGGCCACGAGCACCGGCGGGGCGAAAACCCTGTCGCCCCTGCGTGCCGGGTTCTGCACGGCGTTCTTTGCGGGGGTGACGCTGGTCGCCATCCTGCCCCACCTCGGCGTGGTCCTCGTCGCTTTTTCCAGCAGCTGGCACGCCACGGTGCTGCCGCACCACCTCACGCTCGACAATTTCCGGATTGCGCTGGGCCACGACCTCACCGTTCCGGCCATCGCCAACAGCCTCAAATACGCCAGTGCCTCCACCGTCGTCGACCTCGTGCTCGGCATCGCCATTGCCTACGTGGTCGTACGGACGCGCCTCGCCGGCCGGCAGGTCCTTGATTTCCTCGCCATGCTGCCGCTGGCCGTGCCCGGCCTCGTGCTGGCGTTTGGTTTTCTTGCCATGAGCCAGGAAGGGCATCTCTTGGCCTTTCTCAACCCGGTCGAAAATCCCACCGCCCTGCTGATCATCGCCTATTCCGTGCGGCGCCTGCCCTACGTGGTGCGTTCGGCCGCCGCGGGTTTCCAGCAGACGAGCGAAACGCTCGAGGAAGCCGCGCAAAATCTCGGCTGCCCGCCGCTCAAGGCGACCATCAAGATCACGCTGCCACTCATCACGGCCAACCTCATCGCCGGCGGACTGCTCGCCTTTGCCTTTGCCATGCTCGAGGTGTCCGACTCGCTCATCCTCGCCCAAAAGCAGGTGTTTTATCCGATCACCAAGGCCATCTTCGAGCTGTTCCAGCTGCTGGGCGACGGCCGTTTCCTCGCCTCGGCCCTCGGGGTGTGGGCGATGGTCTTCCTCGGCGTGACCATCGCCGGCATGAGCCTGCTGCTCGGCAAAAAACTCGGGGCGATTTTCCGGGTGTGAGCGGAACGGTACGGGAGAAGGCGGCGGCCGCCCGCTTCAGACCTGGCAGTGGGGGCAGATGAACGAGGCGGTGGCGCCGGCGCGGATCTTCTGAATGACGGTGCCGCACTCCGGACAGGGCTTCCCCTCCCGGTAGCCGACCCGGAAGTCCCTGATGCCGCCGCCCCGATTGTAAAGGTCCTTTTCGAAGGCGAGGCCGCCAAGCCGGGCGGCGCCCGCGAGGTTGGTGACAATGGCCTGATACAGGGCGAAACATTCGTCTTCGCTGATCTTCGAAATCGGGCGGTTGGGATGAAGGCGCGCCTTGAAGAGTATGTCCTGAATGTAGACGTTCCCGATGCCGGCAACCTTGCTCTGGTCCATCAGGAGCGCCTTGATCGAGCCGCGTCGACCGGCCAGCAGGGCGTGAAAACGTTCGTAGGTGAATTCGGCGCGATCGAGCGGATTCAATCCGAGGAGATTCGTCATCTTGTGCGTGGGCAGCTTCGGGTCGGGCAGGACGTGCGCATAGCCAAACCACCAGAACCGAATGGTCAGACAGGAACGGTCGGCGAAATCGATCTTGAGCTGATACCGCTCGGGCGGTTTCGCCGCGGGCTTGTGCCACAGCAGATCGCCACCCATGCCCAAGCTGAGCAGGAAGGTCACCCCGGGATCGAGATGCGTGAAGATCCATTTGCCGCGCGAGGTGACGCGATCGATGGTCCGGCCGCACAGGAGACGCGAAAACACGCGTGGCAAAACATTGAGGCATTTGGGCTGCTTGACCTCGATCCTCACGATTCGCCGGCCGCGGAGGGCCCGGTGCATCTGGTGGGCAAGATGATAGATTTCGGGAAGTTCGGGCATGGGAAGGTTCCTCGGTCGATCCTGCAATTCGCCGGGCCAAAGACAAGCTGCAGGGATGGCAAGAAGAGGGGTTGGTCGCTGGACGGCCGGATATCAAAACCGGCGGGTGAGTCGCGCCGCGGCGATGCTCAACGCCAGCACGCCTGCGCCCAGTCCCGCGGTGAAGAGAAAGTAACTGCCGCCCTGATGAAGTCCGAGCGCGGTGATGAGCGCCGGGGAGAAGCCGGCGAGCATGCGCCCGAGGTTGTAGGCCGCGCCGGAGAGCATGGTTCGGTATTTGCCGAAGACTTCGTTGAAGAATGCGCCCATCAAGCCGAACGGAATGCCGTTGAGCAGCGGCAGCACGAGCGCGAAGGCGAGCGTTCGCTGCGGCCAGGCACTGGTCCACGCCCACCCCGAAAGCGCGACGAGCGCCACCGCATAGAGCGCGAGGGCGCGCCCCACGCCCCGCCGCCGCACCACCCACGCCCCCAGCAGCATGCCCGGCGCCACGTTGAACCAGAAGAACACCGTATAAATGACCGACTGGGGCAGATCCTTCGCATAGAACACATTGATGGTGCCGCTGGCGATGGTCAGGCTCGCAATGCCAAAACAAACGGCGAAGGCACGAGCGTTCTCGCGCAGCGCTCGAACACCAGCCCGGTCGAAAGTCGAAGGGCGAAGGGCGAAGGCTGCCGGATGGATCTTCTGGCCTTCGACTCCGGACTTTGGACTTTCGCCTTCTGCCGCCAACTCTGTAGGAAGGTCGCTTGCGACCGATGAATCGCGCCCAAGGGCGCTTCCTACGTCTTCTTCTGCCAGCGATTCATCGCCGCCGATTTTCGCCGGCGGGTTTGCCTTTCCGGTATCCGGTATCCGATATCCGGTATCCGTCATGAGCACCCGCCAGCGCACGAACGACAACACCACGACCGGCACGATCGATGCCGCGAACAGCCCCCGCCAGCCCCATGCCGGCAGCAGGTAGTTCCTCGCCAGAGCGGCCAGCAACCCTCCCAGGATGGCGAACTGAAGCAACGCCGCGAAACGATAGCGCGTCGCGCGATCCACCCGCTCCGCCAGATACGTGTGGCTGATCCCCCACTCCGCCCCCAGCGCCAGCGAAGCGAGCAGCCGGAATCCCAGCACGCTGGCGTAACTCCACGCCATACTCAGGCCGGCGATCCCGAGCACGTAGACACCGAAGACGGTGAGCATCATCCGCCCCCGACCAAACCGGTCCGCCAGCCAGCCGAAACCCAGTGCGCCCAGCCCCACGCCCGCGAGTCCCACGAATTGCAGCGTGTTGCTGGCGGCCGGCGCCAGCGCGAAGTGTGCCGCCAGCACCTTCTCCAAGTAGACAAACAGATAGAGGTCGTAGTAGTCGAAGAGCAGTCCGATGAACGCCGTCCAGTAGATGCGCACGGTGGAGGACTGGCTGCCGGGGTCGCCCATGAATGAGACACGAAGGGCTTTGTGTGCGAACGTTGTCAAGTCCACCCGGGATGCCTCATCCGAAACAGGATCCGGGGCAGTGCTTTTGCCCAAGGCGAATCCCATCTAAGATCGGCGGGCGGGCGGATCGTTTCTGGCCTTAGCGGGTGAAACATACCACAATGACCCGATCCGGCGATTTGCCGCTTTCCCGTCATGTCAAAAAACATCGTTATCTGCTGCGATGGCACGGGCAACGAGTTCGGCCCGACCAACACCAATGTCGTCAAATTGTTCGAACTGCTCCAGAAAAACCCCGCCACCCAAGCCGCCTATTATGATCCCGGTGTCGGCACGCTGAGCGCGCCCGGCTTTATTTCCGCCCCGGCCAGGGCTTTCACGAAACTCCTCGGGCTCGCGTTCGCCCTGGGCCTCACCGCCAACATCGAGGACGCCTACCGCTACCTGATGGAGCGGTACCAGGACGGCGACCGGGTCTACCTGTTCGGCTTCAGCCGCGGGGCATTCACCGCCCGCGCCCTCGCCGGCATGCTCTACAAGTGCGGTCTGCTGCAACGCGGCAGCGAGAACCTGATCCCCTACGCCTCGAAGATGTACCGGCACGGTTCGAAAGCGCTGGCGGCGGACTTCAAACGGACGTTCTCCCGGAGCTGCCCGGTGTATTTCATCGGCGTCTGGGACACGGTGAAATCAGTCGGCATCATCCGGCGCCGCAAGTTTCCCAACACCACGCTGAACCCGGAAGTCGCCCATGCGCGGCATGCGATTTCGATCGACGAGCAGCGCAGCCAGTACCGTCCCAACCTGTGGTCGCACGAACCGCATCAGGACGTGCGCCAAGTGTGGTTTGCCGGCGCACACAGCGATGTGGGCGGCGGGTATGTGGCTGCCGGCCTCTCCCATGTGGCGCTCCGCTGGATGCTGCGGGAGGCCATCGACCACGGACTGCTGGCCGCTATGCCGGGTCCGGACGTTTATCCGGCCGATCCGCTGGGCGAACTGCACAATCCCCTGCTGCCGGTCTGGTGGATCCTGGGCTGGTGGCGTCGGTTCATTCCCGACCAATCGCTGGTGCATGAGAGCGTGCAGGCGCGCATGACGGCCCGGCCGGACTACCACCCTCCCAACCTCCTCGCCGCAAAAAACCTGACCTACGTGCCGTAGGGTCCGATCTGGCAGTCATTCCCAGAGGCGCCCCTCGGCCAATGACGCTGGGCTTCTGTCACCCACCGCACCGCGCGGACAATGACGTTCCGGCCTTGCTCAGGACCCTCACTTAAATACCAAAACCTGATCCCGGCTTGCCACACTCAGACGGGAGCGGTGAAAGTGACAAAATAATTCTTGGAAAAGTCCGCGCTTCGGACGGGATGGGAGCATGGCCGAGGTCTATTGTTACGGGCACGTCAGCACCGGCAAGGTGCTGCGGTTGCGCGATCAGTATCCGGAGGCGGATGGCTACGCCGAGGTGGTCGAGATTCTGGAGAACCACGCGGGCGAGGCCACCGGCACCGCCCTCGTTCTTGCGCATCTGGGCGTATCCGTGGCCCTCGAAGGCAACTGGATTGGCGATACCCCGGAATGCCGCCGCACCCTCGAATTCCTCCAACAACGCGGCATCGACTGCTCCGGGCTGCGCGTGGTGCCCAACTATCCCGGCGTCACCGAGGTGGTCGTTTCCGACGGTGCCTCGCGCACCGTGTTCGGCCGCTATTGCGACCTGCTCTTCACCACCAAGCAATGGGATGATCCCGATCCCGAGAAAATCGCTGCCGCCCGGATCGCCTCCGTGGATTCCACGTTTGGCGAGGCCACGCTCGCCGTGGCGCGTCACGCGGCCGCTTTCGGCAAACCCCTCGTCACCTATGATGCGCGGCTGGACTCGGAACTCACCGCTGGCGCCGCCGTCCTGATCATTTCCGGCGAGTTGCTCCGGCGGGAATATCCCGCAGCCGTCTCCGATGAAAACGAGCGCGCCGGCTTGTTCGCCCGCTATCTGGAACGTTGCCCCGGTTTGGTGGCATTCACGGCCGGTTCGCGACCCGTGTGGTGGGGCCGCGGGCGGGCGAAGGCCGCCGACGGGAGAAGCAGATCGTCTGACGGAAACGCGGAGCCGGGCCGGCGTTATGAGTTGGAGTCGTTCCGGGTGAAGGTGGTGGACACCGCCGGGGCGGGCGACAGTTTCCGGGGCGGACTGGTGTATGGCATGCTGCAGGATTGGCCCGACGCGGAGTGCGTGCGGTTTGCGGCCGCCGTCGCTGCGTTGGTTTGCTCCCGGGCGCCGGGCTGCGTCCATCCCCCCGCGCTCGAAGAGGTGCGGGAACTTCTGTCAGTCAAAAAAAAGTTCCGCGCGTGCCGCCGTCACCCATAGGTCCGCGCGTACCGCCCCCCATAGGTCCGCGCGTACCGCCCCCCATGGGTCCGCGCGTGCCGCTCTCAACCAGCAAGTCCGTGCGCACCGCCGCCAGCAAGCGGTCGAGACCCGCCTGCACCTTCAACGCATCCTCGCCCTCGACAAGCAGCCGGATCTTCGGCTCGGTGCCGGAGTAACGCACCAGAACGCGGCCGCGTGCGCCGAGCTCGGCCGCAACCGCGCGGATCGCAGCCTTCACCGAAGGCAGTTCCCCCAGGGGCAGCTGCTCCCTCACCCGCAGCGCCCTCGCTAGCTGCGGTAGTTTCCGCAACTCGCCCCGCAGTTCCGAGAGCGGCTTGCCCGTGGCGCCCATCACCTCGATGACCTTGAGCGCCGCCACCAGGCCATCGCCAGTCGGCGACACTTCCGCGCAGATGATATGGCCTGACGGCTCGCCGCCCAGCATGGCACCCTCCGCACGCATGCGTTCGCTGACGTAGCGGTCCCCCACCGGGGTGCGCAGCACGCGTCCCCCGGCCGCCTGCACGGCGTCATCGATCCCGAGGTTGCTTTGCTCAGTCACGACCAGAATGTTTTTCGCCAGCGTCCCATGCCGCAACGCATGCACGGCCAGCACGGTTAGAATCTCGTCGCCATCCAGCACCTCGCCGCACTCGTCGCAAAGGACGCAGCGGTCGCCGTCGCCATCCAGCGCAATGCCGAGCCGCGCGCCGGTGGTGCGCACCGTGGCGCAAAGCTGCGCCGGATGCTCGCTGCCGATGCCGGCGTTGATGTTCCGACCGTCGGGGGTGTTGCCGATGGCGGTCACCGCTGCGCCGAGCTCGTGCAGCACAGCGAGGCCGGTGCCGCACGTGGCACCGTTGGCAGTGTCGAGCACGATGCGCCAGCCTGCCAGGGACAAGGGCGGCAGGAGGTGGGCGACGGCGTGGATGTAATCTCTAACGGCATCCGTCAGCACCGGAAACAACGCCGCACCCGCGGCATTTTCCGGCGGTGGGGCAACGTAGTCCACCTGTTGCTCGATTTGCAGTTCCTCCTCGTCGGTCAGTTTGATCCCGGCCGATCCGAAAAACTTGATGCCATTGTCCATGGCGAGATTGTGCGAAGCCGTGATGACGACGCCGAGTGCCGCGCCCTGCGTGCAGACGGCGCGAGACACCAGAGGGGACGGCACAACGCCAAGGCTCACCGGCGAAAATCCCGCGCTCATCAGACCGGCGCCCACGGCCTTTCCCAGCGCCGGTCCCGAAAACCGCGTATCCCGTCCAATCAGCACCAGCCGCTTGCCGCCTTCCGCTTTCCACCTTTCGTTGGTCCTCAGCCAGCGGCCCGCCGCGGTGCCCAGCTGCTGGACGAAGACCGCATTGATGACCGGCCCATCGTAAAGGCCGCGCACCCCGTCAGTGCCGAAATACCGTCGTTTCATGAGCGATAGAATTCCCTGGTCGCCGCGATCTTGGCCCTTACTGCGCCGCCGAGCAAGAATTCCCGGGCGGGGGCAATCCCGTCCAGCACCCGCTCGGCGCGGCCCACGATCCAGAGCGCAACGGCAGTGTTGAGCACGATCGTATCGACGAGGCCCGCGGGTCCGCGGCCGGCGAGGATCGCCTCGACGAGGGCCACATTCGTGGGCACGTCGCCCCCCCGGATGTCGGCAAACGGTGCCTGACTCAGGCCGAAATCCCCGGCCTGCCAGTGGCCGTCGACCGCCGCCAGCCGGCCGAAACCGCGCACCCGGTTGACGGTGGCGGTGGTGAGTTCGTCGATGCCGCGGCCGTCGTCGATCACGCCGACCACGGCGAGGCCGGCCCGTGCGCCCAGCGTTTCGAGGGTGGCGGCGAGCCTGATCGCCCAGATCTCCGAGAATGTGCCGAGCAGCATGTGCGCAGGACGGCCGGGATTGATGAGCGGGCCGATGAAGTTGAACACTGTGCGGCGCCCCGGCACGGCCAGCGCCTTGCGCACCGCCGCGACGTGTTTGAACGCCGGGTGATAGTTGGGCGCGAAGAAAAACACATAACCCAGCTCCTGCATGGCGCGGCGCAGTTTTTCGGGAGGCGCGTTCAGATCGACCCCGAGCGCGGCCAGCAGGTCGGCGCTGCCGCATTTCGAGGTGATGCCCCGATTGCCGTGCTTCATCACCGGCACGCCGGCGCAGGCCAGCACGAGCGTCACCAGGCTGGAAACATTGAATCCGCCCATGTGGTCGCCGCCCGTGCCAACGATGTCGATGGCCTGCGGCGCCCACGCCTCCAAACCGGGATCGAGCGACAGGGTGCGAAAAACCGTGGCAAAGGCCGCGACCTCCGCCGCCGTTTCCCCTTTGTCCGCGAAAGCCGTGAGGAAGGCGGCTTTCTCCGCATCGGGCACCTCGGGCGAGGCCAGCGCGAGGGCGGCGTCGCGGGCCTCGGCAGTGTCCAGCTTCTCCCCGGCGGCGAGTCTGGCAGTCAACAAGGAAAGCCCGGTCATGGCACCGAGCACATTGCGAGGCTGCCGGCTGGAGAAAAGCCGAAAAAAGCCGGCGTCATAAAACTCGACAGCCGGGGCGAAATTTCCGAGCTACATGCCGTGCGCCGCTTATTGCTGCTGCTGATTGCCTTGGTCTCCTGTCTCTCCTTCACCGCGTTTCGCACGCCGCTGGGCGTGGTGGCCGCCGCGCCCGGCCGGCCCGCCGCCGAGCTGAGCGTGGGCGACGCCCTTGTGCTCGGGCTCGTGGAAGGCATCACGGAATTTCTGCCGATCTCCTCGACCGGCCACCTGATCATCGCCAACCACGCGCTGCACCTCGACTCCGCGGCGCCGCTTTGCGACGCCGCGGGCCGGCCGCTTTGGCTTAAAAAGCCTTCCGCCCGGAACCCCCGGGGTGAACCGCTGACGCTCAAGCTCGCGGCCGACACCTATTCGGTGGTCATCCAATTCGGAGCCATTGCCGCGGTCGCCCTGCTTTACTGGCCGCAACTGCTGGGCATCGGCTTCGGGCTGCTGGGCCGCAATCCGGCGGGCCTGCGGCTGCTGCGCAACCTGCTCGTGGCGTTTCTGCCGGCCGCCGTGCTCGGCCTCCTGCTCGACCGATGGATCGACCGGTACCTGTTCTCCATCGAGGCCGTGGTGGCCGCGCAGATCAGCGGCGCGGTGTTGATGATCGCCGCCGAGCGCTGGCGGCGGAAATACGCCACCGCCGCCAACGCCGTGCTCGATCTGCCCGCCCTGCCGGCCGCGCGCGCGCTGGGCATCGGCCTCATGCAGTGCCTGGCGCTCTGGCCGGGCACCAGCCGTTCCATGACCACCATCGTCGGCGGCTATTTTGCCGGCTTCGAACCCCGCCTCGCCGCCGAGTTCAGCTTCCTTCTCGGGTTCGTGACCCTCGCCGCCGCGACCGTTTACAAGAGCTATGAGTCCGGCCCGGCCATGATTGCCGTATTCGGCTGGCCGCACGTGCTGCTTGGCGCCGTGGTGGCGACCGTCTCCGCGGCCATCGCGGTCAAGTTTCTCGTAAGCTATCTTACCCGGCACGGTCTGGACATTTTTGCGTGGTATCGACTGCTCGTGGCCGCGGTGCTCAGCGCGCTCTATCTGCTATGACGGCGGTATCGGCGTGCCGCCGGTTTCCTGATATGATGTCTTGACCCTCCCCGAGGCCGACCTTTACTCGGGCACCTTCAGCCGGTTCAGCTGCGCCGCCCGGCAATCCGCACGACACGCGCAACGTTTTTCATCATGGCCAATCCGAAACGCAAACAATCGAAACGCCGCAGCGCTAACCGCCGTGCTGCCAATGTCTTCAAAGCTCCGCAGCTTGCCCGGGATCCGGCTGATGGCAGCACCGTCCGGCCGCACCGCATCAATCCCAAGAGCGGCATGTATCGCGGCCGTCAGGTGCTGACCGTGGAAGTCTGAGCCCAAGCGCAACCGAATACCCGGCTTTAACCCCGCTGCTTCTTCCGCAATGGCAGAAACGTCCGCCGCCGGCCGTATTGCCGTGGATGCCATGGGAGGCGACCTTGGCCCCGCCGAGGTCGTCGAAGCCGCCAAGCTGGCTTTGGCGGAATATCCCGGCCTCAACCCCCTCACCTTGGTGGGGGACGAGGCCGTGCTGCAGCCCCTGCTCGTGAAGGCAGGCCTGGCGGACCAGCCGACCCTGGCGCTCTCCCATGCGTCGGAGATCATCACGATGGACGACAAGCCGCTGCTGGCCATCCGGCGGAAGAAGGATTCCTCGATGATGCGTGCCATCGAACTGGTGAAAAACGGCGAGGCCATCGCGGCGGTCAGTTGCGGCAACACCGGCAGCCTGGTGGCGGCCGGCATTCTCAAACTGCGCACGCTCGAAGGCCTCGACCGCGCGGCGCTGGCGCCGGTCGTACCGCGCGCCGACGGCTATTTCATTCTCATCGATGCCGGCGCCAATCCCGACGCCCGGCCCGAGCACCTCGTGCACAACGCCATTATCGGTTCGCATTACGCCCGCATCGAGCTGGGCATCGCCGCGCCCCGCGTCGGTCTGCTGACCATTGGCACCGAGGAAGGCAAAGGCAACTCCCTCATCGCCGAGACGCACGACGCCCTCAAGCGGATTGGTTCGCTCGTTAACTATGTCGGACCCGTCGAGGGTTTTCAGCTGTTCTTCGACCATGTTGATGTGGTGGTGTGCGACGGATTCGTGGGCAACATCTGCATCAAGAGCTGGGAGTCGCTCGCCAAGTTTTTCACCGGCGAACTCCGTGACCAGCTGCAGGCCAATCCGCTGCGGGCGACGGGCGCCTATTTGGCGCAGGGCGCGTTTGATGCGTTGCGCCGCCGGATCAACCCCGAACGCTACGGCGGGGCGCCCCTCCTCGGACTCAAGGGCAACATCATCAAGGCCCACGGCTCGAGCAACCGGCAGTCGTGGAAAAACGCCATCCGCATTGCCAACGAAGTCATCCAAGCCGACCTGAACCACCGCATCGAGGTCGACGTCGCGCTCGCCAACGACATCCTCCGCCAGCTTGTCGCCTGACGCCCCCGCGCGCTCCGGCCTTACCGTTCATGGGTCCTTCCATCGCCATCCTCGGCACCGGTTCCTACGCCCCCCAAAAAATCGTTTCGAATCATGATCTCGCCCGGCTGGTGGACACCTCCGACGAGTGGATCACCACCCGCACGGGCATCCGCGAGCGGCGCATCGCCGGCCAGCACGAACCTTCCTCCGAACTGGCCGTGCGGGCGGGCATCGCCGCCATCGCGACGCCCGGTTGACCTCCGCCGACATCGACCTGCTCGTCCTCGCCACGGTCACGCCGGACATGCCGATGCCGTCCACCGCGTGTGTCGTGCAGCACAAGCTCGGCATTCCCGCGCACGCCGTCTGCTTCGACCTCAACGCCGCCTGCACCGGTTTTCTTTACGCCCTCGAGGTCGCGCGCGCGCTGCTGGCCGCCGGCCGCGGCCGCCACGCCCTGGTCATCGGCGCGGAGAAGTTCTCCAGTTTCCTGGACTGGCAGGACCGTGCCACCTGCGTGCTGTTCGGCGACGCCGCCGGCGCCGTCGTGCTGGGCCGGGCCGCCGACTCCCGGCATGGAATCCTCAGCTGCAACCTGGGCGCGGAAGGCGGCGCCACCGACCTGCTATGCATCCCCGGCGGCGGCAGCCTCCACCCGCCCTCAGTGCACTCCGTCGAGCACCGCCAGCATTACATCAAGATGAAAGGCCGCGAGGTCTTCAAACACGCGGTGCGGGTGATGGCCGGGGCGGCGCGGGAGATTCTGGAACAACATCGGCTGACGGCTGACCAAATCACCTGCGTCATCCCGCACCAGGCGAACCGGCGCATCATCGAAACCCTCTCCCAGAACCTGGAAATCCCGTTGGATCGCTTCGTCATCAACCTCGACCGCTACGGCAACACCTCCGCCGCTTCGATTCCGCTCGCGCTCGACGAGGCCCGGCGCGCCGGGCGCATCCACGCCGGCGAAATTACGCTGCTGCTGGCGTTTGGGGCGGGCTTGACGTATGGGTCCGCCCTGATTCGCTGGTAAAACCTCCTCATGCCGCTTCCCGTCGTGCTCCACCGTTACGCGCCCCTGCTGGCCGCCCTCACTTTGCTTTTCCTGCCCGCACGGCTGGCCGCCGATCTCACCTGGACGCCGGAAGGCGGCTGGAAGTTTGAAAGCGGGGTCGTCTCCGGTCTCCCCCCCTCGGAAAATCGCAACGCGCTTGCGCTGATGAACAAGGCGCGCGCCGCCGAAGAGAAGCGCCACTACCGCTCGGCTCTCAGCAACTACAAGAAAGTCGCCAGCAGGTACACCAATTCCCTTTATGCCCCCGAGGCGTTCTACCGCACCGGCTACATTCGCCTCGCGCGCCACCAATACGTGAAGGCCTTCCAGGCCTTCCAGGAAATCGTGATGCGTTATCCGAGCACCTCGAAATTCAACCAGGTCATCGGCGAGCAGTATCGCATCGCCTCCGCCCTGCTGGATGGGGCGCGCAACCGCGGCTGGCTCCTCCTCCCCGGCTTCCGGAACCGCGAAGGAGCGATCGGCCTGTTCGAGCAGATCCTCTACAACGCGCCCTACAGCGAGTATGCGCCGCTCGCGCTCATGAACATCGCCAAGGCCCACCAGATGTTCAAAAATCCGGAGGAAAGCATCGATGCGCTGGACCGCATGATCAACACCTACCCGAAAAGCCTGCTGACACCCGACGCCTACCTGCGGCTCGCCCAGGCGTATGCCTCCCTGGTCGAGGGCCCCAACTACGATCAGACCTCCACCAAGGAGGCCATCACTTATTACGAGGACTTCATGATCCTTTACCCCGGCGATCCCAACATCGCCGCCGCGGAAAAGGGCCTTGCCCAGATGAAACAGGTGCTCGCCGAGAGCAAGCTGCGGATCGGCGATTACTACTTCAAATATCGCAGCAACTACAAAGCGGCGAAGGTCTTTTACAACGAGGCCATCACCGACTATCCCGACTCGTCCGTGGCGCTGCGTGCCCGCACTCAGCTCGTCAAGGTTGAAGCCAAGCTGACCGGAGCCAAACCGCCTGAGGAACCCTCCGCTCCCCCGCCCCCGCCCAAGAAGAAGCGGTTCCTGTTCTTCTGAGCGCCGCGCCGCACACGCGGATCCTTCGTATGTCATTCCGGGCGCAGCGGGGAAATTCAAAGCACCGGTCCTTCCGCCGGGTGCGCCTCCCCGTTTCCGCGCTCGTTCCTCTCCTCAGCCTCGGCCTGCTGGGGGTGTCCGCCTGTTCGCACTATCAGCTCGGCACGAAGACCAAGCTGGCGTTCACCACGCTCTACGTGGCGCCGGTCGAAAACCGCGCCATGCTGCCCCAGGCGCAGGCCATCTTCGCCATGGAGATCCGCGACGCCCTGTTGAAGGACGGCCGCGTGACGCTGGTGACCTCGCCCGAGGCGGCCGACGCCACGCTGCGGGTCACGCTGGTGAGTTATGAGCGCGAGGTGGCCGCCGCCAGCTCCGTCGACACCGGCCTGGCGCGGGAATTTGCGCTCAACCTGCGCGCCACCTGCACCCTCACCGACAACCGCACCGGAAAGCCGCTTTTCACCAACCGCGAGATCAGGGTCACCAAGGATGCCTATACCGACAGCGGCCAGTTGCAGGCCGAGTATCAGGCCCTGCCGCTGCTGGCCGGCGCGCTGGCCGGGAAGGTTGCCCACACCGTGCTTGATGTGTGGTGACGCGCGGCCGCGCGGGGGACCAGGGCGGAAAGAGCAGGAGTGAAAGGAGGATTGAGTCTTTTCTGTTCTCCCTTCTCCATTCTCCCTGCTCCATGCTCCCGCCCTTGCTCGTCCCGTCCATTCTCGCCGGGGATCATGCCCGCCTCGCCGACAGCGCGGCGCTTGTCAACCGCCTCGGCCTGCCGTGGATCCACCTCGATATCATGGACGGGCACTTCGTGCCCAACCTGACCTTCGGCCCCGGCACGGTCGCCGCGCTGCGCCAATCCTCCCGGCTCTTTTTCGACGTGCACCTGATGCTCGACGAGCCGCAGCACTTCGTCGAGCCGTTCGCCGCGGCGGGCGCCAGCCTCATCAGCATCCATATCGAGCCGTCCTATGACCACGCGGGCACGCTGGCGCGCATCAAAAAGCTCGGCTGCCAGAACGGCATCGTGCTCAACCCCGGCACGCCGGCGGCGGCCATCGAGCCGCTGCTCAACCGGGTGGACCTCGTGCTCGTGATGACGGTGCAGCCCGGTTTCGGCGGCCAGGCCTTCCGGCGCGACATGCTGCCCAAGCTCGCGCAAATCGCCGAATGGCGCCGTTCCCGCGGCCTGAAATTCCGCCTCGAAGTCGACGGCGGCATCGACCTCGCGACCGCGGCCGAATGCCGCGCCGCCGGCACCGACACCTTCGTGGCCGGCACCTCGTTCTTCGGCGCGCCGGACCCCGCGGCCTTTGCGGCGGCGTTTGCAAAACTTTAGCGGCCGCGGCCGGTTCCGTCTATATGCCCGAGGAAACCCTTTTCGCAGGCTGCCTGATATCCGACGATCCCGCGCGGCTCGATGTCGCCGCCATTCATGCTTATCTCACGCGCAGCTATTGGGCGGCCGGCATCCCCCGCGAACTCGTTGAACGCTCGGTACGCGGCTCGCTCTGCATCGGCGTATATACCGCCGCCGGCGAGCAGGTCGGCCTGGTCCGCGTCGTCACCGATTACGCGACCTTTGCCTGGCTGTGCGACGTCTACGTACTCGAGCCGCATCGCGGCCGGGGTCTGTCGAAGGCCCTGATGCGCGCGGCCATGTCGCACCCCCGGCTGCAGACCGTCCGGCGCTTCACCCTGGCCACCCGCGATGCCCACGGACTGTACGCGCAGTTCGGTTTCACGCCGGTGGCGAAGCCCGGGAACCAGATGGAAAAGCGGAACCCGCAGCCGTGGCAGCAGCCGGCGCCGACGTAGGCACACGCACTTCGCAACTTGGCGTGCCCGATTCCGCGGCATCCGCCGGGGAATTGCGGCAGGTTGATTGAATTCAGAAGCCAGGAAGCCATGATTTCCTTCCTGGTTTCCTGGCTTCGGAATTAGGAAAAACCTGGCGGCTTGGCGTGAGACCCGGCTATCGCTTTGCGCGCGCCAGCTCCGCCGCGCGCAGGTACTGCTCGCGGAAGAGCTTCCCCAGCCGCTTGGCCAGCGCGACCTCCTCGAGCTTGTTCTTCGAGCCCAGCGCCGTCTTGATCTCGCCCGCGACCTTGTCGTAGTCGACCGCCGACATGTCCTGCAGCACGGCCATCGCCTGGTCCGGCTTTCCGGCCGCGATGATGGCGCGCCACGCCGCGACGAGCTCTGGATGGTCGTCCTGGCACATGACGCGGATGATGAACGACAACTCCCGGAAGAGCCCGCCGGTCCACTCCTCATGATAGATCAGCTGGTTCTTCTCCTCGAACGGCGAGACGTCGGGATCGCTGCGAAACTTCATCCAATCCTCCTGCGCGTAGAAGTCGCGCCGCACCGGCATGCGCCGCAAGTTGTATTGCTCCGGCCCGCCCGGCGTGCCGGGCTTGAAATTCCACAGCTTCTGCGCGTCCAGCGAGAGCACCCAGTCGATGAACGCCAGCGCCACCGCGCGGTTTTTCGCCCCCCGCAGGAGCGCGATCGGGTCGACCGAGCTGACCGTGCCGCCGGAGGGGGCAACGAACCCCAGCCGGTCCGAACCGCCGCGGCGCCGCTCCGCCTCCGCCTGCTCCCGGCCGTAGAAGTCGATGCACATGCCCGCGGCGCAGTTGCCGTCGGCCACGTCGATCGGCACCTTCTGCGAGGAGTCGGTGAAATAACGCGCGTTGGCGCTGATCAGCTGCACGCGCCGCAGGCCCTCGATCCACCCTTCGTGGACCGCCGTAGCCACGGCTTTCTTTTCATCGAGGCCGGATATCCGGTCGGCCTCGACCATCAGGTCCAGCAATCGTTCCTGCATTTGCTGCTGGATGACGTTCTCGAACGCCTTGGCCATGGAGCTGCTCTTCGTTGGGTCGGCGAGGGCCACCTCGCCCTGCAGGCGCGGATCCTGCAGGTCCGCCCATTGGGCCGGCGGCTCCTGGATGCCGAGCCGGGCAAGGGATTCCTTGCTGTAGAGAATGCCGTAGTTGCTCAGCACGGTGCCGACCCACAGGCCCTGCTTGTCCCAATATTCCTCGCCGGCGTAGAACCGCGGGATGACGCTTTCGGTGAACCATTCCGGATGCCGTTCCAGCACGCCGCAGTCGAGGAGGTGTCCGGCCTGGGCCTGTTTTTCAAAGTCATAGGGACCGCCGCCGAAAAAGAGGTCGATGCCGCAGTCCACGTCGGAGGCCAGAAACGCCCGCCGGGCGGCCTCGGCCGGCGTGTCCTTCTCGGGCGACGGGCCGGGCCGGACGCGCGGATTGGCGAAGGCGCTCGCCACCGCGTTGCTCCAGGCGCGCCTGAGCTTGTGGGTCCAGTAGTCTTGGAACGACGCCGTGTATTCACCGTCGAGGTAGCGCGTGATCTCACTCGTGCCGCCGATGACCCGCCAGTCGACAAAAACCGTCTTGCCGGTCTGTTGCTTGTACCAGCGCTGGAAGCCGAGCCCGAACTCGTAGCGGATGGCCTCGTTGTTCGGCGTAATGATGACCAGCGTGACGTCCGCCCGCACCGCCGCCGGCTTTTTCGGCCGCAGAAAAAACGGCAGGGCGATCGTGGCCGCCAGGACGAGGAGGATGATCGCGCGTTTGGCCATGTTCTAAGTTGAGCGTGTAGGAAGCCCGCTGGCGGGCGAGTTTATCGGTCGCAAGCGACCTTCCTACATGAATTGCGCATACCTTGAGGAAATCACTCTACCAGCACCACCACGTCCTCCGGTTCCACGTGGGCATACAGCTCGCCTTGCGCCGCCGGCCCGAGGAAACGCGGATTCAACTCGACGATTTTCAGGGTCAGGCCGGGGCAGACAAAATCATACTGCGCCATCTCACCCAGATAGACCGCCTCGCCGATGATCCCCTGCACGCAGTTCTGCGCTTTCGCCTCCCGGCCAAGCACCCAGCATTCCGGATGGATGGATACGGTGACCTCGGTGCCGGCCTTGGGCGGCAGCGTCGGATCACCCAGCACGCCATCGAAACGACCGATCGCGGTTTCCACGCTCGCCTTGCCGCCGCTGGCGGCGAGCACCTTGCCCGGAATGAAGTCGGTCTCCCCGATGAAGTTGGCCACCGTTTTGCGGGCGGGGCGGCGGTAGATTTCGTGCGGCGCGCCCACCTGCAGGATGCGGCCGCCGTCGAGCACGGCCATGCGGTCGGAAATCGACAGCGCCTCCTTCTGGTCGTGGGTCACATAGACCGTGGTCAGCTGGAACTCCTTGCAGACGCGGCGGATTTCCCCGCGCATTTCCAGCCGCAACTTGGCGTCGAGGTTCGAGAGCGGCTCGTCGAGCAGGAGGCAGCGCGGCCGGACGACGAGGGCGCGGGCGAGCGCCACGCGCTGCTGCTGGCCGCCGGAAAGCTGGTTGGGCTTGCGGTCGGCGTACGGGCCCATATGCACCGACTCGAGCGCCTCGCCGGCGCGACGCCGGATCTCGTCGGGCGGCACGTTGCGCTCCTCAAGGCCAAAAGCCACGTTTTCGGCCACCGTCATGTGCGGCCACAGGGCGTAGCTCTGAAACACCATGCCGGTGTTGCGCCGGTGGGGCGCGAGGTGCGTTACGTCGTCGTCGCCGAAGAAAATCTGCCCCTCCTCCGGGAAGTAGAAGCCGGCGAGGCACCGCAGCAGCGTGGTCTTGCCGCATCCGCTCGGGCCGAGGAGGAAAAACAGCTCACCGGGATTGATGGTGAGGTCCAGATGGTGCAGGGCGACGACCGGGCCGAAACGCTTCGTCAGCTTCTTGATCTGAATGGAAATCATCGCTTGTCCCGCGCGAGGGGCGAGGCAACCGGCCGGCTTCCGCAAAGTCAAAAGAATAACGGCCGTGCAACGCCTTCTCTCTTTCCAACTCCGCAGAAAATCCGCACACCCCGGGCCCGAACCACCGGCGCCTGGGTTTTCCTCGTTGTCACAAAACCGGGGACCCGCGTTTCTTCAGGCCGTAAACGATTTGCCAGCGACGCGGTTTTGCCTTTTGGCTGTGGGGGACCCGCCGCCCTGCGCCCCTGATCAAAAGGACCGTCCGCCTCCCCGCCATGCCCGCCACCAACCAAGTTTTACCCACGTATCAGGACCTCAAGGAAATCATCATCTCCGAGCGCATGATCAAACGGCGGGTCAAGACGCTCGGCGAGGAGATCACGGCTGCCTATCCCGAGGAGGAGATCACGGTTGTCGCCATCATCAACGGCGCGCTGTTCTTCGCCGCCGACCTGCTGCGCGCGATCCGCCGCCCCATCCGGCTTGATTGCATCCGCGTGTCGAGCTACCGCAACGCCACCCGCTCCCTCGGCCGGCCGGAGATCGTGCACAGCCTGACCATCGACATCACCAACCGCCACGTGCTGCTGATCGACGACATCCTCGACACGGGCAAGACCCTGTCGGTCGTCGTCAACCTCATCCAGAAGCTCAATCCCGCCTCGGTGAAGACCTGCGTGCTGCTCGACAAGAAGGGCCGGCGCGAGGTGGCGTTCGAGGCCGACTTCGTCGGCTTCCCGATTCCCGATCAGTTCGTCGTCGGCTACGGGCTCGATTTCGCGGAGCGTTACCGCAACCTGTCGAGCGTCGGCGTGCTCAAGCCGCACCTGCAGAATCCGCCCGAGTGGGCGTAGGAGGAGCTCAAGGTTTTGAGTTTTGAGTTTTGGGTTTTGAGTTTTGAGTTTTGGGTTTCGCCCTTGCACTCGTCGGGCGTCTCGCCTCGGCCCCCCTTCCCCTGAAATCCATCTTCCTGTCAGTTAATCCCCAACAACTCGAAAGGAAATCGTATGACCAAGAAATTGTGGCTGGGTATTGTCGCGGTGTTTGTGGTGCTCTCGGTGTGTGAGACCATCGTCAACCTGCTGCTGCTCTCCTCGGCCTATCAGGCGACCGCGGCCCTGTGGCGTCCGATGGCAGAGATGAAGGTCTGGCTGTTCTACGTCGTCTACCTATTCATAGCGTTTTTCTTCACGCTCATCTTCTCGAAAGGCTACGAGGGGAAGGGCATCGTGGAAGGACTGCGCTACGGTTTTTATGTGGGCATGATGATGGCGGTTCCGGCGGCGTATGGAATGTACGGCGCCATGCCGATCCCCTATTCCATGGCCCTGCAGTGGTTCCTCTACGGACTCGTCGAATATCTGCTTTGCGGCATGGTGGTCGCCCTGGTGTACGGCAAGCAGGCGACCGTCACGCCGGTGAAACCTGCGTAGGGCGACTACCCCTGGGGGAAATTCCCTCCTGATCAACTTGAGAGGTGGCTGCGGCCGCGGCCACCTCTCGCTGTCTCGGAGCTGATATCCGATCGCCCGATTGATTTCGCCAAGCCGCGCCTCCGATATTCAGCTTCCTATCAGTAGTTCTTCCGTAATGGACGCGACCCACCGCCGCGCTTCTTGGACGGCGATGATGCCGCCGGCCTGGCGCCCCGCTTGAAGTCGCCCGACTTGAGGGCGTTGATCTGGTCGCGGATCACCGCGGCGCGCTCGAACTCGAGCTTGCCCGCGGCCTCCTGCATCTCCTCCTCCAGCTCGGCGATCACCGCCGCCACGTCCGCCTCATCGCCTTCGGCCACCGCCGGCGGCTCCTCGCCGCGCTCGGTGCCGTCGTAGACGTGCAAGCTGGCCTGGGCGGCGCGCTTCACGCTGCGCGGCGTGATGCCGTGCTCGCGGTTGTAGGCGAGCTGCTTTTCACGGCGGTAGCGCGTGATCTCGAGGGTCCGGCGGATCGAGTTGGTGAGCTGGTCGGCGTAAAAGATGACCCGGCCGTTTTCATGGCGCGCGGCGCGGCCCGCGGTCTGGATGAGGCTCGTCTCGCTGCGCAAAAATCCCTCCTTGTCGGCGTCGAGGATCGCCACCAGCGCCACTTCGGGCAGGTCGAGCCCCTCGCGCAAGAGGTTGATGCCCACGAGCACATCGAAGTTGCCAAGGCGGAGATTGCGCAGGATTTCGACACGCTCGATGGCATCGATGTCGGAATGCAGGTATTCCACGCGGATCTTCGCCTCGCGCAGATAGGCCGTGAGGTCCTCGGAGAGGCGCTTGGTCAGCGTCGTGACGAGCACCCGTTCGCCCTTTTCGACCGCGGCGCGGATTTCCCCGATGAGGTTCTCCACCTGCCCCTTCGTCGGCCGCAGAGTGATCTCCGGATCGAGCAGGCCGGTCGGGCGGATGAGTTGTTCGGCGACGACGGCGGAACGCTCCAGTTCGAACGGCCCAGGCGTGGCCGAGACGAAGACGGTCTGGCTGGTGATCTGCTCGAACTCGGCGAAACTCTGCGGGCGGTTGTCGAGCGACGAGGGCAGGCGGAAACCGAAGTCCACGAGCACCTGCTTGCGGGCGAGGTCACCATTGTACATGCCGCCGATCTGCGGCACGGTCGCGTGGCTCTCGTCGATGAACAGCAGGAAATCCTTGGGGAAAAAGTCGATCAGGCAGCACGGCCGCTCGCCGGCCCGGCGGCCCGCGAGATGCCGCGAGTAGTTCTCGATGCCGCTGCAGAACCCCATTTCCTGCAGCATCTCGAGGTCGTAGTTGGTGCGCATGCGGACGCGCTGCGCCTCGAGGTAGCGGCCGTTTTTTTCGAACCAGGCCACGCGCTCCTCCAGCTCGGCCTTGATGCCGGCGATGGCGCCGTCGAGCTTGCCGCGCGTGGTGACGTACTGGTTGGCCGGGTAGAGGTCGAACTGCTCGAGCGGGCGGATGACCTCGCCCGTCAGCGGATCGAACTCGCTGAGGGCCTCGATGGCCTCGCCCCAGAACTCCACGCGCAGCCCCTGCTCGAGGTAGGCGGGCATGACGTCGACCACGTCGCCGCGCACGCGAAAGCGGCCGGGCTTGAGGTCGTAGTCGTTCCGGTCGTAGAGATTGTCAACCAGGCGCTCGAGCAGGCGGTTGCGGCCAAGCGTCGCGCCGCGGCGCAGCTCGATGCGCAGCTCCGCGAAATCCTCAGGCGAGCCGAGACCGTAGATGCACGAGACGCTGGCGACCACGATCACGTCGCGGCGGCTCACCAGCGCGCTCGTCGCCGAGATGCGCAGGCGCTCGATCTCCTCGTTGATGGAGGAGTCTTTCTCGATGTAGGTGTCGCTCGAGGGCAGGTACGCCTCGGGCTGGTAGTAGTCGTAGTAACTGACGAAATATTCGACGGCGTTTTCGGGAAAGAAGTTCTTGAATTCCGAGTACAACTGCGCCGCGAGCGTCTTGTTGTGCGAGATGACGAGCGCGGGCCGGTTGAGGCGGGCGACGACACTGGCCATGGTGAACGTCTTGCCCGAGCCGGTCACGCCGAGCAGCGTCTGGTGACGCTGCCCCGCCTGGAGCGAACGCACCAGCGCCTCGATGGCCTGCGGCTGGTCGCCCGTGGGCGCATAGTCGGCGTGCAACTTGAAATCCATGATCGATCAGGAAGCCGGGAAGGCGGGAAATGGCAACCGGGGATGCAGGGATGAATCCAGAAGCCGGGAAGCCACAGGCAAGGAGCAATTCAGAAGCCAGGAAGCCATGAATGAACGCACAATACGCCTATCTGTGGTCATGCCGATGTCGGCAAAGTAGGAAGCGCGCTTGCGCGCGATACGGAAGAAAAATCGCCCGCAAGCGGGCTTCCTACAAAATTGGCTTCCTGGCTTCTGAATTGAATCATCCCGGTTGACGCCGGCGCCGCCACAGCGCCGGCGCAAGGAACCACGCCGCCAGTGCGGCGATGACATACCACCGGCTCCGCTGCCAGGCCAGACTCAGATAGTGCAGCGTCTTCGACCGGTCCTGCTCCACTGCGGCCAGGTTGCGATTCACCCGTCCAAGGTCGATTTCCACGCCATCCCGCTCCCAGGTCGCCCGGATGATGGTGCTGCGCAATTCGGCGACGCGCGCCGTCGTTTCGGCCTTCATCTGCTCGAGGCGGGCCAGGCGCTCCTCCTTGGTGCGGACGCGGTCGGCGTCGCCGAACAGCTTGTCCCACACGGTGCGCCACCAGGCGTCGTCGGCGCGCAAGGCCGCCATCGCGCGGTCAGCCGTACGGAGACGCTCCTCCTGCGCGGCCAGCCCGGTCTCGAGGCCCGCGAAGCGCAGTTTCACGTCGCCCAGCGCCGCCTGCAGATGTTTCTGCTCGCCCGTGAGCCTGCGCAGCAGTTCGAGCCGGTGCAGGTCGAAATCGACGGGGTCCCGGGCAGCTAGCCGGAAGGCATACGTCCAGAGGCCGAGCACGACAAAGAGTACGGCCACGCCGACCTTTCGTATCAACCATGAGGCAAGCTTGGAGAGCCGCGATAGCATCCGCCGCCATCTTGCGGCCCTCCGCGTCAAGGGCAAGGCCCGGCGTGCTTGAAGAATGCGAGTAGTGCGGTGCTTTAGCCCGCACTCCCGACTATTGCAGCGCGGGCTGAAGCCCCGCGCTACCCCGCCATTGGTCACTTCATGACGTAACGCTTAATAAGACATTCCCTCTCTACTCCGTCCGGCTTTCCTGCGCCGCTCCGAAGCCGTTTGCCAGGGCGGCCAACTTCCGCCAAATTAGTCCCAAAGAAAAACCCTCAACCCTGGTCCAACCCTACCAACTCATGTCCAAGGCTGTTGTTTCCAAACTTTACGACTCCGACGTCTTCCGCATGGCCTGCCGCCAGTTCGACAAGGCGGCCGATGCCATCAACCTGCCGGAGGAAATCCGCGACCGCACCAAGTACCCGCGCCGCTGCATGGCGGTGGCGCTACCCATCAAGCGCGACAACGGCACCACCGTCGTCTTCGAGGGCTACCGCGTGCAGCACAGCCTCTCCACCGGGCCTTCCAAGGGCGGCCTCCGCTTCCACCAGGACGTCACGCTTGGCGAGGTGGCCGCGCTCGCCATGTGGATGAGCTGGAAATGCTCGCTGGTGGGCCTGCCCTTCGGCGGCGCCAAGGGCGGTGTCATCGTCGACCCGTACAACCTCTCGCCGGGTGAGCTCGAACGCCTTTCGCGCCGGTACATGCAGGAGATGATCCCCTTTCTCTCGCCGCACGTCGACATTGCCGCGCCCGACATGGGCACCAATGACCAAGTGATGGCGTGGATGATGGACACCTATTCCAACCACGTCGGCCACGTCGAGCCGGCCATCGTCACTGGCAAGCCCCTCTCCTTGGGCGGCTCGGAGGGCCGCCGCGAGGCCACCGGTCGCGGCGTGGCCTACCTGGTCAAGGCCTACCTCGACGACTTCAAGATCCCGGTGAATCAAGTCACCGCCGCCATCCAGGGCTTCGGCAACGTCGGCAACGAAAGCGCCGTGGCCCTCGCCGACTATGGCGCGAAGATCATCGCGATTTCCGATCACACCGCCGCCTTCCACAATCCCAACGGCATTGATGTCAAAAAGGCCCTGCAATACGTGCAGTTCAACCGCGTGCTGCGCGACTTCGACGGCGGCGAGCCGATCACCAACGAGCAACTGCTCGAGCTGCCCTGCACCGTCCTTGTGCCGGCGGCGGTGGAGCGCGTCATCACGGAGGCCAATGCGCCGAAGCTCCGGTGCCGCATCCTCGCCGAGGCGGCCAACGGTCCGACGACCAACGGCGCTGACCGCGTGCTCGAGACCCGCGAGGAGATCGAGGTCATCCCCGACGTGCTCTGTAATGCGGGCGGCGTGATCGTCTCCTACTTCGAGTGGCTGCAAAACCTGCAGAACTACTACTGGACCCGCGACGAGGTGCTGGCCAAGCTTTACGCCATCCTCGACAAGGCGAAGGCGAGCGTCGAATACCAGAAACGCAAGATGAAGTTCAGCCGCCGCCTCGCGGCGCTCACGCTCGGCATCCAGCGCGTGGCGGAGGCCAAGCAGAAGCGCGGCCTGTTCCCGTGAGTTTCCTGCCCCTTTGAAAAGCATCCATCAACCGGACGGTGCCTTGCCGTGCAATGCCACAACCACTGACCCTTAATCACCATCGCCATGTTCAAGGAATTCCGTGAGTTCGCCATGAAGGGAAGCGTCGTTGATCTCGCCGTGGGCGTGATCGTGGGCGGCGCGTTTGGAACCATCGTCACTTCGTTCGTGAATGACGTGATCATGCCGCCGATCGGCCTCCTCATCGGCGGCGTCGAGTTCACCAACCTTTTTGTCGTGTTGAAAGTCGGGACGGAGAAGCCCGGACCCTATGCGTCGTTGAGTGCCGCGAAACAGGCGGGCGCGGTCACGCTCAATGTTGGCGTCTTCCTGAACACGCTCATCAACTTCCTCATCATCGCGGGGGCGATGTTCGTCGTTGTGAAGCTCATCAACCGCCTGCGCCGGCAATACACCACGCCCCCGGCGCCGACCGTCGCGCCGCGCACGGAAGTGCTCCTCGAGGAAATCCGCGACCTGCTGAAGAAGCGCCCGTGACGGACACGCAGGGCGCTCCGGGTGGGCCTAAAGTTTTATCTCCCATCCGGGGTGCGTACGAAGCTGTTGGCGTCAAAGGCATCACTGCCATTGAAGTCGGGCTTCACTGGTTTTTCTCAGGTTACAGTGGAAGGGTAAACGGCGTGCGATGCAGCATGGCTCCGCCTGGAAAACACGGATGGCGTCGCTACCAACGGCCCCACCAGTCCTTCACTGCCTCCACCCCCTGATGGATGACGGGCGGGATGTTTCGGACGGCTTCATGCAACTGCGGCAGATGGTGCAGGGCCAGCCAGAGGAGCAGGACCACGAACCCGATCCCCACAAAGGCATCGAACGCGTAGATGAACGGAGGGGCGCAGAATGGCCCGCCCGCCGCGTTCCAGTAATAGGCGCGACGCATGGCTTTGAGGGGCCAGGCGAGAAAACCATAGAACACGAACAGACAGAGCACCGCCGCCCAGACAGGGAGGCCGCCCGGCGGGGGTACGCCAAACATCGTTCCGGTGGCGAGCAACGAAACCAGCGCGAAGATCCAGAGCAGCGCCAGACCCGCCCGCAGGACCGAAACGAATGGCAAGGCGAACCAAGAACCGATTCCCGGGAGAAAATCCGGCGGGCCGCCCGGCCGCCACCAGCGCGCATGCTCGCGCATCTCGTTCCGGAACGTCCTCCGCCAGCCGCGCATCTCATGGCGGAACCGTCTGCGCCACTCCCGATGCGCGCGTTTGTCGGAAAACGCTTTCATACCCTCATAGTACCCCTCCTTGGCCCGGCGGATAAACTCTTGCGCGGTGGCGGGTGGGCCCTGCGCAGCGGCCTTCTCGGCCGGCGTTTTGGCGGTGGGAAGGAGGAAGATCAGCAGCACGTAAGCGACGAAGCCAATACCCCAGAACACAGTAAACAGGAGAAAGACCAAGCGCACCAGCGAGACATCGACGTTGAAATATGCTGCCAGCCCGGTACAGACGCCGGGGCTCAGGTGCCCGTTGGGAATCTTGTAGAGCCGCCGGACCGACGCGGCACCCTTCGCCTCTGGCTCGGTGGAGCCGGAACGCGCGTACCCCGCATCACCGGCTTGGCCGGCCGCGGCGTCTGTCTCCGCTGAAGCGTCTTCGACCGGCCCCATCTCATCGATGATCGTGCCGACCTCTTTGGTGCCGATTACTGTCTTGTACGAACTGAGTACGGCGCGGCATTTGTCGGCGATCGCCTGCTCGATGTCGGCGATGATTTCGTCCCTATCTGGGTTATTTTCGAGCCGGCGGGCGGCGCCGTCCAGATAGGCGCGCAGCGCTTCGTAGCCGCCCTCCTCCAACTGAAAGGCGTTGCCGTTGAGATTGATCGTAATGACTTTGTTCATCGGAGCGTGCGATCGGGGTTATGGGTCGGACGGCTGGCCGAGATTCTTTACGGTGCCGTTGATTTTCTGCCAATATTCGGTGATCTCGCGGAGGCGTTCGCGGCCGCGGGCCGTGAGTTCGTAATACTTCCGGGGTGGCCCGGCGTCGGACTCCTTCCATTCGTAATCCAGCAGCTTCTCGCGACGCATCTTGCTCAAAAGCGGGTAGAGCGTGCCCTCCCGCGTGGCAAATTCCGTCTCCTTTAGCTGCTTGAGGATGTCCGCGACGTAGACCTTGTCCGCGGCGATGATCTTGAGGAGCAGGAACTCGAGGAGTCCCTTCCGGATCGGGGTGAACTTTTCGTCAATGCCCATGAATAGGAGTCAACCAAGCTACCTTGCTCTAACAAGGTACTATCTCATGAAAGGCGTCAAGCGCAAATCTTGAAATCTTGGTTTACCGTTTTTCGGAGCCCGCCGCCTCAGCGGAACAGCAGGACTGGAACCTTGCAGCGGCGGATCATCGCGGTCGTGGTGCTGCCAATGATGAGCTGGCGGATGCGGCTGTGGCCGTACGCGCCCATGATGAGCAGATTGATCCCCCGCCCCTCCACGTAGGTGCTGATCTCGTTGTCCGCCACACCCACCAGCATCTGGCACACCGGCGCGCACCCCGCGGCGCGCAGCACGCCCTCGGCGGCCTGCAGGGTCTTGAGCGCGGCTTCCTCCTCGTTGCGCGCCGCCACGGTCACGAGATGCAGTTCGAGATCCTTGAAGGCCGACGAGGTGGACAGAAATTCCAGCGCCTTCTGGCAGCTCTTGCTGCCGTCGTAGGCGAAGAGAGCGCGCTCCACCGGCTTGAAGGCGCGCGAGGTGACGAGGCAGGGCTTGTGGCTGGCGCGCACCACGCGCTCCATGGTCGAGCCGAGGTGCGCGGTGGCGAAGTTGGCGTTCTCGCCGCGCTTGCCGAGCATGATCAGGTCGACGTGCGCCTCGAAATCGTGGAACGTGTCGACGAGGAAGCCCAGCTTGTGCGTGAAGGTCGCGCCCGCCGGCAGCGCTTTCGCGGCAAAATGCTTCCGGGCCTGCTCGAGAATCGCCTTGGCCCGCTCCTGCTCGAACTCCTGCAGCTTGCCGAGCACGGCCTGGTAGGGCTGCACGCCGAGGCTGCCGCTGAGGTCGGCGACCATGGGTACCTCGAACTGGCGCAGGTCGGAGACATAGAGGATCTCGAGCGAGGCGCCGGTGCGCTGCGCCATCCAGGCCGCGTAGTCGTAGCAGACGAACGAGTAGGCCGAACCGTCGGTGCAGACGAGGATCTTGTTCATGGCGGCGTCCCCCGTTGAGGGGTTCAAACTTGCGGTGAGTGCTTCGTTTTCCTGACCGCCGTCACGCTGACACGCAGGCCGGCCGGCGTCAAATCGTCGTGCCGGGCGGGATGACCGTGCCCTTGGGCACCACGAGCACGCCGTCGCGGATCATGACGTCGTGCGGGTAGTCGCCGTTGGGCTTGCCCTCGGGCGAGAGCACGCTGCCGTCGCCGATGCGGGCGTTCTTGTCGATGATCGCGGTCCGAATGCGGCAGTTGTACCCCACCCCGACGTTGGGTATGCCCCGGGCGGCGTTCTCCTTCATCTCCACCTCGCTCTCGTAGAAATCGGCGCCCATCATCACCACATCCTCAAGGAACGAGCCTTCGCGTATCATGGAACGGATGCCGATGATGCAGTGTTTGAGCGAGGTGTCGGTGATGATCGAGCCGTCGCCGACGACGACGTAGTCAATGTTGCAGCGGTTGATCTTGGTGGCGGGCAGGAAACGTGCGTGGGTGTAAATGGGCGTGGTGTGCGTATAAAAATTGAAGGGCGGCAGCGGCTGCGCAAACGCGAGGTTGGCCTCAAAGAAGGACCGCACGGTCCCGATGTCCTCCCAGTAGCCTTCGAACATGTAAGCGAAGAGGCGCTTCCGACCGAGCAGGCTGGGGATGACCTCCTTGCCGAAATCGGTCATTTGGTTGTCGAGGGCGTCCTGCAGCACGTCGCGGCTGAACAGGTAGATGCCCATCGAGGCGAGGCAGCGTTTCTCGGTCGAGGGCGTGGCCAGGCGCGCCGCGAGCGCCGGGCTGATGGCGAGGCTGTCGATGACCGCGGGCTCCTTGGGTTTTTCGGCGAACTGCTTGATCTCCAGGTTGTCGTCCACGCGCATCACCCCGAGGCCCTCGACCTTCGAGGCGGGGACGGGAATGGCCGAGATCGTCACGTCCGCGCCGGTGGTGATATGCTGCGCGATGATCTTGCGAAAATCCATCCGGTAGAGCTGGTCGCCCGAAAGGATGAGCAGGTAGTCGTGGGGGTGCGTACGGAAGTGCACAAAATTGCGGCGCACAGCGTCCGCCGTGCCCTGGTACCAATCGGCGCTCTTCTCGGTCTGCTCGGCCGCCATGACGTCGACGAAACCCCGGCCGAACGAATCGAAGTGATAGGTGCTCTGCACGTGGCGGTGCAGGGACGCCGTGTTGAACTGGGTGAGCAGAAAGATGCGGTTGATGCCCGAGTTGAGGCAGTTGCTGATCGGGATGTCGACCAGGCGGTATTTGCCCGCCAGTGGCACCGCCGGTTTGCAGCGTTCCTTGGTCAGAGGATAAAGGCGGGTGCCCCGACCGCCGCCCAGGATGACCGCGAGCACGCTAGGGTTGATATTCATGGCAATGTGGAAAGTGGGAGCGCCCGGCAACGCGTCGTCTCACTCCGGGTCTGGCGGAGAATCACCCCCGTCGCCAACGGCGGGATGCGCGATTCCCCGCGGGATGGCACTGCCCGTGACCCCGGAGGGTGGACGTTTTGTCGGGCACTCAATAACCTTGCCCAAATTTTGCCAGACTCCCTAAAATCGCGAGCTTAAAGAAAGCAACATATGTGTGGCATCGTCGGTTATGTCGGCAAACAGAAGGCCTCCGCCATCCTGCTCGAAGGCCTGAAGCGCCTCGAATACCGCGGCTATGACTCCGCCGGCCTGGCGGTCGAGCAAAACCATGCGCTCAAGGTGGTCAAGAAGGCGGGGCGGGTGGAGATCCTCACCAAACTGGCCGCGCAGCACCGCCTCAGCGGCACCACCGGCATCAGCCACACGCGCTGGGCCACCCATGGCGGGGTGACCGACGCCAACGCCCATCCGCACGTCAGCAGCGACGGCAGGTTCGCCATCGTGCACAACGGTGTGATCGAAAACTACGTCGGCATGAAGAAATTCCTCATCGGCAAGGGATACACCTTTGCGTCGGAGACCGACACCGAGGCGCTCGTCAATCTCATCGCCTACCACTACCAGAAGGAACCCGCGCGGCCGGATACCAGCCGCTTCCTTGAAAGCGTGCGCAAGACCCTCCACCACGTCGAGGGCACGTACGGCATCGCGGTCCTCTGCACCGAACATCCCGGCGAGATCGTCGCCGCGCGCAAGGGCTCACCGCTCATCCTCGGCGTCGGCGACAACGAGTACATCCTCGCCAGCGATGTCGCCGCGCTCATCAGCCGCACGCAGAACGTCGTCTACCTCAAGGACGGCGAGATCGTCCACATCACGCCGAAGAACTTCTCGATCACCACGCTCGACCTGACCGACGTTTCGCCGGTCATCGACCGGGTCGCCTGGACGATCGAGGATGCCGACCTCGGCCGTTTTGCCCACTTCATGGAAAAGGAGATCTTCGAGCAGCCGACCGCGCTCGAGAACGCCATGCGCGGCCGCTTCGCGGAGGATCAGAGCACGGCCAACTTCGGCGGCCTCAATCTCACCCCCGCCGACTTCCGCCAGATCGACCGCTTCCAGTTCTGCGCGTGCGGCACCGCCTGGCATGCCTGCCTGGTCGCCGAACACCTGATCGAGCGTTTTGCCCGCGTGCCGGTGGAGGTCGATTATTCTTCGGAGTTCCGCTACCGCAACGCGCCGCTTTATTCCAAGACGCTCTTTTTCGTCATCAGCCAGTCCGGCGAAACCATCGACACGCTCGCCGCGCTGCGCGAGGCCAGGCGCAAGGGTTACAAGGTCATGGCCATCTGCAACGTGGTCGGTTCCACCATCGCGCGCGAGGCCGACGGCGGCATCTACCAGCACGCCGGCCCCGAGATCGGCGTGGCTTCCACCAAGGCCTTCACCTCGCAACTCCTCATCGCCGCCATGTTAGCGCTCTATGTCGCCCGCATGCGGGACATGAGTTACAGCGACGGCGTGCAGTACGTGCAGGCCCTCAAGCAGGCGCCCGAGCTGGTGCGCAAGGCGCTCGAGCAGGCTCCGCGCATCAAGGAGATCGCCCAGCGCTATGCGCGCCATAAGGACTTCCTCTTCCTCGGCCGCCTCTCGCTTTTCCCCCTCGCGCTCGAGGGCGCGCTCAAACTCAAGGAAATCTCCTACATCCACGCCGAGGGCTACCCCGCCGCCGAGATGAAACACGGCCCCATCGCACTCATCAGCGAAACCTGCCCGACCGTGTTCTTCGCCCCGCAGGGGGAGATTTTCAACAAGGTCGTCTCCAGCGTCCAGCAGATCAAGGCCCGCAAGGGGAAGACCATCGTGATCGCGACCGAGGGCTGCGAGCTCCCGGCCGGACTCGCCGACGAGATCATCACCATCCCCGACTGCCACGAGGCCGTGCTGCCCATCGTCGCCGCCGTGCCGGTGCAGCTCCTCAGCTATTACATCGCGGCGGAACTCGGCCGCGACGTCGACAAGCCGCGCAATCTCGCCAAGTCCGTCACCGTCGAGTGACCGGACGCCGCGCCTGCCATTGATGTATCCGCACAATAAAGTTGGAAACCGAACAATAAAGTCGGCTACCGGACAATAAAGATGGATACTGAAGGCCTTCCGGATCGGCCTCGGCAGACAATAAAGTTGGATCCTGACGGAACCCCTTCATTCCCGCGTAGATGCTGACGGCCTTGGGGGGCGGGTCGGTGCGCGTTGAAGAGGCCGCGCTACTTCGTCGAACCGGGGAGGACGCCTCGGCGACACGCGTCGCCGCCGGTCAGGTGGCGTCTGCGTTAGCCGGAGATGGATCGTCGTTCGCGTCGAATGCTGGCTCAAATGCCATAATTCGGCGCCTAGCGACAGGACCCGTTGACTCACTCAAATGTCAATTAGCGTTAGTCCTCAGTTGCCAGCCCTATAGCTTCTTTGCTCACACTTTGCCTTGCTTCGTTGCGTCACATGACTGGGCGCGACAGATGGTCAAGATTGGGGCCGACTCGATGACTCATACCCAGGTGCTTTGACCTCTTGGCGCTCATTCCTTGCCCGTGGTGGGAGGACTGTCATGCTCGGTGGGTCGATGAACCCCAGCGCCGGCAAAGCTGATCCCTATTGGTACGAGTGGGATGTTGGCTTGGAGGAAGTCATCGAGATGCTCCATCCCGATACCACCATTGCATCGGTAGAGTTCCAGCGGAACGGCCTGAAGGGCTGGGACGACGTGGTGGTCCGCTTTGTCGACGATTCGACGCATTTCTACCAAGTGAAGCACAGCCGAGTCGGGCACAACCTCACCTTTGGTTCCTTGGTTCAGCTAGAAGACGGCGCATCTCTGCTCTCCTCACTATTCGACGCATGGAAGATAATGGGACACGCTCGAGGCAATTCTCGGTTTTTTCTCTACACGAATCGCGAAGCCGGGGATCGTGAATCGACCACCGCCGCCGGCGTCAAGCGACCGGCGTTAAAGAATTTCATCGTCTGGCTCCGCGAAACACTTGCCACGAACGCCACCATTTCGGCCATCGCGCCTCCGGAGGAATGGAATGCCGCTTGGCGCGAGTGGCTCGGCCAACTGAACGGCAGTGACCGGGAGCAACACGAATTTCTCACGGCACTCCAGATCGACTACGCGCAAGAGGACTCACCGGTATTGGAAGAACGGCTGGTGCATATGCTTCAATCCAGCTTCGCCACGACTAAGGAGAAGGCTGTCGGGCTTTTCCAAGGTCTGACGAACGGGCTCCGATTGTGGACCACCTCACGCTTCAATCGGCCAGTGCAGGTGGAAGATGTCCTACAAGCGCTCTCGCTTCCGGGCGAAGCTTCCGACGAAGAACCGGCGCCCCCGCCGCCGACGCCCTTCTTTCCGAGTCGCAAGCATTCACTAGATGAAATCACCGACGCGCTGAGTGGGTCAGGACCGAAGGTCGTCTTCCTTTGCGGCGAGCCGGGTGCGGGCAAAACTAGTCTGGTTAGCAGCCTGACGGTACAACGCACGGCGCGATCGTTGTCGGGTCTGGTCGGCCTACGGTATTTCGCTTACCGCCCCATAACGGTCGAGTCCCCGATCATCCCCGCCGACGCTGACCAATACATTCAGCCGGAACGTTTGTGGTACACGCTCCTTTCGCAAATGCGCCGGGGCCTCCGGGGCCGATTGCGTCAATACCGCGTGCCAGTTCGCAATAATCTAATTCCCTGGCGACTCGCCCGCGATCACGTCCTCCGGATCGCGGATGAACTTGGGCGCGAACTCAACCGCGACTTTGTCATCGTAATCGATGGAATAGACCATGCCGCCCGCGCGTCGCGTTATGACCCTAGAGCTTCTAAAGGATTCTTTGACTCCCTCCCCTCGCCTGACGAGCTCACAAACCGGCGGATTCGCTTAATGGTAGCGGGTCAACAGCCGGCCGCGTATCCGGAATATCCGCACTGGCTGTCGACACATCGTGACGATGTGCATCGACTTGACGTAGGGAAGCTCGACGACGACGACGTCCGCCTGCTGCTCAACTCTGTGAATGCGGAGCTAGCCACTGCGAGCGGTGACGCTGTCGTTCGCTTGGTGCGCGAAGAAACCGGCGGAAACACACTGGCGGTTGTGTTCGCGGCGGACGAATCGAGACACTGCCACAGCATTGACGAGTTTCGTAAACGCCTAAATCGCCGGCGGCTCAAAGATGGTCTCTTGGAATACTACGACAGCATTTGGTCCCACGCCACCGGGAGGTCACAGGGCCGTCCCGATATCGCTCTGCCACTCGCGAGCTTCTTCTTTGTCGCACGCGAGCGTATCACTGCGAAAATGTTCGCACAGGCCTTCAGCGGCGTCGGCTGCAGCGAAATCGCTTGGCAGCAATCGCTCGACACCCTCGAACCATTGATCATTGCAGAACCAGGTGGGTATCGCGTCCGTCATAACGACGTCCGTGTGTTTCTCCATTCAGTGCTCGAAGCGGCTTCTCCACCCGTGCGACGGTCGGTGGTCGGTATGCTCTTTGACTATTACCGATCGCCGATGAGCAATCGTCTTGCAGCCCACCGGGGCCTGCTGCACCTCGCGCGCGAGAGCGGCCGACTCCTCGAGTGGCCAAAAGTCTTTTCCCTCCATTGGGTATTTGAGGCAGCATCGCTCGGCATCACGTACCAAGAGATGCAAGACCAGTGTATCGTGGCGTTGGAACAGGCCGCGTTCGCGAAAGATTGGCAATTGATGCTCGAGGTAACGTGTGCCGCCGAGACCTTGGAAGCATGGGAAGATCGCTGCATGGGCGGATGGTTCGACTCGAAAAAACCGCCGGCGGAGCCGGAGGCCCCCTTCCTATATTCGGAGGGAACGGTCACTCCGATAGAACATTGGACCATGCACGAGTTGCAGTCGGTCCTCGACGACGCAGACGCACTTATTCAGGAGGGGCAAATGCCTCGGGCGCACGACCTGCTCGCCCGGTGGTTTGGAGGAATGACTCTCTCCGCGTTGTTCATCGAGTTGGCCAAGATGCGCGATGACACGCCCGCACCTCTGGCAGGCCGAAACCAGCGTTCGGGTTTGGCCGCGCGGTTCGGTCGCACCTTCCGTTCGGCCATGCTGGTACCGCCCCGAGGCGATGAGCCATCCGAGAATTCGAAGGAGCTGAGTTACCAATTCGAACTGGGCTGGATAGATGCCAGCACGCTCGGTGGAAAAGAAAAAACAATCGCTGGAGCCTATGCCGGCATGCCGCCCCGCTATTACGGCTGCATCGGTAAGGCGATCATTGGCTTTGCTGATGCCGGTGCCTGGCACCTCGTAAGAGAGGCCTTCAAAACCGCGCCTAGAAATCGCTCGCATTTTGCTGGGTCATTCAAAGTACGTGCGGCGTGGCTTTCTCTGCGCGCGGGGCTCGGCACGAAGTCGAATCCCTGGCTGGAGATCCTCCAATCTCCGAAGTTCGGCCTTCCTCAAGTCGAAGAAGAGAGAGTGCTCTGTGGCATCGACGTCGCCCGCGCGCTTGGGTGGACGAAGGTGGCGCTCGATACCGGCTCGATCGCGCGAGATGTCTACGCCGCTCAACGCGATTCCGCGGACTCGGAAGAGAAGCCGTCCTTCATCGCGCTATATCGCGCCGCAGCAACCCTCGGTCGTATCGCATCCACCCTGGAGTCGAAGGGTCCCCAGGTGACTGGTGAACTGGTACCCGCGAAAGAAGTGGGACAGGCGGCGACCGCGCTTTGGAGTGAGGCGATGCATGGTGGGCCTCGGCGTTTCGAGCACCGTGCACTTGCAGGAAGTCTCGCGACAGAGTTGGTGGTCGTCGCCGTCGGCCTGAGCGAAGCGCACAAACAGGAGCTCCTCATAGCCGCAGCAAACGTGCCGAAGTTCCGTCTCGATGACCGCAAAGAGAGCCTGTGGGAGCTCTACAAAAGAACAGGCCACACAGGCGAGTTGAGAGCTTGGCTCGATCGATGGCTGGGCGAGAACGGCTGGCTGTGGGTGCCGGACACCGGCTCAAAAGATTCGACGTTGAACGAACTGCTCCCACTCGCCCATGAACTAGGTGAAGCGGATCTTGCGGGAAAAGCCATATCACGAGCGAGCTGGTTACGCATAACCTATCGCGGACATAAAGACGCCAGTTACCGCCCTCTTTACCTCTGGTTGAGGACGTTGGGCGAACAGGAGCCGACATGCTGGCGTGATCTCGGCGTGACCGCGTTGACTCTGCGTCAATCCGCGCGCGAAGCTGGCTGCGACAATGAATACGGCACCGAAATTGACGAGTTGGTCGCCGTCCTTGCTTATCGCTCGGGCCCCGATGACATTCGGCGCCTACTCCTTGCCGACGAATCCGCTAAGGACGGCGAGAACCGATTTTACGATCTGCGCAATCGTATGGTAAACGGAGCAATCCAATTCGCACAACAATCGACATCGCTCTCCGACGATGTCGCGGTGGCAATCTGGTGCCTCGCCCTCGGTTGGTCGCGCTGGCACGATTCGCTTACGGTTAGTCGCCTGCGCAGCCTCAAGGACGAACTGATTTCTAATGCGGGCGACGTTGATCGCGGTCGTGCGCTTGCTGCGAAGTTGGCAAGAATCTCATCACCACAAAGCACGCGGGAACCGCCACCAAACGAGGACTCCAGTCACTCGCATTCCCGCAACGTTCCAGACACTCAGACCGCGGCCGACTTCCTTAAGGAGGTTCAATACGGGAATACAATCTTGCCCTCCGCAGCGTTGACAGTCGTGCAGCACCTCCAACTCACTCGACCTGCCGGCTATAGCAGCCTCGTTTCCAAGGTGCTTGCGCAAGTGGGACCGAGCTCGCCGTATGGAGGCACCTGGCACTATGATGACCGGCAGAGCAGCTCCGCACTACGGAAGATCGCAGAACTGATAAGCGATGACCAGCTATGGATATTGATCGACGCAGCAAATCTCCGAATCGGCAAAGGTAGCAGTTGGCTGCAACCGGTGACGGATAACTTATTCGACGTCTTGCTTGCGCGGGCCAGCCGCCAGGGCGCCGTCGAATTGCGCGCCGGAATCGAGGCTATCTGCGATATGCACGAACACTGGCTGCGGGGAGGCCAGAAGACGGAGGCGATATCGAAGATCACAATTCCTCTTACGGAGGTTGAATCCACCTGGGCCGATGCCGTTGAGACATCGCTCGACATCATCATAGGGTCACGGTCCGCTGATGTGGTCGCATCGGGCTTACAAGCGACGCAAGCGTGGGTCACCGCCCATCCTGAACGCATTCCGCACTTGTTCAAACGCTGGCATGCCGACGAATGGAAGGGGCGCTGGTTACTCACTCTCGCGGAGCGTTGGGCTGCCGACTACCCCAAAGCAATCGAGGCGATCCGGATGGATCTGGAGACAATCGCACGCGAACGAATGCTCCACCTGCGTCTACAGGCATGGCTGGTGCTACTGATGTTAGCGTCGTCACGTTCCGCAAATCTCCCACCGTTTCCAGCTAACCCACATTATCAGCGCAAGGATGACGGTGCACTTCTTGTTCCGCCGCGGGAACTGCTTGAGACACCCGACCGGAGGGTGGGATCGTCTAGGTTCGTCGATCGCTTCGGTGCCACGGAGGGCATATTGCGCCGTGTCGGAGCCGCGCTTTCGTCCGACCTTTCAAATGTGGAGACCAAACTCGCTGGGGCCGTGTTGAATCTGCCGGACCCAGAGAAACCCGCAACGTTCCCCGAAAACCTTCATGCAGACGGGGACCTTTATTGCTCCCTCTCGGGACTCGAGCCTGTTTTGAGTCAGGTCTTCGAACAGGAATTGGCGAATCAGCCGCTCTCCAGCAACGCCATGCTGAAGTTCGCACAAGGCTATCTGCATTCCGAGGACTCGTGGATAGTCACAGAATCGCCACTTCCGTCACGCGATGTCGGCAGCTGGCCATCGGAAAAGCTGCTCGACCCAGGCTACGGAGTCCCGACCGATTGCCGGACTCTTGAGCGCGTTTGCTTTGTGCTAGCGACCACTAGCGAGGTTCCTGATGACGAGATTGTGGTCGCAGCTAAACTCGAACTCTATCGCACTACTGAAGATTTCGAATTCCTCATGTGGTACCAAGAATCCGAATCACCCGGTACAAGCGTGACGCTATCAAAGCCACCAACTACAATTAGCGCCCGCACGTTTCCGTGGCGCGCCGGAAGGTGGTATGAACGGCAGTACCCCGAGGGCAATCGTCCGTTGGTACAGTTCGCAGGAGCTCTGAATCTACTCCACCATTGCGGCGTGGACATTGTTCCTACCACAATGTGGAGAAGCAAATTCGACTGGACACCACGCCACGCAAACCCGCTGGAATGGGCCGCTAATGGCAAGACCGTAGCTCGCTATCAACGAATCCACGGTCCGCTTCGAAGGGCTCGCCGAGGTCACTTCCGGCAACCTCTTCTAGCTCGGTGGTTGGTCAGCAAAGATGCGTGGGAAATTGCGTCGGCGAAACTCCGACGGCTGAGCCCAATGACGAGTTTCAATTCCTACAAGAGTGACGCCGAACACTAGGATCATGCCCGCATGCTTCCAACATAACATTTCACCGTAATCCTTGTCGCGCGGAGCACATCTGTCTAGAATACCAAATATGGGTGCCCACCTGCACACCGCTCGTCGCGAATTTCCCTCTACCACCATGACTGAATTTCAATTTGGCACGAATGGCCTAGTGTTGAACGCCAACATCGACGGCACACGGATCTTCGGCAGAGGCATCCATGCTCCGACCCTGCTGGTGCCCGTCACTTTCCAGTATGTCCGCGGAGCGTCCGTCTTCGACTACGGGCTCGGATCGCTTGCAGCAGAGTTGGAATTGAACGTCCCACGAGAGCCCATAGCTATTTCGTCGCCGTGTCTCTTGGGCATGACTGCACGGAGCGCGACCCAAGTTCAGCTGGTGGTTCCAATTTCCCTTTCCTGCGTCCACTGGATCGAGCAGCTCCGGGAGGCGGGGGCCGGGGTGTCGTTCTTCGTTAATCTGCGCCTTGAAATCAAAACCCTTAGGCCTGATGGTCGGGAGGGAACTTCTCCGCTGCACCGGTACGTCTCCGACGAAATCCAGACGAAACAAGGTGTAGTAGAGATTCCGCGGGAAACCTGGACCAAGTTCCTTGAGGCCATCGGCTACGGAAAGATATGCGTTGTGGAGTTCCCCGCCGCTCCGCTAGAGCACTGCGCGTCGCTTAAGAACGCCTACGCCGCGCTCCAACAAGCGCTGCGCCTACACCGCGAGGGATTCCACACACAGGCAGTCGGCCAATGCCGCGTGGCGCTAGATAAATTCTGGGCCGGTCGAAATCCGAAGCAGCTGATCCCCGCCTGGAGTGACCGGCTTGGGAACGTTGCCTACCACTGGCTCAACGAAACCCTCCGCATCATCCGGCGGGAGGCAAATGAGCCGCACCACACTGCCGAGCAGCCGGGCGCTCCAGTCTTCGACTATTTCGATGCGCAGATGTTCATTGCGCTCACTACGGCCGTGGTGGCCTATGCCGCGCGCGCGGGGGTAACCGAGAAACCTTGAGAGGCGGCGCCTAGGACTGCGGCGTAGGATCGGCCTCGACTGGCCGGCGTCGGGCAAGCCAACGCTCTAATGCCGTGCGTAGGACGGTAGCAGTGATCCCCACCCTGCTCGCGTGCCCCATCACGATCCGACAGAGGGAATCTGTCGTTAGTGCTGCTTGAGGTCCCGCCGCCGTGGTCCGATTCCGGATTGGCCGAAACAGGGGACCTTCGGCATCGCCAGCGTGGCCTGCTGCCGCCGTATAATCCCGGACAGCTGCGACCGCGATCGGATGTGCTGGAAGGAACCGGACCTTCCCACCTTTCCCGCGAAACGTCCAGTGCGGTACTCCGCGCCGATCCTGCAGGTCCCCTACCCTCAAGCCGGCCACTTCTGCTCGCCTGGGGCCATTGAACAGAAATACCGCGAGGATCGCCCGATCGCGTTTGCCGGCGATAGTGTCCTCGGATGGGGCCTCCAACAGCTTCCGCGCGTCCCGATCGCTGATGGCGGGCGTCTTGCCTTGGTTGGCGCCTTCCTTTGGCCGCTGGACGCCAGCGGCCGGATTGCCGGCGACCGCATTGCGTTCACAGAGGTACTCAAAAAGCGACGAGACCGCTGCGAGTTTGCGGCGCACCGTGGCTGGCGCTTGGTGAGCGATAGTGTTCCGCCAGGCGAGCACATGGGCCCGTGTCACCTTTCTGAGGTCCGCTCGATCCGTGATCCCCAGGAACCCCACGAAATCCCGTACATCGCTCCGGTAGGCGCGTCTGGTGTTGGCATTGGTCAGGTTGGCGAACCACTCCACCTCCAGTGAAACGATCGCGAGCTTGGCAAACTGGGCTTCGCTCAGCTTCCGGGGTGCAAGTACGGCAGGGTCGTAGCTTCCCATCCCTCCTCGTTGGTCTGGACCGAAGGAACGGTCAACGTCTGATAACCGCTGTTATCAGACATTGGATCTGGTCCCTTTCGGCTCGACACCCCGACCCATCCTGAAGATCAACGTGCGCCACAACCGTGAACCCGGCGCTTCTATTGTGGACCGCCCAGGTCGCAGCTCGCCCTCTCCTTAGGTGTAGCGGCGTCCGAAAACTCAGACAGTACCCGCTCGAAGTGCAATCTGTCTAGTTTAGCGCGAACTCTTCGCACCCTCCGCGGCCAAGGATCGCCAATCGGGGATGACAAGACTCAGCGCGGCGTTGTTCAGGCGAATCCGACCGTCTGTGGTCAGTTTGGCGAGGAATTTCTCGCTCCGAAGGTTCTCGGGCAAACAAGCGAGAACCACAACCGTCACGTCCATCGTCTGGGCGAACAATTGACGCAGTCTTGCGCAACGCTCCTCCGGGGGCTTCAGAAGCATCACCTCCTTAGGCAACGCTTTGGCCGCGCGCGGCCTAGAGTACTCGACGTGCCGGCTTATCTTGGTCTCGTCTCTTAGCTCACGCTCAACCAGTTGTGCCGCAGTCCTTTCGCCCGCCAACAGGCCATCGACAATGCGTTCGGCCTGCGATTTTCGTTTAGCGATCTCATGTTCAACCATTTCGAGACGATGTAACGCCTTTTCGCTAAACCTCCGCCGCCCGCCCTTGATCGCCATAATCATGGGAACACTTGTACCGAGCGCCTCAGCAACTTGGCGCCACGTCATCCCCTCGTTCACCTGAAGGCGTCGGAGCCGCTGAAACAGCCGCTCATTGTCACCCGATATTTTCTTTTGACTTTGCACCATATTGCATCAAGCTGTACTACTGTTCAATTTTACCATGATACTCCAACAACCCACATCCACCCTCGGAGTCCATGCGCCCATGCGCCCGTATCCGATGAAAGGCAAGACCCGGACATACCCCTGTAGTCTGAGGAGGTGTCCGCCTCTTTCCAGTTCAATTTCAGCCCACGATCCAGCATTGCTCAAACTGGTCAACGATGTAAGGGCGAGAGCTCCAAAGTACGGCTCGCTGAAGAGTGCACTCATGGACTATTTGACCACCGACTGCACTCTCGCCGAAATCGCCGCTCAACGCTCCTGTACTATTGCGGCACTGATGTATTGGGCCACTAGGCTGGGGTTGCCGGGGCGCCGTCGAGGGCGGCGCGTCCTGCGTGCGCCGAGCGCAGACGACATGCGGGTGATTGATCTGGTCCGCCAGTTTGGCGCCGCAGAAGCCGCTCGGCGCTCCGGGCGGTCACGAGCGCGAGTCTACCAGATCTTGTCCCGTTGGTCACCAGAATCGAAGCGCCCTTGGCACCGTCGAGATGCCATGCGTCACCAGCCACCCAAACGCCACGCCGCACGAAGTGAAATTATTGCATTCAGATTGACTCAAGACGAATGGAAGTCGTTGCAGGCAACCAAGCCTCCGTCGGGTGGATCTAACCTTTCGGCAAACGTAAAGGCGCGTTCCATCGTGGTTGGTTACATTGTCTCGCCGACCGGTACTGGACGCAATCTGGCTCAAGATCCCACCAATCCAGCGCCAAAATCTTCTGACAATAAAATCATTGATTTTATTGGCCGGCACACCGCGTGAGTGAAACGGAGGCCTCGTTCCAAGTCACTTACTTCCATAGTGTTCCTATGAGATTCTCAGATAGGATTCAGCGCATATTTCAGCTGTTTGTAGCCCCCGCCGGCATCTCAATTTCGATCCGTTCACGGTTCGGAATCCGGCGGGCGTAGTTAGGTCGTCGGAACCAACTATGAGCAACCAATTCAAAACCGACGGAGGACGAGACATCGAACGGCGACTGGCCGAAGGTCGCGGTCAAGGAAGAGGAGCTGACTACAAACCATGGATCATGATCCACGAATTCCCGAGCCAGGGCCGGGCACATCGGGAAATCAGCCCACTCAACGGTCGAGTTTGCCATTTGATGAGCGACCTTGAAGACGACGCGTTCGTCGCCGTCTACGCCCTACCAGGCCTACGAGACACACGCGAGCAATACCCTTTGGAGCCAGAGGAGACACTAGGGATCGCGGAGCGGTTGGGTATTGCTCATCCAACCGATCCGGTCTCCCACGAACTCAATGTCGTCACCACCGATAACCTTCTGACATTTCACGATGGTCTTCGCGAATTCGACATCGCCGTCGCTATCAAACCGTCCGCGCACCTCAGTTCCAGACGAACCCTTGAGAAGCTCGAAATCGAGCGGGTCTATTGGTCGGCACGGAACATCGAATGGCGACTCCTGACGGAACGAGAACTCCCTCGCAGTCTGGTGAAAAACATGCGCTGGCTCCTGCCGCACCTCAATTTGACGGAGTCCAGTGATTTTCCTGGGGAAGTGGTTTCGCGGATCAGGACGGTCATGGAGCCTGCAGTGACCGAAGGGCGACGCCCCCTGGCCGAAATCGCCGCCGAATGCGACGACCGCCTCGGGCTTGCGGCCGGTTCCGCATTGTCAGTGACCCGGCATCTGATCGGGATCTGCGTCTGGCCCGTCGACCTCACCGTTGAGATCGATCCACAACGGCCGCTCGGCCTCATTCAAAACGGAGAATCCAATGAACTTGCTCGTGTCTTCGCTGCTTGAGCTGACAAGTACCGACGGACAGCACGAAGAAGTCCGCGTCGTGGATCTCAACCCTGCCGGAGATCGGGTTTACCTCGTTCGCACCGACCTTCCACACGTCCTGCCCGAGCCTCGAAAGCTCAGCGAAATTCAGGCTGGTTTAGTCGACGGCACCATTAAATTCCTCACTGACGATCCATTTGCGGCCCTGCAGCGTCCCGACGACACAATTCCCGAAAAACACCGGATCAGGCGCGATCGTGCGTGGAAACGAATTGCATCCATCGTCACGGCACCAAATGCCGCGGCGCTGCGGCCCAGGAGCCGTGCACGTCTCATCCGCAAGGCGATCAAGGGCAAGATAAGTCTCAAGAAATATATCTACCGCGATCTTAGTCGTTACTTCCAAGGCGGAATGACGCGGAATGCGTTGTTGCCCCATTTCCATCGGTGTGGCGCTCCCGGCAAGGAACGCCGGGCCGGAGCCAAGAAGCGTGGCCGCCCGCGCCGCCTGACTGAATTCCAGGATGCCCCACCCGGGATTAACATCACCTCTGAAGACGCTGAAAAGCTTCGCAAGGGCTACAAGCGATATCACCTAAACCGATCCGAGGATGGCCACCGAAGTCTCCGTTCAGCCTACGTGCTGACGATGCGAGAGTATTTTAGCGCCGGACGTGAATCACGCGGCGGCGTTGACGTGGAGGCGCTGCCACCGGCGCACCTGCTGCCCACCTTCGCTCAATTTCGATATTGGGGAAGGAAAGACGAAAACCCCGAGGAGTCCGCCATCCGCCGATATGGCGAGCGGAAGTTCAACCTAAAGAAACGGCCTGTCCTTGGCGATTCAACGAAGATGGCACAAGGGCCCGGCTCGTTATTCGAGATCGATTCAACGGTTGGCGACGTGTGGATAGTCAGCGGCCTCGATAGATCCCGACGGCTGGGAAAGCCTACGGTTTACATTGTGAGGGACGTGTTTTCTCACGCTATCGCCGGCTGCCACGTTGGACTGGAGAATCCCAGTTTCTTCGCCGCCGGTCTAGCCCTGGAGAATGCCATCGCAAATAAGGTCGAATATTGTGCCAGATTCGGAATTACCATTTCTTCGGAAGATTGGCCGTGCCAGGGCCTCCCTGAAGCCATCTTGGCGGATCGCGGGGAGTTGAAGGGTCACGGAGCGTCCAATATCGTCGCCTCACTCGGTATCAAGGTATGCAATACGCCGCCGTACAGACCGGATTCGAAAGGACTAGTCGAGCGAGAGTTCCGCACGTTAAATGACCTCCTCAATCACTCCTTGCCTGGGGCCGTACGTGGGCCCAAGGAGCGCGGTGAACGGGATCCTCGCCTCGAGGCTGTGCTTACTCTGAATGAGTATCGGTCTCTATTGATCCACAGTATCCTGTTCGAAAACAAGAAGCGGATCGATGGCTATCGTCCCGATCCGGATATGATCGCGGACCAGGTTGAGCCCAGACCCGCGGACATTTGGGAATGGGGAATTGTGAATCGGTCGGGACACCTTCGGGCGATGGACCCGCAGATCGTTCGGTCGAACCTGCTCCCGAGCGGCAAAGCCTCGGTCACATATCGCGGGATCAAATTCCGGACCTTGTTCTATTCAAACGAGCGGGCGCTCCGCGAGGGGTGGTTCGTAAAGGCTCGCTCTTCGGGATCCTCGCAGATTGATGTAGTTTTCGACCCGCGGCGTGTGGACACGATCCTAATCAGAATTCCGCGCGGCGAGGGCCTGGAATTGTGCCGTCTGGTCGACGCCGACCGTCGATTTACGGGCATGACGTGGGAGGAAGTCGACGATTTTGCATTTTCCCAAAGCCAGGCCCGTGAGGTTTCGAGGACTGCCGACCTTCAATCCCAGATAGATCACCAAGCGCAAGTCGACGCGATCGTCAGCCATGCTGTTGACGAGGCGGCTAACGCGAACCGCGGATTCACGAAGGCCCAGCGTTTGCGTGGGGTGCGCGAGAACCGAAAGACCGAGCGCCAACGGGATTGGGTCCAGGAAACCAGAGAGCCCGAGGTGTCGGTCCCGCCCGAGGGCAAAAATGGGAACGGCGCTCACTGTGCGCCGCTCGAGCCACAAGCGGCGAACGACTACGTTCCGCCTCCCTCCCTATTGGAAATGCTTAGACGACAGCGCGAAGCCAGGTGGAGGAAAGATGAATAGCGACGCCCTTCCAAACCCGATGCCCGTCTTTCATGGGACTGCCCAAAACGCGTCCTACCGGGAGCAACAGGTCCCACGCTACAAGGGCAACCCGTTGATAGAAGCGTTACCGGACATTCTCTCGGCCGAGGATGCCGTCAACCTGCTGGCATATTACCCCCCGCGCGATCCGCATGCCAGTGAGCTGCCCGCAGAAATTCGACAGCATCTGCTCTTGGACGTCCTGCATTTTTTCCAACCACTCCCGTTTCACATCGATTATGAGCAACGCGTCTCGCGGCTGGTCCGCGATGGTTATGTCGGGCGTAACCCGATCATTAGAGACCACTGGCGCGATATTGACCGACGAGTCGAGTCGATCCTCGAGGCGGGCGGGATTCCCATGTGCAGCTCCAACGTCAACGGTTTCGCCATGCTGGGGATCCCTGGAGTCGGCAAGACGACCGTCAACGAAAGAGTCCTTCTGACCTACCCCCAGGTGATCAATCATCGAAGCTACCACGGACGGCCTTTCCACGGGATCCAGATTGTGTGGTTGAAGATCACCTGCCCGCACGACGGCTCGATCAAAGCGTTGTGCCTCCAGTTCTTTGCCGATATCGACGGTCTCCTTCAGACGACCTACTACCGGGACTTTGCTGGCGGCGGCCGACGGACGGTAGACGAACTCATTCAGGCAATGGCACGCGTTGCCGCGATCCATTGTCTCGGGCTTTTGGTCGTTGACGAGATTCAATGCCTCAACCAAGCGAAAAGCGGCGGCGCCGAGCGGATGTTGAATTTTTTCCTCCAGCTCATGAACACCCTGGGCCTCCCGGTCGTTCTGGTCGGAACCTATGCCGCGATGCAGATCCTAAACCGCGAATTGCGTCAGGTCCGGCGCAATTGTGGCATGGGCGACTTCATCTGGGATCGAATGGCGAATGATGAGGTCTTTCGCATGTTCGCGGAGGCACTGTGGCGCTACCAATACACCAAGATTCAGGTGCCGTTGAGCAAGGAATTGAACGACGTGCTCTACGAGGAGTCTGCGGGCATAGTCGATTTTGCAGTGAAGTTGTTCCTTTTGGCGCAGGTCCGTGCGATCTCTGGCGGCAAAGAGGAGATCACGTCAACAATCATCCGCTCGGTGGCCCGGGATTCCCTGCGATTGGCCCAGCCCGCATTGAATGCCATTCGCACCGGCGACATGCGCGCCGTGGCTACCATGCGCGACCTCCATCCGATCGACATTCAATCGGCCGTTCAGCAGATCCGCAAATCGGCGCTCCTCGAGCGCCTCGCTCCCGGTACGCGGATCGTGTCGGATATCAACGCGGCGGCGGCGCACCAGCCCACCACCGCGACATCGGCCCTCGCACCAACTACCGCCACGAACCACCAATCGGCGCCATCTCCAAATCCGTGGGCCACTAAGAAATCCCCGCGCTCCAAGGGAAAGGGGGCTCCGTCGAAATGCCTCCTGGTCCGCGTGGTCGACGCTGGTTTGGCTAAGGGTAAGTCGGCGCATGACGCATTGGCTGAGGCCGGCCTGATCAAACCGCTGTTTGCCTTCCAAAGCACTCCCGACCCGTCACGATGATCGCATGCTACCCCATCCCCTACCCCGACGAGCTCTGGTATAGCATTTGTGCGCGGTTTTCCGACCGGATGCGTTTCCCGACCGAAACGGGCGCGATGCTGGCCCTGCATGGGTACCGAACCGCCGTGGCGACGGTTGACCTGCCGCACCGCGTCAATTCTGTCGTCTCTCAGCTGCCAGCCGGCCACCCGTGCACGGTTGATGCGTTCATTGACCATCATACTGCCCTTCCCTACTACAGCCCGTTCCTGCCGACCTCAAGGTGTGCCGACGCGAGACGCGTCATGGCAGACGGCTCGGAACCGAGCATTCGCGCACGTTGCGGTTTGTGCACGAGTCGCGTGCGCCCTCCGAAGTTCTTCCGAGGTTGCCCGGTATGCGATCGCGCAAATCGCCGGCAGTATGGCGAAACCTATTGGCATCGACTCTTCCAGCTGCCCGGTGTGGAAGTCTGCCCGATCCACGAGGTATTCCTCGTCCGGTCCGACGTCCGCCTCGACCCCCTGGAAATTCGCCACCAGTACATTTCAGCGGAATCCCAGCGCCTGACGACGGCAACGCACGCCATCGATCAGCACGACCCCGCGCACCAGAACCTGCTCGGTCTTGCGAAGGACGTTGATTGGCTCCTGCGTCAGGAGCGCCTCAACCCGGGCCTCAATTTCCTGCACCAGCGTTATCACGAGGTACTCGCCCAGAAAGGCCTCGCCACCCGGGTAGGAAACGTACGGGTGGGCGATCTCCGCCGCGAGGTCGTTGCCTTCTATGGACCGAGGCTGCTCGAACTCCTGCAGTGCAGTTTGCCGACTAAAAGAGGAGACGATTGGCTGGTTTGTCTACTGAGGAATTCCTCCTCAGCTGTGACCCCACTTCGCCACCTGCTTCTGCTGAGGGCTCTCGATGCTAAACTGGAGCGCTTTTTCTATCCGCAGCGATTCCCCGACATTATTGCCAAAGCGCCAGCACAAGCCGGTCTGTGGCCCTGCCTCAACCCCGTCTGCGAACACCGGAACAAGCTCTCTATCAGCCAAGCGCACGTGCAACCCTCCGATTCGAACGGGGCCCAGCACCCTGTCATAAAATGCCCCCATTGCGGTTACGCCTATCAGGTTCGGGACGGGGCTGAGCAACCGACCCAAGCAACGCGCGTTATCGACCGTGGTCCGATCTGGACAAAGGTGCTGAGGCAGCAATGGGCCGACCCCAAGCTCACCCTACGCCAGATGGCCACCACCCTGGAAGTCGACTCGATGACCGTCAAGTATCAGGCCGCAAAGCTGGGTCTCGCATTCCCGCGTGAGGGAAAACGGCGCATCACCAAGCGGGGAGTTTACGTAACCAAACAGCGCGACCCGGAAAAAGAGATCAGAACCCGTCGCCAAGCCTGGCTTGAAATCCGACGGAAACGACCCGCCGCAGGGGTAAAGGAAATCCGTTCGAAGGCACCGGCACTTTATGCCTGGCTCTATCGAAACGACCGGGCATGGCTCGCGCAGAACCAGCCACCGCGGCTGAGACCAGCGGTCACCCTCGCCTACATCGATTGGGCCAAACGCGACGCAGAACTTGCCCCACAGATCGCCACGGCCGCCCTTCGCTTGAGAAATCGATCAGGGAAACCCCAACGCATCACCGTGACCGCCATCGGGCGAGTGCTCGGAAAACAGGCGCTTTTTGAATCTGCCCTAGCCAAACTTCCTCTGACCCGGTCCGTGATCAACGGCGTCATCGAGTCGTCCGAGGACTTCGCCGCACGCCGGGTCTATGCGGCCGCAGCGCGGTTGCGCAAAGCAGAGGGAGCGTTCCCCCGGTGGAAGCTTATTCGGGCCGCTGGCCTTTACCGCCAAATCGAAGGTCTGCCCAAGATACAGGCCGCATTGGATTGCGAAATGCGACCATTCGTCAATGTGACCATCATCCCGGATGGAGATTCAGTTCCTCAGGGACGGATTCGGCACTCGGTGCGTAAGGCCTCCCATATCTCCGGCCTCTCGCAATAGTGCGATCCGCGTCCTGAATCGCCAAGGGAGAACCCTCAGATGTATCTTTCCAAGACCGATTTTAAAGTCGCCCAGACTTGTCCCACCAAGTTGTTCTACAAGAAGCGCGGGTATCCGTCCCTGAAAGACGAAGATGCCTACCTCGAACTTCTCGCGGACGGCGGGTACATGGTGCAGAAGATCGCCACCCTGCTCTACCCCGAGGGTCGGGAAATGCCCTTCGTCACCAACCCGGAGAAGGCAGCGGAGGACACACTGCACGCACTGGAGGCTCGCGACGTCACATTGTTCGAAGCAACGCTCATCAGCAACGGCAAGCTGGCCCGAATCGACATCCTGCAAAAGCGCGGGAATGAGTTTCACCTGATCGAGGTGAAGGCGACTTCGTATGATAGCACCGAGAACGCAGCTGCGGTCGCCGAGGGACGTCCAAACCTGTTTCGGAACAAGCGTTCCCATTCAATCGTCGCGGAATGGAGGGAGTACTTGGAGGACGTAACGTTCCAAGTCTTGATCCTCCGCGAATTGTTCCCGCAGGCCACGATCCGGGCTTCCCTCATGATGCCCGACAAATCCAAGAGCACACGGATCAACCGCCTGTATGCTCTGTTTCGCCTCCACCGTCAACCCGTCGCCGGGTCTCGCTTTACGCAGTTTGAAGTTGAGTTCACAGGCGACTCGAACGAACTCCGCCGCGAGCATTTCCTGACCCTGGTCTCGGTCGATGCTGAGGTGGCAATGCTGGCCGACGAGGTGGGCCAGACGGCTGCGGAATTCGTCGCCAGCCTGCGCCCCCGGCTGCGCAAGATCGTGACTCCGCGGTCTGTGGCCTGTCGGGATTGCGAATATCGTGCCGTGGAGCCGGGCCAACCAGATGGATTCCGGGAATGCTGGAAGAGCCTAGCAAACGTGAAACCCCATCTTCTCGATCTGTATCAGATCGGAACCGTCGGCGGTCGAGGCGGTCCCGTGGCTGAGGAACTCATCCGCCAGGGGAAGGTGAACCTTGCTGACATCCCTCGCGGTAGCCTCGTGAAGGCTGATGGCGCTGTGGGTGAGATCAACAGACGCCAACTGATCCAGATCGACCACACCCGCGACAACAGCGAATGGATCAGCGACCAGTTACCCGACATTCTCCGTACCTTCCGCTATCCGCTTCACTTTATTGACTTCGAGACCGCTGCGCTGGCAATCCCCTACCATGCTGGAATGCACCCTTACGAGCCCGTTGCCTTCCAATGGAGCTGCCACACCCTCGATGCGCCCTGCGCAGCGCCCCGGCACGCTGAGTGGATCAACGTTGAGGATGCGTTTCCCAACTTCGAGTTCGCCGAGACCCTGATGCGGCACCTCGGCCGGGAAGGCACGTTCTTCATGTGGGCCACCCATGAAAACACGATACTGCGCCGGATTCTCGGGCAAATGCAGCTCCGCGGATACCGGCACACTGAATTGGCACGGTGGCTCAAGTGGATCATCCGGGGTCGTGGCCAGAGAGGCGGGCGCCTGACCGACATGAACCAGCTATGCTTGAAGCACTATTTCAACCCGCTGATGAAGGGTCGCACTTCGATCAAGGCCGTCTGCGATGCCGTCTGGAAATCGAATCCGGGTTTGCGAGCGGAATTCCCGGAATACCTGCGAATTCAAGGCCGAGATATCCTGAGCCCCTACGCCGCTCTACCCTCGCTGGAAATAGGCGGCGAGACCGTCGTTGTTGCCGAAGGCACCGGCGCCATCCGTGCCTATGAGGCGATGATGTACGGAGTCGAACGCGATGATCCTCAAACTCGCAGCCGCTGGCGCGATCTTCTGCGGCAATACTGCCGGTTGGACACGCTCGCCATGGTCTGGATCTGGAGGCACTGGCACACAGTACGCCCCTGATATGCAGCAACATTCTCCACATCGCCATCATGCGCGAGCCGAGGGGCTGATGCGGCAACCCATGGGCGGGGAACGCGCTCGGTCCCGCGTGGCCGACCGGGTGCCCGACCGGCCGGCGGGCCGCCGGCGGGCTCAACGTAGTCGATGGTCGTCCTGCGCCATTCCCGACTGCTGGTTCCTGCGGCTGCCGTTCTACGACAACCGCGTCCGAATCTCCTGCATCGACATGGTCAAGATCAGCTGAGCGGCCCTCAGAGCGGGATGGCAAGGGAGTTCACCCACAGGACCACCGGCAGGGCTAGGTTGGAGATCGCCAGCAATGACAAGGGAAGCACGGGCACCCTGCGCGCGGCGGCCACTGTGAACGGCAGCAGCATGGCGGCGCTGCGCGTCGAATCCCAGGCCAGAAAGGTCACAGCGCCGAAGCCCAGAATGGCCGCGGTCAGGAGCGCCGGGTCCCTCCTGAGCCACCCGCGTCCCACCGCGACTGTAGCTACCGCCGCGAGCAACAGCCAGCCAAGCCGCCAGCCCATGAACCAGCCCATCGGGAGCCAATGCCACCAGTACTCCGCCGACAACTGGGCCGCCTGCAACCGGAGCTGGTGCACGACGGACATGTCGCCTCCGGCGCACGCCACAGCCCGCGCCAGCAGGCAGGGCAGGAGGCCCGGCAGCGCCCAGGCGCCCCCGTCCAGATTCAGCCTCCGCCTCAGCCACCAGGCCGCCGGCAGAGCTAGGATGAAGCGCTCGTCGACCCAAGGCCCGGCGATCCCGGCCAGCAGGACGAGGATTTTCAGCGGCGAGAGGCCCACCCACAAGAGCAGCAGTAGGTAGACCCAGTCGAACTGGCCGACGCAGTGCCAAGCCCAGAGCCAGGCGCTTGAGGTCGCCGTGAGCATCGCGACCGCCGCACCGCGGCCTGCCGTGCCGGCGTACCATCCGGCCGCCATCAGCAGCACGAGCGCGCCCCAGCGCGCTGCCTGCAGGTAGGCCCCAGGTCCGAGGCCCAGCCGGCCAGCCATCACGGGCGGCAGCAACCGCCAGCGCAGCGCGTTCTCGCTAGAGATCGTGGGCCGGCCCCTGTCCCAGCCGACCGGGTCCTTCAGCTGCGCCAAGAGCGCCGGGACGCGGCTGACCTGCGGGCAGTCGGTTGAACCGTAAGCCTTCCCTTGGCTGACGGTCCACCAGCTCCTCCAGTTTTGCGGGGTCACCCACGCCGGCCAGCGCCACGAGACGGCCACGAAGGCCACCGCGGTCCCGAGGGTGATGAAAGCGAGTCGCTTCCAGGGGAACACGGCCATGTGATTGCCTCGATTTGGTGGACAGGCCGGGCGCCTCACGGGCCGCTCTGGCGCGTCAGCAGGAAGGAGGTGAGCGGGACGGTGACGGGGTGCCCGCACCACACGTAGGCCGCGGGCAGCAGCAGGTTGAGCGCGGCCAGCCCGACCAGCCACGGCCGGAGCCGGCGCTCCCTCGCCCCGGCGACGAGGAAGGGCAGCGCCATCGCGATGGACCGGGTGGTGTCCCAGGCGAGGAAGGAGACCGCCGCGACCGCCGCCAGGAGGGAGGCCGCCATCAGGGACCCGGCCCTCCAGCCCAGCGCCCGCCAAGCCGCGGCCACCCCGACCCCGACGGCGACCCAGCCCAGCCGGAAGCCGTACCACCAGCCGAGCGGCAGCGCCGGCGCGTAGTCGGCGAACACGGCACCCTGCATGGCGATCTGCCGGCTCACGCTGGTGTCTCCGGCCGCGAGGGCCGCCAGCCGCGCCGCGCAGTAGGGCAGAATCGCCAACGTGGGCCACACCGTCGACCGCCACGAGGGCTCCCGGACCCAGCGCAGGCAGGCGCAGGCCGGCAGCATCAGCAGGAACTTCTCGTCGCACCACGGCCCCAAGGCGCACGCCCCGGCGGCCAGCAGCGGGGACGGCGCGAAGGTGAAGACCACGAGGGCCAGCTGGTAGAAGGGGTCGAAGTAGCCCACGAAGCAGGAAGAGCAGAAGAAGGCGGAGCTGGTGGTCGCCAGCACCCCGGCCGCCAGCAGGACCCAGACGCTCAGCCTGTCCCGCAGGTAGTGGACGCACGCGCCTACCAGCGCGACCAGTCCAAGCCAAGGCAGCCCGAGATAGGCGCGCGGCGGCAAGTGCAGCAGTTGGCCGACGACAGGTGGCAGGAGCCGCCAGCGCAAGGTCTGGATAGCGTTGAACGACGGGTCGATCCAGAGGGCGCGGTCCCAGCCCCCCGGGTCCCTCAGCTGAGCCAGCACGGCGGGGACCTTCACGGCCTCGTAGGTGCCGGGATAGTCCCGCCAGAAGACCACCCGCGGCGTGATGGCCAGAAGCGAGAGGGCGCAGGCGACGACGATGCTGGAGCCGAGAACCACAGCGGTCGTGAGACCTTTCGCCATGGTCGATGCCGACCAAGCTCCGCTTGCGCGCTTGATGAACCTAGCGATGGCCGGTTTCCGGATTTCGACCCGACTAGCGGGAGGATTTCGCATGGCAGGAATGGGCTCCCTCCACATAGGGACATAGCGGCAAAGGGCTCATCGGAACCCTCCGTCCGGAAGTAAAAGATGCTCCGATAGCGGAGCAAATCTCAATGACCCGCCGATATAGTCAAGCTCCGATAACGGAGCATGAAAGCTCAGAATGTCGTCGGCCCGCAGATCAGGCGCCTCCGGAACGCCGCGAACCTCACCCAAGAGCAATTCTCGGCCCGTTGCGGCGTTCTCGGCTGGCGGCTCTCCCGCAGCACCCTCGCAAAAATCGAAGCGCAGGTGCGCTGCGTCAGCGATGCCGAACTCTTCGTACTCGGCAAGGCGCTGCGCAAAGAGATTGACCAGCTCTACTCGGCCGACCGCTCAGCCATCGTCGAGCAGCTCAGGCATTCGGATGAGTAAAAAGCGACCCTCAAGGTCGCTGGCATTCACAGGACGAAACGGACTTTCGATTCGTCCGCTCTCAGGTCCTTCCATTGGTAGTCTTCGCCAAGCTTCACCCGTCGCACGAAACGATATGGCGACACGTGGAGCAGGAGCGATTGCGCTACCCGAATCCAGCGAACGCCGACACTACTTCGATTTGTCGAGCACCCATGCCCAGCTGCTCGACTCATTAGTCACGCTCGTCGTAATAGGTGCCGCTGGGTGTGATCCCAAGTGAGCTGACCTTTCCTCCGATTGTCCGGTTCATCGTGCTGCAATGATATGTCCGGATTACTGTCTGCACTCACAGCGAATTGGAGCAGGCGACCGCCGAGTTGGCCAAGGTGCCAGCCATTTAGCGACGATTGGGTCCTGATCAGGTTCCCGTGAAATAAATGCACTTGAGTTGTCCGCCGCGAATTACGCAGATGGGCCGTGCGTTTCAAAGCCATGAACCGCCGGCGTCGGCCGGCGGCCCTTATGGGCCCGGGGGCGGAGGCGGCGCCCCTTCCGGAACATCGCTGGAGGGCTGGCCGGGCTTCTGGCTGGCGCCGGCGGCAGGGACCGACGTGGCGTGGAGCATGATGGTCTTGGTTTCGGTCTTGTCGGGAGTGCGGAGCACCAGTCTGATGTCAGCTTCCGTGAGCGAGCCGACTAGTTGCGAGCTCATCGGCTCGGTCTCGGCCCACTGACCGGGGTCAAGCGCCAGTTTTTCAGGCTGCACGACGAAGTTGCCGATCGGAGAGAGGAAATCCACGATGCGAAACTCAAGGCGGTCCTTGCCTTGATTGGTGAAGCGCAGGCGGATGATCGCAAGCGGTCCTATGCTGCCCATTCCCCCGGGCGGGGCGCCGCGCCCACCGCCTCCGCCTTCGCCCTCTCGCGGAGGTCCGCCGCCGCTAGGCCCAGCACCGCCGCCACCGCCTAGGCCGAGGCCCACATTCGCGCCACCACCGCCCAAGCCGAGGCCCACGCTCGCGCCGCCGAAGTCGTAGCCGAGACCGCCACCGATGTTGGTGCCGCGGTTGCTGCCGTCGGCCTGCACATTACCGGTGAGCCCTCGGCCTTTGCCGCCTCCCTTCCCGTCGGCTTCGCCACCCCCCTGATCGGACTGAGCGAGCGGCAGCGGACCGACTTTAACCTCGGCGACCAACCGGCCGTCGAAAAACGCCTCTGAGCCGGCCATCGGAGTGACTGGCTGCATCGGACGCCCGTTCCACCCGCCTTGTCGGCCGGGACCGCGGTCGCTCTGGCAGCCGGCGATCATGAAAACGAAGGCGGCGCAGGCCAAGAGTCCAGCCCAGCTGCCGCGTTCGAGCAAACGCAGTGGAGCAGTCATCGTACCTCCACTTAGGACGTTGCCGCCGGCAAGATGTTGCCAAAATCTTTGCCTGTTGAAGAACGCCGGGCGCCTGCGCCGTCCTCCTACGCAAACGACATCTTTTGCCGGCTTTGGCGACGTTTTTGACGGCCTCACGACAATAAAACCCTCATTGGTGACAGTTGGATGGCAGCACGCGGGCCGCAGCGCCATGGTGTGCAACATGAACTCGCCGCAGCCACGCGCCCCCCCGATCGGCGGGACGGAGCGCATTCCCAGGCCGAGGACTCCATATGCCGCTGGAGGTTAAGAGCTCTCAACAATTCCTAGAGGGGCTTCAGGAGAAAGAGGCGCGCCTGCTCACCAAGCTGCAGGAAGCAACTAGGGATCGCGCCTTGGTGGACCGTTTCCAGCAGGGCGATCAGTCCGCCTTTGAGGAATTAGTCGTCTGCTACTGGGGACGCATTTATTCAGCCGTCAACCGCCTCCTCCGCAATACGCAGGACGCGGAGGAAGTCACTCAGGACACTTTTATCCGGGTGCATCGCGGGCTCGCCACCTTCCGCGGGGAGTCGACCTTTTTCACATGGCTCTATAAGATTACCATCAACTTGGCGCACACCCGCTGGTCCTACTGGTGGCGCCGCCGCCGACATCAGACGATTTCGTTCGACCAGCCTGTCGGCAGCGAGGATGGCGCGACCTTGGCGGAGATCTATCCCGCTGAGCATGCCACCCCTGATGAGGTCGCGGTCACGCAGGAATTCGTCGATCGGGTTGCGCAGTGCCTGGAAAAGCTGAGTCCCAAGTATCGGCAGATCCTGATCCTGCGCAATGTGTATTACCTCGCCTACTCGGACATCGCCATGATCCTCGGCGTTAACATCAACACCGCCAAAAGCCGCATTTCCCGGGCACGGGAGAGTCTGCGAAGAAAGATCGGCAAAGAATTCCTGTGAACCCGCCCGCCAGCGGTGGCGCGCTCATTTCCGCGGCCGCAGTCTGCCGGAATGCGCCTGCCTCGCGGCGCGCTTGCCTCGTCGACGCGGGCGTGACTGGGCGGGTCAGGTCGTCGATTGCAGTCGCCCCTGCAGCTCCCGCAGCCCGCGGGTGAGCGACAGCCGGGCCCCGCTCTGGAGCAACACCATGTGCTCCCCGGCGCTGACCGCCTGCACCTCGCGGATGGCGGCAAGGCACACGAGCGCCGAGCGGCTGAGGCGGAAAAAGCAGCGCGAATCCAGCTCGGCCTCGATGACCGCGAGGGTCCGCCGCAGCACGTGATTGCCTTGCGACGTATGCAGAACGACGTAATTGGCCGCCGCCTCGACCCATTCGATGTCAGCCGCGCGCACCACGACATAGCGCTCGTTATTTTTGACCAGAAACCGCTCCAGCGGGGCTTGCGCGACTCTCTTGTCGGCCACGAGCGCGGCCACCCGGGCGTCGCCAGTAGCCGGCCCGGGAGCGAGCAGGTGTTGCCGCGCCCGGGCGAGCGCAGCGGCCAGCCGCTCGGGCGAATAGGGCTTCAGCAGGTAGTCCAGCGCATGCAGCTCGAACGCCGCCACGGCGTACTCTGCGTAGGCCGTGATGAAAATCGTACAGGGCAGCCATTCTTCGCGCACCGCCCGCAACACTGCGATCCCGTCGGGTGCGGGCATTTGCACGTCGAGGAACAGCAGGGCCGGATGCAGCTCGCTGATGGCGAGAATAGCCGCCTCGCCGTTAGCCGCCTCCCCAACGATTTCGATGTCGGTCTGCGCGGCCAGCAACCGCCGCAGGCGCGCCCGCGCCGGTGTTTCATCGTCGACGATCAGCGTAGAGATCTTCATGTGGCCGGCAGGCGCAGGGGCAGTTCCATCCGGACGGCGACGCCGCCCTCGTCCGCCCGGGCAAGCGTGAACACATGTTGCAGACCATAGAGCGACGCCAAGCGGGCCCGGGTGTTGGCCAGGCCGACGCCTTCCTTGAAATTCAGTGCGGGGCCGTCGTCGGGAGGGCCCCCGCGCCAGCCGTGTCCGGTATCAGCCACTTCGAGATACAGCCGTTCACCCGCCACCCGGGCCCGAAGGAAGACGGTGCCGGGCGCGGGTTCCGGGGCGATGCCGTGGATGATGGCGTTTTCCACCAAAGGCTGTAGCAGCAGCGCCGGCACGACCGCCGCCCGGGCGGCGGGTTCGATCTCGTACCGCACCTGCAGGCGGTCGGCGAAGCGCACCCGTTGGATCGCGCAGTACCGTTCGATGAAGGCGATCTCCTCGGCGAGCGGGACTTCACGGCGTTGCTGCACGGCGAGCACGGTGCGCAGCAGCTCGCTCAGGGACGTGATCATCTCCTCGGCGCCAGCGGGGTTCTCGTAGACCAACTGCGCCATGGTGTTGAGGGTGTTGAACAGGAAATGCGGTTTGAATTGCGCCTGCAGGGCCTCCAGCCGGGCCTCGGCCAGCCGGGCTTCGGCCTGTAGCGCCCGGCGCTCGCGTTCGAGGCTCCGGCGCTGGTGGGAGATGGCGTGCGCTGCGGCCACGAGCATCCAGTAGACCGGGACGGCCACCCGGGCCCGCTCCAGCAGCCGCATCAACAGGAAACCAAACGGATTGCGTTCGCCCTCGAAAGGCCGGTCCGGCGGCTCGGGGCGCGGGCGTTCGGCTGGCGGCTCGGGAGGCGGCCCTTCGGCCAGCGGCGGGCGCGGGCGAAAATACTGTTCGGGCGGGCCCGCGAGCGAGAATGTCAGCGCCTCCATGAGCAGGACGGTGACCAGACAGGTGAGGAGATGCGCCGGCAGAGTCCACCGCCAGGTTTTGGGGGCGAGCGGCAGGCGCCACGCCAGCCAGATTACCAGCGGACTGAACACAATCCACGGGCCCCAGTCCATCAGCGCCAGCGTGGTGGCGGTCGCCCAAGGCATCACACCCAAGGCGTAGATCTGCACCGCGAAGACCACGCTGATGACGAGCCACAGGCCGGTCAACAGCGCCAGTTTCGTGACGAGCGACCATCCGCTCACGCGTTGGAGGATAACCGCGGCTTTGCCCTGGGCGGGGGAATCAGCTGTCACGGGCTGCAGGTTCGCTGTATTCATCAAGACTTCCCGGGATGAACGCCCCGCCGGGCCGGGGCGATAGATGACCCGCGGCATTCGGCTGGACGTCAGCCGTTGAAGCTATGTTTCAGTGGGCGGATGGATCAGGAGTCACCGGTCTCCAAACGTGCGCCGCTTTTCGGAGACCATGGACGGATTTCACGGTCGGGCGGCGTGTCTCTCGGTTCAGCAGAAGCAGTTCATTGACGATCCCTTGTTATTCGCCCCACGGCCGGGTGACAAACTCTTCCTGCACCCAACTCCGCTTTCGGTCGCGGTCATGGCGGGCAGGCTCCTTCGGTGGCCTTGGCCTGATATCTCTGCGGAAAACGATGCCGTCCGCCGCGCAGGCCCTGATGAGCTCGCACGGCGATGCGGCGAGTTTTACTGCAGCAGCTTCTTCGCCTCCTCGGGTACGACCACTGTTGTCGTTCCGACGTCCTTGATCTCGACCGTGGTCGTGCGGTCCAGATCACGCTCGTCGCCGTCGAAATTCACCTTGGCGCTCGTTTTCAGCTCATATCTGGTCAGAACGCCATTCTGGACCCAGAACCTCACCGAGGCCTTGGCATTGCTGACGGTGGGGCCCTCGCCACCCGGGGGCGGCCAGAAGGGCAATGCCACCGCCTGGGCGTCGGCTTCCGACAGTTCGCCGAGGTAAGCACCGGCAACCAAGTCCAGCCCGGCGGCCTTCGCGGCGAGGTCTTGGGCCTCAGCGGCCGGAGCGGTGATGCTCTGCGCCATCATCGCGATGAATCCGTCGGGTCCCGGCCCAGCGTCGGCGGGGTCGCCGGCGGCCTCCCAGCTCTGGCCGCTATTAAAGACGGTTTTCCCGCCTTGTTTGATGACCTCCACGGCCCCTTCGCGCAGAGCCATGGAAACGGCGATCACGCCGTCCTGGCTGGCTTTCCCCTCGATGGCGCCGCCGCCGGGCGGCGGACCGCCGGGTCCCCCGCCGCCTTCGGGACCGCCAGGCCCGCCTCTTTCGAGGTGGGTGGAAGTCGAGTTCCAACTGTAGCTGGTTCTGCCGAGCTTCTTGGCGGCGGCGATGACGTCGTCTTTCGGAGCAGCGTTCGCTGCCAGCAGCGAACCTGCGATCAGGATTCCAAGCATGGGTGTACTTTTCATGGGAAGCTAGGGGTCGGATGGAAACCCGACGGATGCAGCAGCCCGGCGGGTTCCACCGGCGATGGCTGGGCCAGCGCCGGGGCGGGAAGCCGGAACACGAAGCCCGAGTCATCCGCTTGCATTTCACTCATAACGCAGCGCCTCAATGGGATCGAGCTGTGCGGCCTTGCGCGCCGGGTAATAGCCGAAAAACACGCCGACCGCCGCGCTGAAGAGAAACGCGCCGACCACGGCGTAGGCCGGCGTGAGCGTCGGCCAGTTGAACTGGGCGGCCAGCGCGGCAGACACGCCGATGCCCGCCCCGATGCCGATCAGCCCGCCCGCCACGCTCAGCACCACGGCTTCGGTCAGAAACTGCCGGAGAATGTCGCGCCGGCGCGCGCCGACGGCCAGACGGATGCCGATCTCGCGGGTGCGCTCAGTCACCGAAACGAGCATGATGTTCATGATGCCGATGCCGCCGACGAGGAGCGAGACCCCGGCGATCGCACCGAGCAGGCCGGTCATGACCTTGGCGGTGGAGGTGGCGAACTCGGTGATCTCCTGCTGGGTGCGCACCATGAAGTCGTCGTCACGGCCCGGCTGGATGCGATGGCGCTGGCGGAGAAGCTCCGAGGCCTGAGCGGTGACGTTGGTGATCTGGGCGGCATCGCCCGCGCTGAGGATGACTGAGCGGAGGAAGTTCTGACCGAAGAGCCGGCGCATCGCGGTGGAATACGGCACGAGCACCACGTCGTCCTGGTCCATGCCCATCATGTTGGAGCCCTTGGCCGTGAGGAGGCCGACGATCGTGAAGGGCACACCCTTGATGCGGATGATCGCGCCGATGGGGCTGGCATCCTCGAAAAGCTTCCGGGCCACCGTCTGGCCGAGCACGGCGCTGCGGGCGGCAGTGCGGATGTCCTGTTCGGTGAAAGACTCGCCCTCGGCCAGCGGCCAAGTGCGCAGGTCAAGGAACTCTTCGCTGACACCGGTGACGGTGGTGTTCCAGTTCAGGTTGCCGGCGACGACCTGTTCGCTGCCGCGGACCTCGGGGCTCATGTAGACGACTCCGTCGACCTCGTTGCGGAGGGCGTAGGCGTCCTCGAGCGTCAGGGTGGGCGCGCCCGACATGCCGGTGAACACGCCGCCGCGGGTCATGTTGCCGGCCATGACCATGATGACGTTCTGGCCGAGGGCGGCGATCTGCTGCTCGACCTGCACCCGGGCGCCGGTGCCGATGCTGACCATGCCGATGACGGCGGCGACGCCGATGATGATGCCAAGCATGGTGAGGAAGGTGCGCAGCACGTTGCGGCGCAGGGCGCGCAGGGCGATGCGGAGGATGGACAGAAGGCGTTTCATGCGACGAGGGCGGCGGCCTGTTCCTCGGCGGCGACGCGTGCCAGCTCTTGGGCCGCGAGCAGACGGCGAGCGACCGACTCGTCGCGCACGATGCGGCCGTCGCGCATGATGACGGTGCGGCGAGCAAAGCGGGCGATGTCGAGCTCGTGCGTGATCATGACGACGGTCATGCCGGCCCCGTTGAGCTGCTGGAAGACGCCCATGATTTCGACGCTGGTGCGCGTATCGAGGTTGCCGGTGGGCTCGTCGGCGAGCAGCAGCGCCGGGCCGAGCACCAAGGCGCGGGCAATGGCCACGCGTTGCTGCTGCCCCCCGGAGAGCTGGTTGGGCACATGGTCGATGCGGTCACCGAGGCCGACCTGTTCGAGGGCGCGCAGAGCCCGGGCGCGGGTCTCGCGGCCCGACAGGGGCGGGTGCGCATAGAGCATCGGCAGCTCGACCTGTTCCAAGGCGGTGGTGCGGCTGAGGAGGTTGAACCCCTGGAAGACGAACCCGATCTTGTGATTGCGGATCGCGGCCAGCGCGTCGGAGTTGAGCGCGGAAACGTCGGTGCCGTCGAGGCGGTAGGTGCCGCGGGTGGGACGGTCGAGGCAACCGAGCATGTTCATGAGGGTCGACTTGCCCGAGCCGCTGGCGCCCATGACGGCCACGAATTCGCCGGGCAGCACGCGGAACGAAACGCCGCGCACGGCGTGCACCGGGGCGGCGCCGGTCTGGTAGATGCGGTGCAGGTCGATGACCTCGAGGACGAGTTGCATGGCGGGTGCGCTCAACGACTCTTGCCGGCGCCCGGCGGCTTGGGCGGCCCGAAGATATTGTTCGTGCCTTTGGTCGCCGCCGCGGCCGCGTCCTTGGCCGAGACGGTGCCGGTGGCGATCAGCGCGCCTTCGCTCACGCCCGCCAGAATCTCGGTGTAGGAACTGTCGCTCACGCCGGTGTACACCCGGGCCTGCTGGAGCGCGCCCGTGGCGTGACCAGCGGCGTTCGGCTGGCCGCTCACGACATAAAGGGTGGCGGTCTGCGAGGCGCTGGAGACGGCGGAGGCGGTGCGGACGGTGCTGCTTCCACCGGAGCCGCCGCGGGCGCCGGAAGGGCCGCCATCGCTCCCCCCGCCCGGCGGCGGGCCGCCCTCGGGCGGACCAAAGCCGCCGCTGCTGCCGGCGGCGCGCTGGTTGCGGAGATTGGCTTCCATGGTCTTGCGTTCGTCGGCGTCGAGCTGGCCGTCGCCGTTCTTGTCGAACTCGGCGAGCAGGCGCTGGCGGATTTCCGTCGGAAGCTCGTCGAACGAGGGCGGGCTGGCGCTCTCCGCCGCTGCGACCACCGCGGCGGCCTCGGGCGGACGGAAGCGCAGGGCGGCGTTGGGGACGCGAAGCACGTTGGCGCGCCGGGAGGTGGTGATGACGACGTTGGCGGTCATGCCGGGGCGCAGCTTGAGGTCGGCATTGTCCACCGTGATGATGACGGGATAGGTGACGACGTTGTTGGAGATCGTGGAGTTGTTGCGGACCTGCCGCACCTTGCCTTGGAACGAGCGGCTAGGGAAGGCGTCCACCGTGAACGTCACGCTCTGGCCGGCCGCGACCGTGCCGATGTCGGCCTCGGAGATGCTGGCGGAGATCTCCATCTGGCGGAGGTCACGGGCGATGGTGAAAAGGGTGGCGACGGAAAAGCTGGACTGCATGGTCTGGCCGACGTCGACGGAGCGCTTGAGCACGACGCCGTCGACCGGCGAGTAGATTTTGCAGCGTTCGAGGTCGAGCTTGGCGCTCTTCACCGCCGCGTCGGCGTTCTTGGTGGAGGCCTCCTGCTGGCGCTCCTCGGCAACCACTTGGTCGTAGTCGGACTGGGCGATGAGCGCCTTGGCCAACAGCTCGGTGGAGCGTTTGGCGTTGAGCTGCTTAAGGTCCAGCGCCGCCTGGGCGGCCTCCAGGTTCGCCTCGGCTTGGAACAAGCGTGCCTCGTAGGTGGACGGGTCAATCTCGGCGAGGAGCTGGCCTTCCTTCACGGTATCGTTGTAGTCGGCGTAAAGCCTCTGGATGTTGCCGGAGACTTGGCTGCCGACGTCGACCGTCGTGAGGGCTGAGAGGGTGCCGCTGCCGGTGACGGTCTGGGTGACGTCGCCGCGTTGCACGACGGCGGTGCGATAGATGAGCACGGCGGCAACGACGCCGGAACGCCGCCACCAGGCCAGGGCGGCGGCCAGCAACACCAAGAGGACGAGCCAAGGAAGGAGGCGCTTGATCATGAGTGGGAGGCGGAAGTGGCCGGGTGGTCCGCCGACGTGCGGACGCGGTCGAAAGCGATGTGCCAGTAATCGAGCGTGGCGGCCTCGCGCAGACGGAGGGTGGAAAGCGCCTTGTTGTAGCTAGCGAGGGCGGTGATCTCGTTGCCGCGCGCGGTGGTGAGGTCGCGCTGCATCTGCAGCACGCTATAGGTTGTAGTCGTGCCGGCGGTGAGTTTCTCGCGCTCGGCCGCGAGCGCGGCCGCGGCGTATTCCCGGGCCTGGCGGGTGGCCGCGATCTTGTCGAAGCTCGCCTGCACGGCGGAAAAGGCGTTGTCGACCTCGGCGAGGATGGCCTGCCGCTCCAGCGCCAGACTCAACGCGGTCTGGCGCTCGGCGGACTGGGCGGACTGCAGATCGCCGCGGCCTTTGCGGTTCGTCCAAGGCAGGGAAAGGGCGAGACCGACGCCGTAGTAGGGATAATCGCGGTCGCAGAACTGGCGGGTGACGCCGTTGAGCCCGGAGTTGGAGCCCTGCAGGCCGTAGCTGGCGGAAACGTCGAGCTGGGGCAGGCGCTGGTCAGCTTGGTAGCGGGTGCTGAATTTTTTCTGGTCGAGGGTGAGCGCAAGCTGTTCAAGCTCGGGGCGGTTGGCCAGGGCCCGCTGGACGATGGCGGCATAGTCGAGGGCGACCGGCGCGTCGCCGAGCGCATCGCCCGGGACCAACTCTGTGCCGCGCTGCGCGGCATAATCGTCGGTCAGCAGCACGAGAAGCGCGTTCTGTTTCTCGCGCACGGTCTGGCGGGCCGAAATGAGATCAACCTCGCTGGAGGCGACCTGAGCCTGGGCGCTCTTCTCGTCGAGCGCAGTGAGGGTGCCGATCTGCCGCTTCGTCCGGGTCTCAGCCAGGGTCTCCGCGGCGAGCGCGAGCGCCTGTTCGTCCACCTTCACGGTCTCCCGCGCGGCGATCAAATCGCAGTAGGCCTTCTCGACGTTGCTCACGACGGTCATGGCCTGCGCCAGGAGGGCGGATTCGGCGATGCGCACATCCAGCTTGCGCTGCCGGAGCGTCAGGCGCGTCGAGTCGATGGCGCGGTTCTTGAGCAGCGGCTGGCTGATCGCGATCACGCCGAGGGTGCCGCTGGCATAATCATAACTGGAACCCGTGATGGGCTGGACGCTGGTGCCGCTGAGATCGGCCGAAACCGTGTAGGTGGCTCCGGTGGACAACAGTCCGGAAAGCGACGTCGTGAGCGCAGAGGTGTTGACGCGGGTGTCGGCCGTGGTGGTGGCGCCCGGCGGGTTTTCGGTGCGCTGCGCCTGCGTCGTCAGACTGACGGTGGGCACGTACGCCGCGCTGGCCGACTCGAGCTGACCCCAGGCCGAGACGGTGTTCTCGCGCTCGATGCGCAGGTCGAAGTTGCGGGCCAGCGTCAACTCAATGCAATCCGACAGTGAGACCGGGTGCGACGGCGCGCTGGAGGCCGGCCCTTCGGCCCGTGCGGTGAGCGTCAGGACTAGGCCGAGGGCCATCCCCGGCCGCGCGGCGTTCAAAAGCAGGGACCAGTATCTCATGCCGCGACCTTGGGCGCGCGCGGGAACCCGGCCAAACGGTCTGCCACGAAATGCACCTAAAACGGTGTGAACCGGGGTTAGATCTCAAACAACCCTGCGGGCACCCAGCGACCGGCTGAAAACGTCCGGTATCCTTGAGCAAGCTACGCCCAAAGTACGGGCCGCTCGCGTAGTTCACGTTCTGTCGCAACGTGTGGCGGCGTCTAATTCTCGCCCGGGCCCGGCATTCCCGGTTAGCGCGCCTAACGCCGATGCGACGCAAGAAATCGTCTTGCCTTCCGCAAAAATTGCCTCAATTCGTGCTCCGCACCTACACCCCTGTGTGAACTCGTCGACCTCACCGCCAGCGTCGAACGCCCCTTTGACCCTGCCCGAGCCCGCGCACGTGCAGTGGTTCGCCGAACAGGTCTACTCGCACGACGCCGCGCTCAAGGCGCACCTGCGCTATGCGTTTCCGGCTTTGCGCGATGTTGAAGACGTTGTGCAGGAGTCATATCTGCGCGTCTGGCGACGGCAGTTGGCAAGACCGATCACATTCACCAGGGGGTTTTTGTTCAAAGTCGCGCGTCGTCTCGTGCTCGACACGCTGCGGAGTGCACGCTCGTCCCCGTTTAATGTAGTAACAGATATCGAGGCCTTGGACGTTATATATAATGGCCGGGATGCGATCGAGTCGGCGTGCACCAAAGAGGAAGTCGAAGTCTTGTTGGCTGCAATCGAATCCCTGCCCCGCCGTTGCCGTGAAATTGTCATTCTGCGAAAACTCCAAGGTATGTCTCAGAAGAAAATCGCCCTGAAACTCGGGCTCTCCGAACAGACGGTCCAGGTGCAGGCGCGCCGGGGGTTGCGTCGCTGTGACCAATACCTGCGGCGGCACGGAGTGAACCGGCGGCCTTTAACATGAGCCGTGCCGACCAACGAATTCCGACCGACATCCAGGAGGTGGCCGCGGACTGGATCGTGCGGCGCGACGCCGGGCTCACGCCGGTCGAGGAGGCCGAATTCGAGCGCTGGCGCGCGGCGGACCTAAGGCATGCTGCGGCCTTGGCGCAGCACGATCAGACGTGGTCGACCCTTGACCGGCCGTTGCGCGTGGGTCAGGCCAAGTTGCTCCTCGAACAACTGGGCACGCGAGCCTCCGCGCGCCGCCGCCGCGTCGGTCTCGCCGCGGCTGCAGTGGCTGTTCTGCTCGTCGCCGGGCTCGAGTGGCAGATGCGCAGGCCCAGGGCAGGAGATCCCATTGCGTTTGCGCCCAGCGCCGCCACCACCGTCGTGGTGACGCCGAAAAAACAGTTTCTCCCCGACGGCAGCGTTGTCGAACTGAACGTGGGGGCTACGATTGCGGTCCACTTTGAGGACGCCGTACGCCGCGTCGCCCTACGCAAGGGCGAGGCACTTTTCCGAGTCGCGAAAGATCCCGCGCGCCCCTTCATCGTTGAGGCGGACCGCGTGGAAGTGCACGCGGTCGGCACCGCGTTCAACGTCCAGCTCGGGGCGTCTCACGTCGAGGTCCTGGTCACGGAAGGCCGGGTAGCGGTGAATGCAACGCACGGCGCCGAACCCGCGGGCCCGCAGCGCTCCGTAATCGTCGATGCGGGCAACCAATCGGTCGTGGAAATCGACCCGATCGGGCGGGCGACTCTGCTGGTGGAGCCGATGTCCCCGGAGCAAATGAATGAACGGCTCGGCTGGCGCGCTCCCCACTTGGAGTTTTCTGGTACGCGGCTCGCAGAGGCGGTCGCGCTCATGAATCGGTATGCACCGGGGCCGCAGAGCAAATGGCTCATCATCGGGGATGCGGCGATTTCCAATTTACGCGTGAGCGGGTTCTTCCGGGCCGGCAACGCGGAAGCCTTCGTGCGGCTTCTGCAGGCGAGCTTTGGGATCAAGGTGGAGCGTAGCGGGAATACGATTGTCCTCCGCGAGGCGAAATAGACCGTCTGGTCGCGGTCGCGACAGCTCCCAATTTTTTCGTAACAGATTTTCTTGGCCAGCGCGTTAGTTAGGGTATGAACCCTCTCCAACGCTCGCCTCGACCGTTAGAATACCGGAGAATATCGACGTCTGTTGGAATCCTCCTGAGTGCCTGTGCCGCAATCGTCCTATCGTTTAGTCTCCGCGCTTCCGAACCTACCCCAAAAAATTTCGACGTGCCGGCGGATGCCGCGGAGAAAACGATCAAGCTATTTTCCCAGCAGGCAGGCCGGGAAGTCCTGTTCTCCACCGAGCTCGTACGCGACATCCGTACGCAGCCGGTGAAAGGCGAGCTGTCGCCCCGCGTAGCGCTCGACCAGATGCTGAGTGGCACAGGGCTCGTGGCGTTCGAGGACAAGAGCGGAGCCTTTTCGATCCAAAGGGGGACCGACAACCCAAAAACCCAAGGGGTGGCGCAGCCGGGAAGCGACCGCCCGAAAACCAGCACTGAGACGGGCGCGCCCGAGCCGAAAAGCATCGCTGCTGCGGTCGCAGGCGAGACCATCGTCCTTCCCAAGGTTTACGTTACTGGCTCCCGCGCGAGCCTCGAGTCGGCGCAGGAGATCAAACAGAATTCCGTGCAAATCGTCGACTCGATCGTGGCCGACGATATTAACAAGCTACCCGATACCAATGTGGCGGAGGCCCTGCAACGGATCACTGGGATTCAGATGGCGATTGACGTCTCCGGCGAAGGCGGCGGGCCGAACGGAGTGGCGCTGCGCGGGCTCACACAAGTTGCGACCTTAGTCGACGGACGCGAAGTCTTGGTCGCAAACGGTACCCGGAGCATGAACTACCAAATCTTACCCGCCGCGCTGGTAGCTGGGCTTGACGTCTACAAGACTCAACAGGCCAATCTGGTCGAGGGCGGGTTAAGCGGGACGATCGACGTCCGGCTGCGGCATCCGTTCGACTTCGCGGGCAGCGAGGTCGATGCGTCGTACCGGGAGACGTACGGGACACTCATGGGGACGGCGAAACCGTCGTACAACCTGCTGGCGAGCGATCACTGGAAGACGCGCTTCGGCGAAATCGGCGCCCTAGTGAACGTCTCGCAGCAGATCCGGCCGTGGCGGGAGGACGCGGCCACGGTCCGTAATCCAATTCCGAATACGAACCTTGTCCCGGGCCAGACGGTCACGGTGCCGGACGGGGAATACGAGAACCAGAGCTTCGGCTACCGCGAGCGGATCGGCATCGACGCGATCGTGCAATGGCGGCCCACCCCGAATCTCGATGTCACCCTTGGTGGCAACTACGAGTCTTTCCTCACACACCAGGACACCTACGGGATGCAAGTGGGGTCCTCGAAGACCTCGCTTCCCAATTCGACCGTACTGTTCCCCGGGACAAATGACGTCGAGGCCGCCTACTTCACCAATGCACCGATGACGGAGCTCAGCGCGATCCGGGATACCTTGGACCGGAATCGGCAGGCTTATCTTCGCGCGAAATATACTTGGGATAATCTCACGCTCAGTGCCGACGCGAGTTTCTATACTTCCTTCGACACCCTCCTTTACGACGGCACCTTTCTGAACGGCACCGCGCCGATCTTTTTCTTCGACACCCAGCCACGCGTGCCGACGACGACAGTCATCGGCGAAAGCCTGGTCGACCCCAGCGTCTGGAACTATTTGAACCTCCAGTGGAACGCCCGTCCGTATCATGAGAAAATGCCAGCCGGCCAGCTCGACGGCGAATACAAGCTGCGATCCGGCTTCTTTACTTCGCTGTTGGCCGGCGTCCGTTACTCAGCCCGCGAGGCAGACAACGGCACCGGGACGAACATCATCCCCGTGCCGATCAATCTACCCGTTACCGCGATTCCCTCGCAGTTTTATACCAACCCGGTGCCCAACTTCTTCCCCTCTGAAAAAAATCCCATGTTTCGGCAGTACCTAGTCGGGGCCCTATATCTGGCGCGGTATCCCATGGCGCTTCGCCAGGCCTTCAACATCACCACTCCGCCGCCCGCCGCGGCCAGCCCCGTGAGCCTCTGGCAAATCAAGGAGGACACCGCCGCGACGTACCTGATGGCCAAGTTTAGCGGCAAAGCAGGACTGTCCTTCGATGGCAATGTCGGCGTGCGGCTAGTTCGTACCGACGAGAGCGTGACGGGCTTCCAGACGGTAGCCGCGGTTGGCCCCGCGACGTACGTCCCGCTCGCCCTCAAGAGCAGCTACAACGACGCGCTTCCGAGCCTGAACCTGCGCGTCAAACTGACAGAAGGCACTTACGTCCACTTGGGCGCTTCAAAGGCGTTAACCAGGCCAGATTTCGCCAATATGTCGCCGTCGCTGACGCTCTCGACAGTTTCCTTTAATTCGTCCTTGAACGTGGGCAGCGCAGGGAATCCCAACCTCCCGCCGATGCGTTCAGACAACTACGATCTCGCTGGAAAAATATTTCTCCAAGACGACATCCGTCTACCTCGCCGGCTTCTACAAGACCGCGAGCGGTTTCCCGGCCACGAAAAGCGACACGGAAACCTACAACGGCATTACCTACCAAGTAAGCCGGCCCGAGGCTATCAACGGTGCCAAGATCAAGGGCTTCGAGGTCGGTGAGCAGCAGTTCTATGACTTCCTGCCGGGCTTTCTCAGTGGCTTCGGCACACAGTTGAACTTTACTTATGTCGACAGCAAGACTCCTAGCTCGGTCGTTGGCTTGAACACGCCTCTGCCTAACCTCTCGAGGACCAGTTACAATGCCATCCTGATGTACGAGAAGCACGGCCTGTCCGTACGCGTCGCGTACAACTGGCGCGACAAGTATTTGACCACCATCACCAACGTCGTGGGCCTCGGACCCTTCCCCAACTACAACAAGGCCTACGGATGGCTCAATGCGTCGGCGACTTATGCCTTGACAGACCGAATCAAGATTTCGGTAGAAGCGACGAACCTCCTCAACACGATTCGCTCACAGTATTTTTTGCGCGAGACCCTCAAGAGCAATATTTATGAGGACGACATGGAACTGATGACGGGCGTGTCCATTCGGCTGTGATAGCCGGGCAATTCAACCGATCGACGAACCACTGGACGTCGGAACAGGATGCCCCAGCCGAATCTCCTGGCCGTTGGTTCCGACATTGCCCCGCTTGGAGTTGGCCCGGTGGTTCTGCTATGCGGATTCTGTTCCGCTCGGTGGCGACAGCGACGACAATTGCGAACTTCGCAATCAGACGGGTGATGGCGGCTGTCGTTTCCGCCGCGTTCCTCGTCGCTGTTACCGCAGAGGCAGCCGAGGTTCCACCGCTCATGCTGGGCAGTGCGTGGTATCCGGAGCACAGCACAGACGCGCAAGTCGAAGCGGATCTTGCCATGATGGAGAAGGCTGGACTGCGGATGGCCCGCGTCGGGGAGTACGCGTGGGGTAGCTTGGAGCCGGGGGAGGGGCAATATACTCTGGACTGGCTCGAACAAGTGGTCGCGGCCTCGGCGAAGCATGGCATCTTCATTGTCATTGGCACACCGTCAGACGGTCCGCCCAAGTGGCTATCGCGGAAATATCCCGAAATCTTGAGGATCGACGCCGACGGGCACCGCGTACGTATCGGCTCGTACCGCTCGTTTTCGTACGCAAGCCCGAAGTACCGCGAACTCTGCCGGAGAATCGTGGAACAGCTGGCCCAGCGCTTCGGGCACAATCCGAACGTGATCGGCTGGCAGATCGGCAACGAACCCACGGAGGACTCCTACGACGCCGCGGCCCTGCAGGACTTCCACGATTGGTTGCGGACCAAATACGGTACGATCGAATCATTAAATCAGCAGTTGATGACGTGGTATTGGAGCCATGCATACGGCTCTTGGGATGACGTTTCCTTCCCCGGCAATGGCGACACTCCCGGGCTTTTCTTGGACTACAAGCGCTTCGTGTCGAGCGAATGGCGGAGCTTCCAACGCAACCAGATCGACGCCATCCGGAAGTACGCCGACCGGCGCCAGTTCATCACGACAAACCTAGGGGGCCTCGCCTGGGCCCATCGTATCAACCGGCACGAAATGACGAAGGATCTCGATCTGGCCGCATGGGACCAGTATTCGGGTGTTGAGCATTTCGACCCATTGCGAAACATGTCGACCTACACGAGTGTAGGGCATTTCGATCCGTGGCGAAATGGGGCGGCGCACGACCTGGTGCACGGATGGAAGCAACGCAATTTCTGGGTGATGGAAATGCAGCCGGCCTTCACCGACTGGGGTGGGGGCAACGCGGTTCAACCGGGGGTCACCCGGACGATGGTCTGGGAGGCAATCGGGCACGGCGCCGACGGCATCAGCTTCTGGCAGTGGCGCGTGGCCGGCCGGAACTTCGACGGTCAGTACCATGGAACGTTGGTCGGCCCCGACACAACGCCCGTCCCTGTCTATGCGGAGGTGAAGCGTGCTGCACGGGAGCTTGCGATCGCCGCGGGGGTTCTGGCCTCCACGACGCCCCAGTCGCAGGTCGCAATCCTGCACGACTACGACAGCAGATGGGCAATTGACCTTCACCGTCAATCCGAGCGGTACGATCAGGTCGATGTGCTCGTGGGTTATTACCGCGCTTTGCGGGAACGTGCGCAGTCGGTCGATATCGTCGACCCATCATGCGACCTCGACCGCTACAAGCTGGTGGCCGCCCCCAGTCTGAATGTCATCTCCTCAGAGCTGGGCGAACGTCTCGAGGCCTATGTCAAAAACGGGGGCCATCTCCTACTCGGCCCGCGCTCGGGCATGAAGGATGAGTTCAACACGTTGTACGTGGAGCGGCAGCCCGGGCCCCTCGTGGGCGCGCTGGGCGGGCGGGTGGAGCAATTTTACGTCCTTGATGACGACATTCCGGTTTCCGGTAAATGGGGGAACGGAAAGGCGACTATCTGGGCCGAGCACCTTTCCGCCACGGCGCCAGACACGGAAATTGTCCTTCGCTATGGCGCAGGCAACGGCTGGCTTGAGGGCCAGCCGGCGGCGATTCAACGGAAACTGGGTCGAGGCGCTATCTGCTACCTCGGAGCGGTGCTCGACCCCGTCCTGATGGGGCAAGCGGCAAAAGCACTGGCCGACGCGGCCGGTGTCGGTCCCATTCCGCTTCCAGCCCCGGACGGGGTCGAGGTTTGCCGACGCGTTGGAGCAGACCGTGAGGTCTTTGTCCTGATTAACCATGCCAACGCGAAGGCCACATTGCGCTTACCCTGCGAGATGACCGACGTGCTTAAAGGCGCCGAGATCCGCGCCGTGGAACTTCCGCCTCGCGACGTGGCAATTCTCCTCCGCTCGACTCGACCTAAGTGAACCCCGATTTTATATAAAATGATAACGTCAACCAATAGATTTGCGGGCCTCATCATCGCTCTGTCGCTTACCACCTCCGTCACGCTGGGAGCCGTCTTGCCCGGTCCGTCTCCCCGCAGTCGCATGATAATACTCGACGACTACGGCTGCGAGCCCGACGAGGAGCAGCAGGTGGGCCATTTGCTGATGTATTCGAACGAGATGGACATCGAGGGACTGCTTTGCGTAGCCATCAGGATCGTCGAGCCGCCGGCGAAACCGCTCCGGCCCGACCTCGCACACCGTCTCATCGATGGCTATGCGAAGGTTTATCCCAACCTCCAGCTCCATGCCATCGGGTGGCCAACGCCCGATTACTTGCACAGCATCGTGGCGAATGGGCAGCGTTTCTATGGATTGGCGGACGCGAAGCTGGGAAACTCAAGTGCGGGCTCGCAGCTCATCGTCAAAGCTCTTGACAAAGCTGACCCGCGCCCGATCTGGGTCATTCTGAATGCCGGCTCTAATACGCTTGCGCAGGCGCTCATGGACTATCGCGCCACGCATACCCCGCCGCAGGTCCGCGCCGCCATCACGAAATTACGCGTATTCGACAACGGTGCACAGGACAGCTCCGGCGCATGGATTTGCAGCCAGTTTCCGGCGATTCATTGGCTTCGTTCCAACTCCCAGACCTATGCCTACGGCGGCCCTGGCCCCGACGATATCACCGGCAATACCAACCTCGGGCCCCACTATTGGCATCCCTATGCCTACTCTCCCGAGGGTCAGCGTCAGTGGATGAGAGAACACGTGCAGACCAACCATGGCGCGCTCGGCGAGTTGATCCCCGACCGGCGTTGGCCAGACGGCAACTCGACCGTTGTGGCCTTCATGGAGGGTGGTGGCACCACCCCCTTTCTCGGCCTCGCCAACAAGGGCCTCTTCGATATCGACCATCCGTCGTGGGGCGGCTGGAGTGGCCGGTTTACCGCAGAGAAGGTCGCCGACTGCTGGTCGCACTACGACGATATCCGGCTTGAGGAAAGAAAACTCGCCCCATTCTACATGTACCAACAGGCCAGCGACACCTGGACCGATCCGCAAGACGGCACCGTTTACGAAGGCGACTCCGTGCCTGTGTGGCGCTGTCGGTCCGCGATGTATGCCGACTACATTTGCAGGATGGAATGGTGTGTGAAACCGTACAACGAGGCCAACCACCCCCCTGTTGCTGCCATCGACGGCGACACGAGCCCAACGATCGTGCGAATGCGCGCGCTCTCGGGTTCGACGCTTCGGTTCGACGCCTCCGCGAGTACCGATCCCGACGGCGACCAACTCACCTTCTCTTGGTGGATTTACGAGGAAGCCGGAACCTACCCCGGCCGCATCGTCGTGCATGACGCTGACCACCCCACGGCGTACTTCACGGTTCCCTCCGGTGCAGGCGGCAAACAGATCCACCTCATCCTCGAAGTTAAAGACAATGGCAAATGTGCTTCACTTACCGCCTACCGCCGCATCGTCATCGACGTCGACTAGGGTGTGTTTCTAAACCTACTGTCATCGCGAGGCCAGTTCTGCGGGCCAGCAGAATGGCCCGTGGCGATACAGTTGGATTACTTCTTCATCCCGCTGCGCGGTATTCCTCTCAATGACGGTTTGAAGATACCCCTTAGAAAACCATAATCCATGAGGACTACTCTGAAATCCGTAATCCTTCGATTCTTCGCCTGGCTACCAGCCGCCGTCTTATTTCCCGCCGCGTCGCAGGCGGCCGAAGTCCCGGCGCTCATGCTGGGCAGCGCGTGGTATCCGGAGCACAGCACAGACGCGCAAGTCGAAGCGGATCTCGCCATGATGGAGAAGGCCGGACTGCGGATGGCCCGCGTCGCCGAGTTCGCGTGGAGCAGCCTAGAGCCGGAGGAGGGATACTACACGCTTGACTGGCTGGACAAGGTGATCACGGCTGCGGCGGCGCATAAGATCTGCATCGTCATCGGCACGCCATCGGATGCTCCGCCCATCTGGCTGACCCGGAAATATCCGGAGATCCTGAGAGTCGACATCGAAGGACGCCGTTCCCGCCCAGGCGCGGGGCGCTCGTTTTCGTACGCAAGCCCGAAGTACCGCGAACTCTGCCGGAGAATCGTGGAACAGCTGGCCCAGCGTTTCGGGCACAATCCGAACGTGATCGGCTGGCAAATAGGAAACGAGCCCACGGAGGACTCCTACGACGCCGCAGCTCTGCAGGACTTCCGCGACTGGCTGCGTACGAAATACGGAACGATCGACAAGCTCAACGAGCGTTGGATGACGTGGTATTGGAGCCACACTTACGACTCATTCGACGACATTATCCTCCACCACGGCGGCGCTCCCGGGCATGCTCTCGACTATAAGCGTTTCGTGTCGAGCGAATGGCGGAGCTTCCAGCGCGTCCAGATTGACGCCATCCGGAAGTACGCCGACCGCCGGCAGTTCATCACGACAAACTTCGGCGGCCTTGGGTGGGCCGACCGTGTCAGTCGGCAGGAACTGGCAAAGGACCTCGATCTGGTTTCGTGGGACAACTATGTCGGCATCGAGCATTTCGATCCGGCTCGCAACGGCTCGACTTACTCAACGTTGGAACAGTTTGACCCTTGGCGCAACGGCGCGACTCACGACCTCGTACGCGGGTGGAAGCAGCGCAATTTCTGGGTGATGGAGATGCAGCCCGCCTTCGTGGATTGGGCTCCGGTATGCAACGCGCTTGAACCCGGAGTCGTCCGGACGATGGTCTGGGAAGCGATCGGCCACGGCGCCGATGGCATCCTATTCTGGGAGTGGCGCGCGGCACGCGGCTCGTACGGACAGTACCACGGAGTTTTGGTTGGACCCGACACGACCCCGGCCCCGGTTTACGCCGAGGTCCAACGAGCCGCCGGGGAACTCGCGAAAGCCGTATCGGTTCTCGCCGACACCACGCCGCCGCAATCGCAGGTCGCAATTCTGCACGACTACGACAGCCGGTGGGCCATCGATCATCATCGCCAAACCCAGCGTTACGATCAGATCGAGGTGCTCCTTGGTTATTACCGCGTCCTGCGCGAACGGACTCAATCGGTCGATATCATCGATCCATCGTACGACCTCAGCTGCTACAAGCTCGTAGTCGCCCCGAGCTTGAACGTCATTTCCCAAGAGCTCGGCGAACGATTTAAGGACTATGTCAACAAAGGCGGTCATCTCCTTCTTGGCCCGCGCTCTGGAATGATGGACGAATATTGCGCCATGCATTTTGAGCACCAACCCGGTCTGCTGGTCGCAGCGCTCGGCGGACGCGTGGAGCAATTCTACGCCCTGACCGATGATGTCCCGGTTTCCGGTAAATGGGGAAACGGAAGGGCAACCATTTGGGCCGAGCACCTATCCGCCACGGCGCCAGACACGGAAATTGTCCTTCGCTATGGCGCAGGCAACGGCTGGCTTGAGGGCCAACCGGCGGCGATTCAACGGAAGCTAGGCAAGGGCACGATCTCCTATCTCGGAGCCATCCTCGACCTCCCGCTAATGCGTAGCGCCGCGACAATGTTGATCGGTGCGGCCCAAGTGGACCCGGCCCCGATTTCCGCACCCGACACGGTCGAAGTCTGCCGTCGGGTCGGGGCAGGCCGTGACGTCTTCGTCTTAATCAACCATGCCAAGATGACGACGAACGTGCGTTTGCCCGGACCGATGATGGACGTGCTCACCGGCGCAGAGGTTCGGAACGTGGAACTTCCGCCGCGCGAAGTAGCGATTCTCGTGCGCGCGAGTGTCGGTCCATGAAATCGATCCTAGCCGTCTTGTTTTTCGGCGCCGTCTGGCTGGCGTCATAGGGAGCCTGGCGCCGAAGTCACGATCAAAGCGACCGCCACGCCTGCAGCTATGCACCGCGGGAATATCGCCTGCACTACGAGCGGTCCGGGTGAGTCCGGGAAACCTGCGAGGGGATGCGGCGGTATTCGCGGTTCGGAACCGAATGCGTGCGGCCATAGAGCTTAGAATCTAAGAGGTATTCATCTATAAACAGGCAGAATCCTCACCAGTGTTGGAGTAGCATCCCATAGCCTGCAATGGTCCGCACACCGTAGACTGTTTGAAAGTTGCTCGTGGACAGTGCCCCCAATCTCAGCCCCAACGCTGCAAGCCCTACCCTTGTCTAATATCCTTCACTGCCAGCGGAGGCCGTGATCGCCCCGCAGGCTGCTGCTTCTTCTCTTCTGCGCTGCGGCTTCCCGGCCGTCAGCAACCACCCCCAAAAGTTAGGTTCGGTCGCTTTCATAGCTACCCGAGACCTCTAAACCCAAGAGAAATCAAACAACCCCCAAGACAAACCAAGATTGTCCCAATGGGGACACCGCACCATGAAAATGAAACTAAAACTGCTAGCGAGTGGCGGCTGGGTCGCCCTCTTCGCAGCCTGTCTGTCGCCGGCGTTCGCCCAAACCAACCCCACCGCCGCCACTCCTGCCAGCGCCACCACCCCGGCCGATCAGACGGGCACGGTTGAGGTGGTCAAGATGCCGACCGTCTACGTGACCGGCCTGCGCGCCAGTATGGAGACGGCCCAGGAAATTAAGCTGAATTCCACGCAAATCGTCGATTCGATCGTGGCTACCGACATCAACAAGCTCCCCGACACCAACGTCGCGGATGCGCTGCAGCGCATCACTGGCATCCAGATTCCGATCGAGCTGGGTGAAGGCGGCACGTCCCCGCAAACCACTGCAGGCAACGTCGCCATCCGCGGCCTCACCCAGGTCGAGACATTCGTCAACGGCCGCGAAGTCCTGACCGGCGCCGGCACGCGCACCGTCAGTTTCGAGGATTTCGCCGCCGCTTTGGTCGCGGGCCTCGACGTCTACAAAACCTCGGCCGCGAACATGATCGAGGGAGGCACCAGCGGGACGATCGATATCCGCTTTCACAAGCCCTTCGATTTTCAGGGCCTGGAGGTCGACGGCATGTTCCGCATCGCCGATGCCAGCCTTGCCCGCGAGACCAAGCCCCAGTACAACCTTCTGGTCAGCGACCGTTGGAAGACGGGCGGCGGAGAAATAGGCGTTTTGGTCCATGTCAGCTACCAGCTCCGCCCGTTACGGGAGGACCAAGCCATGGCCGGCAATCCCACCCCTTATGACATCCTCGCCAATGGCTCGATCGTAGCCCATTCCAGCGCCAATACCGGTAGCCAGACGATCAGCGTGCCCAACGGCAATTACGAAGTCTCTATAATCGGCTTCCGCCGACGGGAGGGCGTGAATGCAATGCTGCAGTGGAAACCCAATCCCCGCCTCGAGTTCGATCTGGAAGGCAATGCCGAGGAATTCTTAACCCACCAAGACCAATATGGCTTCTCGCAGGTGCTTGGCAAGTTGACCTCGGTCACGCTGTTTCCCGGCACAAGCGACGTCGAAACCCTTAACAGCATCAATGCCCCTTTCACCACCATAGCCGCCGCCCGCGACACGGTGGACCGGGATAAGCTGGCTGCCTTCAGCGTGAAGTGGACAGGGGATAACCTCACCCTCAAGGGCGACTTCAGTTACACCAAAACTTACAGTCTTCTCTACTACTCCGGGCCTATACTCTCTGGCACCTCTCCGAATTTCCTCATGGACACCGGGCCCCACATCCCGACGACAATCGTGACCGGGGTAAGCCTGCTCGACCCCAGCCTCTATTCCTGGGCGACCGACGCTTGGCGCACCCGACCCTTCTACGGCAAAATGAGCGCTGAGCAGCTAGACGGGGAATACAAGCTATCAAACAATGTGATCCCCTCGATCCTCGCCGGCTTCCGCTATGCGGCGCGCGAGGCTGACGACAGCACGGGAACGCTCTTCAACGACGTTACCATCTCCGGGCCGGTGACGACGCATCTCAATCTGGTGACGCCGAACCCGGTGCCCAACTTCTTCCCGTATGACCTCAACCCGATGTTCCGGCAGTATCTGGTCGGCAGCTTGGGGCTGGCGCGCGATCCCCTAGACAGTCGCGCCGCCTTTGGCATCACCACTACGCCGGCGACCTCGGCGGGCTTGGTTAGCCTCTGGGTCATCCATGAGGATACGTCGGCCTTGTACCTGATGCCGCGGTTCACGGCCAACTTGGGATTGCCGGTCGACGGCAACGTCGGCGTACGCCTCACGCGGACGAAGGAGTCTGTTACAGGATACCAGAGCAACGCCGGGGTGATCTCGCCGATCGCAATCGCCTCCACCTATACAGACTGGCTGCCGAGCGCAAACGTGCGGGTCCACCTGACGGATAACACCTTCCTGCGTTTGGCCGCGTCAAAGACGCTCACGCGGCCGGACTTCAGCTCTCTGTCTCCGTCGATCACGCTCGTTCCCAATCCGACCAATGCAGCTCAGAATAGCGGCAGCGCCGGCAACCCGGCCCTTCCCCCCGTGCGCGCCGATAACTACGACTTGTCGCTTGAGAAGTACTTCAACAAGTCGACGTCGGTTTACGCGGCTGGGTTCTACAAGACCGTCAACGGCTTCACGACCACCATCAGCAACCCCGAGGTCTGGAACGGCGTGACATATCAGGTGAGTCGGCCCACGGCCACCAACGGCGCCAAGATCAAGGGCTTCGAGGTGGGCTACCAAGAGTTCTACGATTTCCTGCCCGGTTTCCTGAGCGGCCTCGGCCTGCAACTGAATTACACCTATGTGGACAGCAAGACGCCCAGCACGATCGTCGGCCTGTCGACCCCGCTGCAGAGCCTGTCAAGGAGCAGCTACAACGCGATCCTGATGTACGAGAAGTACGGCGTGTCCGCTCGCCTCGCCTACAACTGGCGCGACAAGTACTTGGCGAGCATCGGCAACTTCGTAGGAATCGGCGCTCTCCCCAACTTCTACAAGGCTTACGGGTGGCTGGACGCCTCGGTGAGTTACGATTTCACCAAGCGGCTCCGGGTCACGGTCGAGGGCACGAACCTCATGAACACGGTTCGCGAGTCATACTGGGGCGTTACTACGAGACCGGGCACCTTCTTTCTTGATGACGTCCAATTCATGGCTTCCGTGAGCTGGCGTCTGTAAGAAGATACAGGTTGTACAGAGCTGGCTAGTCCCCGACATGCGGGCAGGCCGTAGCGCGCCTGCCCGATTGTCCGGATCTTATTTTGTTCCGCCCGAGGATTAAAACTGGCGCGTCCGGTCGGCCGCGCCTCAGTCTCGACGACATCGTGCAAACCATTCCTACCGTTCGTTTCCGTCGGCTGCAGTCCATGGGCGCGGGGTGGATCAGTTGCTGTCTGGTCTTGGCCGCGATGCTGGTGACGCCTGCCGGGGGGCGCGCGCAGATTGATGGGAACGCACTCGCAACAGCGTTTCACGATCCGCCGGCTGAGGCCAAGCCGTGGGTCTACTGGTACTGGATGAATGCTGCGGTCACGCGGGCCGGTATCACGGCGGATCTCGAGGCGATGAAGGCGGCCGGCATTGGCGGCGCGTATCTCATGCCGATCGAGGGTGCGACCCGGCCTCCGTTGATCGATCCTCCAGCCGAGCAGCTCAATCCGGTTTGGTGGGACTGCGTGCGCTGGGCCTTCACGGAGGCTGACCGCCTTGGCCTCAAACTGGCCATGCATGTGTGCGACGGGTTTGCCACGGCAGGAGGACCGTGGATCACGCCGGAGTTGTCGATGCAAAAAGTCGTCTGGAGCGAGACGCAGGTGGCCGGCGGCGACCGCGTGGAGCTGGCCTTAGCGCAGCCGGAAACCAACGCCGGCTACTACCGCGACATCGCCGTGCTGGCCTTTCCGGAGTTGGCAGGCGCGGGAGTCTCCTCACGTTCAGCCGCGCCAGTCGTGACGTCCAGCCTGCCAGGACCGCCACCGTTTTTTTTGCCGGGTGGTCCCGGAGAGGGCACTTTCGTCAGCGAGAATCCTTGCTGGATACAATACGCGTTTCCCGAACCCTTCACCTGCCGGTCGCTGACCATCCGTGTACCGCCAGCCCCCAACGCCCAAACGGAGAATACGTACCAAGCCAACCGCCTCGTGATTGAAACGAGCGACGACGGAATTCATTTTCTGCCCTTCGTCCGCCTCGAGCCGCCGCGGCACGGCTGGCAGGATGGCGATGCCGACGTCACACACGCGGTTCCTGCAGTGACGTCCCGGTATTTTCGCTTTCGCTGGGACCCGGCTGAGTCGGAAGCTGGCGCCGAGGATCTCGATTCCGCAAAATGGAAACCCGTCTTGAAGCTGTGCGCCGTCGAACTTTCCGGCGAGGCACGCATCAATGGCTTCGAAGGAAAGTCGGGCGCGGTCTGGCGGATCGCGCCCACAACCACCATGGCTCAGGTGCCCGCCGCGAACTGCGTGCCCGCTGCCCAGATCGTGAATGTCACGGATCGCCTGGATCAGGAGGGGCGCCTCATCTGGGATGCGCCTCCCGGGCGTTGGACGGTGTTGCGCATTGGCCACACCTCGACCGGGCACACCAATCACGTCGGCGGCGGCGGGCTGGGGCTCGAGTGCGACAAGTTCAGCCCCGACGCCGTGCGTCTTCAGTTTGACCATTGGTTCGGCGAAGTCGTCCGGCGCGTCGGACCCGACCTCGCTGGACGGGTTCTGCAGGTCTTCCACGTCGACAGTTGGGAGTGCGGCAGCCAGAACTGGTCGCCCGTCTTCCGTGACGAATTCATCCGGCGGCGCGGTTACGATCCCCTGCGTTACTTGCCGGCAATGGCCGGAATTCCAGTGGAAAGCGCAGATGTTTCCGAACGTTTTCTGCGCGACGTGCGCGAGACGATTGCCGAGCTCCTCATCGACAATTTCTTTCGTCCGCTCGCGGCGCTGGCGCATGGGCACGGCTGCGTGTTCAGCGCCGAAAGCGTCGCGCCGACGATGGAAATCGACGGCATGGCGCATTTTAGCGTGGTCGACATTCCTATGGGCGAATTCTGGCTGCGCAGCCCGACGCACGACAAGTTGAACGACATTCTCGACGCAGTCTCTGGTGCGCACATCTACGGGCATCCGATCACACAGGCAGAGGCTTTCACCGAGCTGCGCCTCTCGTGGGACGAGGCCCCGGCATTGCTCAAGGCCCTTGGCGACCGAAATTTTTGCTTCGGTATCAATCGTTTCGTCATCCACGTCTTCGCGCACAATCCGTGGCTCGACCGGCGGCCCGGCATGACCCTGGAAGGGGTGGGGCTTTATTTTCAGCGCGACCAGACATGGTGGCGGCCTGGCCGCGCGTGGGTCGACTATCTCGCGCGCTGCCAGGCGATGCTGCAGCTGGGGCGGCCGGTCGAGGATGTCGCGGTATTTACAGGCGACGGGGAGCCGCGCCGTGCCTTGGTGCCCTGGGCCTTAGCCGACACGCTGCCTGGCTTTTTCCCGGTGCCGGATAACCGGCGGTCACGGCAGATCCTTGAAAGCGGGGACTGGGTCGATTCCCTGCACGGCTTTGCCTACGATTCTGTCAACCGCGATGCGCTGTTGCGTCGGGCACGGGTGCGCGATGGTCGGATCGAACTACCGGGCGGGACGAGCTATGCCCTGCTGATCGTGCCGGCGCCCAACCGCTTCAATCCCAAGGCTGATTCGTTCACGCCGGAGGTTGCCACTCGGCTGCAGGAGTTGGTGGCCGCGGGCGCTACGGTCCTGCTCGGCGCGCCGCCCACGCGCCGTTCGCCCACCTTGCAGGACTATCCGCACTGCGACGAAGCGGTCGCGCAGGCGGTGAACGCACTCTGGCCCGTGGATGCGCCGGCGGACGGAACCATTCACCAAAAGGGCGGGGGGCGTGTCATCACCGGGCCTGTGGCCGCCGCCTCGTTCGAGCGCTTTGGCCTGGCGCCCAGTTTTACCGCCACGGATGCCGCAGGGGGCAGGGCGGACGGCATTGCTTGGACACATCGGGCCGGCGAAGGCTGGGACTTTTATTTCATTTCGAACCAACACGACGCCGCGCGGGAAATCGACGTTTCGGTCCGCGTGACCGGTCGCGTGCCGGAACTGTGGGATCCGGTGACCGCGGAACGGCGCGTGGCTGGCACCTGGCGCATGCGCGATGGTCGTACCGGTCTGCCGCTTCGCCTGCCGCCCCACGGATCACTTTTCCTCGTTCTGCGTACGCCCACCACAAAGGAGGAGGAGAATGGCGCTCCTAACTGGACGGAGCCAGCAACCGTGCAGACCATTGCGGGCCCTTGGCAGGTGGCATTTGATGCTGCCCGCGGGGGTCCAGTGGCCCCAGTGCCATTCGAGCGACTAGTGTCATGGACGGAATCGACCGTGGACGGCATCCGGCATTACTCAGGCACGGCGAGTTACACGCGTTCATTTTCTTGGCAACCGGCCGGTGCGTCACCGCATCGCGTCTGGCTTGACCTCGGCCGCGTAGCGAACCTCGCGGAGGTCTCCGTCAACGGCATTCCGTGCGGCGTGGCGTGGACGCCGCCCTATCGCGTAGAGGTGACGGCGGCGCTCCGTCCGGGTGGGAATCAGCTTCGCGTGGATGTCACCAACACTTGGTTCAACCGGCTTGCGGGCGATCAAAAACTCCCGCCGGCGGAACGGTGGACCTGGACGACCGCGCCCGACAGGACCGAAAAGAAACCACTGCTCGACGCCGGGCTGCTCGGGCCGGTCACGCTGCGCCGGGATTGAACACAATCGATTGTTTATGAATTCAATTTGGAGATTTCTTTTCTCGGCAACGGGACTGCTCCTCGTCGGTCGGATTTCATCCGGCGAACTGGCCGCCGCGGTCCTACCGGCGCGTGCGGCGATCGCCGCCAACAACGTGACGGACGCGGAACTCCAGCGTATATACGACGAGGTCAAAACACCCTTCAAATACGGCGTGATCCTGCACCCAGGCCCAGGCGAATATTTCGATTGCCCCAGCATATTTCGCCACCACGACCGGTGGTATATGCTCTACGTCGCGATCAAGGACAAGGTCGGCTATGAAACTTGGCTGGCGGTCAGTGACGACCTGCTGCATTGGGAAGCGCTGGGCCGCACGCTGCCGTTCGCCCGGACCGGCTGGGATGCGTGGCAGGGCGACGGCGGCGCGGCACTGGTGGATTGCATTTGGGGCGGCTCGGCCGCCCTCCAGCAGTTCGATGGCCGGTACTGGATGAGTTACATCGGTGGCGCGAAACAAGGCTACGAACCGGATCCGCTGGCCATCGGCATGGCCTGGACCACGACCCCGGACCGGGCGGCACCGTGGACGCGGTTGCCGCAGAACCCCGTGCTATCCACGACGCAGCCAGATGTGAGGCCGTTCGAAAGCGTGACACTTTACAAGAGCACGATCATCCGGGACCCCGACGAGACGCTCGGATTCCCATTCGTGATGTTCTACAACGGCAAGACGCAACAGGGACATCACGAGGCAATCGGCATGGCGGTCTCGCGCGACCTGACGACATGGGCGCGCTATGGTGCCGAGCCGGTGGTCGACAATGCGCCAGGGTGGCCCGCCAGCTCCGGTGACCCGCAGATTGTGCGCTTGGGCGACTTGTGGGTGATGTTCTACTTCGGATTTCGCTGGGCGCCCGGAGCGTTCGATACGTTCGCAGTTTCGCGAGACCTTGTGCATTGGACCAAGTGGTCCGGACCGCCTCTGGTGGAACCGAGCGAGACATGGGACGAGACTTTCGCGCACAAACCCTGGCTACTCAAACACGACGGGGTCGTTTATCACTTCTATTGTGCTGTTGCCGGGGACCAGCGCACGATTGCGCTGGCGACGTCCAAGAATTTGCGTGCGAGTAAGTAAGCCTGTCGTGCGATCCAGCAATCCCCGGTAATGCGCGCAAAAACTCCTTTCAGGGTGGCTAATGGTGCTGTTGCCTGCCAGCAGCCCCTCGCCGGGCGCGCCAAGGAGGAATGGTGGGCCGGCATGGAGGAAGTGTTCCACCTCGACTGAAGCCGCCGGCCGATCACCCCTCGCGGCGTCGGACCATGCAACCAGCGTCCGCCAGCCGCGGCGCTATGCTTTCCCACCCCGTAACCCGGCGGCCGCCAGCCGCGATACTCCATTTCCTCTCATGATCAAAGATCTCATCAGTCTCCTGGGGCCGAAAAACGTTCTGACCGCAGTGGAGGACATTCTGCCCTATTCCTTTGACGGCACGGCTACGCTGAAACAGCGGCCGCAGGCCGTCGTCTTTCCCGCCCATGCGGCCGAGGTCGCCGCGGTTCTGCGGCTGGCCCGGACTCACTCGACGCCCATCATCACGCGCGGCAACGGCACCGGCTTGAGTGGCGGCAGCGTGCCGGTGGCCGGCGGCGTAGTCATGTGCTTGACCCGGCTGAATCGGATCATCGAGTTGGATCAGCGGAACCTCACGCTCCTCGCCGAGGCGGGCGTGCTCACCCAGGCGATCTTCGATGCGGCCGACGCGGCCGGGCTCTTTTACCCGCCCGATCCGGGTTCGATGAAAATCAGCACCCTTGGCGGCAACGTCGCCGAAAACTCCGGCGGGCTGCGCGGACTCAAATACGGCGTCACGCGCGACTACGTGATGGGCCTGGAGGTCGTCCTGGCTGACGGCACGATCTGCTGGCTCGGCAGCAAGTGCGTGAAGGACGTCGCCGGGTACAACCTGCGCGATCTTTTCATCGGCAGCGAAGGCACGCTGGGCGTGATAACGCAGGTGTTGCTCAAGCTGCTGCCCAAGCCTGCCGCTCGGCAGACGCTCCTCGCCACCTACCCGACCATGGCGGCCGCGGCCGAGACGGTCTCGGCGATCATCGCGGCTAAAATCATCCCCTGCACGCTGGAGTTTCTCGACCGCCGCACCCTGCGCTGCGTCGAGGACTACGCGCACGTCGGACTCCCGCTCGACGCCGAGGCCGTGCTGCTGGTCGAAACCGACGGCCATCCGATCGCGGTGGCGGACGAGGCCGCGCGGATTGAGGCGCTCGCCCGCACCCACGGCGCCACCACGGTCAAACGCGCGGCCGATGCCGCCGAGGCCGACCGTCTCACCACCGCGCGCCGCAGCGCCTTCTCCGCCCTCGCGCGGCTCCGTCCGACCACGATCCTGGAAGACGTCACCGTGCCGCGCAGCGAGCTCGCGAAGATGATTGGCTTCGTGCAGGAGGTCGCGGCCCGCCACCAAGTCGAGATCGCCACCTTCGGGCATTTCGGCGACGGGAATCTGCACCCCACGGTGCTCACCGACGAGCGCAACGCGGAGGAGATGCGCCGTGTCGAGCAGGCGCTGCACGAGATCTTCGAGCACGCGCTCAAGCTCGGCGGCACGATCACGGGCGAGCATGGCGTGGGCCTGGCGAAGAAGGCGTTTTTGCGCCAGCAGCTCGGCGACGCGAGCTACGAGTTGCTCAAGCAGATCAAGCGCGCGCTGGATCCTTTCGGCCTGCTGAACCCCGGGAAGATCATCGAGTGAAGGTCAACGGGAACAACCTCCTGCAGTCGCTCGACTATTCGGTGTTGCAGCAGTGCATGCACTGCGGCCTGTGTCTGCCGACGTGTCCGACGTTCGTGGAGACGGGCCGGGAGCGGAACTCGCCGCGCGGCCGCATCGCGCTGATGCGCGCCGTGGCCGACGGCGACCTCATCCTCAGCCGCGCCTTTGGCGACGAGATATATTACTGCCTCGGTTGCCTCGCCTGCGCCTCCGCCTGTCCGGCCGGGGTGGATTATGCGACGCTGTTTGAGACCGCCCGCGCCGAAGTGGAGCGCCAGGGCGTGCTGGCGAATCCGAGGCGTGACTTCATCCGCTGGGCCGTTCTTCGCACGCTTTTCACCCGCCCGCGGCTCCTCCGCTTTGTCGGCCGCCTGCTCTGGATTTACCAGGCCAGCGGCTTGCAGGCCGCGGCGCGCCGGCTCCGCCTCACCCGCCTGCTCCCGCGCCGCCTGCGCGGGCTCGAGCCGCAGACGCCGCAAGTGCAGCGCCGGTTTTCCCACCAGCTCATCGGACCGGTCGAACCGGCCCGCGGCGCCCGCCGCCACCGCGTGGCCGTGCTGACCGGCTGCGTGCAGGACCTCGTGCTGCCTGACGTGAACCGGGCCACGGTGGACGTGCTGCGCGAGAACGGCTGCGAGGTGCACACGCCGCCGGTGCAGCCGTGTTGTGGCTCGCTCCACGCCCACAACGGCGACCTGACGTCGGCCCGGGCGCTGGCCCGCCGGCTGATCGACCTGCTGCCGCCGGAGGGGTTCGATGCCATCATCACCAACGCCGGCGGCTGCGGCTCGCACCTGCAGCATTTCGACCACCTGCTGGCCGACGATCCCGCCTACGCCGGGCGCGCCGCGCTCTGGTCGAAACGGCTGCGCGATATCCACGAATGGCTGGTGGAGATCGGCTTCCGCCGGCCCGCCTCGATGGGCGCGGCCCCGGCGGTGGTCACGTATCACGAATCCTGCCATCTCTGCCACGGGCAGCAGGTCAGCTGCCAGCCGCGGGAAATCCTGGCGGCGATTCCGGGCCTGGAGCTGCGCGAGTGCGCCGAGTCCACCTGGTGCTGCGGCAGCGCCGGCATCTACAACATCACGCAGCCAGCCACGGCGGCGTGGCTGCAGCAGCGGAAGCTCGGGCACTTGGCGGCCACGGGCGCGAGCGTCATCGCCACGGCCAATCCCGGCTGCCACCTGCAGATCGAGAACGGCCTGCGGGCGCGCGGCGGAGCGCCGGCCCGCGTGGCGCACCCGGTGGTGCTGCTAGCCGAGGCCTACCGCGCCG
>Ga0187857_10000136_pt1 | contig 91221 bp, 78 predicted proteins | sample June2016WEW_8_10_FD_132984 | JGI IMG/M metagenome (GOLD analysis project Ga0187857, IMG submission 132984) | Peatland microbial communities from SPRUCE experiment site at the Marcell Experimental Forest, Minnesota, USA - June2016WEW_8_100 | ecosystem: Environmental > Terrestrial > Soil >... | reverse complement strand
GTCGTCCGCGACGCGCCATGGCAGCTCCTTCTCGAGGGGGTTCTACCAGGCACAACGCTTGGCGCGTAGGGAAATTCCCGATTCCGCCTAATTCTTTATACAATCACGCTGACACGTCACTAGGAGTCCGCTGATCAACGCCGTTCTGGAGTGAGCGGTGTAGACGGGCCGGGGCAGATCGGCTGACGACAGCTCGATTGGGCGGGAATTACAAGGGAAAGTGCTTCCTTGAAGGGCTACAAAGCCCTGAAGAACGCCAGTCCGGGTCGCATTTGGGCGATTCGGCCCTCACGCGGTGATCATCACCCAGCTCTTGCCTTCGTGGGCGAGGACGAGGCCGAGGAGGCGTTTCAGGTGGACGGCCGCCGCCCTGTGGGAGAGCCAGAGGCGATTGCGTTCTATGCCGCGGTAGCGGAGCTTGCTGTTCGGGCCGCGCACCAGCCAGGCGATCGTGCGCTCGATCATGGGGCGGTAGCTGCGATAGGTCTCGTCGAACTCGACCGTGGCGGCAAGGTGCCGGGCAGCCACCAGGAGGTCGTGGTGCTCGTTGAGCACGATCGTCCGCCCGGCTTTGGACTGCGTGCAGCGCTTTTGGAGCGGGCAGGTGGCGCAGCTCTTCCCGAAGCGGGCCCGGCCGTTCGGGTTGATCTCCACCGTGATGCCGTTCGGGCAGGTGATGGTGCTGGCGTCCCTGTCGATCTCGAAGTCCTCGATGGTGTAGCCGCCGTCCACGGCCGGGCGGAGCGGCATGGGCTTGATGACGGCTTTCATCTCGTTGTCTTCCAGGTGCTTGCGGAACTCGCCGGCCGAGTAGGCGGTATCGCCCAGCACCTCGGTCCCGGCCGGCTCGTCTTCTATGAGCAAGGGGGCGGCTTCGGCATCGCCGGTGTTGCCGGGGCCGAGATCGGTGGCCGTGACGAGCCCCGTCTCGGGCTCGGCAGCCACATGCGCCTTGTAGCCGTCGCGGTAGGAGTGCTGGGTCTTGTGGGCATGGCGCGACTCGGGGTCGACGACAGAGACGATGCGGGCCGGGGCTGTGCGCTCGGCGATGCGCAAGCGGCCTGGGCGATCTCCGTGCTCGACGTCCTGGCCGACCACCAGAGCGAGGAGGGCGAGAGGGTCTTGTTGTTGCTCGTCGAGCTTAAAGCCGAGGTCCTCGGCCGCGAAGACGAGCTCGTAGGCGTCGTCCACGAGCTCGGAGATGAGCCGATCGATGTCGTCCTGGTCCTCGAAGTCGCAGGGCGGGCGCCCGGGCCCGAGGTTGTGCTCGCGGACGTAGACGCCTTCGGCCAGCTCTCCTATGAGCTTTCTCACCCGGCGGATCTGGCTCTGCAGGAGGCTGATCGTGTCCTGGCGCTGGACGGCGTCCTCGAGCACGGTCGAGTCGAGGGCCCGTCGCGTCTTGTTGGAGATCACGCCCGAGGTGCTGATCACCTCCCGCACCGCCTCGAAGATGCGCTGCGGGCGCTTTGATGCCCGCAGCTTGTTGCGCCATAACACGAGCACCGTCGGGTGGAAGGCCTCGTCCCCGATACCCAGGCCGCAGGCGACTTTCCAGGAGATGTTGGTCTCGAGCTGGCGGCAGGCCTCCCTGTCGGACGCCCCTTCCAGAGCCTGCAGCACCATGACCGTGGCGATCACGTCGGCCGGCACCGAGGGCCTGCCCCGATCGGAGGGGAACAGATCGGCGAACCTGTCATCGGGGAACGGCTTCTGGCGATGCTCGGCCAAGAAGGCATACACCGAACCTTGCTTGACGAGATGGCTGCAGAGCGAGGCGGCGTCGACGAGCTTGCGGTCCGGCCGGGAAGAACCTTGCATCCCGGAATTCTCCTAGACCCGGGCCGAAATCGCGAATCCTGAGGTAGACGGCTTAAATCAGCAGTCTCCTAGCTTTGCCTGAGTTAGGAAATGCCGAGCCCTGCGGCATCGCCGAGGCGGATACGTTCCCCGTTCCATGTTGCGACTCCGGATCGCTCCGCGGTCCTCAACCAGAGGGGCGCATCAAGGTCGATCGAGGAAATACTCGACTTTCCCGCAGCCAGGCAGGCAACCGCAGTCGCAGAGACCATGCCTTCCATCATGCAGCCCACCGCGCACTTGATGCCTGCAGCTTCCGCTATGGCGACGATCGCCAGTGCGGAACGTAGACCGCCACACTTCATGAGCTTGATGTTCAAAGCGTCCGCCATGTGCTCACCTGCCAACCTGAGCGCGTCTTCAGGAGAAAAGCAGCTCTCATCGGCCATTATGGGAGTCGCGACGCTCGCTGTAATACGAGCCAGACCTTGCAGGTCGGCGGCTCGCACAGGTTGTTCCACGAGATCGACGCCCAGGTTCTCCTCTTCGAACCTCTTGATGATCATCAACGCTTGCTTCGTGGACCAGGCTTGATTCGCGTCCACGCGGATCGCGACCGTGGGATCGCTGACGGCTCGCACCGCGCGAACTCGCTCCAGGTCCATGTCAGGTGGACCCCCAAGCTTCACCTTCAAACATCCGAAGCCCTCGGCGATCCTCCTCGCCGCGACGGACGCCATGGCCTCGGGCTCGTCCAACGAGATGGTCATGTCAGTGACTATCTCGGTCCGAGCGCCACCCAGCAAGACATGAAGTGGCCGGTCGAGCCAGCGAGCCCAAAGATCGTGAACGGCAATGTCAAGCGCTGCTTTGGCACTTGGGTTTCCGGGAAGCGCCAACTCGATCGAACGAAGGACCTGTTCGAGTTCATCCAGGCGGCCGCCCAAGACCGCTGACCGGAGCGGGCCACGAACAGCGTCTTCGATGCTTCCCGGCGTCTCTCCTGTAACCGTGGTGGCAGCGACAGCCTCTCCTAGGCCGACCCGCCCGTCGCTGTCGCTGATCCGGACCTGGAGTCCGTCGACTGTCGTCTCAACGCCCAGTGCCGTGACGAAAGGCTCACGAAGGTCCGTCCGGAACCGCTCGACAGCCACGTCGACAATCCTCACTGCTGTCCTCCCGTCTCGGCGAACCACCCGGATGACCCGCAACAACTGAACATCATTCCTCAATTCGAGGCGCGTCACGCAAGGCCGGACCGATGGGTGGGGTTCGCCGGACGCGATGCAGTAACAACAGAAAGTGGTCGATCATCTCGGCAGCCCTGTATCCATAGAGGCGCTCGGCTGCGGCGTTCCAGGACACCACCACCCCGTCGAGCGTCTCGCCGGCTATAGCGTCGTCTGTCGAAGCAACCAGGGCTACCAGGAACTGCTCAGGCTGAAGACCTTGTCCCGTATGAATGACAAGACTCAACCCCGGTCACGAACACCTTCGATTAGCACTGGCTTGGCGGACGCCGCGACAGCTGTTCGAAGCAATAGCCATGCTCGGATGTGTCGCGTCGGGTTCTTCAGGTGTTCGTGCTGCGGAAACCGTGCGTTCACATTTGCTGCGTACGGTGTCGTCATGTTCCGCTACGTGGTCGTCCGGCTCTGGCTCGCTGACCGCCCTGGATCGCTTGGTCAAATCGCAACCAGGATCGGGGAACTCGGAGGCGATCTCGTAGGCATCGACATCCTCGAGCGAGACGGCGCCCGAGCTGTGGACGAGCTCACGGTCGAACTCCCTGACGGTTACAGCCCTGAGGCTCTCGCCAACGCTCTATCGGAGCTCTCGGGCGTCGAAGTAGAGGATCTGCGCCACCGTGTCTCCGAAGTGCCTTATGCGGGTCGCGACCCGCTCGATGCGGCTGTGCTTCTCGCCGAAGCGCTCGGCCCGACCGAGCTTTCGAGCGTGCTCGCTCGAGGCGTCTGCACCTCCTTCACCTGCGATTGGTGCACGGTGCTCGACATGAGCGACGCCCGGGCCGTGGTGCTGGCCGAGGCGGGGGATGCACCGAGTGCCGCCTGGCTGGGCGCGTTCGCGGCTGGAGCTCGAGCAGGCCTTGCGCTCTCCACCGGTAGCGGCGCCGGGCTGGTCGGTCCCCGGGACGTTGCCTGGTCGCCGCTGGACTCATCGGGTCTCGTGGTCGTGGCAGGTCGTGACGGACCGCCTTTCCGGAGCCGTGAACGAAGGCAACTCCAACAGTTGTGCCGCGTCGCCGACGCCAGGTGGAGCGAGCTGGTGCGTACCGGTGCCCGAACTCTCCTGTCAGGCACGGGGCAGTCGCGCAACCAACGTCTTGCCGCTTCGTAGGCACCCGGTCCCGGCCCTCCCTGGTGATCAGAAAACGGACCTCGAAGCCAGCATCTCGGCAGTTGGTCCGGACGGGCGATGACCTCGCCCTGCGCGCGCTACGCCAAGCTCGGTGATGAGCTCGACGGTTGCGTCGTCCTTCGGACCCTCCGACAGCATGCACGGAGAACGCCTCGGCCAAATTCACGACTGCCGACACGACGTGGCGGCTCGACATCTCGGTTGGGAGGTCGCCGAATTCCCGGTCGTTCTTGAGATGCGAGACGGGGACGTTTCAAACAAGCGAAACCGCCGTACACGGAGTCGAAGTCGTCAAGGGCCACCTTGCAGCCGATCTCGATGAAGCCCTGGACGAAAGCCGCTGCGGTTGCAGTGTCCCGAGGAGTGCCGTCTCGGTGATCTCGCGCACTACGCACTCGGGTGACGCAGCTGCGGCAGCAGCGCCAACCGGTCGACGGTCAAGCCGGTGCCCAGCGTTGGGCAAACGGGTCGAGCACGTCCTTCAGCGTCGGCGAGCCGATCTCACTCAGCTGGTAGGAGACCCGCCTCGAAGGATGGCCGAGGTCCACCAGGCGCGCCAGATCCATGGGGGTGCCGATGACGACGACGTCGCATGGCGCCCGGCGAACTGTGGCGCCTAGCTCGGCCAGCTGCTCGTCCCCGTAACCCATGGCCGGCAGTACGGCGCCGATGCCGGGGTAGCGGGCATAGATGCCCGCGATAGAACCGACTGCGTACGGACGCGGGTCGACGATCTCGCTAGCGCCCTTGCGGCGGGCGGCGACGGTGCCGGCACCGAAGGGCATGCCGCCATGGGTGATGGTCGGGCCGTCCTCGATGACCAGGACCCGCTTGCCCGAAAGCGGCGGGCCCTGCCCCAAGGTGACGGGCGAGGCCGCTCTCACGATCTGGGCGCTCGGGTTCACAGCCTGCACGTTGGAGATGACCTGGGCGAGGTCGGCGGGAGCGGCCGAGTCGATCTTGTTGACGACCACTACGTCGGCCCTCAACAGGCACGTCTCACCCGGGTAGTAGGCGAGCTCGTGTCCCGGGCGCAGCGGATCCACGACTGTGATCTGGAGGTCGGGGACGAAAAAAGGAAAGTCGTTATTGCCGCCGTCCCAGATGACGACATCGCATTCTGCCTCGGCTCGGCGCAGGATCTGCTCGTAGTCGACCCCGGCATACATCACCATGCCCATGCGCACGGGCTCCTCGTACTCCTCCCGTTCCTCCAAACTGGGATGCGACGCGTCGATGTCGGCCACCGAAGCGAAACGCTGCACCCTCATCGCCTCGAGGTCACCGTAAGGCATCGGGTGGCGCACTAAGGCGACCCGGAGTCCCGTGTCGAGCAGGATCCGGCCCACCCGACGCGTGGTCTGGCTCTTGCCACACCCCGTTCTCACTGCACAGATCGCCACGACCGGCTTGACACTTCGCAGCATTGTGGCGCGCGGCCCCAAGAGGCGGAAGTCCGCTCCGGCAGCCAAGATGGCCGATGCCTTGTGCATCACCTCGACGTGAGACAGGTCCGAGTACGCGAGGACGATCTCGTCGATGCTCTCGCGGACGATCAGGCCTGCCAACTCCTCCTCCGCCACGATCGGGATGCCCTCGGGATAGAGCGGACCGGCGAGCGAGGCCGGATACGAACGATCTTCGATACCCGGGATCTGGGCGGCCGTGAAGGCCACCACCTCGGTTGAGTCGTCATGGCGGAACACGGTGTTGAAGTTGTGGAAATCGCGCCCGCCGGCTCCCGCGATGATTACACGACACTTGCTGTAGGCCATCCCGCCATCTTGCTACCGGCGCCGTCGCGGCGGATAGGGCCATAGGACCTTGGCATGTTCGACAACGTCGGAGCTGGTCGAGCGAACCGACCTTGTGGCCGGATGTCCCGACAGATGGACGGCTGACACCTGCCAGTCCTGACCGAGCAGGGTTGGCATGTCCGACCAGCGGTAGCCTTGTCGTGTGCGGCGGTTCCGGCGGGGACCCGGGAAAGTCGACCTCGCCTTCGCCCTCGGGCTCCTGGTCGTGTTCTGCGTCGGGTGCGGAACCTCCGGTCTCCCGCTGGCTGCAACCGCCGAACCTGCTCAGTCGAACCTGCAAACAGCGCTGACCGGAAGTGGAGTGTTCTACTCGTCGAACCACGACAGCTACATGGGAATCGGCGGCGGTTTTCGACTCGCGGCAGAAGTGTCCCCGATATCAGAGCTTGATACCGGGCTCAGGTACATCTCGGCGCACCGGGCTTCGGCCGGCAGCAACATGATCAGCATGTACGCGCCCAGTTCTTCTGTGCTGGTCCTGACCGCGTACAGTCCGGGGCTTCGTAGTTGTTAGGGCATTGTGAGCGTGAAACGCAGCCAGGCAAATCCGTTCTTCCCCGCGTTCGCGAGCACCGCGCATCCGGGCACCTTCTACTTCAGGGGATTTCGTCGCCCCCAGCGCGCTGCGCGGCTGCGAGAGTCGTCCCCTCGGCATTGAACACAAGCGGGTTCCCACCTTTGTGAGCCACGACATGCGCATTGGCCCCTGTGCGAGAGCTGGGCTTCGCCAGGTTCTGCTCGCCTGCACCCGCCCTGGTGACACCGACCTCGAAGTCCGTGGGAAGGCGGTCGACCTTTGAGTTCACGATGGCTGCCACGACCTTGACGCCGATGTCGACGACAGCGCGCACCGCCATGACAAGACTGCTGCTGGACGGCTGGCCCTGCGGGTCATGCGTCGTGCAACGAGTGCAGGATGGTCCTCGCGACCATGCCGTTGCCGGCCAGTCCGATTGACACTAGTACTGGCTGTTCACGCCCTGGCACCGTCACGCTGAGCAATAGGACGCTGTAGTCCGGCGTGCTGCTCGGGCACGCGATGAGACCGCCGATATGAAGACAAACACCTCCCGGTGAATAGGACCCGGTTGGACTCTGTGCTCCACTGTCAACGCGCACCCCGTTCGATGGCGTGACCGGGAACGCGACCGGAGCCGGGCAAGGCAGCGCCAGGAATTCCTTGTCGGTGTCGAGGGTCACACCTTGCACGATCGCGATTTGAACTGGCCCGCACAGGTCCCACGTCTCTGTTCGCTCGACGGGCCAGCCCGCCGGGAAAGAGAGGCGGAGTCCCGCGAAAGACACTGAGTGCCACGATGATGGCACCGAGGGTGCAATGCCAGTTGCGAGTGCTATGGCACGAGGCGAACGCGACAAGGTCTCGATGACCTGGTGGGCCAGGGGACCATCGGCGGTGACCTCGACGCCCAGGGAGGGCGCATAGTACGTGTAGCTCGAGAGCAGCTGGTCGGTCGGACCAAGATATACCGTCACGCCGTTCAGGATGATGGGCGTTTCGCTCGCATATTTCGACGGAACGTGGCGTACCGGGACGACTCTCACCAGCGTGCTGTGAGCCTGGGTCGGACAACCGGAACCTGTCTCGGTCGCGGGTGTCGGCGCGACAAAAAGCGCTCCGGGCGGAGACAAGGGTGCACAGAACCGGGTCTCGCCCGGATACACGACAGAGAATGAGGTGGGCACGGACACCTGAGCATCGCCATAGGCGACCGGAATCCATGCCGTCGCTACGCCCGACAGCTCCACCACGGACAACGGCTTGGTGGGAGTGACGGTCTGGGAGGCAGTGCAGACGGCGAGCGTGAGTGCCAGGGCCGCTATGGAAAGAACGCGCGGTCTGACTGCTGTCATGCCCCACGAAGCCTTGACGGGGTCAGTTCGCGTAGCTGAGCACACGACGTGGGACGGCTAACTTGCCTGTGATCGACGCGTCGAGGCGTCGTCGCCAACAGTCACAAGGGTGGTCCGATGAACGACTGGCGGTATCCGGAGGCGGGTGGGACCCAGGACGTGTTCTTCGACCGTGCGACGGCACGCACTTTGCCGACGATCGTCGCGGGACAGGGCGTCTACTTGATCGACGATCGCGGGAGGCGCCTTCTCGATGTCTGTTCAGGCCCGTTCCTCGCGGCGCTTGGGCAAGGAAACGAACGCGTGCTTCAGGCCATAGTGCAACAGGGACGAAAACTGACCTACACGTATTCGCGAACCACGAGGCACTCCGCCAACGCAACGCTCACCGAACGGGTGTCTGATCTCGCCGGCGCAGGCTTCGAGCGGGTCCACCTCACATCCGGCGGCTCCGAAGCCGTCGAGATGGCGCTGAAGTTCTTGCGAGCTCATGCCGTCGCGACGGGACAGGAGCGGCGTGAGGCGGTGATCTCGCTGATGCCCGGCTACCACGGGGCGACGCTTGAGACACTCGGTCTCAACGGCGATTTCCGCACGCCCGCACTGTGGGGCTCCATGACCGTGTACTCGGAGAAGATCCCGGCGCCGCTCACGTTCAGGGCTTCCAGCCCGGAGTCGGCAGCAACGGCCAGCCTCGCTGCGCTCGAAGAGGCTATCGATCGGATTGGACCCGAGCGCGTCCTGGCGTTCGTCATGGAACCGATCGGCGGTCAGGCCTCTGGCGTGAACGTGCCGCACCCTTCGTTCGCCACCGGTGCACGCTCCATCTGCGACCGATACGGTGTCCGGCTCGTGTTCGACGAGAGCGTCAGCGCCTTCCGGACGGGCCGGTTCCTCGCGGCCCATCTCGCCCCCGACGCGCTCCCCGATGTCGCGGTGCTTGCGAAGGGTCTGGCCGCCGGCTACGCGCCGCTCGGCGCCGCGCTCATGCCGTCTCATCTCGTGGAGGAGCTCGCCTCAACCAGCGGGTTCGTGGTCTCCCACTCTTACGACGCGAATCCGATCGCCTGTGCTGCCGGCGCTGCGGTGCTCGACGAGATCGTCGAGCACGATCTGATGGGCAATGCGGAGCGGATCGGCGCGAGGCTGAAAGCCGGACTCGACACGCTGGCGCAGAGCTCACCGCTCATAGGTGACGTCCGCGGGCGGGGATTGCTGCTCGCGATAGAGCTCGTCGCAGACAAGGGCAGCCTTGCGCGGTTTCCCGCGGAGGTCGATCCGGGGGCCGTCGTTCTTCGTCACGGCCTCGACCACGGGCTCCTCCTCTACTCGCGTCGCCAAAACAGCGGGCGCTTCGGCGACTGGCTCCTGATTGCCCCTCCCCTCTTGATCGACTCGCAGTGCGCTGATGACCTGCTCGGACGGCTCGAAGCGACGCTCGTGTCCGCAGCTGGTGAGCTGCTCTCGAGCGACGCTTGAGGCCTTTGAAGGTAGTCGTTTCATCACCGTGTGCAATGGCGGAGGAACCGACGAGCGGCCGCGAAGGGACGAACTGACGCCACGTTGGGACTCTCTGCACGGGGCGACCGCCGGTAGCCTCCAGGACCGCGACCGGCGCGCAAGCCAGAACTGATGCTCCCGTGACCTCGTCGAAATCGCGAATTCCTCCGATGCGAGTACGCGAAACGTCGGAAGGAAGCTTCTTGGAGTCGTGATGGCCAACCTCGCGCCGGTCCCCTCTGGCGGGGAGCGACTTGTTTCACTTCGACTGCCGACACAGAGGACGGCTCGCGACATCCGGGTGTCAAACTCCGCTGCGGTGCGCTCGCGCCGGACCCTATGTGGGGTTCTCGCCGCGAGCCTCGTCCTGGCGGGCATGCTCGCCGCGTGCGGCCAGGTGCAGACACAGGCCAGGCGACCCATGGTGGCGCCGTCGAGGGCGGTTCTGGTGACGCTTGCTCGTCACGTTTCACTGTCCCGACGCGAGCTCGCGCTACGAGACGCGGCTTTCCTACTCACCCTGGTCCGGCTCCCAAAGGGATCCGAGAGACTGGCGCAGGAGCCGAGTGGCGACTCGCACCTGTTGCATACGGCGGCCCAGAGCATCGGCGACCCGAACCTCGTCGACCTGCACCGCTTCTTCGTGGCTCCGGCGAGCGCCTGGAAGCTTTTCCGGTACGAACGGAGTCACCCGCCACTAGAGTCCACGAACCGAGAAGGCTACAACGGCTTCGGTACCTCAGGCGTGTACGGGAACACCGATGAATGGTTCGTCTCATACAGCTGGCTTCCGGTCAAGGCGCTTCTGGATTCCCGGGTGTTGGTCATCTCGATTGCGGCCCTCCCGGACCATCGCAGCGGGATCCGCGTGGATGCCCAGGTGACGTGGCTGCCGGCGAAACCCGCCGGTGACGTCATTCCCGCAGGAGCGAAGGCCCTCACGGCGGTGTTGTCGGCAGGCCTGAATCCGAGCGAGCCGGGCCACCCTCCCGTCACCACCACCGATCTGACAAAGATCCAGGCGATCCGCGACTTCGTGAACCATCTGAGCGTCATAGCTCCGGGTGTGAGGTTCTGCCCGATCGACTTCGACCAGTACCTCACGATCAGCTTCCGCAAGGACGCTCGAGCCAGGCCCTTTGCAGTTGTCTTGGCCGACGTCGGCGGCTGCGAAGAGGTCCAGGTCCAGCGCTTCGGGCACGTGGCGCAGCCGGAGCTTTCCGGGTACGGCCTTGTTCCCTTGGTCGAGCGCGAGCTCGGTTTCAGCTGAGGAGGCACGCATGTCAATCACCGCTAGACCTGTGAGCGTGGTGGACTCGGCGCGAGTCCCTCCGTGGTCGAGATCGGCAGAACCCTCGCCTGGACTTCTCAACGGGCCCACGGCTGACACCGGCGGCGCGCCCCGCGCTGGGAGGCCAGGCGGCTCTGGCAGCGTGCCTGACGGCACACCCGACGACGGCGACGGGTTCGACCGATTCTTTGCCCATGTCCTCCCTCGAACGCTCCGCGCCGCTCGCCAACTCACCGGAGACCCCCGATCAGCTGAAGACGTCGCGAAGCAAGCATTTGCCCGGGCACACCTCCGTTGGGCGCGGATCGCGCCCTTGCCCTGGCGCGACGCCTGGGTGCTGAATGTCGCCTCGAAACAAGCACTCCGCCACGTCCGACGCCACCCGCCCACACCGGCTCCCGGCCACAATGGGAACGGGTCGGACGACGCCGAGCTGCGGCGTGAACTCGTTGCCTCCGTTCTCCGCCTACCGAGGCGCCAGCGGGAAACCTTCGTCCTACGGTACGTCTGCGGTCTTCCGGAGGCAGACGTCGCGCTGGCACTCGGCATGTCCGCGAGGACCGCCAGGACTCATCTCCGCAGCGCGCTTGCAGCGCTTCGCGCCAACATTGGCTTTGACATCAAGGAGGCACACGTCCATGAGCTCCGCGCCTGAACCGACTGAGCGGCCCCACCCGCCCACACCGATCGAGGAACTCCTCGTCCGAGCCAAGCACCTCAGCGCGGCAAGGCGACGCCACCGCCTGTTCGGGGCCGGTGGATCGCTGATGATCGTGCTTGCACTCGCGCTGGGCGGCGCCCTGATACCGAGCGGCAGTGCAGGCCCACAGCAGTCGAACAACAAACCGGGCAAGATCTTCGTTGCCGACCGCATCGGAAGCGCTTACGAGCTCAGCGCCGACGAGCCGCCGGCCTCACCGGCATCACGCGCAGTGGCCAAGGCGGTGGAGAACGCCGAGGTTGGTTTTTCCCTCGATCTGTTGAACCACTTGGCGGCCTCGAGCGACTCGAACGGCTCGACAAACGAGCTCGTCTCACCGTCCAGCCTGGCGACTGCGCTCGCGATGCTGGAGCTGGGCGCGTCGGGCTCCACAGAGCAGGGCATTGCTTCGGCACTCCATACCGCAGGCCTGTCCGCCAGCGAACAGGCAGAAGGGTGGTACAGCCTCGCCGCGCTGCTGGCTCGTGAGACGTCGACGTCCGCGGCGAACCTGAAGCGGATGCCCGAGCTCGATGTCGCGAATTCGCTCTGGGTCCAGCAGGACTTTGCCGTGCTGCCGGCTTTCGTGCGCGCGCTGGTAAGCGAGTTTCGGAGCGGGGTGTGGCAGGTCAACTTCCGGGACGATCTCGCAGCCGCCGTCGGCGCCATCAACAAGTGGACGAGCGAGCACACCAAAGGCCTGATAAAGCAGCTCTTCAGCCCAGGCGGGCTCACACCGACCACTGTTCTCGTGCTTGCCGATGCCGTCTTCTTCCACGCCGACTGGACCGCTCGGTTCGAGAGCGCTACGAGCCGGAAACCCTTCTACCTCGCGGCGGGCGGAAGCGAAAACGTCCCGTTCATGAGCTCGGAACCACTCGGCTCGACCAAGGCGCTGGCGGCGCCCGTGTCGACGACCGGCAAGTACGTGGCGGTCGAGCTTGCTTACGCAGGAAAGAAGCTGAGCGCGCTCGTGGTGATGCCGACGGGGTCATCCCTGCCGCAGTTCGTCTCCTCGCTCACCGCGGGGTCGCTCGGCCGGATCGTGAGCGGCCTGTACCCCGAGCGCGTCCAGTTCTCGATGCCAACGTTCACGCTGCGTTCGGACAATCAGCTGAACCACACGCTGTCGTCGATGGGCATGTCCCAGGCGTTCGAGACCGGGGCCGATTTCGCCAGGATCAACGCCACCGTGCCCCTCGAGGTTGGCACCGTCGAACAGCACGCCTACCTCCAGGTCACGCCCAAGGGCACCACGGCGGCGGCAGCCACCGGAATTGGCGTCATCGCCACTGCGACGCCGGTTCCCGAGCAACCGATCGTCATCGACCACCCCTTCCTGTTCCTCCTGCGGGACGACGTGACCGGTGCGATCCTCTTCGAGTCCATGGTCGAGAACCCTGCGTCTTGATCTCCGTCGGAACTTGACAGGTCGGCTCCACGCGAAGCGCTGGCCTGTGCTCCTAAGACACCAACGACACCGGGGGCCGCCGTTCGCCGGCCTGGTCAGAGACGACCGCGGATACCGGCTCCGGCTGCAGTCGTAAGCGGCGCGGCCCGGCTTCCCTCGATCTCCATTGCGCCTCCTTCGGACCGCGACTTCAAAGCGACCGCGATCGCGAGCTTCGGGGCGCCTCTCCGCGCGAGCCGCCCCCGGGACCCGAGGTACCGGGGGCGGTCACGGAGTGCCTCTCGCGAGGGACGGCAGCTCCGCCCACAGTCTACGGGACGGCAACAACATCGTGCCGACCGGACTCTGAAGCGCTCCACGTAAGACCGGTGCAGGTCGCATCTAAATGAGCGCGCCGACGACAGCACGGCACTTCGCGCCGTTACCTCAGTGCCTTCGCCTTCCCGCGTGACGGAACACGAGGTACAGCACACCACCGATCACAGCGAGGACAACGACGGTCTTGATGAAAAAAGCGATCAGGCCGACGATCGCGTGCAACGCCACGTAGGCCACGAGCACTGCAACGACGGCAGCGGCAACAACGGTCAGCTTGTGCCCGGGCCGCAGCCCCCGCTCTTGCTTGGATGTGGGCTCGATCATGAAACCTCCTCCCGTGAACCGTACCCCCGCTCAGCGGACCACGGAGGTCGTCTCCCTGAGCCAGCTGCCGAGCAGCGGTTCCGCGGTTCGTTAAGAGCCTTCCGGGTTGAGGGCCGGCGGCTCCAGAACACATCCAAGGCGCGTCCGGAGCCGCTCAAGACCCTGCCTATAGTTAGGGAAAGGACGCGTCAAGAGGCTGGAGAGCCCAATATGGGCCTGGGAAAACTCACGAGGAGCTCCGAGCAGAGCCCCCGGCGACGCGTTTTCTCCATTGTCACCAGCCTCGTCCTCATCGTCGCCATCGGCGGTGCCGGAACCCTGATCGTCCTGCAACGAGCTCACACCCCCTCGACGAACGGTCCGGCCGCTCACCCGACGACCACGACGGTCCCGCCTCCACCTCTGACGATCACCTCGGTGACGCCGTCACCCGGCACTTCCGACGCCGCCTTCGACACCAGCGTGTCGGTGGACTTCTCCCAGCCGCTCGCGGCCAACAGTCCGTTGCCGACGCTCTCGCCGGCACCGCCCGGGAACTGGGTGAGGACGGCACCGGCGGCTGTCCGTTTTGTTCCGGACGGTTACTTCTCTCCTCTCAGCACAGTGCAGCTCAGCGTGCCCGGCGGGCCCGATGGGATCCGCAGCCGTTCCGGTCAGGACCTCTCGACCACCCTCCGGAAGAACTTCGTGATCGAGGGAGGTTCCGAGCTGCGGCTCCAACAGCTCTTGTCGGAGCTGGGCTACCTTCCCTTCCAGTTCGAGCCCGCGACGCCTGAGGTGTCGCCAGACATCCCTGTCGACGTGGCCCACCTGTCCTCGGCCTCCCACCAGGCATACCAGACCACGACCACGACATCGCCCTCGTCCGTCCCGGCGATCGACTCCGAGCCTTCGGTCGCGGCCGAGGTTCCCGTCCAGGCCTTGGCGGGCAGACTCGTGTGGCGCTTCGGCGATACTCCAGCGTCGCTCACGGCGCTTTGGCAGCCTGGTCAACTCAACGTCATCACGACCGGAGCCGTCATGGCGTTCGAAAGTGACCACGGCCTGACGGTCGACGGCGAAGCCGGACCGAAGGTTTGGTCCGAGCTTCTCCAGGCGGTCGCGCGGCGCCAGGTGACCAATGCGCCCTACGACTACGTCGTTGTCAGTCAGACCCTTCCGGAGACTGCTTCGGTTTGGCGCGACGGCCAGATCATCTTCACAACGTTCGTGAACACCGGCATCGCAGTGGCACCGACCGCCCCCGGCACCTACCCCGTCTTTGCCCGTTACCTGGTGACAACGATGACCGGCAAGGAGCCTGACGGAGAGCCGTACAGTGACCCCGGCATCCCGTGGGTGAGCTACTTCAACGGCGGTGACGCTCTCCACGGGTATGTCAGGGCGAACTACGGGTTCCCTCAGAGCCTGGGCTGCGTCGAGATGACCTACGCGAGCGCGGAGACCATGTTCCCGCTCACGCCGCTCGGAACCCTCGTCACTGTCCTTCCGAGCCCGGTCCAGGCTCCTCGCCAGTCAACCTAGGGCGGTCGCGATCCCCCAGCTCGCGTGCCACCGTTCGCCTTCTTCGAGCTCGATCACGCCAGTTCCGGTACGGAGTGCGTTCGGCGGGCAGGTCATCGGCTCGATGGCGATTGCCCGCCGGCGGCTGTCCGGCTCGCCGAGCGTGTCACCCGTATAACACATGGCGTACGCGAACTCGGCATCGGCCCAGATCTCCGTGTGACGACCGGGCGTGTAAAGGCGAGCGTGCCAGCGGCTGTCCGGCTCGATCGCGAGGCCCGTGTAGCAGTCGTCCAGCTCGAGGCCCCTCAGCATCCGCCTGCCGAGATCGAAAGCCGAACCGGACACGGCCTCGTCGCCGACAGGCAGGCCTCGCTTGTCCAGGACCAGTCGCCGCTGTGCCGACAGGCGGATCTCGGCCTCGTCGATACCGCCTGGGCCGGCAAGGAGATACGGATGAAAGCCGAGCCCAAAGGGTGCCACACCACTGCCGGCGTTCGTCACCGCGCAAGCGACCGCGAGCCCGTCGTCGCCGAGCCTGTAGTCGAGGTCGAGCCGAATGCGGAACGGATAGGCAGGCTGGGGGTGGACAACGCAGGACAGCACCGCCCTGTCTGCGGAACGCTCCTCGATCGACCAGGGCAGCCACCGGACGAAACCGTGGATCGCGTTGGACCGCTCCGGCTCGTTGAGCGCGGCGTGGCCGACGATGTCCCTCATCCGATACGAGCCGTCCTCGAGCCTGTTCGGCCAGGGAGCGAGGACCTGACCGCGATCGCCGGATGAGATCTCGCCCTCAGGAAACTCCCAGATGACGGGCACGGAGTCATTCCTGAACGAACGCAGCGTCGCACCTACCTCGGTTATCACAGCCTCAAGATCGCCGTGAACGAGCGCGACTTGCTCACCGGAGGGGGGGAACATGGCGATATCGTACCTGCAAGCCCCCTCACGCAGCTCGTCCAACAGGCGGGCCGGAGACAGGCTCAAGTCTCGGCCGAGCAAGCGATTCCCTAAAGGAGCGGGCGGGCATGCGGATTCTGGTGACCAACGACGACGGATTCGACGCGCCCGGACTCGCCGTCCTGGCCGCCGCGTTTGCCGAGGCTGGACATGAAGTGTTCGTGGTCGCACCTCTCGCGGAGGCGAGTGGCTCAGGCGCCGGCATCGGCCCATTGCGCGCCATGGGTGGCGGCATACACGTCGAGGCCGTCGCACCGCCTGGCCTTGACGGGATAAAGGTTCTCGCAGCCGACGCGCTCCCGGCACTGATCGTGATTACCGCCTGCCTCGGTGCCTTCGGGCCACCGCCGGACCTGGTCGCATCGGGCATCAACCCCGGTCGCAACGTGGGACGGGCGGTCCTGCACTCGGGCACGGTGGGCGCCGCTCTCACCTCCGTCCATTTCGGCCTGAAGGGGCTTGCGACGAGCATCCGGGTGGCTCCCCCGTCCGCTACTCGTGAGCACGACTGCGGCACTCGCACGCATTTCGAGAGCGCGGCCGCGCTCGCGGTGGCGTTCGCCGCTCACCTCGAGCGAGCCCCCGCGCGCACGGTGCTCAACTTGAACGTGCCCAACCTTGCGCTTGGCGAGATCCGTGGCATCCGTCGGGCTGGTCTTGCAACCTCCGGGCTGATTCTCGCGGCACAAGCCGTGGAAGGCGGCCCAAGGGTTCGATTCGACCTCGGCGCCTTGCAGCCCGACGGTGACGAGTCGGACGAAACCTTGACACAGCTCGGATGGGCCGTGGTGACCCCACTGACCAGTGTCACCGAGGACCGAAGGCCGGAGATCGGCGAACTCGTGGCAGCTGTGATGGCGTCCGCCACCGAGAGCCTGGAGATGGCTCGCGCAACCTCGAAGTGACCCTCCGTCCAAGGCGAACCGGGACCGTCTCACAAGATCAAAGCACGACGCTTCACGACAACCATCGAGCAGGACATGGCCCACTGGCACGCTGCTGCCAAGAGGCAAGGTCACCCAGTTGGCAGATGGGTCACGATACCTGTTGTTCACCGAGCGGGCATTTCGCGAGCCCCCTTGGACACACCGTTGGCGATGCATAGCCACTTGCGCGCCGGCCTCGGAGGAAGACTGCCGTCATCTCAATTGACGATAGATGTTATCTGGATGGCCTCAGCCACTTGCGCAGGCGTGAGTCGTCTCGTAGGGTTTGCGCCACACCAACTGTCAACGACGAGCGGTGCCGAAACGCCCGGAGCAGTCACGCCGGGTCGGGGTCAGGCTGCGGCCTCCCCGCAGGCATAACTGGATGACTCGGCGCCTGCGAGCCGAACCGCGCGAGCGGCGTTGCTCGTCCCGACCTGTGCTCCTGAAGGAGCGAAAAGGAGTCGCGACAACAAAGAAGACAGGGCGAGACCCGTCTGCACCCCGTACGGACGTCCCAACGTCCAGATTCGGCCAGCCCTTCCGGCACCGTTTCGCGAGTCGCATGCAATAGACGGCCTGCCCGCATCAACGCATCCACCTGGAACCCACCGGGTTTTCGACACTCCAAGGAGGAGCAAGATGCGCAAGCACCCCCTGATCGCGCTCATCGCGTTCACTTTTGTTGCTGCATCCATATTCATCGGCGCAGCTGGCGCCAGCAGTATCAACGCAGTGCCTGTTCGCGCCACAACCCATCTCAGCCAAGGCGGAGTTGAGCCGTCGACCATGCCTGCCACCAGTCTCAGGTGGCTCGCAGCGACGGTCCGCGAGCGTGCTTACGCTGCGACGCAGCTCACGGCCCTGGTCGCGCGCGAGAAGTACTCGCCGTTCTGGCAGGGCCTTGCTGCCGACCGTGTAGCCATTCACGACGGCGGGCGCCCGGCAGGGATACCGCTCCCCTCGAGGTGGCGTGTGGTGCAGCAGGCAAGAGCGCGTGCCGCAGCCGTCCGCGCGGCCGCAGCCGCTCGAGCAGCGGCACAAGCAGCACAGGCGGCACAGGCGGCACAGGCGGCACAGGCGGCACAGGCGGCACAGGCGGCACAGGCGGCACAGGCGGCACAGGCGGTACAGGCGGCTGAAGCTGCACAAGCGACGCGGGAAGCAAGACTCACAAGAACTACACGAACCACAAGAACCACAAGAACCTCAACTACCAAGCGTCCTGTGGCAGCTGCTCCGACAACATCTGACCCCGGCGGTGTTTGGCTGGAGCTCCGGCTTTGCGAATCCGGCGACAATTACGGAGAGGACACAGGAAACGGGTATTACGGTGCCTACCAGTTCGCTCTGGCGACATGGTGGGGGCTCGGCTACTCGGGTCTGCCAAGCGACGCGCCACCCGCCGTGCAAGACCAAGCGGCCGAGCGGCTGCAATCCGAGGCGGGTTGGGGGCAGTGGCCGGCTTGCAGTGCGGAGCTCGGGCTCTAGAGCTCTGGAGCATGCATCGTCATCGAGTTGTCGTCAAGTGAGTGACGGCAGAACTCTGCAATAACCTTCGGCGTTCTCGCGACGCGGTGCCCCATCTCGCTGCATGCTCGCTGACACATTCCGAACAGGGGCCGGGTTTCGTAGAAGCGATGCCCGGCCCTTTTTCGCTCCCGCACTGGCGAACTGAGCGGTCCTAAGCTCGGATCAGGAGGTCGTGCACATGCGGTTCAGTGTCTGGCTAGGAACAGAGCAGCCCTGGGACGAACTCGTGGGCTCGGCAGAGCAGGCTGAACGCACCGGGTGGGACGGGATCTGGGTCGCGGACCACTTCATGCCCAACGGTGAGCGCAGCTCGATGCCACGACTCGAGGCCTGGACGACGATCGCGGCCGTGGCGGCACGCGTCGATCGTGTGCGCGTGGGCGTGCTGGTGACGGGTAACACCTACCGGCACCCTGCGGTGCTCGCGAAGATGGCTGCCACCGTCGACCACCTCTCCCACGGGCGCCTGGTGCTCGGCCTCGGCGCCGGATGGCAAGTGAACGAGCACGAGGCGTACGGCATCGAGCTTCCCGCGGTCGGCGAGCGCCTTGCACGCCTGGACGAAGCTTGCCAAGTCATCCGCCTCCTGCACAGCGAGGAGCGCAGCAACTTCGAGGGCCGCTTCTACCGGCTCGTCGACGCCCCGTGCGAGCCGAAGCCAGTTCAGCGGCCGCTTCCTCTGCTGATCGGGGGAAGCGGCGAGAGGACGACCATGCGAATCGCCGCCCGCTACGCCGACGAGTGGAACTGCTGGGGGTTGCCAGAACTCATGGCACACAAGGTCGAGGTTCTCGAGCGCCACTGCCTCGAGATCGGCCGCGATCCGGCCTCGATCAGGCGCTCGGCCCAAGCGGTCCTGCTGATGAGCGACGACGCCGAGCAGCTCGAGGCCTGGCGGTCCGAAGACTCGGTGCAGCCCCGCATCATCGGCACTGCGCCGGAGGTTGCGGAGGTCATGGGCCGCTACGCCGAGGTCGGGGTGGACGAGTTCGTCGTCTCGGACCACTCGCTCGGCCGGAACGCCGGCGAAAAGCGGGAGAACATGGACCTGTTCATCGAAGAGGTGGCCGTTCAACTGCAGGATCGATCCGGCTCCTAGCTGCCGGGGATCTCGCGCTTCGTGGGCCATCTCGTCGCGGCGCCTGACAAGTTCCGCGGCACGGCCGACGCGGCACAAGCGGCGGCGGCTGCTGCTCGCGGGGCACGTCGCGCGGGCTGGACGGCCTCGGAGGTACCCCTCGCCGACGGCGGCGACGGGCTGCTCTCCGCCTTCGTCGGCGAGCTTCGCCACGACGAGGTCACCGGGCCGCTCGGTTCGCCGGTGACAGCGGACTGGAAGCTCCTCCCCGCGACCGCTCGCCACGACGGCCCGACTGCGGTGATCGAGATGGCAAATGCTTCGGGGCTCTTGATCGCAGGAGGGGATCTCGGCAACGACCCCATGAGGGCCTCCACGGTAGGGACCGGTCAGCTCATACTTCGGGCCATCGATCTCGGTGCCAAGCGCGTCATCGTCGGCTGCGGGGGCTCGGCGACGACCGACGGGGGCGCGGGGGCGCTCGGGGTCATCGGTTCGCGTGAGGCGCTCCGCGGCGTCGAACTCGTGGCAGCCTGCGACGTAACGACGGGGTTCTTGGACGCGGCAAGGGTCTTTGCTCCGCAGAAGGGCGCCACGCCCGAGCAAGTAGAGGAGCTGACCGCCCGCCTGGCGCGTCTCGCTGACACTTATCGGGCAGATTTTGGCCTGGACGTCACCGCTCTCCGGGGGGCCGGCGCCGCGGGCGGCCTTGCCGGAGGGCTCGCCGCTCTCGGAGCCGAGATCGTCTCGGGTTTCGAGCTCGTCGCCGGTTTCGTCGGACTGGACGAACACATTGCCGTCGCCGACCTCGTCATGACCGGGGAGGGCTACCTCGATCGTCAGTCCTTCTCCGGCAAGGTCGTCGGCGGCGTGGTCGCTCACGTGGCCGGCAGGGTGCCGATCCTGTGCATCGTCGGCGACGCCGCCGAGCAGATCGCCATGGCCGGGTTCGAGCTTGTCAGCCTCGTCAAGCAGTTCGGGCCGGACAGAGCGCGGTCCGAGGTCCTCGACCTCCTCGAGGAGGTCGTCGCGCGGCACGTCTCGGCCCAGTGATCCCGCATCGCCCCCTTCAGCGGATCCCGACGCCGAGACGGGCTACGTCGCCGAAAAAGCCCGGATAGGTCTTGGCGACACAGCCAGGGTCGGAGAGCTCGACGCCGGGCACGACCGCCCCGAGCGCGGTGAATGCCATGGCGATGCGATGGTCACGGTGGGTGTCTATGCGGCCGCCGTGCAAGGACGCGCCCCCGTGCACGACCAGGCCGTCTCGCGCCTCGGTGACACGGGTTCCCAGGCGCCGCAGCTCGGTCGCGACCGCTGTGATGCGATCGCTCTCGTGGCCGCGCGAAATCTCGACACCACGAATCACGCTGTCTCCCCGTGCCAGGGCGGCGAGCACGGCCACGGTCGGAACCTGATCCGGCATTGCCGCGAGATCGACGTCGATGCCGGTGAGCTCGCCTTGCCGTTCAACGGTGGTGCCGCCCGGTCCGCGGGAGAACCTGGCACCCATGGCGGCGAGGACATCAACAAGACCACCGTCCGGCTGCGCCGTCTCGAAGGCGTTGGCGACAGTTATCGACCCTCCCGTCGCGGCAGCGAGGGCGTACAGGTGGGCCGCGGCACTGGCGTCGTGCTCGACGGACTCCGCCCTCGAGACATAGCCAGCGCCGGCGCTCACCCGGAAGCGGCCCGGCACCTCCTCGGCGACTGATGCGCCCCAGCGGGCCATCGCACCGATCGTGAGGTGCACATAGCCGAACTCGCGAAGGCCACCCACCTCGACGACGAGGTCATCGTCGGCATAGGGGCCTACGAGGAGGAGCGCCGTCGCGAACTGTGAGCTGGCCGAGGCGTCAATTTTGAGCCTGCCACCGGCAAGACCGTGACTCGAGATCCGCAGCGGAGGCCTGCCTCCGTCGCTGAGCACCTCCGCCCCGGCCGCACGCAACGCCTCGAGGAGCGGCGCCATCGGACGCCGGCGGAGGGGCTCCTCGCCGTCGAGCACGACTGTCCCTCTGGCAAGCAGTGCTACGGCTGAAAGGAAGCGGAGCGTCGTCCCCGAAAGCCCGGCGTTCACCTGCCTCTCCCCTGCCACAGGCCGGCCCGCGGTCCCTGTCACTTCCGTGTAGCCATCCACGTCCTCGATGCGGGCTCCCAACTCACGAAGCCCTGAGGCCATCGCCAAGGTGTCGCCGCTCTCCAGCAAGCGGCTGAGGAAGGACCTTCCCTCCGCCAAGGCGGCGATCACTAGCAGGCGATTGGTCAAGCTCTTGGAGGACGGGGCGTCGAGGATGCCTTCGACCGGGCCGGTCGGCACGATCTCGAGCACGGCCCGGGAGAGCCAGTCGGGCTGGGCGGAGCCGGTCACCGGCCAAGCGTAGGCCGGTGCGAGCCACGCGCGGCCCTCTGCTCACGCGGCCCGGTTACCGTTCGCTGACCCGAGGATGCGACGATGGCGCCGTGAGTTCCCGGATCTGCTTCGTGTGCTCGGGCAACATCTGCCGATCGCCCATGGCCGAGGTGGTGCTCCGCCACGAGGCCGCGAGGATCGGTCTCGCCGACCGACTCGCAGTCGACAGCGCCGGCACCGCGGCCGACGTCGGCTTCGACATCGACCGTCGCGCCCGCAGGGCACTGGAGCGCCGCGGCTACGGCCCCGTCAGTCACCGGGGGCGCCAGTTCCAACCGGTCTGGCTCAATGAGCGCGACCTTGTCGTCGCTATGGAGATGAGCCACGTGAGGTGGCTGGAGAAACGTGCCCCAAGAGCCGGGCGCACGGCAGCGGTGAGGCTCCTCCTCAGCTACCCGACAGGTCGTGACGGCCAGGGCGGCTCACTGGAGATCCCTGACCCTTGGTACGGCGACGAGGCCGAATTCGAGTCCTGCCTCGATCTCGTCCAAGCCGGATGCGCTGCGCTGCTCGGCGAGCTGGCTGCCGGACTCGCAGCAGGCTGAGGGCGTCAGATCGCGGGGCTGACCGAGCTCATGTTGAACTCGGCCACTCGCAACGGCGGCATCGCGGTCCTGTTGAGCCACTCGTTCCATTCCCGCGAGAGCGAGCGTTCGGTCCTTCCCGCCTCAATGGTCTTGGACAGCACGTCGACGGGGCTCTCGTTGAAGCGGAAATTGTTGACCGATGCGACGATCTCGCCGTGCTCAACCAGGTAGACGCCGTCTCGCGTCAGGCCTGTCAGGAGCAATGTCTCGGGGTCCACATCGCGGATGTACCAAAGACAAGTGAGCAGCAGTCCCCGCTCGGTGCGCTCGACGAGCTCCTCGAGGGTGCTCGCGGCCCCTGGCAGCTCGAGGATGAGGTTGTCCGCGGGCGCCGCCGGTTCGACGCCGGACCGCTTGGCTCCCGCGCGGTGGTACTGCAAGCGCCGAAGACGCCCGTCGGAGATCCAATCGGTGCGCTCGAGCGCTAGGCCGTTGTCGAAGACGGACACGTCCTGGCCGGAAGCCCCCGCAACGAGGAACGGTGTACATTCGAGGCCCTCGGCGAACGGGTCGCTGCGCAACGAGAACCGCTGTGACGAGAGCGACTCCCCGACCCTGGTCGTGCCGCCCGGCGCGGAGAACACGCTGCGGCCCTCTTCTGCCTCCCGGCCCGAGGTCGCGTCCCCGAGGGGCACCATGAGGTCGGCGACAGCATCGGGCGGGAGCACGACCTCATAGCGACCGGCCTCCAGATCGAGCTTTCGCTTGCCCCAGGAAAGCCGGCGGTCAAGCCGTTGCTTGAGCTCCTCGACATGCACCGTGGCCAGGTCCTCGGCACCGGCTCCCGCCCAGGCCGACCGCTCTCCCCTATCTGATCGTGCGACGACCTCGAGCTTGCCTGTCGGCTCCACGTACCGCAGCCGCAGGCCGGTCGACGAACCGAGGTAGACCGTCGAGACCTGATGCTCGGTGTAGCCGGCCAGCCTCGTTCCCGCCGCCCCGGCGCTCTTGAAGGCGTCGCCGAGCCCCGTGACCACGTTCCCGAGCCCGGCCAGGCTCGTCATCACGGGAGGGTCGGCGAAGTCACCCGCCGCGGTGGATCGTCCCGGGGTGATGAGCGGCGAGGCGTCCTCGGCGGCCTGGGCCGTCGCCGCGTTCGCCTCGGCGCGGCGGAGAACGTCGATCACGTCGGTAGCGCCGCTGCTGCTCGCCGTCCCGACGGCCGTGCCCCCCTCGGTCTCCCGGAAGGCGATCACGCTTACGCCGCGGTCGCGGCGGATGCCGTTGGTCGTCACGGTGTTGTTGGCGAAGCGGACCTCCGCTTGGCTGAGCTCCTCCACGATCACGACACAGCCGTCTGACCGGGAGGCTTCGAGGACCTGATCGACGACGCGGTCCGCTGCGGTGAGACGGCCCACCCCGGCGCTCATCGCCCCGACTCCGCACGAGTGTTCAGCACGTTGATGCCCCTGAAAAGCGCTGACGGGCAGCCGTGGCTCACAGCGGCGACCTGGCCGGGCTGGCCCTTTCCGCAGTTGAACGCGCCGCCGAGGTGGTAGGTGGGCTCGCCGCCCACGGCCTGCATCGCCCCCCAGAACTCGGTCGTGCGCGACTGATAGGCCAGATCCTTCACCTGCCCGTTAAGCCTGCCTTTCTCGATCCTGAAGAAACGCTGGCCCGTGAACTGGAAGTTGTAGCGCTGCATGTCGATCGACCAGCTCTTGTCGCCGACTACGTAGAAGCCGTCTTCGACCGACGAGATGAGCTCCTCGGTGGTAGGGCCGTTGCCAGGTGCCGGTCGCAACGAGACGTTGGCCATGCGCTGGATCGGCGTATGGCCGGGCGAGTCGGCGAAAGCACAGCCGTTGGACCGGCCGAAGCCCATGAGCCGCGCGATCCGGCGGTCGAGCTGGTAGCCCACGAGCACGCCGTCGCGGATGAGCTCGAAGTTCTGCGCCTCTACTCCCTCGTCGTCGTAGGCGACGGTCGCCAGGCCATGCTCGACGGTGCGGTCGCCGGTCACGTTCATGATCCCCGAGCCGTAGACGAGAGTGCCGAGCTTGTCGAAGGTGGCGAAAGACGTTCCCGCGTAGGCGGCCTCGTAACCCATGGCCCGATCGAGCTCGGTGGCGTGCCCGATCGACTCGTGGATCGTCAGCCACAGGTTCGTAGGATCGATGACGAGGTCGTACGCGCCGGGGGTGACAGAGGGTGCATGGAGCTTAGCGGCAAGGTGATCTGGTATGCGGGCCAGCTCGTCGTCCCAGTCCCAGCCCTCGCCGAGCAGGTACTCCCAACCACGACCGGCCGGCGGAGCCAGGCTGCGCATGGTCTCGAAACCTCCTTCCGCGCTGTCGACCGCGATCGCCTCCACGTCGGGGTGCACGCGGACACGGCGCTGGGTCGTGACCGTGCCGGAAAGATCCGCATAGTGCTTGTCCTCGACGACGGCGAGCACGGACGCCGTCGCGTGGTCCACACCTGGCGAGCGAAGGAGGCGCCCGCTCCAGTCCTCGAGCAGGGCCACCTTTTCCGCCATGGGCACCCCGGACGGGTCCAGGTCGTAGGAGGAGGCCCACACCGCTTCTCCGTGCGACGGCTCGTCGGCGAGCTCAACCCGCTCGGTGACCGCGGGGGCGGTGGCTCGGGCCGTCGCGACCGCCTGGTCGGCGAGCGCGGCCGCGGCGTCCACGTCGAGCTCGACGGTCGCCGCGAACCCGAACGAGCCGTCGTGGACTACCCGGAGCCCGAGGCCGAGCTCGAGGTTGTCGGCCGAAGTCTCGAGGCGGCCGTCGCGCAGGCTCACGACCTGCGAGCGGATCCTCTCGATGCGTGCCTCGGCATGCTCACAGCCGAGCGCGCGGGCTCGTTCGAGCACGGCGCTGCGGACCGCCTCAAGCGGAAGAGCCAGGAATTCGGCGTCGAGCTCCACGGTCGCCATAGGGTGATGTGCCTCCTCGAGTTCGGGGCCAAGTGTACGGGCCAGGGCCCGTCGGTGGCGGCGAACAGTGCCGAGCGCGGATCACGCCTTGGCTCAGTCGGGCCGGAACTTCTGGTCGTAGAAGATCTTCCCGTCGGGGTTACGGTGCGGGGGCCGTTTGGGCGGCATCAACTCGAGAGGGAGGTGGCGTCGCTCGCCCGACCACGGGGCGCGGGGCGCGACGATGTGGTCCGCCAAGCGGTACGCGAGGTCCTCGTAGTTCACGCGCCAGCCCCGAAAATGCCGCCACGCCTCTTCGGTCGTGCGCTCGGCCGGGAAGCCGGTCTCCTTCACGAGGTCCACCGCGTAGACGAAGTCCGCGTAGCTGAGCTGGAGGTCGCTCGTTGGTTCCGGGTCGGCGTCGAACTGCCAGTGCAGAACTTGGGCGATCCGGCGAAGCGCCGTGAAGCCCATCCGCAGGCACATCCTCGCCTCGGAAGGCGCGTTGGTGGGGTTGAGCGACAAGTGCATCGCGGCGGCGTCCAATACCGCGAGCAGTGAGATGATCCACGAGAAGCCGGGCTCGGGAGAGCGGAACCAGAGGAGCACCGGATAGGAGATGTGGCTCTCCGCGAGATCGGCAGCCCACAGCTCCCAGTCGCCGAAGAGCGCGGGCAGCGCGTCGGTGATCCGGACGAGCTGGTGGCGCATGAGGACCTCAGGACCCCATGCCGGCACGCCGGCCCGGCTCTCCATCAACGTCACGAGCGACTCGCGCCGGTTGAAAGCCTGGTAGATGGCGGGCAGGTACCCGATCTGGAGCGCCACGGCTATCGCACCGGTGGCGCCCGCGAGCACGACGATCACGTCGTTGCCGGTCGCGCTCGCGTGCACGAGGCCGACGGAGAACAAGGAAGCACTCGCTTCTTTGACGCCGGCGGGGAACGACTGCGTCCAGGGCCACTGCATGAGGCCGTAGCCGAGGATGTACAACCCGAGGAACGCCGCGAGCTGGGCGATCAACGACACCGGGCCGACTGCGGCCAAGAGGCCGTCCTTGCGGGCAAAGCTGCGCGCGGGACGAGCTGCGAGCAGGAAGCCGTGCTGCACGACCCGGCCGACGAGCATTGGCAGTGCCTGGAACTTTGAGCCACCGCGCGGGAGCACGAACGTGGTGACCAGGCTCATCGTGGCGAATACCACGACGATCACACCGACCGTAAAGCCGACCCAGACCATGAGGACTGTTTCCTACACAAACGCCGAGACGGGTAGCAAAATAGCCTTTGACCTGCGCTTTCTTTCCTAGACCTCGTGCGAAACCGCAGGTCAGCAACCAGGTTTTTCGTATCAGATTCGCGGCTCTGATACGAATGAAAGCCGGGAGCTGTGACACTACCGGCTCTCCCAGGCCGAGAGGTACCCCTGCCGGACCGCTGCAGCGTAACGTCAGCGTCGGTAACGCCGTTCTCCCATGGCGCTACCGCCCGGACAGCCGTACGCTCGCTCTATGTCTGAGCAAGATGAGGGCAAGAACGAAAAGGGCGAAGCCCCCCCGGATCAGGTCCCAGATCAAGATCCAAATAACCCGAACGCCGCGGACGATCTGGGCATGGATTGGCAGCAGCTCGATGAAGGGGTGGTACCGAATTACTCGAACGTCGCTGACGATCCGGGCATGGATTGGGAGGAAATCGATGGAGAGGAGTGAACATCGCTCAGAGTACGGCTAGGCCCCAAATCACCACTTGGGCGATCAGTAGTCCGCAAACCCAACGGTAATAGAGGGTCAACCGGTCTAGTTTGACCTGGTTCGTGGCCCGCGCCGTCTCGAAGCCCTTCGCCCACGTGAAAGCAAGGTCATACGCGCGTAGCGGCTGGCCCTGAGATAGACGCTCGACTTGCCTTGTCAGGTCATGTGAGAACAGCCACTTCGTAGGCACTGCGACCATGGCCGCCAAAACGGCCGACGCAGCAAAGAGCGCAAGAGCTATCCCTGCTGTTGGCACGACCCACCAACGACCGTGCCCTGTGCTCAAGTGTGAACCGAATAGACCCGCGGCTACGGCGCCAGCCGAGAGCATGGCAACCGCCTGATTGCGCATCGTAATCAAGACGGCTTCCTGGCGGACAAGCATGCGCAGTGCTTCACTCCAAAGCATGTCTGCTGCAGGACCGTTCGGCGGCGTGTCTGTCATTGCTGGGGTGAAATGCCCTCCCCCACGCGGGATGCAGGCGCGTGGAACGAGGCCGCAGCCGGTGAGCGATGAAATAGGGACTGGGTCGGCAGGTGTGAGCTACGCGGCCTTCTCCGTGAGGGTGACCTCGTAGCCGAGCGCCTCGATCCGCCGCTGGAGCCGCTTCGCCTCAATGGCGGGATCGTGTCGACGCGCAAAGTAGTCGGCACCGGGGTCATCATAAATGGCGCCCGTGGTCAGAGGCGCCAGGTCAAGATGGAGTGGGCGACGGCGACCGCTGCCTTGTTCGGTCCCCGTCGTCGGGCGATGCGCGAGTACTGCGCCGAGAAGTAGCTGCCCTTGGTTCTCGCCGCTGCCCGAGCGGCCTCGATGAGCGCGCCACGACCGGCCGCCTGCCGCTGGAGCACAGCGCGTATGGCAGGGCCCATCGGTACGGGCCGCGAGGACCGCTCCGTCTTGGTGTCGCCTCGCACGAGGACCGTGCCGAAGCGGTCGGGCGCCGGCGCGCGCTTGAGCGAGCCCGAGACAGACAGCCAGCCGGTCTCGAAGTCAACATCGCTCCACCGGAGCGCGAGCAGCTCGCCCTTACGAAGTCCGGTTCGCAGAAGCTCGAAGGCATCAGCGTGCCGCGCACAACTGGCGTGCGCAGCGGCAGTGAACCTGCGAGCGTCGGCGCTGCTGAGGCTCGCCCGCTTGCGTTTACGAGTCTTCTGTGCGGCTCGAGCTCGGGCCCTGGGCCCTTACCTCCTCGACGCGGGCAAACGCGGAGCGGAGCTCGTCGATCCACGCTGCTTCGTTCCTCCCGACCAGCTCGACGCACCAGGCGAGCGCCTCGCTGCGGCTGCGCGCGATCCCGGCGTCGATGAGGGTGTCGAGGACCTGGCGCTGCGACATGCGCAACCGTGTCATGACCGGCACATTGGCCGTCGTGAACAGGCGCGTGGTGCCCCCGGCCTTGGCGCCCCAAGAGACGACACGCCCGAAACGGGCCTGTGCCTCCTCGGCGATGCGGACCCGGTGATCCCTCGTGTCCTCACGGAATCGCTCGATCCGCGCCTCCTCGGCGGTCGCGGCTTCCCCGGCCGTGGCACCTTCATCCAGCTCGACGGTATCGAGCGCGCCGATGATCAGGATCTCGTCATTGTCGACGGTCACTTCCGGAGCCCCGACGAAGAAGTCGCCAGGGAGCCTGCCCGTGAACCAGGCCCTGATCTCGGCTCGCTGCTCTGCGGAAGGACGCTCCTCGGATCCGGAGCTCCAACGGCCCCGCGCCCAGCGGGGACCCGGACCTCGCCTTGCGCCGCGCTGGCGAGGGTCGTGTTGATGTTCGTGAAATGTCATAGACGTAGATTACATGATTACTTGTCAGTATGCAAGAGATCACCACGAGGGAGAAGCGCGTGCCGTCCAGCGGCCCTCCTTCCTGGTCAAGGTGATCGCAAGTCCGAAGCACTGCTCCAACGAGCGCTCCGTCAGCACGTCCTCGATCGGGCCCATCGCCACCACTTCCCCTTCGCGTAGCAGTAGCGCGTGGGACGTCGTGGCCGGCAGCTCCTCTAGGAGGTGGCTCACGTGCACGGTCGTCGGGGCATCCGAAGAGCGCGCCAGCGCCGTGAGCGCGAGGACCAGGGCCTCGCGGCCGGGAAGATCCACCCCGGCACACGGCTCGTCCAGCAGCAGCAGGGGATGTTCGACGAACAACGACCGGGCCAGCAGGATCCGCTGGCGCTCGCCCTGTGAGCAGGAGCCGAACGGGCGCTCTGCGAGCCCCTCGCATCCGAGCGCCTTTAGGATCTGGCGCCCCCGCACCAGATCCGCCTCGTCGCTCGACGCCCACCACGGCGCCAGCACACCACGTCCGCCTGTCAGCACGATCCCGAGCGCGGCGGCGCCCGGAGGGAGCCGGTCGGCCACCGCGTGGCTCACGACCCCGATGCGCGAGCGGAGCTGGCGCAGGTCGGTCGCACCGAGACGGGCTCCGAGCACGATCGCCGTCCCCGAGGAAGGATGACGCTCGGCACCCAACACGCGCAGCAGCGTGGTCTTGCCTGCACCGTTCGCGCCCAGCACCGCCCAGTGCTCGCCTATGCGGATCGCGAGCGACACCGGTCCGAGCAAGCGCCTGCCGTCAGGAGTCGTGACGGTCGCTCGGTCGAGCAGCGTCGCGAAGGCAGTCGTGGGCTCGGCGTCAGCCTCCGGTATCCGCTCGCTCGGCGCCATTGGCGGGAAGTCTCGCGCAGCGTGCGGCCGATCTGGCCGAACCGGGGCCGGCGAGCGGGACGAGACTCAGTGGTGTGCATGTTTTTCGTAGTGGACGACCACGACGGCGCAAGGTGCGTGACGCACGAGATGCTCGGAGACCGACCCTATGAGCATGCCCGTGAAGGCGCCGTGTCCGTGGCTCCCCACGACGAGCAGATCCGCATCCCGCGCGGCAGCTAGCAGGACCGGAGCCGCGTGGCCCTCTTTGACGACCCGCTCCACCACGATGTCAGGATCGGCGCCGAGCGTGGCGGTGATCGCCTCGTCGAGAGCCTGTCGTGCCAGCGCTTCCGGGTCGTAGTCGACCGGGAAGGTCGGGACCCATCCTGTGCCGGTCGAGAGCTCCCAGGTGGTGACGACCCGCAGTTTCGCTCCCGTCAGACGAGCCTGCTGCGCGGCCCATCCGAGTGCCTTGAGCGATGGCTCGGAGCCGTCGACGCCGACGACGATGAAATGCTCGGTCTTCTGCCCCGGATCATCCATCGCCCTCATCATAGCCGCTCAATGCTCCTGAGCTGCCCAACCAGAGTTGGGAACATCAGGAGGCTCAAGACGGTTGAGTGTTTGAGACTCAATACTGAGAGGAAGATTGACTGGTGTCAAAGACTCAACAGCTCCCCGTTCTGCCGCTCGCCGATGTGGTCGTGCTGCCAGGCATGGTCGTGCCTGTCACCCTCGATGAGGCGGAGCGGCAGGCGGCGATCGACGCTGCCAACGCGGGAGGTGAGAAACAGGTTCTCGTCGTGCCGCGCCTCGACGGCAAGTACGCCCTCGTAGGCGTCGTCGCGACAGTCGAGCAGCTCGGCAAGCTCCCCGGCGGCGAGCCTGCCGCAGTGCTGCGGGCCGTCTCGAGGGCGCGTGTCGGTTCCGGGGTGACCGGGCCGGGATCGGCGCTCTGGGTCAAGGCCGAGGTGCTCGACGAGGTCAGCGGCGGCGAGGTCGTGAGCGAGCTCACGCGTGAGTACAAGAACGTCGTCGTATCGATCCTTCAACAGCGCGGTGCCTGGCAGGTGATCGACTCCGTGCAGCGAATCTCCGAGCCCGGCGAGCTGGCCGACATGGCGGGCTACGCGCCTTATCTGTCCATCGAACAGAAGCTCTGGCTGCTCGAGACCGTGGACGTCGGCCAGCGGCTGACGAAGCTCGTCGAGTGGGGTCGCGAGCATCTCGCCGAGCTCGACGTGGCCGAGCGGATCCGCAGCGACGTGCATGAAGGCATGGAGAAGAGCCAGCGCGAGTTCCTGCTGCGCCAGCAGCTCGCTGCGATCCGCAAGGAGCTCGGCGAGAACGAGCCGGACGGCGCCGACGACTACCGCACCCGCGTGGAGGCCGCTGAGCTTCCCGAGAAGGTGCTGGAGGCGGCGCTGCGTGAGGTCGGGCGGCTCGAGCGCGCGAGCGATCAGAGCCCGGAGGCGGGCTGGATCCGCACGTGGCTGGACACGGTGCTGGAACTGCCCTGGAACGTCCGCACCGACGACAACAACGACGTCAGGGGCGCGCGCGAGGTGCTGGACGCCGACCACGAGGGCCTCGAAGATGTGAAGGACAGGATGGTCGAGTACCTCGCCGTCCGCAGCCGCCGCCAGGCTCGCGGCCTAGAGGTCGTGGGTGGTCGCGGGTCCGGAGCCGTTCTCGCGCTGGTCGGCCCGCCGGGGGTCGGCAAGACGTCACTCGGCGAGTCCGTCGCCAGGGCGTTGGGACGCAAGTTCGTCCGCGTGTCGCTCGGCGGAGTGCGTGACGAGGCCGAGATCCGCGGCCACCGTCGCACCTATGTCGGCGCCCTTCCGGGACGCATCGTTCGGGCGATCCGTGAGGCCGGGTCGATGAACCCGGTCGTGCTGCTCGACGAGATCGACAAGCTCGGCAGCGACTACCGGGGCGACCCTACCTCGGCGCTGCTGGAGGTGCTCGACCCGGCGCAGAACCACACCTTCAGGGATCACTACCTCGAGATCGAGCTCGACTTGTCAGACGTGCTCTTCCTCGCCACGGCGAACGTCGCCGAGACGATTCCCGCTGCGCTTGTCGACCGGATGGAGCTCGTCCGCCTCGACGGCTACACGGAAGACGAGAAGGTCGCGATCGCTCGCAACCACTTGGTGCCTCGCCAGATCGAGCTCGCGGGGCTCTCTATTGAAGAGGTCGCCATCGACGAGGAGGCCCTGCGTACGATCGCGACCGAGTACACCCATGAGGCCGGAGTCCGCCAGCTCGAGCGGGCGATCGCGAAGGTCCTCCGCAAAGTGACGACGCGTCTCGCCGGCGAGTCGGAGGCCAAACCCGTGGAGGTCGGCACGAAAGACCTGAAGGGATACCTCGGCCGTCCGCGCTTTACGCCCGAGTCCGCCGAGCGCACCGCCGTCCCAGGGGTTGCGACCGGCTTGGCCGTCACCGGCGCCGGCGGCGATGTCCTGTTCATCGAGGCGACCGTGATGGAGGGCGAGCCGCGTCTCGTGCTCACCGGCCAGCTCGGCGACGTCATGAAGGAGTCCGCCCAGATTGCCCTGTCGTACCTGCGCTCGCATTCGGACGCGCTCGGCATCGACACCGAACGCCTTGCCAACGGTGCGGTCCACTTGCACGTCCCGGCGGGCGCGGTGCCCAAGGACGGGCCGTCCGCGGGCGTCACGATGGTCGCCGCCCTGGCGTCTCTCGCTTCCGGGCGACCGGTGCGCTCCGAGGTGGGCATGACCGGGGAGGTCACCTTGAACGGTCGGGTGCTCCCGATCGGCGGCGTGAAGCAGAAGCTGCTTGCGGCTCACCGCGCCGGGCTGAGCGAGATCTTCCTGCCGGCCCGCAACGGCCCTGACCTCGACGACGTCCCCGCGAACGTCCTCGAAGGGCTTAATGTGCGTCTCGTGACCGACGTCGCCGAGCTCGTCGCCTCGGCTCTCGAACCTGCAACGAGGTCGGCCGTCTCCAAGAAGGGATCGGCCGCGGCGTGAGGGCCTGGGCGCTTGACCACCCGGCGCCGGCCGCCGAGCACTCGTTGCGCCTTGTCGAGCGCGCGGTCCCAGAGCCCGGCCCGAACGAGATCCTCGTGGAGGTGCACGCGTGCGGCGTCTGCCGCACGGACCTGCATCTCGTGGAGGGGGATCTCGCCCCTCGCCGCCCAGGCGTCGTCCCGGGCCATGAGGTGGTCGGCCACGTGGTCGCGCAGGGCCGGGACGCGAAGCGATTTGCCGAGGGCGAGCGCGTCGGGATCGCCTGGCTGCGCTGGACCTGCGGCGCGTGCCGTTTCTGCGTGCGTGGTGACGAGAACCTCTGCACCGCCCCGCAGTTCACCGGATGGGACGCCGACGGCGGTTATGCCGAGCTCGCGGTCGTCGACGAGCGCTACGCCTACGCGATCCCGGAGGTGTTCACCGATACCCAAGCCGCCCCACTGCTCTGCGCCGGCATCATCGGCTACCGCGCTCTCAGGCGCTCCGGCCTGCGGCCGGGCGGCCGACTCGGCATCTACGGCTTCGGTGGTTCCGCCCACCTGACCGCCCAGGTGGCCCTCCACGAGGGCGCGACCGTGCACGTCATGACCAGGGCGTCCGACGCCCGGAAGCTCGCCCTCTCACTCGGCTGCGCGTCCGCTCAGGGTGCCGACGATCCCCCGCCGGAGCCGCTCGACGCGGCGATCCTGTTCGCCCCGGTGGGAACCCTCGTCCTCCCGGCGATGGCAGCTCTGGACCGTGGCGGCCGGCTCGCGATCGCCGGCATCCACCTCTCGGACGTTCCTGCCCTCAACTACGACGACTTCCTCTTCCAAGAGCGTGAGCTCGTCAGCGTGACGGCGAACACCAGGCGCGACGGCGAGGAATTCCTGGCGCTCGCCGCCGAGATACCGATCCGGCCCACGACGGTGGAATACCCCTTCGAGGAGGCCGCCGTCGCACTCGAGGACCTGGCCCGCGACGCCGTGAACGGTGCCGCGGTGATCCGCGTGCGGGGAGACCGCTGAGCCCGGCCAGGCGCACGAGCCGAGGCATCGCACCTCGACTGCTTGCCCCGTGCCCGGACGGGAACGTGTCACGCGATGACGGTGAGCGCGTCGCTCGTGAGAGAGGGACCGAAGAACTCGGTTCCGCCGTACGAAGAGACGATGTCGTAGGCGCCCACCCGAAGCTGCCTGGCGGAAAGCCTGCAGGACCCGGTGCCGGCTGACAACGCGATCGTGCAGAGCCTGACCCCGGATTCGCCGATCGTCACGGTCCCGGTCGGCTTCGAGCCCGGGTCACGCGAGGAGACCGTGACGGACACGTGCTCGACCTGCTCGTCCCCGAAGATCAGCTCCGTCGCGGACAGGTTGAGCACGGTGCTCGATACCGCCGTGACGAGGAGCCTGGCACCGGTGACCGAGGAGGCGAACATATCGTCACCGCGGTAAGCAGCGACGATATGGAAGTTGCCCACGCCGAGTTGGGTGGCACCAAGCGTGCACGACCCGGTGCCGGTGATGAGCGTGACCGTGCAGAGCGTGATCCCGGACTGGCTCAAGTTGACCGTCCCTGTCGGCGTCGAACCCGCGTACTGCGAGGAGACCGTGACCGAGAGGTTCTCGACCTGCTCGTCCCCGTAGGAGATGGTGGTCTTGGACAGCCAGAGGGCGGTTCTGGAAGGCGGCCTCACCACGGTGAGGCTCGCACCGATGATCGAACGGGCGAGCGACCTGTTGCCGTGGTAGGTGGCAAAGATCGTGTGGGTGCCGAGGGCGAGCTGCGTGGCAGGCAGGGAGCAAGATCCGGAGCCGGCTGTGAGCGTGATCGTGCACAGCAGGACGGAGGACCCCCTGATCGTCACGGTCCCGGTTGGCGCCGGACCCGCGTACTGCGGCGAGACCGTGACCGTCATGTTCTCGGCCTGCTCGTCGCCGTAGGCGAGCGTCGTCGCAGACAGCTTGAAGGCAGTGCTGGTCGCCGCCTTGACCACCGTGAGGCTTGCAGGGGCGACCGAGCGAGCGATGGACTTGCCGCCGCGGTAGGCGGCGACGATGCGGTAGCGACCTGCGCTGAGTTGTGTGGCGCCCAGGTCGCACGAACCGGCACCGGACGACAGCGTGATCGTGCAAAGCGTGACCCGGGACTCGCCGATGCGGACCGTCCCGCTCGGCATCGAAGAAGCACCCTGCGAGGAGACGGTGACCGAGACGTGCTCGACCTGCTCGTTGCCGTAGGTCAGCTGCGTCTCGGACAGCTTGAGGGCGATGCTGGACCCTGCGATCGGCGTGACCTGGTTCGAAGTCCTGGAGGCGGGGCCGGTGCCGAAGATGTTCGCCGCCGTGACGGTGAAGGTGTAGGCGGTGCCGTCTTGGAGGCCGGTCACCGTGCAGGAGGTCGCACCCACCATCGTGCAGGCCTGCCCGCCGCTGCCGGACGCGATCACGACGTAGCGGATGATCGCCGAGCCGCCGTCCGAGGAAGGCGCCGTCCAGCTCACCGTTGCCGAGGCGTTGCCGCTCACCGCTGAGACACCCGTCGGCGCGCCGGGAAGCGTCATCGGGGTGACCGCGTTCGAGGCGCCAGAAACGGGGCTCGTGCCAACCCCGTTAGTCGCGGTGACGGTGAAGGTGTAACTGTCACCGCTCGTGAGTCCGGCCACGTTGCACCAGGTCGTTCCCTCTCCGGTGGCCAAGCAAGTCTCCCCACCGTTGGCGGAGGTGGTCAAGTCGAGTGCGGTGACCCGGTAGCCGACGATGACGCTGCCGTTGTCTGCCGTCTCCTGCCAGGTGACCTCGGCCGAGACGTTGCCCGCTGTGGCCCAGACGTTGGTCGGCGCGTCGGGGACCCTGCCGAAGATGCCCACGCCGCCCTCATAGGTGAACTGGTCGGCGCCAGAGGTGGCGCTCGTCCCGCTCGGCGTCGTCACCGTGACGTCGACCGAGGTGCCGGAGGCTTCCACCGGGGAAGTCGCGGTGATCGAGGTGGCCGAGTTGACGGTGTAGCTGCCGGCCGCGAGAACGCCGAAGTCGACCGCCGTGGCTCCGGTGAAGTTGGTGCCGGTGATGGCCACCGACGTGCCACCGGCCAAGGGCCCCGACGTGGGGCTGAGAGCGGTGACTGTCGGCACCGCCTCGTAGGTGAACTGGTCAGCCGAAGAAGTGGCGCTCGCACCACTGGCGTTGGTCACGGTGACATTGACCATGCCGACGGACTCGGCGGGCGAGACGGCGGTGATCTGGGTGGAGGAGTTGACAGCGTAAGAAGTGGCGTTGGTGGTGCCGAATTGAACTGCGGTGACCCCGTTGAACCCTATGCCGGTGATCGCCACCGAGCCCCCACCTGATGTTGGTCCTGCGATCGGGCTGACGGCTGTGACGGCGACGGCACTCCACTGCCAAGTGTCAGCAAGATAGCTAGTGCCGTTGTAACCGCCGAACAGGACCATTTGGCACGTGGCCGAGTCATAGGTCATGGCGGCCAGTGTGCGGACAGAGGGATTATTGGAGGAGTTGAGCAGGTTCCAGTTGGCTCCCGTCCAGACCCAGGTGTCGGCGTCATAGCCGGTGCCCTGTCCCCCGAACAGAGCCAGTTCTCCGATCGCCGGGCTGTAGGCGATCGGCGCGCCAAAGCGCGCAGGCGGGCTGGTAGTCGGGTTGATCTGGCTCCAGTTCGTTCCGGTCCAGGACCAGGTGTCCGAGAGGTCGCTACCCGCATAACCGCCGAACAGGATCATTTGGCTTGTGGAGCTGTCGTAGGCGAAGGAACCCTCGTCGCGTACGGGGGGCGTGGTCGAGGGCGTGAGCTGGGTCCAGGTGGTGCCGCTCCATGTCCAGGTGTCTTGCAGATAGCTGGAACCGTTGTAGCCGCCAAACAAGATCATTTGACTGCTGGACGTGTCGTAAGCGAGGGAAGCGCCGGCGCGCACCGTCGGGCTGGCGGTCGGGGTGAGCTCGGTCCATGTGGTACCTGTCCAGGCCCACGTGTCGGCGTAGTAGTTGGTGCCGTCGTAGCCGCCGAACAAGAGCAACTGGCTCGTCGCCGGGTCATAGGCCATGGCGGCGTCATAGCGCGCCGCAGGGCTGGTCGCCGGACTGAGCGCGGTCCATGTCGTGCCCGTCCAGGACCACGTGTCGCCCTCCGCTGTTCCGTTGGCGTTACCACCGAAGAGGATCGTCTGTCCCGTGCCGGGGTCATATGCGATCGAGGCTCCCGAGCGCGCGGAAGGAGGACTTGCCGGGCTCAGTTGGGTCCATAGACCGGGCGCCGCGGCGGCAGCTGGAACGGCGGTGCCCACGATGCTCGCCGTCAAGGCGAGCAGCATCGAGGTGACGACCACAAGTCGCGTCGTCCAGTGGGTCAGAACCCTGTCGAGCTTGCTGGCACCATCGGGGCGCGAACGTTCCACTCGGGTCCTTCCAGTTGGCGCGACGTATGTCAGAGCCGCGAATGGTGAGGTGCCGTTATTGAGCATTTCAGTCACTGTCCGCTCCCTTACGTGCTGGACATGAGACTTTGGCTCCGCTCTTTTCCGTCGTTATAGTGCGGAAACCGCGGATGGGACTTGCGATTCAAGCATCGGCACCGCCCCGTAGCAGGTCAAGCACAAGAGGCCAAATCACCCTCGTGCTCACCCCGCTGGGGCCTCAATCACCCTGCCGATCACCCTGTCGGGTGTGTATCACCCTCTCAATCACCCTCGTGTTCACCCCCCACGTCGGGCACAATCGGAGGGCACGCGTGCCGTCTCCTACACAAAAAAACAGCGGTGACATCTTTGATTCTTTGTGATACACTCGCACTGCGGTCCTCAACACCTTCTGATCCTGGACCCCGTCAGATCGGTGCCAACATCTGTGCCGAATCGTGTAGAGATGACGCCACTGGGACTGCTTTACGCTGGCAGTGTGCCAGCCGAGAAAGGCGGTGCGTATGAAGGCATCTAGTGTTGGTTTCGGTAAGAGCCCTGCAATGGCCGCGGGGCCCCGGGCGTCAAGGATTTTGGTTGCAGCAACGGCAGTGGTGCTCTTTGCCACGCTGGTTGCTACATCCAGCTCGTTTGCCGCGACCCGGGCTCCCTCATCCCGGTCTTCGACCATGACATCCTCAGGCGCGGCAACTGTCGCTGTGGCCGCTCCTAAGTACTATCTGCAGAAGTCTGGAACGGGCAATGAGGTCCTTTCCTCCGTTGCGCTCCCATCAAAGTGGTACCTGATCTGGAGGTTCGACTGCGGAGTAAAGCGTGGAACGTACGTGCTGACTTCAACCAAGAAGGGACAGCCGTCGATCACCGTCGCCAATCAGACAGGGCTGGGCGGAGGCGGCCAGCGGCCGTTCACCAAGTCGGGCGCTTACAGCTTTGCGATGAAGACGACCTGCAGCTGGAAAGTGACTGTCGCGTCCAGCCTGCCGGTTGTTGCGAAGTCGACCACAACGACCACGGTTCCCAAGAAGAAGTAGGGAAAGGTCCAAACTATTCGGGGACCGCGAGGCAGTGCTATATCGGGCCAGACGGGGGCGGGACGAGAGTCCCGCCCCCGTCCTGTCTCAATCAGGCTCTTCTGCCGGCAGAAGTTCGAGCTCACGAGCCTTGGCGAGCGTCTCCGCGCGAGTGGTGCTTCCCATCTTTCGATAGATGCTCTCCAGTTGAGTCTTTACGGTATTGACCGACACGAATAGCGAGTCGGCGATCGACTGCCTGGAACCGGTTCCGGCCAAGGCTTCCAGAACGGACCGTTCGTGCTCGCTCAGATCGATGAAGACAAGTTCCTCGGGGTAGACCGGGCCCTCTCGGGCGAGGATGTCTGCATCGTTTGGGTCCATGTCCCGCTCGGCAAGCTCAAGGAGTCGGGCGCGGTCTGTGGCCGGGATCGTGGAGAACGGCCGCAGGATCCTGGTTTCCCCATAGAGGTCGATCGCTTGGTTGACGAGGCGCTGGGCATTACGCGTGTCTTCTCCGCGCAAGGCTGTAACCGCCCCGAGCAGCAGCATCTCGAGCCGGTCACGAGTTGAGGTCGCCGGATCCCACGTCAATGGGTCGATGTCCACCGAAGCTGTGCAGTTTCCGCTCAAGAGGCGGATCCTCGCGGCCGGTACGCGGTTCAGAGGCTTGCCGTTGCCCAGGGCGACGACGAGTTGCTTCGCCTTCTCTCCTCTCCCGCAAGCGATGAGCAGGTCGGCCTTGGCCCGTGACATGAGCGCCGTAACAGCCCCTTTTGTGAGCTGTCCGTCCTCGCAGGCCGCTTGCACCTGATCGAGGCGAACCAATGCCTCAGGGGCACTGTGCGAATGCAGCGCGTGCTGCGAGTAGAGGAATGCTATGAACGGCCAGAGCTCGAGAGGCGCTGAGCCGTCGCCCAGGTAGTCGAGCTCCGAGCGGACCCCGACGTCATCAAGTCGGTCAAGGGCCAGGAACCCTGCTGCCAGGTGACCCCCGATGCCGATCACGTAGTTCCCCGGCCAGTCACGGGTGTCGAAGCTGCGGTGACGGTTCAGCCACTCGTGCGCCCGCGCCGTGTTGCCTGCGATCGCGTAAGTGAGAGCCAGGTTCGCAGCTGCCTGGGACTGGAGGAAGTCGGCTCCGGATCCCGTCCCGTAGTCCCATGCCCGCTTGTACGACCGGATGGCGCTGGCGTCGTCATGAAGCAATGTGTAGTTGAGGCCGCGGTGCAAGTGGAAGAAGGCGAACCTGTCCTTGGACGCCCGCTCCGTCACTGCCAGCGCGCTCGCCCGGGCGTTCACGCGGTCACCGAACGCGGCCGAGTCCTGAAACCGCCCCAACATACGGAGCTGTATCAGGTAACCGGTGGCGACGAGGAGGAGGTCGCTCAAAGACATCGTGTCCCAGTGCACTCTGACCAAGCGGGAACACGCCTCGGCGAACGCCCGTGCGGTCGCCCGGCGACCGTCCGCGTCCGTGTCCACGGCCGCGACTTGCAGGGTGTCACGAAAGACTTGCATGGAGGGACGAGTGGCGAGCGTCGCGGCCGGCAAACCGTCGAGGGTCTCGCGCAAGAGACGGGAATTGTCCATGAGCATCACCGAGAGGTTCTCGGACCACAGCCGGTCAGTGAGCTCCCAGTTCTCGCCCTTGGCAACATGATGGAACGCCAGGGCGATGTGGCTCCCGTCGCTGTGCGCGGTGAACCACTCGCCGAGGCGGCAGTGGAACTCCTGCGACCCATCCGGCGCACTCGACATGTACTGATCACGAAGTACCGTACGGGCCGGGTCGGGGATCGTGAACAGCAGTTCGTCGGAACCGCAGACACGCTCCACCAACCCTGTCGCCTCCAAAGAGTCGAGGAGCCCGCTCGGGTCGGAGTCGTCGCACAGGTCGCGGAACAGTCGCCAGTTCACCGTTTCTGCGAGCGAGAAGCGCATCAGCTGACCCGTCAGGTCCTCATCGCCGAGATCCGGAAGGACCTGGGTACGCAGGTACTCCTCGATGCCGGCAGGTCCGGTCCCTGAATCGTCGGTGCCGGTCAGCGCCATCCGGATCATCGAGATCCAACCACCGACTTGCCCGTACAGGCGCTCAGCCCCGGGTCGATCGAGCGGCGTGCCCATGACTTGGGCGAGCTCGAGGATCTCGTCGACTCCGAGCCGCAGTTCCTTGGCCTCTATGACGTTGACGTGCATCATCCCGGCGGCCGACGATTCGATGGGATGGTGACCCCGACAGCACACGAAGAGGTGGAAATGGCGATTGCGTTCCACCAGGCCAATCAGCTCCGCCATGACCCGCTCGTCGCGCACGTGGTGAAAATTGTCGATGACGAGGACGAATCTCCGTTCGGGAGACATCTTGAGCAGCACAGCGCCCAGCTCGTCAAACCCAGTTAGGGCCGAGTCCTTCCGCACCGGTTCGTTCACCAGGCTGGCATTCCGCAGCGACTGACTCAGGCACTCGTCGAAGCTCTGAACGTCGTCGCTCACGGCGTGAGCCGTCACCCAAGCTGCCATGACTTCTTCCGAGCGTTGACGTGCAAGCCAGGCCGCGACGGTTGTGGTCTTCCCGTACCCGTGAAGCCCTCGCACCACCGTTATCGGGGCCCACTCGCTCAATCGCTGCTCAAGCTTCGGTCGCCTGAGGAGATCGTCTGCGAGACGCGGAAGTGATGGTCGATTTGCAGGACCCATTGCCCAGCCTCCCTGCCTTTCTTGCCTCCGGCGCTCAGGTCCGGATCGAGGAGCAGGGTCTGGGCTCGACTTACTATTTATTAGTGTAGACGATCGTAGGCATGATTTGGCAGTAATGCTGTACTGATTTTTTCTCAGTACAAGGTTTGCCTCGCGCGTGTGCCTGGGCTGATTTGGCAGTACTCCTGTACTGATTCCTTCTCAGTACAGGAGTGCTCAGCCCTGGAATGGGCGTGTTTCGCTTGCTCCAAGCCGAGCGCCACGGCCACGTACTGCCAGTTGTTCGTACCCGCGGGTCAGGACGTGCCACAGCTTGGGTACGGTTCGAACGTCGGTCTCTACGACCCGGTCGACATGGGTTTGACAGAAGAAGGTAGAATTGCTCGCCAATCTCGGTGTTCGACAGGCGGCCAGCGATGAATGTCGCTACCTTGCCGTCACCGAACCTGGGCGAAAGCGCAGCGGGCGCTTGGGGACGCCGGAACCAGTCCCGGTGTCGTGTCCCGGTCGAATGGGACCGATGCCCTCATCGGCCAGCTATTCACCAGTGATCCGCCGGTGCAACTCGACGTAGACATCAGTGCCGACTATCGCCTCCAACTCCGCGCCCAGTGAGTCGATCACGGGGCGGTCGGCCACGTAGGCCAACTCGCCCTCAGTGCAGCACCACGCCATTTCCTCCCCCTCCACGCCCCAGTCGCGGCGTGTCCAGCGGCGCAGCGTCGCCACCTCGGTGTCGTCGGCGCCAGGCTCCCAGTCCACCCTGATGGGCAGCTGCCAGCACACCGACGGTTTCCAGTCGATCGGTCGCTCGCCCGAGTCGAGGGCCGCCAGGTGGAGCGCGCAGCCGGCACCGCCGGTGAAACCGGGGTGATTGAGGAAGATGCATGCGCCGTCGACGACGCGGGTGTGGTTGCGTGCTGCGTCGCTGAAAATGCCACGCTCGCTTGCCTCGCCGTGATGTTCGAAGCGGTCCGGATCGAGAGTCGCTGCCAGCGCGGCGATCATCCGGGCTTCGTCCACGTCGCACAGCTCGGCGCCGACCGAACAGCAGCCAAGGCCGAGATGCACCGCCGGCTCGGGGCCGATGCCAAGACAGCCTCGACCCCAAAGGCAAGCCCACCTCGACTCGAGGAAGCCCCTCTCGAAGCGCCAGACCGTGTCACCGTCCTGGATCACTTCCATCCCCTCTTCCATGGGCACGACGCTAGGCGAGTCCGATTGCCTGCTGTGACACCCGGTTCGAGACGACACCGTCGCGGACCGCGGTGATCCGGCGAGCCGTCGTCGACGATGGGCGCCGCGTCTGTCTCGGCAGGCTCAGCCGGCGGTTCTGAGCAAAACGCTTCGGCCCGCCGCGCCTTACTCGTTCACCGGCCCGTAGCGCCGGCCTTTCCAGGCAACGCCCTCTCGGTAGTGACGCCAGGCCGAGGTGACCGTCATGGCCCCGTAGAGGCAAGCCACCACTGGCAGTTCCGCGGCCCTCCACCAACCGAGCCGGTGATAGCAGATCATGGGAATGTACGTCAGTCCCATGACGAGACAGGACACTGCCCCGACAAGGGCGACCGCCGAGGCACCGGTGGCAAGCCCGGCTGCCAGGGCGGCAAGCGGCCCCACAAAGGTGACGGCAAGGCCGGCAAGGGTGCCGAGCAACAAGACAAGCGAGAAGCCGAGCTGGGTGTAGGCGCTGCGGGCCACCATGTCCCACAGGTCCTTGAGCCCCGCGTAAGGGCGGACGCTTCGCACTTCGTCGGCGAGGCCGAGCCAGATGGACGATCCGCTCCCCTTCAGCGCCTTGGCCATGGCCACATCGTCTATGACCGCGCCACGGATCGCCTGTATCCCGCCGGCGCTTTCCAGCGCCCTGCGGCGAACCAGGACGCAACCGCCCGCCGCCGCCGCGGTCTTCCGGCCGCGCCGGTTGACCCAGCGAAAAGGGTAGAGCTCTGCAAAGAAGTAGACGAAGGCGGGAATGATGAGCCGTTCCCAGCCGGTTTGCACCCGCAGGCGGGCCATGAGGGAGACCTGGTCCAGCCGGGCGGCCTCGGCCCAAGCGACCAACTGCCGCACGGACGACCGGGGATGGGATATGTCGGCGTCGGTCAGGAGGAGGAACTCCGGCACCCGAAGACCGCCAGTCGGCTCCACGGCCGAGCCGGACGACGACACGGCTCCGATGCCCTGGGCGAGCGCCCAGAGCTTGCCTGACCAGCCCGGTGGCGGCTCATCGCCGGCCACCACTTCGGGGACCACCCGCCCACCGGGCTGTGCCCCCAGCCGGCGGGCCACCTTGGCGGTCTCGTCCGTCGAGTGATCGTCGACCAGGACCACTCGGAGCGGACCGGGGTAATCCTGATCGAGCAGCGTAGGGAGGCTCGAACCCAACATCAGGGCCTCGTTGCGAGCCGGGACGACGACAGCTACCGAGGGCCATGAACCGGGGTCCGGGGCGATCGGCAACCGCACCCCGGTGCGCCAGAACCCGCCCCGGAACAACAACAAGTAGGCCCAGATGATCAACGGGACAGCAGCGAGCCACACCACGATGGGAAGTGTAGGAACCGCCGGTTGCAAGAATCGGCCTGGGCTGATCTATTGACTCAGCCCGGGATCCGGCTAGCAGAGCATGCGGGGCCTGATCAGCCCTCGGGCGGGCTGAGTCCGACCGGGCACGAGACCCCCGTACCGCCGAGGCCGCAGTAGCCGTTCGGGTTCCTCTCGAGGTACTGCTGGTGATAGCCCTCGGCGTAGTAGAAGGGGCCGGCGGGCTCGATCTCGGTGGTGATCCGACCGTAACCAGCCGCGGCAAGCGCCCGCTGGTACTCGTCGCGCGACTGCTCGGCCATCACCTGCTGGGCGGCAGTCGTCGTGTAGATCGCGGACCGGTACTGGGTACCGGTGTCGTTTCCCTGACGCATGCCCTGGGTCGGGTCGTGGCTCTCCCAGAAGATCGACAGCAGCTTGTCGTAGGAGGTCTTCCCGGGATCGAACACCACCAGCACAGCCTCGGCGTGACCGGTCCTCCCCGAGCAGACCTCCTCGTAGGTCGGGTTCGGCGTGTAGCCCCCGCTGTAGCCGGCTGCGGTCGTGTACACGCCGTCCGCGAGCCAGAACTTCCGCTCGGCGCCCCAGAAACAGCCCATGGCGAATACCGCCCGCTCGAAGCCGTCAGGCACCGGTGGGCGAAGGGGCGTCCCGAGCACGAGGTGGCGCTCGGGAACGACCATCTCGGTCGCCCGGCCAGGCAGTGCCTGGTCGGAGCCGATCATCTCCGACTTGTGCTTGAACCAGGTCATCGTCTCTCCTCTTCGAGGCTCAGTGAGCACGAGTTGATGCAGTAGCGCTGACCGGTCGGCAACGGCCCGTCGTCGAACACGTGCCCGAGATGCGACCCGCACGCTCGGCAGAGCACTTCGGTCCTCTCCATCCCAAACGACCGATCGCGGTGAAGTTCGACGGCACTGGCCACGGCAGGCTCGGTGAAGCTCGGCCAACCCGAGCCCGAGTCGAACTTGGCATCGGAGGAGAACAACTCGGCGCCGCAGGCCGCGCAGCGATAGGTGCCGTCGACGTGGCAGTCGACGTACTTGCCTGTGAAGGCGCGCTCGGTTCCGGCCCTGCGCAGGACACGGTACTGCTCAGGTGTCAGGCGCACGCGCCACTCGTCATCGGGGAGCGAGACCTCTCGTGGCGCCTCGTTCTCGGTCGTGGATTTCCTGGACGTCCTGGATCGCAACATGCTTCTCAGTCTCGCTCCGCCGCTTCGGCGTTACATCGCCACCCCAGGTCTCAGGCCCGGCTCTTCAGGACCTGGACGCTTTGCCTACTCGCGCGAACCGAAAGCTGCGCTCTCCCGCAGCGCCCGCAGGCGCAAGGTCCACACGCCCGACGTTCCGGCGCCGATCGGCCGGCCGTCGACGCGGGTGACCGGGACAATGCCGGCCACCGAACTCGCGAGGAAGGCTTCTTCGGCTGCGAACAGGTCATCCAAGGACAACCGTTCGGGGCGAGCGGCGAGCCCGAGCCGGGGCGCGCCTTTGGAGATGACCCACTCGCGCGTGGTGCTGACGAGGATGCCGCAGTCGAGCGACGGGGTCCTGAGTCCCCCGCCGTCGACCAGGAAGATGCTGGCCGAGGTCGCCTCGGCCAAGTGCCCGTCTGTGGTGAGGAACAGGGCGTCGTCGCCACCGCGGTGGAGGGCTTGGAGCTGTGCGTAGACGAATTCGGCCCGGCTTGTAGTCTTCACCGTGGCCAGCGGGCTCAACGGGTCACGCCGCACGTTGGACACGACGAGATGGACTCCCCTTCGCAGCAGGTCCGGCGCCGGTGGTTCGACCCGCCACGCCTGGACGACCAGGTTCGGCCTAACCTCATCGGCCGGGCGTAGTGCGCGTCCGTCGATGGGCCCGCGGCTCGCCGTGACCCGGACCGCGACCTGGGAACCCGAGTCGTCGAGCCGGTTGGCCCTCAAGACATCGCCTATGGCCGCGTCCAGACACCGCCCGAGATCGTCCGGCAGCGGGATCTCGAGCACCGCGGCAGAGGCCTGCAACCGGCCGACGTGAAGCTGGAGCTCGAGGACCCGTCCGCCGACAACCCGGATCGTCTCGAAGATCCCGTCGCCGACCTGAAAGCCGCGATCGGTGACGGTCAAGACGGGCTCGTCAGCAGGCGCCAGCCTTCCGTTGATCCACACGGTTCGGCTCATGACCTCATCTGCCTTGTCGTCCGCTCGTGCTCACGATGATGTCTGCACGTCGCGACACCATGGCGGCGCCTTTACTCCCCTCGTGCTTGGAAGTGGTCGAGCCGGGGGTCGCGGACCGCGGCCCTGGCCGAGTCGGAGGTGGCGTCGGTGAGCAGAGCTTGCGCGGCGGACTCGGCCTCGAGCCGGGACCGGTAGTGGGCGACCTCGCGATCGACCACGGCTTGGTCCCAGCCGAGCACCGGTGCCATCAGCCGGGCCACGGCGTCGGCCGCCAACCGCCCCCTGTCAGGCACCTCGAAGGCGATATGGGTGCGGCGAGTCAGCACGTCGTCGACGTGCAGCGCCCCCTCGTAGGCCGCGGCATGGCGGATCTCGGCAGCCACGTACCCTTCGGCTCCCACGAGGGGGGCAGCCAGGCCGGTGTCGCCGGCAACGAGGTCGAGCACCTCGGACGCCAGCGTGCCGTAACGCGCTATCAGATGGTCCAGCTGAGCGGGCGTCAGATGGCCTGCACCGGGGTGGCTGGCCAACCGGAGCTCGGCGCCCGACAAGCCGACGGCACCGAGGAGTGGCACATCGGACGTGCGACTGGAGTCGACCGGGAAGCGCAGGTCGCGTACCGCCAGGTCGACGGCGTCGCGCGCCATGAGCCTGTAGGTCGTGTACTTGCCGCCGGCGACGCTCACGAACCCGGGAGCGCTGCGCCGCACGGCGTGGTTGCGAGAAAGCTTCGCCGTTTCCTCCGCCGTGCCGCCGAGCAGAGGGCGTAGGCCGACGAAGACGGCGATGACGTCCTGGAACCCCAGCGGCTCGCGCAGCGCCCCGTTGACGTGGTCGAGCAGGTACTCGATGTCGGCGTGGGTCGCCGAAGGGTGATCGAGGCCGTAGTGCCAGTCGGTGTCGGTCGTTCCGATGATCCAGCGGTCTCCCCAGGGCAGGACGAAAAGCACGCTCTTTTCGGTTCGCAGGATCAGCGCATACTCCGAGTCGATGCGCTCCCTGGGCACAACGAGGTGCACGCCCTTGGACGGCCGCACGACCATGGGATCGGCCACGCCCGCGAGACGCTCGGTGTAGGTGGTCCACACGCCGGTTGCATTGATCACGGTGCCGGCGCGCACGTCGAGCTCACAACCCGACTCGAGGTCTTGCGCGTGGACACCGGCGACCCGGTCGCCCTCGTGCAGGAAGCCGACGACCCCGAGCGCCGAGACGCAGACAGCACCGTGGCTCGCAGCGGTTCGCGCCAGCACGAGCGAGAACCGGGCGTCGTCGACCTGGGCGTCGAAGTAGCGGATGCCGCCGGTCAAAGAGTCGTCGCGAAGCGCCGGCACCGCCCGCAGGCACGAGCGGCGCGTCAGGTGCCGGTGGCGCGGCATCGCCGGGTGCAGACCGGCGAGCGCGTCGTAGAGGAAGAGCCCCGAGCCCATGTAGAAGCGTTCCCAGACCCTGTGCTCGAGGGGGAACAGGAACGGCGTCGGATGGACCAGGTGCGGGGCGATCTTCTCGACCAGGAGCCGTCTCTCGTGGAGCGCCTCGCGCACGAGCTCGATGTCGAAGCTCTCGAGGTAACGCAGGCCTCCGTGGATCAGCTTGCTGGAGCGGCTCGAGGTCCCCGCTGCGAAGTCGCGCTTTTCCACCAGGGCCACCGAAAGGCCGCGGCTGGCGGCATCGAGCGCCGCGCCGCAGCCGGTCACTCCGCCTCCGACCACGAGCACGTCGAAGGTCTCGGAAGCGCAGCGTTCCAGAGCGCGTGCACGGCTGCCGGGCCCGAAACGAGCCTGATCGTCGGACGCCATCAGGGAACCGGCCTCCTGGCCTCTCGGCTCACGAGTGTCAACTGTGGGCCGCGCCCGAAGGCACGAGCTCGCTCAGAGATTCGATCACGTAGTGAGGTTGCACGGGCGCGGCGTCGATGCTGTCGGCGGCCGTCGCCCCCGTCAGCACCAGCACACCGGTCATGCCCAGCGAACGCGCCATGGCAATGTCGGTGAGGAGGCGGTCGCCGATCACAGCGACGTCCCTCGCGGGCATCCCGAGCCGCCCGAGCAGCGCGCGGGCCATGTGGATGCTCGGCTTGCCGACCACGGCTTCGGCCCTGGCGCCCGAGCAGGCCTCGATCGCCGCCAGCATGGCGGCGCAATCAGGGATCCCGCCTTCGGGGGTCGGACAGTATGGGTCGGGGTTCGTGGCAACGATGGCGGCGCCGCCGTAACGGACGGCCTGGAAGGCAGCGTTCAGTTTCTCGTAGTCGAAAGTGCGATCGAACGAGACGACGACGACCCGGGCCTCGAGGGGCTTACTGGTGACGGTGAACCCGGCGGCGGAGAGCTCGTCGGTCGTGGACTGTTCAGCCACCGCGAGCACGGTCGCCTGCGGGTGCTCCCGGCGAAGGTAGTCCACCAGCGCGTCCACGGAGGTCACGACGTCGCTCCGAGCGGTCGGCAAACCGAGTCGCGTCAATTTCCGGGCGTAATCATCAGCCGTCTCCAAGGGTTTGTTGGTCACGTAGACGACGCGTGACCCCCTCCGGCGGAGCTCCAGGATCGTCTCGGCGGCATGCGGGAGAAGGGCGTCACCCAGGTACACGGTGCCGTCGAGGTCGAAGACATACCCCGGATAGACCCGGGCGGGGCGGGTCGAAAGTCTCATGCCGGCTCGATCAAGACCGAAGTTCCGAGCGCACGGTCCGTACGACGAACAACGACCTCAGACATCCGAATGCCTGAAAGGAACCTCTGAGGGCACAAGAGGGATCAACACCTGTGAACGCCTGATGAGAGCACGTCAGATGATCAGGCCGTCGGGTCCCCGGCCATCCTGCAAGGGATGTCGGTGTTCTCGTCGAGGTGGTAGCTCGCGCAGATACGGTGATAGCCGTCCGCGATCTGCAACGGGGCCGACTTGTTGATGCTCCCCCTTACGAGAAGGACCGGTGAGAGCCTCTCGCCGTCTTTGACCTTCTTCAGATCCGAGGCGACGTGCGGGTTCTCGCTGGACAACAGTGCGAGGCCGCTCGCGCGAAGGAGATCCTTGGCCTTCCAGTGCCCGATTGGCGCAGCGCGCAGCTCTGCTACCAGGGCGTCCACCGACGGCCCTGGCATGAGGAGGGAGAGGTAGCTCGCGGCTGCAGGATAATCGTGATCGTCCGGTTCCGGTTTCCAGTGCTCTTTGCCTGTCACGGCTCACTCTCTTCCTGATCGGTGCGGGCCGCGTCCGTCAGACGAACCCTGATCACGAGCTACTCCAAGGTACCTTGAGCGGCGGCCGTGGCCCGCGCAGTTCCTCGAGGACGGCGATTGCCTGATCGGCCTTTTCGATCGGGACCAGGAGGTGGTCGTGGTAGTGCCCGGCCAGCACGTTGCAAGCGATGTTCTCGGCCGCCAAGGCCGACGCAAGCGCTGCGGTCAGGCCGACCGTGTCAAGCGCCGAGTGCACCTTAACGGTGAGCCAGGCGGCGACGAACTCCGGCTTGACTCCCAACCGCTCGGCGTCGGCGACAGACAGCACGCTGGTCGTGCCCTCGTCTTCGACGATCGTGGCCGCCACGACGATCCCGGCGGGAACCGTCATGTCGCTGACCATGCACCAGCTCCCGGGGCGGCGACTTACCGAGAGCTGAGCCAACAGCTCGTCGAGGTCGTGCTCGGCCATGTACCCAGTATGTCCGTTGCAGTGCCTCACGCTGCTCTAGGTCGCGACGGCACCGGCTTCCTCGACCGCCTGTCGCTCGAACTGGGTGTGGTACAGGTCCGCGTACACCCCACCTGCCGCCAGCAGCTCCTCGTGGCGGCCTCGCTCCACGATGCGCCCGTCCACCACGACGAGGATCTGGTCGGCACCGCGCACGGTCGAGAGCCTGTGTGCGATCACGATCGACGTCCTGCCCTCCAGGGCTGTCTGTAGCGCACGCTGGACGGCCACCTCGGATTCCGAGTCGAGATGGGCGGTGGCCTCGTCCAGGACGACCACATCCGGTGCTTTGAGCAGCAGGCGGGCAAGGGCTACGCGCTGTTTCTCGCCACCCGAGAGCCGGTAGCCGCGGTCTCCGACGACGGTGTCGAGGCCGTCGGGAAGCGACTCTATGAACGGCAGGATCTGAGCACCGGAGACAGCCTCGCGGAGCTCCTCATCGGTGGCGTCGGGCTTCGCGTAGAGCAGGTTCGCCCGGATCGTCTCGTGGAACAGGTGGGCGTCCTGGGTCACGACGCCGATCGACGCCCGCAGCGAGGCGAACGTGGCGTCGCGGACGTCGATGCCGTTCAGGCGGACGGCGCCACTGCGCGCGTCGTAGAGGCGCGAGACGAGGTAGCTGATCGTCGTCTTGCCCGCCCCGGACGGCCCGACGAGCGCCACGAGCTGACCGGGCTCGGCGCGGAAGCTCACGTCGTAGAGGACCTGACTGGAGGGTGTCTGGTCCAAGACGGCAACCGACTCGAGCGAGGCGAGCGACACCTCCTCCGCTGTCGGGTAGCTGAAGTCGACGTGGTCGAACTCGACCGCGACGGGACCACGAGGTATGGCAACGGCGTCCGGCCGCTCGGCGATCAGAGGAGGGAGGTCCAACACCTCGAAGACCCTGTCGAAGGACACAAGGGCGGTCATCACGTCCACGTTCACGTTCGACAAGGCCGTGAGCGGACCGTAGAGACGGGTGAGCAGTGCGGCGAGCGCGACGACGGTGCCTACCTTGAAACGGCCGTCCACGACGAGCACGCCTCCCCAGCCATAGACCAGTGCCGTCGCCAGCGAGGAGGTGAGCACGAGCGACAGGAAGAAGACCCTGCCGTACATCGCGGTCTGCACGCCGATGTCACGGACGCGAGCCGCGCGGCCGGCGAACTGCTCGTGTTCTGAGTCAGGGCGTCCGAAGAGCTTGACCAGGAGAGCACCCGAGACGTTGAAACGCTCCGTCATCGTGTTGTTCATCTGGGCGTTCAGGTTGTAAGCCTCCCTCGTCAGCTGCTGCAGCTTGCGGCCGATCCGGCGCGCCGGGAACACGAAGAGCGGGAGCAGCAACAGGGCCGCCACGGTTATCTGCCAGGAGAGGAACGCCATCACCGCGACTGTGAGGGCCACGGTGATGAGGTTGGAGACGATCGAGGAGAGCGTGTCGGTGAAGGCCTGCTGCGCACCGAGCACGTCGTTGTTCAATCGGGAGATGAGGGCCCCGGTCTGGGTGCGCGAGAAGAATGCCAACGGCATCTCCTGGACGTGGCCGAAGACCTTCTCTCGCATGTCGTAGATCAGTCCCTCGCCGACGCGTGACGAGATGTAGCGCTGGGCGAGCGACAGCAACGCATCGGCGAGCGCCAACCCGGCGAGCAGGAGGCCGAGCTCGACTATCAGCCGAGAGTCGTGCCTGACGATGCCCCCGTCGATGATCTCGCGGTAGATCAAGGGGTTCCACACCCCTATGAGGGCGTCGACCACGATCACGCCGAGGAAGACCCCGAGCATCTTCCGGTAGGGCGCGGCGAACCTCATGATCCGCCCCAAGGTGCCCGGAGGAAGCTTCTCTTTGGTCACGGAGCGGTCTCTCATGAGCGACCACATCCCCTGTGAACCGTGGGCCATGCCGCGTCCAGGTCCCATTACCTCACCGATCCCCAGCCATGTCGCAATCTATCTGTGGAAAGGCGATTTCCCCGCGACCGGACCGACCGCGACACGCCGGGTGGGCACCAGAGCGGTCGTGGCGGCTCTCGTGTCGGATCGTGAGGACGGTCGATCCCGGACATCCCGGCGCGCGGCACACGCCGTTTCGGTACAGTGCGCCTGCATCCAGTTTCGAGCAGCCGAGAAAGGAAGTCCTTCGATGCGCTGGAACCTTCCACCCGGACAGATGCCCGAGGCGTGGTTCAACGTCGTGCCGCAGCTGCCCGAGCCCCTGCAACCGGATCTTCATCCGGGTACCCGCCAGCCGGTCGGTCCCGACGACCTCGCCCCGTTGTTCCCGATGGCGCTCATCGGCCAGGAGGTCACCTCCGAGCCCTGGGTCGACATCCCCGGCGAGGTGATCGACGTGCTGCGGCTGTGGCGGCCGACCCCGCTGATCCGCGCGGAGCGGCTGGAGCGGGCACTGGATACGCCGGCGCGGATCTACTACAAGGACGAGTCGGTGTCCCCCGCCGGGTCCCACAAGCCGAACACCGCGGTCCCACAGGCCTTCTACAACAAGCAGGCCGGCATGGCCAGGCTCGCCACCGAGACCGGAGCGGGCCAATGGGGCAGCGCGCTTGCATTCGCCTGCGCGTTGTTCGGGCTCGAATGCAAGGTGTACATGGTACGCGCCTCGTACGAGCAAAAGCCGTACCGCCGGGTCATGATGGAGGTCTGGGGAGGATCGGTCGTCCCCTCCCCAGTCGACGATCCGGACAGTCCGGGATCTCTCGGCTCCGCGATCTCCGATGCAGTCCGTGACGCGGTGTCGCGATCCGACACGCACTACTCGCTCGGCTCGGTGCTCAATCACGTCCTGTTGCACCAGACAGTCATCGGTCTCGAGGCCAAGGACCAGCTGGAGCAAGCCGGGGAGCGGCTCCCCGACATAGTGATCGGCTCGTGTGGCGGCGGGTCGAACCTCGGGGGCATCTCCCTGCCCTTCGTTCCCGACGCCGGCGTGGACCTCCTCGCCGTCGAGCCGTCCTCCTGCCCCACGCTCACGGAGGGGACGTTCGAGTACGACTTCGCCGACGTCGCCGAGATGACGCCGCTCCTGCCCATGTACAGCCTGGGGCACGAGTTCATGCCGCCTTCGATCCACGCCGGCGGGCTCCGGTACCACGGCGACGCTCCGATCATCTCGTTGCTCGTGAAGACCGGCAGGATGCGAGCCGTCGCCTATCCACAAGGCAAGGTGTTCGAGGCGGCCGTCCAGTTCGCCCGCACCCAGGGGACGATCCCCGCACCGGAGACGGCACATGCCGTCCGGGCAGCGATCGACGAGGCGCTCGCAGCCAAGCAAGCCGGTCTGGAGAAGGTGATCCTCTTCTCCTACTCCGGCCACGGGCTGTTGGACCTCTCCGCCTACGACGACTACCTGCACGGGCGGCTCGACCGCGGCTAGTCATACCGGCAAGAACGCGGACTGACCGGCTGTATCGCCGCCCTGTTCTGTGGTCGCGGCGCGGCTAGTTTCACGACGTGCCCGAACTCCGGTCCAAAAAGGCCTTGATCTCAGCCCGGCTCGGCGTCGGCGTAGTGCTAGCCCTGAGCAGCTTCCTCAGCGCAGGGTGCGGCGCCAACGCGTCCGTGCCCGGCACCTCGTCGTCCACGACCGCCAGGTCGACCACCTCGACCTCGGCGACGACCACGACGACCACGATGCCCTTCCCCCAGCCGACGGCTGCCAAACCCCTGACGATCCTCGATGTCGGCGACTCGCTCGGAGAGGATCTCGGACTCGGCCTCGGGTACACGATGGGCACGAACCGTCTCGTTCGCATCGTTCAGGCGGCGCACGGCGACAGCGGCCTCGCCCGCCCGGACTACTACAACTGGCCTGCGGTCCTCGAGGCTGAGCTCAGCGAGTACCACCCACAGATAGTGACCATCCTCATCGGCGGCAACGACGCGCAGAACTTCCTCGTGAACAACGAGGCGGTCGTGTTCGGCACCGCCCAGTGGCACACGATCTACTCACAGCGTGTCGCACTCATGATGAGAGAGACGCTGAAAGCAGGCGCCAAGATGCTCTGGGTCGGGCTGCCGATCATGCAGGACCCCACCTTCGGGGCCTCCATGCAGATGCTGAACGCGATCTACAAGACCCAGGCCGGCTTGCACCCGGGTGTCACGTTCTTCCCGACCTGGAAGCTCTTCTCCAACGCGGAAGGTCAATACAGCGCCTATCTCACCAACAGCTCGGGCCAGACGGTGCTCGCCAGGGACTCCGACGGCATCCACATCGCCCCGCCCGGGGGCTGCGACATCATCGCCATAGCCGCGGTCAAGGAGATCGAGGCGGTCTGGCACGTGCACCTCGGGGTTTGAACGTCTTGGGCCGCTAGGTCCCGCCGGACCACACGTGCATGCCAGGCGGTGGCGACCCCGAGGTCGAGAACAGCAACACCTTCACGCCCCGGAGGTCCGCCTCGCCCGCCACCGGATAACCCTCATGGAGCGCCGCGAGCATCTCGCGGCTCTGGGCCAGGTACCGCCTGAGCGGCGCCCAGCCTCCGTCGACCACCCAGATGCGTGTGAAGCGGCCGTCGAGGGCCGCGACGGCCGCCGGCGTGGGTACCCGGTGATCCGCGGCATAGGGCAGCTGCGTACCCCAGGCATCCGACGGCCAGACCGGTGCGGGGAGCAGCGGCAGCCTGCCGGCCCTGTCGAAGTCGGCGAGCAGGTAATAGTTGAAGATCATCCGCTGCGCGGGCTGGTCGAAGATGATTGCGTCGCCGGGACGCGCCAGGGAGACGATGAGACTCGTGGTGCCGGGACCGTTCTCGATCACGGCCCCGTATCGGTTCCAGGAGCGCACCAGCGGGTTCACGACGATCAGGGCGGCCACGACGGCAACGATCACCGAACCGGCAGCGGGGCCCCTCGTCATGCCATAGCTCCGGCCTGCCCGGATCGCCTCGACTACGGCTCCAGCGCCTGTGACGGCCCACTTGGCGACCGTCGTGATCCCAACAGTTGCGAGCACCGCGAAGGCGGGCACCGACGCGATCAAGTAGTCCGACTGGAGAAGCGACACGGAGAACGAGATCGCCAGCACGGCCACAAGCGGGAACCCCGCCCAGCACAGCAGCAGGACGCGGTGCCAACGCTCGAGGGAGCCTGCGTCGCTGTGGGAGGCGTCGAGGGCCGTCTGCACGACGCCCACCACGATGACCACCAGCATCAGCCAGCGCAGCCACGTCGGGAACCCGGGAACGACGAGCCCGAAGAGGAAGCCCTTCACCGATCCCGTGGTGATGGGGGCGATCCAGTCGATCTGAGCGGTGCCCCGATGCAGGGCCATCAGACCGAGCGGTACTACAAGGACCGCCGCCACGACGGCCGCGATCACGGCCGCCCGCGCGAGGTGGGTCCTCCGCCGAAGCGTGCCGAGTGACACGAACTGCGCGACGGCGAACAACGGCGACAGGAGCAGGCTGTAGCAGGCCAGCACCGCGACGACGGCCCACGCCAAAAGACGAGGGGTTGAGAGCCGCTCGACCGCAGTGGTGAGGAGCCATGCCGCCACCACGACAAAGAGAAGCCCGAGCGCGTAGCCACGCGCCTCCTGGGCCTTGGTGATCACCATGCGGTTAGCGATCACAATCGCTGTGGCGGCGGCCGCGACCTGAGCGCCCCAACAGCGCCGCACAAGGCCGTACAGGAACGGGACCGTCACAACGAAGGCCACCACCGATATGAGCCGGACCGAGACCGGGGACTGCCCCATGCCAGCAAGGAACAAAGTGTGCAGCACCAGGTAGTACGCCGACATGGACCCGCCGTCGCTGGCGACCGCGCTCCACAATGCGTGGCCGTGCTGAACCGAGATCGACACCGAAGCGACCTCATCGTTCCACATCGGTGAGGAGCCGAGCCTGTAAGCCGACAGCAGCGCTGCTGCCAACGTCAGGACGCCGACCGGTCCCCAGCGCGCGCTCCGCGAGGCGAGACGACGGCCCCGCGGCAATGCCGGAAGAGGCGGCACGGAGGCGACATCTGAGGCGGGGACTTCAGCAGGGACCACGCTGTCGGGATGTGTCGCTACTCCGCCCACCCCAGTGCAGCTTAGGCCTCACGCCGTCTCAGCCACTGGCTGGCCCGAGGGTATCGAGCATGATCTCGAGCCACCGGCGCGCCGGCGGCCGTCAAGTCCGTGGCAACCGCTGCCGCAAATCCCTGCACGGGGCCGTCGACAGTGACTCCGACTCAATCCGCTTCAGACGCTCCCGGAGGATCCCCGACCCCGGGTCGGGTCAGGCACCACCTAGAGCTCGGCCGCCATCGCAGTCCCGCTCACCGGGGCGATCGCCAAGCCGTCGGGCTCACCGCCTCCGTCCCAGTCCTCGACGAGTGCCCCGGACGGGTCACGGCGGAACACGGGGATGGCGCCGAGCGAATGCACGAGGGCCACCGAGTCGCCGAGCAGACGGCGCCACGTGGCCGCCTCGGTGACCAGGGTGCCGATCGCCACTGGCTCGGCTCCGACTCGATTCAGGAGGTTCAGCGCCGCGCGCATCGAGGCACCTGTTGAGATGACGTCGTCGACGAGGCCCACCCTCTTGCCCTTGACCGCGTCAACTCTCGCGGCATCGAAAAGCAGCCTTTGCTGCGCGCCGGTCGTGATGGACTTCACAGGCTCGGTGATGGCATCGCGCAGGTGCAGCTTCGGCGTCTTCTGCAAGATCAGGTAGTCGTCGAGGCCGAGTGCCCTGGTCACCTCGATCGCCAGGGGGATGCCCATCGTCGCGACGGAGACCACGATCTCGATGTCATAGGGCGCGAGGAGTCGGGCGAGCTCGGTCGCCGCCCGCTCGACGAAACGAACGCCGTGGTCGACGGTTATGAGGAGCGCGATCGCCAGATCCTCGGTGATCGGGATCAGCGGCAGGTCGATCTCCTGGGAGCCGACCTTCGTCCGATACGTGCCTGCGGCGATGACCATGACCGCGATGCTCGCCCTTCTCGCGCCTGGGCGCAACTACGCGTCAGGCAGGAGGACCGAAAAGCCGATCCCCGGCGTCACCCAGCCCGGGGACGATGAAGCCGTGCTCGTTGAGGTCCGGGTCCACGGCCACGCAGGCCACCTTCACCGTCGGGTGATGGCTGCAGAACAGGTCGAGGCCCGCTTGGGACGCGATCAGGCACAGCGCATGGATCTCTGTGGCGCCCCGTTCCTTGACGAGGTCGCACACCCTGATCAGCGAACCTCCTGTCGCCAGCATCGGGTCGCAGATGATCACTCGCCTGCCCGACAGGTCGCGGGGGAGCCTCTCCAGGTACACCGTGGGGAGCAGAGTCTCCTCGTCACGGCGCAGTCCGACGTGTGCGACCTCGGTCAGCGGGAGCACTTCCTGGATCGCGGGGATCATACCGAGCCCTGCGCGCAGGATCGGGACCAGCAGCACCATCTCGCTCACTCGTTGGCAGGCGACGTCAGTCGCCATGGGCGTGTCGATCCGGTGCTCGGCCGTGCGCAGGTCCCGCAGAGCCTCGTAGGCGACGAAAGCAGAAAGCTCGCCCATGATCGTCCGAAACGTCGCGTTGTCCGTCTCGACCGCCCTCAGCACCGACAAGCGGTGTGCGACGATCGGGTGGTCGACCACGAGCACGCGTTGGCCCCCTGCTGAGGGGTGCCTCGCCGGCTCGGTTACGAGCCGCAGTCCCCTTCCCGAATGTGACATCTCCCGCAGGTTACCCGAGCGCCTGCCGGGGTGCTTCCCGGAACGCTCCGGGCTCGTGCGCGGCGCTCCAGGCTGGCCGGTGCCGGAGCGTCGGCGCCGGAGCGGCCGCCGTCTCAGGCCGAGGCGACCCTCTTGAGGACGGTTCCCTCGCGGAATTTCCGCTTCGCGTTCGTGGGCTCCCCCGAGCCGGGATGGTGGTCGAGCCAGATCTCGAGCTCCTCGGCGGGCATCGGTCGACCCAGGTAGTAACCCTGTGCTACGTCGCAGCCGAGCGGTCCGAGGCGCTCCATGACCGAGCGCGTCTCCACCCCCTCGGCCACGACACTCATGCCAAGGTTGTGACCGAGGTCGATCGTCGAGCGGACGATGACCTCGTCCTCTTCGTGGACTGCCATGGCAGCCACGAAGGAGCTGTCGATCTTGATCTCGTCGATCGGGAGCCTCTTTAGGTACGCGAGGGAGAAGTAACCCGTGCCGAAGTCGTCGACCGAGAACCGCAGACCCATAGCACCAAGGCGCTCGAGCACGTCCTCGGTCCTCTTCGGGTCCTCCACTACCGAGCTCTCGGTCACCTCGAGCTTGAGCATTGTGGCGGGCATCCGCCACTTGCCGATCAGCGTCGCGACCTCCCCCGGAAAGCCGGGATCGACCAGATCCCTCATGGAGAGGTTGACGGCGATCGGCAAGCGGCGTCCCTCGTCCGCCCATGCGCGCCATTGGCGACCTGCTTTGTCGATCACATGCAGCGTGAGCTCCTTGATGAGGCTCGTCTCCTTGGCGACGGGGACGAACTCGCTCGGCATCATGAGGCCCCGAGCGGGGTGGTGCCAACGGACCAGGGCCTCGAGGCCCACCACGCGTCCGCTTCGCACCGCGATCTTCGGCTGGTAGTGCAGGACGAGCTCCTCGTCCTCGATCGCATGCCGCAAGTCGGCAATCAGGCCGAGGTGCGTCGCTGCACGGGTGTCCACGGATGCGTCGTAGAAGGCGTACCCGAGGTTCGTGTCCTTGGCCACGTACATCGCCGTGTCCGCGCACCGAAGGAGAGTCTCGACGTCGGCTCCGTCGCGGGGGTACGCGGAGATGCCGATGCTCACTCCGAGGTCGACGGGCAGCCCTTCGAGATCGATCGACTGCTCCACTGCCCCACGCACCCGGCGAACGACCTCGAGAACCTGCGCGCGACGTGCCTGGGTCACGAGCACGGCGAACTCGTCGCTGCCGAAGCGGGCGATGGCGTCGCCCTCGCGCAAGGCCTCCTGGATGCGGCGTGCGACCTCCTTCAGCACCCGGTCGCCGCTCACGTGGCCGAGCGCGTCGTTGACCTCCTTGAACCGGTCCAGGTCCATGACGAAAACTGTCAGCTCGCTGTCGTCGCGGCGCGCCTCGGCGATCGCCTCGGTGACACTTGCGTGGAAGAGGGTGCGATTGGGAAGCCCGGTCAACGAGTCGTGCAAGGCCTGATTGCGAAGTTGGCGCTCGACGATCTCGCGCGACTTCTCCGCTGCCTTCTGCCGGGTGATGTCCAGGATCACCCCGACCGTCCGCTGTCTGCGGCCGTCAGGGCCGAGTACCGGCCGGCCGTGCTCGGCGACCCACCGGGTCTCGCCGCTCACATGGATCAACCTGTACTCGAGCGAGTACGAGCAGCCGCGCTCAAGGGCGTCGCCTACCTCCTCGACCACGTACGAGAGGTCATCGGGATGGATGATCGAGTCGTAAGTGCGAACGCTGTTGCCGACGAAGTCGCTCGCCGGGTAGCCGACGAGATCCTGGATCTGGTCGCTCACGTACTCGACCGCCCATGTCTCGTCGCAGGCGCACCGATACACGACACCTGGGATGTTGGCCACAACTGAGCGGAGGTGCTCCTCCGTGTCGCCCGCGTCGGCCCCGGTCCTGTCCCGTAGCGTGATGTCGAGGCAGTTCCCATAGAGCGTGGTGGCGCCGGACGCGTCGGTCACAGGCACCGCCCTGTCGTATATCCACAGGATTGTCCCGTCCTGGCTGACCATCCGGTACTCGCTCACGAAGGGCAGGGCGTTGGCCGCCGCTTCCCAGTGCTCGGTCAGGACCCGGTCCCGGTCGTCAGGGTGCAGGAGCCTCGAGAACAGCTCCGAGTCGTTGAGGACGCTGTCAGGCGAGATCCCGAGCATCGTGCCACTGCGGATGCTGAGATCGTTGATGAGAACGGGAATCCCAGGAGCCGATCGGTAGGAGAGCACGAAGAACTGCTCGAAGACTGACCACGCTTCGATCGCGTCGGTGACGGCCGCCGCTCTGGCGGTCGGCGGTTCGAAAGGGGGGCCGGAAGCCATCTGACTACACATCCGCCGTGGTCACGCCTCTAGACATCGGCCCAAACGCGCCGCGACTTGAGAGCGGTCGCAGGTCAGAGCACTGCCGGGACCTCAGGTGCTGTGCATCCGGCGACCACGACCCGATGGTCGCTGGCACGCGGTGACCCGCGGCGCTCACCCGCCAGACAGCCCCCTCGGCCATCTCCGCGCTCTCGGTCCGGCGGTCCAACGCGTCCCCCTTTTGCGGCTCGGCACCTCGAGGCTCGGATCCGGCCCGGCACTCATGGGAGCCCGCCGGTCTCCGCTCCGGGAACGGCCGCAGACATGCTCGCGCGGATCCGTCCCCAGTTCACAGGTAGGGCGTCCGTCCCTCGGCACCGTCTGGGGCATCGGCCGGGCCCTTCGCGGGCACCACGACGCCCCGCATCTGCTCGAGCTGGCGCTGGGTGGCCACCTGCTGAACGAAGAGCGTCGCCTGGATGCCCTGGAAGAGGCCGGCGAGCCACCCGACCAGCTGGCCCTGGGCGACCCGGAGCTCCGCGTCGGTGGGGGGACCTTCGTCGAAGGGGATCGCAAGCCGGTCGAGTTCCGCTGCCAGCTCGGGTGAGAGCGTCCCCTCGAGCTGACGAATGGACTCGTGGTAGATCTCCTTCATACGCGTGCGGCTCGCGTCGTCGAGCGGGGCCATCCGGACCTCCTCGAGGAGCTGTTTCGCCATCGAAGCGATCCGCATCAGCTTGGCGGGTTGTGAGACGAATTCCTCTTCCTCAACGGCGCCCCCCTGTGCTACTTCGACCGGCACCAGGGCGCGCTGGGCGGGCTGTGCCTGTTCGGGCTGCGCTTGGTCATCGGAGACTGACGGGTCATTGTTCATGCGAGGATTCTGCCCTCAACTGCGGCGCCGCGGAAAACAAGCGCGGATCGACGAGCCGGTGCCAGCTCAGCGGCACGGGTCATCTCAGCGCCACAGGTGATCCAGGTCGACCTTGATTGGCGCGTGGGCGACACCGATGCTCGGGACTCCCGGGCGCGCAGGCGCCAGCTCTTGGACGTCCAGGGCCGAAAGGACGTCATCGGAGAGAAACCGGCTCGCCGGAGCGAGGCAGTGCCGATCGTCGTGGGCTCGCCTGTGGACTGGCATCCGAAGGGGTGTGTACAGCGTGAGCAGGTCACGAGCCCGTGTCGTGGCGACGTAGAAGAGGCGGCGCTCCTCGGCGAGTCCCGCCCCGGATGTGAGCGCCATGTCGGAAGGAAACGCACCGTCCACCAGGTGCGGGAGGTGCACTGCCAACCATTCGAGGCCCTTGGCAGAATGGACCGTGGAGATGACCACGTAGTCCTCGTCAAGATGGGGCGGCCCGGCGAGATCGCCGCTTGACACCGGGGGGTCGAGGGTGATCTCGGCGAGCCATGCGGACAGGTCGTCCATCGCGGAGGCTGCGCCTGACAAGCGATCGAGGTCCTCGACCCTCGCCGCGCCCTCGCTGTAACGGCTTAGGACGAGCGGGCGCAGGATCCGGAATACCGCGGTCACCCTGGAAGCGGTGCCGATCAGCTCGCGCGCAGCATCCAGGCCCTGCAGGGTCTGGGTGAGCGCCACGCGCGATCTCGCCGGCGCTGCGGCCACCGCCGCGCCCCAGTCGCGAGCGCTCGCGCCGGCCAGAGGTGCCAAGAGCCCGAGCAGCATGCGTCCCCGGGCAGGGCCTATGCCATCGTGCATGCGCAACAGCCGGAACCACGCCAGCTCGTCGGCCGGGTTGTCGAGCAGGCGGACCGCGGCGGCGAAGTCCTTCACGTGAGCTGCCTCCACGAATCGAAGGCCGCCGTACTTGCGGTAAGGGACCCGGCGAGCCGTAAGTTCGAGCTCGATGAGGTCACTGTGATGAGCGGCTCGTACCAGCACCGCCTGGTCGCGAAGACGCATTCCCTGTTCGCGGGCATCGAGGATGCGGTCGACGACGGCACGGGCCTCGCTCGGCGCGTCGTGGCACCGGACCAGAACCGGCCGGCGACCACCCTGTCTTTCTCCCTGAAGTGTGAGGCGGACCCCCGCTTGGGAGGGCCGGACGATGTTCGCCAGGTTCAAGATCGGCTGAACAGAGCGGAAGTTGCGCTCGAGCGGGATGACGGTGGCCTCCGGTAGCGAGCTCGCAAGTTGGTACAGGTAGCGCGCGTCTGCGCCACGAAAGCCATAGATGGCCTGCGCATCGTCGCCCACCACGGTGAGCCCGCGCCCGTCAGGCCGAAGGGCGCGTACGATCTCGACCTGCAGCGCGTTCACGTCCTGGTACTCGTCGACGAGAACGTGATCGAACATCGCGGTCATGTGCGGCCCGAGCCGATCGTCGTCGAGCGCCGCTCGCCACAAGAGCAACAAGTCGTCGAAATCCACCTGGCCCTTCGCCCGCTTGCGGGAGACGTACGCCCTGAACAGGCCTGCAATTGCTTCGGCATGAGGTTCGCACCAGGGAAAATTCGTCGCCAACACCTCACTCAGGCGGCTGCGGGTGTTGACGCACCTCGAGTACACCTCGACGAGGGTGGCAGAGCGCGGGACGCGCACATCCCCTGCATCGAGGCCGTGCTCGTCCCGCAACAGGTCCATCACGTCGGCGGCGTCCGCCGGATCGAGAAGCGAGAAACCCGGTTGCAGTCCCAGTGGCTCCGCACAGCTGCTGATGAGCTGGTGCGCGACAGCGTGAAACGTGCCCCCACGAAGCCGTCGCCCCCATTCCCGGTGGCCGCTCAAGGCGGCCGCCCGGGCGAGCATGTCGTCTGCAGCCCGCCGTGTGAAGGTCAAGAGCAGGATCCTCTCGGGGGCTATCCCGCGCTCGAGTAACCGGGCCACACGTGCCGTCAGCGTGCGTGTCTTGCCGGTACCGGCGCCGGCCACGATCACGAGCGGGTCGTCGCCATGGATGACCGCGGCCAGCTGCGCCTCGTCGAGGTTGGCGTCCCATCCGGCGTCGTCGTACATATGTTCGATGCTAGCTGGCTCGGCCAGCACCAAGCGAGAAACCCCAATCGGACTGTCCGGGCCACTACCGTCGTGTCGGTGGGAGCAGATGTCTCAAGGATGCCGCCCAGGTGCCGATAACTTTTTCCGTGGCCTCAGAGGACCGCTACGAGAATCGCGTTCCCCCGCGCTTGTCGAAGACTGCCCCCGGACAGGTCGAGTCGCGCGACTTGGTGGAGCCTTCGACACCTGGTAGCACCTCGGTGAACACGCCGCCCGCGCTCGCGGCGCAGGCAGCAAAGGGCGCCGCGCGGGTGAGAATCCCGGTACTCACAGGCCTCCTCGCTGCCGGTGCGGCTGCCCTGCTCATCTGGGGGCCGATCGCGGGTCTGGGGCCCGTGCGAAACCTGGTCGCCCAGCCTCTGGTCGCTGTCCTGCTGATAGTCGCTTTCGCGGCCACGACGCTCGGGCCGGTCTCAGTCCACTACCGGGGCCAGACTTATTCGTTCGTGTTGAGCGAAGTGCCGCTGCTGCTGGGGCTCGTGATCGCGGCGCCCGCTGTTCTCGTCATCTGTTACGTGTTGGGCCAGGCGTTGGCTCTCGGCGTCATCAGGCGACAATCGCCGCTGAAGGTCGCCTTCAACCTTGCGTCCGGTGCGATGTCATCGGTGATAGCGATCATCGTGTACCGGGAACTCCTCGGTCCGTTCATCGTCACCGGTGGATCGCGCGTCGCGGTCCTTCCCATCGGTTGGGCAGCGGGAGCCCTGGCGCTCAGCGCCGCCTTCGTGTGCGGCCACTCGGCGGTCGCCATCGTCGTGCGCCTCACTGGACGCCCCCAGCAGCGCAAGTACGGGTTCGAGTTCACAACCGTCGCACTCGTTCTCATCTCGAGCATTGCTCTCGCCCTGGTCGTCCTCGACGCGGCCTGGTGGGACCCCTGGGCAATGCTCCCGCTCGTGACTGTCGGTGCCCTCATCGTCTTCGCCTACCGGGGCTACCTGCGCCTCACAGATCGGTTCGGGGCGCTTCAGCAGCTTTACGACTTCAGCCGGTCGGTGAGCGGTCCCTCCCTCGAGACCACAGGGACTGCCTGGGCAGTGCTCGAACAGGTGCAGTCGGTGATGCGGTCGAACCGGGCGGAGCTGATCATCGTCGACGAGTGGCCAGCTGTCCGGCATATCGCTTTGAGCGGTGACGTTCGCTCAACGGTCGAAAGAACGATCGTCGACAGCTCGTCGGTGATCGCCAGGGCCATCAACAACCAGCAGACGAGCTTGTTGTTGGGCACACCCGGGAGCCACAAACGGGAACCGGACGCTGACTCTCTCCTCGGCGAGTTCCGGGGTGCCATCGTCGTACCGCTCGCCAGCGGGGAAAGAACCCTAGGAGCACTTGTCGCCCTCGACCGAGATGAGGGCTTCGACCCGTTCGACGACGATGACCTGAGGCTATTCGAAGCCTTGGCCGCACACGCGAGCACGACGATGGAGCGCGCTCAGCTCGTCGAGGAACTCCGTCTCGAGGCCGAGAGCAAGTGGCACCAGGCGACTCATGACCTCTTGACCGGGCTCCCTAACCGGACGCTGTTCCTTGATCGCGCGGCGAGCGCTCTGACAGACACGGGCAGGGCCGCGGTCGCTTTGCTCGACCTCGACCGTTTCAAGGAAGTCAACGACACCCTTGGCCACGACACCGGCGACAGGCTGCTGTGCGAGGTCGCCGAGTGCCTCGTCCGTGCGAGCAGCGGCCGGGCGACCGTCGCCCGCCTCGGAGGCGATGAGTTCGCGCTCGTCGTGCCTGACATCATCGGGCCCGAAGAGGCGCTGGGCATCGTCCGTGATCTGCTCGCGGCGATCTCCAAGCCGATGAACATCGATGGGATAACGCTCGCGGTCACTGCAACGACGGGAATCGCGTTGGCACCCGAGCACGGGGACAATGTCGCGACTCTGCTTCAGAGGGCGGACATCGCGATGTACCACGCGAAGGACAAGCGCTCGGGCATCGAGTTGTACCTGCCCGAGCACGACCAGAGCATGCAACGCAAGCTCCTACTTGGAGGCCATCTCGCGGAGGCTCTGTCCAGCGGCCAACAGCTGAGTGTGATGTACCAGCCGATCGCCGGCATGGTCTCCGGTTCGGTCGTCCGTGTCGAAGCTCTCGCGCGCTGGTTCCATCCCGTGCACGGCCAAGTGCCGGCCGACGAGTTCATCCAGATCGCAGAACAGATGGGCCTCATCGGACAGATCACGGACTTCGTGCTCACTCAGGCCTGTGACGAGGCAGCCCGCTGGCGGCGCGAAGGCCTCGACATCGGCCTCGCGATCAATATCTCGGGCCGCGACCTTTCGGACCGTACCCTCGTTCGCAACATCACTGCCCACCTGGGAGCGAACGGAATTCCTGCGAGTTCGCTCACGCTCGAGATAACCGAGACCGAGGTCATGGCCGATATCGCCGAGGCGAGCGATGTGCTCGGCCAACTCGCCGACCTCGGGGTGCGGATCGCCGTCGACGACTATGGGACAGGTTATTCGTCACTCGCCTACCTGCACCGCTTGCCCGCTAACGAGTTGAAACTGGATCGATCGTTCGTCGCGAATGTGGCCGCGGATCAGAGCAACTCGATCATCGTCCGATCCTCGATCGCGATGGCGCACTCGCTGGGCCTGTCGGTGGTCGCCGAAGGTGCCGAGGACGAGGTCACCTGTGCAATCCTCGCCGACGCGGGCTGCGACGCCGTCCAGGGCTACTACTTCTCGCCTCCGTTGGGTCGCGACGATCTCTTGCGTTGGCTTGCCACTCACCCCCGCCTCAGGTTCTCTCGGGAGCTGGCTTCGTCGCGACCACTTCGCATCATTCCCGGGCGGCTGGAAGACCCCAAGCCGGATGACAGGATAGAGGACTCCCAGCTCAGAGGCTGAGCTGGCTACCGCCCAACCGATCGCGACCGCCGAGCGGGGTCGAGAGGGCCCTACCTCACAGGTTGAGCTCACTCCTGCGCGATCGGTCCCGGCGACACGCCCGGGCTGACGGCCAGAAGACCGCGGTCACAAGCCCCTTGCCATACCGTTGACAGCGTGCTTAGTGTGACTGTTGTGCTATAGACCCTGACCTGGGATGATTGTGGACGCGGGGGACTTGAGGGCACCGGTAGCTCGGTATGTCGCCCTCGTATCCCCCGACCGTGTTCCCCTGCTCTTGAAGGGAGGTGGTCGACTTGGTCAGCCTTGGGCCGATTTGGGGTGGACCCTAGAGCGGCACTAGCCGCTTGAACCCAAAGCTGGAGTCGCTGTTATTTTGAGGTTGCGGCGGCTCTTCTAACTTGTTATCGGAACGGCAGGCGGAATCCTTTAGCGGTATTGGGTTTCCGCCTGCCGTTTCCCGCGTCAGCCCGCGGGCGAGAGCCCTTCTCCGGTCGTCGTCCCAGGAGGCCGACCTTCGGGTCGACACCGATCGCGATGATCGCAGCGCTGATGCCAAATGCGAGCAATGATGAAAACGTGGGCGTCGAGCCGGGCCGCAAAGCGAATGAGGACGGTCCTCAAGGAGCGCCCCGCGTTGGCCGATCGTTAGGGCGACGCTTCGGCTACCTCTGGGGGACCTTCGTCGTGTCTAGCCTCGGCGATGGTTTCGGCTACGGAGCCGTTCCCCTGCTTGCTCTCTTCGTGGATCCGCATCCGTTGCCGGTGGCGTCGGTCGCGGCGGCCGACACGTTCCCATGGCTCGTGCTCGCGCTGCCTGCAGGCGCCCTCGCCGATCGCTACGAGCGAGGCCGGGTCATGGCCGTGGCGGACGTGGGGCGCGCTCTCGTTCTGGCGGCACTGGCAGTTCTGGTGGCGACCCACCACATCAACCTCCTGCTACTGATCGCTCTCGTATTCGTCAACGCGGGGGCGCGAGCTGTCTACTACTCCTCCTCCCAGGCGACCGTTCCGGAGCTGGTCGAACCCCGCGAGTTCCCCCACGCGAACGGGATCCTGAGCGGCACCGAGTCCGCCACCGAACACCTGGGCGGCCCGATCCTGGGGACCCTTGCGTTCGCTGTGACCAAGGCCCTCCCATTTGTCGCCGACGCGCTGGCGCTCGGAGTCGCAGGCCTGGCGCTGCTCGGCTTCCGCACGCAACGCCCGAAGCCAGGGGCAGCGCGCGGGTCGATCCTGGACGGCGCCAGGCAACTCATAAAGGACCGCACACTGCGGCTGCTCGTGATCCTGCTCGCGGCCTTGGCCGGTTTGCAGGGTCTCGTGATGGGCGTTCTCGTCATCATCGCGACTGTCGACTGGGGGGTGTCCAAGAGCCTCTACGGAATGTTCTTGGCGGCTGGAGCCATGGGTAATGTCCCCGGTGCACTGCTTGCGGACCGCGTGGCGACCCGGATCGGGAACATTCCGACGCTCATCGCCAGCGCGCTCGTGTCGGGGCTCGCCTATCTGGTCATGGCATCTGCGCACGATTGGCTGCTCGCCGGCGCGGCCTTTGCCATGGGGAGCTTCGCCGTCTACGCCGGGAGCGTGATAGCGGGTTCGCTTCGCCAGAGCCTCTCACCTAGAGACTTGATGGGACGCGTCGGTTCTGCATATCGCGGCATCGTGTGGGGCGCCTTCCCGATCGGGTCACTCATCGGGGGCGTTATCGCGGTTCACGGATTACGCCTGCCACTGATCATCGCGGGCGTGGCTCAGTGCGCTGTCGCGCTCGTCATCGCACGCCCGCTTACCCGCAGTCTCGCCGCCTCGGAGCGGGCCGCCGCTTCGCCCGATGGAGCGGCGGTCCGTGGCGCAGCCGTGATCGCTTTAGCCGACGGGAACTCGGCCGATGGCCGATGGACCGCTGCACCTTCGCATGGCGGTGACCAGCCCGCCACGGCGAGCCTCGCGAGCCAGACGACACCGGCATCCCCGAAGCGCCGCCTGCACAGCCGTGCAGGTCACGGGCCCCTCTACTGGGGACGTTCGTCGAGGAACTCTCGCCGGTAACGCCAGTGCCGGTGCCTGCGGTCCCGTGACCAAAGGAACAGCGCTATCAGGCCGATCAACAGCCAGGGAATGTGAATCCAACCGAACCACCAGAAGCCCCTGGCAACGGCGGCGCCGATCGAGAGGACCCAGAATGCCAGTACGGCGAAGAGCACGACCCGGAGAACCCGGGGCCGGCGGGGCGGTACCGCAACCGCCGCATGCTGCTCTGGGGTTTGCAACCTGGGCAGGTCGACGAGCAACCCGGAGAGGTCGGCCCGCGTCTTCGCGCTCATGGCCCGGTCCAGACGTTCCTGGAACTCCGCGGCGTCCAGACGCCCGTCGCTGTAGTGCTTGGAGAGCAGATCGCTGATCTCGTTGCGTTCGGCGTCGCCGATGCGCAGGTTGGCGTTGTCATTGGGCCTTGAGGGCGATCCCCAAGGGACGTCCCATCGTGATTGCATTTGTTTCCTTCCTGGAGGACGAATGGGCTCGATCGATACGGTCGCGGTCACTGGTGCCACGAATGGCTCAAGATCTCGCCGGCGATGGCGGTTTCGGAGCCTTCCTCTGGAATCAACAGCCATGCGGCCACGTAGAGGGGCACGCCGGCGCCGCCGATCAGCGTGAGGGCCACGAGGCCGATGCGCACGAGTGTCGCATCCACGTCGCAGTAGTCCGCAAGTCCGGCCGCGACGCCTGCAAGCATCGACCCTTCGCGCGATCTGCGGAGGAGGTGGGTCTCCTCCTGGTTGTTCTGATTCGTCGTGATATCCATGCGACCATCGTGGGCCCACGAAGGACCCATGAAAATCGGGGGTGTCCCGGATCTGGCCCTGACATCGGCCCACAACCATCAGGGGAGCCCCTGATGGTTGTGGGGGCCCAAAGGCGCGATCATCGTTGCATCGCCGATCAGTTCAATCCCTGGCAGCAGCATTACTTCGACAGCACGCACTCGGACCGCGCCTACAGGAGAGGGAGGTACGGCCGCCACCGCGGGCACGGACGGCTTCAGCGGAGCCGGGAGAACCGGATCATCGCCGGCGTGGCTGGGGGCCTCGCCGCCCGCCTCGGCAGAGACGTGACGGTCGTGCGTATAGTGCTCGTGCTCTTCGGCCTGGTGAGCGGGTTCGGCGTCGCCGCCTATGTGCTCGCCTGGCTGTTCCTCCCCGTCGAGGGATCGACCGAGACGATCGCCGCCCGCGCCCTCTCGGACCGCCAGGGGATCACCATCGTTCTCGCCCTCGTGCCGGCGCTGGTGGTCGTCCTGCTCGTCTCATCGGCGCTGCACGCGAACTTCGTCTCCTCGTGGGGAACGCCACTTCTGCTGAGCGCGGCGGGGCTCGTCCTCGTGGTCCGCAATGCCGACGACTACGAACGGGCATTTCTCGTCGATTCGGTGAAGGCCTTGTTGCAACTGGGCTCCGAGCCGCGCCAGTCGCGGCGCTCGTTCATGGCCCGCCTCGGTTCCGGAGTGCTGCTCTTCGTCCTCGGCATCTTCGTCATGTCGGATGGGGCTCTGAGCCGGTCCTGGCTCCGGCCCTTCGTGGGGACGTTGCTCATGATCGCGGGAACCGTCGTCCTCCTGGGCCCGTGGTGGCTCAGGCTGGCACTGGACCTGGTGCACGAGCGTCAGGCGCGCATCCGTGCCGAGGAGCGGGCGGACATGGCCGCCAGGGTCCACGACTCGGTCCTGCAGACCTTGGCGATGATCCAACGCTCCGCTGACCAGCCTCAGGAGGTGGCGAAGCTGGCCCGCGCCCAGGAGCGGGAGCTCCGCTCGTGGCTGTTCGAGGGCCGCACGCCGGGGTCGTTCGGGGCGGAAGGAGCCGCGACGCTCTCGGCGGGAGTCGAGCAGATCGAGCGCGAAGTCGAAGCTGCCCACGGTGTCGCGGTGGACGCTGTCACCGTCGGCGACGCCCCGCTCGACGACGAGCTGAGGGCACTGCTGGCCGCCGGCAGGGAGGCGACGGTGAACGCGGCGAAGTGGTCCGGCGCGTCCTCGGTGTCCATCTACGTCGAAGCAGAGCCGAAACGAGTGTCCATGTTCGTACGGGACCGGGGCGCCGGTTTCGACTCCGAAGCCATCGCCGGCGACCGCAAGGGGATCGCGGAGTCGATCCGCGGCAGGATGCAGCGCCACGGTGGGACTGCCGTCATCCGCTCGGTGCCCGGAGAGGGGACAGAGGTCGAGCTCAGCGTCCCGAGACGGGGTCGATCATGAAACCGACCGGCGTCCCCACCGTCTTCCTCGTGGACGACCATCACCTGTTCCGCGCCGGGGTCCGCAGTGAGCTCGGGGACGCGGTCGAGGTCGTCGGGGAGGCCGACGAGGTCCCTGCGGCCATCGAGCTGATCTCGGAACGGCTCCCGGACGTGGTGCTGCTCGACGTTCACATGCCCGGTGGAGGCGGCAAGGCCGTGATCGACGCGATCAAGCCGGCCAATCCGGGCGTCAAGTTCCTCGCCCTGTCGGTGTCCGACGCGCCCGAGGACGTGATCGGCGTCATCCGGGCGGGAGCCCGTGGCTATGTCACAAAGACGATCTCCGGCCCGGAGCTGATCGACGCCGTCGTGCGTGTGGCGAGCGGTGACGCCGTCTTCTCGCCCCGCCTGGCCGGCTTCGTGCTCGACGCGTTCGCGTCGATGCCGGCGGACCTCGAGCCTTTGGGCTCATTGGATCCCGAGCTCGATCAGCTCTCGCCGCGCGAGCGCGAAGTGCTGCGTCTCATCGCCCGCGGTTACACCTACAAGGAGATCGCCCGGGAGCTCACGATCTCGATCAAGACCGTAGAGAGCCACGTCTCGGCCGTGCTGAGAAAGCTCCAGCTCTCGTCGCGCCACCAGCTGACGAGGTGGGCCACCGAGCGACGCCTGATCTAGCCCGGTGCCGCCGCCGACCAACTAGCGTGACAGCCACGCCACGAACCTTCCGCACGATCATCGAGCCGTTCCGCATCCACGCGGTGGAGCCGCTCCGGATGACAACTCCAGAAGAGCGCGCCATGGCAATATGCGACGCCGGCTACAACGTCTTCAACCTCGCGGCCCGCGACGTGCTGATCGACCTGTTGACCGACTCGGGCACCGGCGCGATGAGCCGTGACCAGTGGGCGGCCATCCAGCACGGCGACGAGTCCTACGCGGGCTCTCCCTCCTGGTTCATCTTCCTCGAGGCCGTCACAGAGCTGTTCCCATTCCGCCATGTGATACCCACGCACCAGGGCCGCGCCGCGGAGCGGATCCTCTTCTCGGTGATCGGGGGTCCCGGACAGGTCGTGCCCAGCAACACCCATTTCGACACGACACGGGCCAACGTGGAGTTCACCGGTGCCGAGGCTGCCGATCTCGTCATCGCCGAAGGACGCGACCCGGCGAGCCTGCACCCGTTCAAGGGAAACCTCGACACCGCCGCGCTTGACGACTTGATCAAGGCTCGCGGGCGTGAGCACGTGCCCGTGGTGATGGTCACCATCACCAACAACTCGGCAGGCGGTCAGCCGGTCAGCCTGGCGAACCTGCACGAAGTGCGGGCCGTATGTGACAAGCACCAGGTGCCGCTGTTCGTGGACGCCTGTCGCTTCGCCGAGAACGCGTGGTTCATCCGCGAGCGCGAAAAGGGCCAATCCGGGCGCGAGATCGCCGACATCGTGCGGGAGATGGCCTCGCTTGCCGACGGGATGACGATGAGCGCCAAGAAAGACCCACTCGCCAACATCGGGGGCTGGCTGGCGTGCAACGACGACGCGCTCGCCGAGTCGTTCAGGAACATGTTGATCCTCACCGAAGGCTTCCCCACCTACGGCGGGCTCGCCGGCCGGGACCTGGAGGCCATCGCGCAGGGGATCCGCGAGGCCGTCTCGCACGACTACCTGCGCTACAGGATCCAATCGACGGCGTACCTCGGCGAGGCCTTGCACCGCAGCGGTATCCCGGTGTTCATGCCAATCGGGGGCCACGCCGTCTACCTCGACGCGCGCGGGCTGCTCCCGCACATCCCGCCGCTGGAATACCCAGGCCAGTCGCTCGCGGTGGCGCTTTACAAGATGGGCGGCATCCGCGGGTGCGAGATCGGGACAGTGATGTTCGGCCGTCAGAGTGACGGCAGCGAGAAGCCCGCTGCGACGGACCTCGTCCGGCTGGCCATCCCGAGGCGCACGTACACCCAGAGTCACATCGACTACGTCATCGAGGTGTGCCAGGCGGTCGCCGAGGAAGCCTCCGCCCTTCGCGGGTACCGGATAGTCGAAGAGGCGCCCCAACTGCGCCACTTCACGGCCCGTTTCGAACCCCTGGTCTGACGCCCCGCAGGCGGGACCAGCGCGGCGCCGGGCCGCGCGACAATGGCTGGCGGGGGGGCCCACCATTCCCGTGACGCTTGCGACAGACCGAGGCGTCGCGGGGACATGGCACGGACGTCACAGGGCTCACCACTCGTAACTACAAGAAAAGGAGACCTGCGATGCCCAATTCCACCGCCCGCGTTCTCGGGCGGCCGATCCCTCTTCTCATCCTCGCAGCAGCGGTGCTGGTAGGCACGTTCTCTGGTGTCGGCTACGCCGCCACCCGAGGCTCGTCGCCGGCCAGGGCCGCGGCCACGACCACCACGACCTGGCCCTCGACCACGCCGACCACGCCGGCCACCAAGCTGGTGTTCCACCCCCTGATGCTCTTGAACGGCGCGAAGTCCGCCCAGTCCTACGGCACCGGCGCCCCGCAGTACGCCGTGTCCTCAGAAGGTGTCGTGTACCTCGCGGGCTCGCTCATGGGCCCCGCAAACCAGTCCCTTCCCGCATTCGTCATGCCGAAAGGGGCCCGTCCGGGCTACTACGACTGCTTCTCGGTTTACTCCGAGAACACCGCCCAGGCGTTAGGCGCTCTCCACATCTACGCCAACGGCCAGGCGCTCGTCCAGGGACCGGGCACCAGCGACTTCTACTCGCTCTCGGGGGTGAGCTATGTCGTCGGCTACTAGTCCCGGGCTCCGGCAACCCTGAGGGCCCCTAGGGGTCATCCCCGATACACAACGGGCATGAACCAGAAGAGGATTGTTGGAGGGAGACGGCCGGCCACAGCGGTGCGGACGTGAGTCGAGTGAACGATGCCGTAACAGCCATGAAAGGGCGCCGATGATCGAGGCAAAGGGCCTGACCAAGCACTACGGATCCAAGCTCGCCGTGGACCAGCTCAGCTTCAGCGTGCGCCCCGGCGTCGTGACGGGCTTCCTCGGACCGAACGGGTCAGGCAAGTCGACGACGATGCGGATGATCATGGGCCTCGACGCGCCGAACGCCGGGGACGTCACGGTGAACGGACGGCATTACCACGATCTCCCGTGGCCCCTTCACGAGGTGGGCGCGTTGTTGGAGGCGAAGGCGATCCACCCCGGTCGCAGCGCCCGCGCACACCTGCGGATGCTCGCCGAGGCGAACCGCATTCCCATCAGACGGATCGACGAGGTGCTGGGAATCGTTGGGCTTTCCGCTGTCGCGGGACAGCGCGCCGGGAAGTTCTCGCTCGGCATGAGCCAGCGGCTCGGCATCGCAGCGACACTGCTCGGCGACCCGGAGGTGATGTTGTTCGACGAGCCGGTCAACGGGCTCGACCCCGACGGGATCCGCTGGGTGCGCAACTTGTTGAAGGGCCTCGCCCGCGAGGGCCGGACGGTCTTCGTCTCGAGCCACCTGATGAGCGAGATGGCGCTCACCGCTGACGAGGTCGTCATAATCGGCAGGGGCCGGCTGATAGCACAGATCCCGATCGACGAGCTCTTGGCACAGAGCTCGCAGCGTTATGTTCGTGTCCGCTCGCCGGAGATCATGAGGCTGAAAGCCGCCCTCGAGCACGCCGGAGCCAAGACGGTCCTCGACGAGGACGGCTCGCTCTCGGTGCGGGGTGCCGACGAGATCGCGATCGGCGAGCTCGCAGCCTCGATCCCTGTCGTCCTGCACGAGCTCGCTCCGCAGTCAGCCTCGCTCGAAGAGGCGTTCATGGAACTGACAGAAGACAGCATCGAGTACCACGGAGAACTGACGACGGGCTCGGTCGTGTCACGGGAGGCCGCCAGATGAGCACCAGCGCGATCCCAACGGCGGTCGGGCCGGCAAAGGTCCTGCCGCGGGGACGATATCGGACATCGGATCTGTTGCGTTCGGAGTGGACGAAGATCCGCTCCCTCCGCTCGACCACCTGGACGCTCGGCGTCACGGTCCTGCTCGGCATCGGGATAAGTGCCCTCGCCACTGCTGAGACCAGGGCGCACTGGTCGTCCACTCAGGTCTCGAGCTTCGACCCGACCGCTACGAGCCTCATCGGCCTGTTCTTCGGGCAGTTGACGATCGGCGTTCTCGGTGTGCTCGTGATGAGCGGGGAATACGGCTCCGGCACGATCCGGGCGACCTTCGCCGCCGCGTCGCGACGACCGCTCGTGCTCCTGGCAAAGACATTGGTCTTCGGTGTCGTCGCGCTCGTCGTCGCGGAGGTCGTGGCCTTCTCCTCATTCCTCCTCGGCCAGGCGCTCCTTTCCGCGCCGGCGTTCCATGCGACGCTGTCGAGTCCGGGAGCGCTTCGGGCCGTGGCGGGCGGCGGCCTGTACCTCTGCCTGATCGGGCTGTTCGCGCTCGGGCTCGCGACGATCATCCGCCATACTGCCGGGTCGATAAGCGCGTTCCTCGGGATCCTCCTATTGGGGCCGGTAGTGATCCGGGCGCTGCCCACCTCCCTCGCCAACGAGACAGAGATGTTCATGCCCGACCACATCGGTGCGGCTGTCGTCTCTCTCCACATGGGACAAGAGACGCTGCCGCCCTGGATCGGCCTCCTCGTGCTGTTCGGCTACGCCGTCGTGTTGCTCGTCATCGGCGGGGTGCTCCTCGTCCGGCGAGACGCCTGAGCCGGAGCAGTCGCGGCGCCATCTGAGATCTGTCGGGCGCGGCTGCCCGTTTGGCGCGCCTCAGGTGCCCGAGCATCTCAGCCCATGGTCTTGGCGCCGTCGAGGGACTCCCGGATGATGTCTGCGTGGCCTGCATGCTGGGCCGTCTCGGCAATTATGTGCAACAGCACCCGGCGGGCGGACCAGCGGGCGCCGGGCGGGAACCAACGTCCGGCGGGCAGAGGCTGCAAGTCGTCGAGTGAAGGCAGGAAAGCCACGAGATCGTCGGTCCGGCGAGCGACCTCCGCGTAGTTCTCGAGCAGGCTCGCCAGCGTCTCACCCTCGAGCATGCGAAAGCTGGCTGCGTGCGCCTCGAGGGACGTCTCGTCTCCGGATCCGATGGCGGTGGGACCGCGCACGATGAAGTCGGCCCAGCGCTGCTCGGCACGTGTCACGTCGCTTGATCACCCCGCCGAGGCAGAGCTCGCTCGCGGTCGTGCGCTCGCGTGCCTCCGAGTCGGTGAGGCCCCCCACGGTTCGGCGCAGGAAGGACCGGTGGATGAACAGCGCTTCCAAGAAATCGGCGCGGTCGCTGTCTTCGGCAGCTATCTCGTTCGCCATGAGTCCTTACCGTAACGACGGTCCCGGTCTTCAGGCGTCGGCACCCTTGAGCTCGCTCCAGCGGAAGCAGCTCGTCATGTGGTCCATGACAAGACCGGTCGCCTGCAGGTGGGCGTAGCAGACGACCGGACCGAGGAAAGTGAATCCCCGACGTCTCAGGTCCGCGCTCACATGTTTAGATAGGGGCGTCTCGGCTGGGATCTGCGACTCATCGCCCCATGTGTTGACTATCGGCACGCCGCTGACAAAGTCCCAGATGTAGTTGTCGAAAGAGCCGAACTCGCGGCGGATCTCGAGGAACGCCTGGGCGTTTGTGATCGCGCTCTCCACCTTGCGGCGGTTGCGGATTATGCCGGGGTCGCCGAGAAGCCGCTCGACGTCGGCCGGCCCGTAAGACGCGACGGCCTCCGGGTCGAATCCGCAGAAGGCCTCGCGGTAGCCGTCCCGGCGTTTCAGGATCGTGACCCAGCTCAAGCCGGCCTGCGCGGACTCGAGGACAAGGAACTCGAAGTGCCGTCGATCGTCGTGAACAGGGACGCCCCACTCCTGGTCGTGATAGGGCTGCAGGAACTCGCCGGCCGCCCAACCGCAGCGCTCCGGCTCCGGGGCCGTCGCGCCTCCAGGTTCCACGCTTCGCATCGCCGAGTTGTAGCAGACCGCTCGTCCGGACGCTCAGAGCAAGCGGAGCTGCTCGTTCGCCGGCCGCACGCGCGCAGCCGGCATCTCGGGCGCGTGCCCGCTCGGGCGGTGCCCCGTGTTGCTGCGCTTCCAAGAGCCGCGCCCTGCGGACTCCTCCACCGCTCGCACGACCTCGCTGATGCGGTGTTGCTCGGCTCGCGGCTGATAGGAGCCCTTGCGGAAACGTTGCTCGTACAGGCCCACGAGCTCGGGACGGGCCCGAGCGAGCCAGCCGAGGTAGTGCTCTCGGACCCCGGGACGCAGGTGGAGGGCGACCGGCGTGACCGAGACCGCCCCCGCCTCGAGGCACGCTTGCGCCACTTCGCGCAACTGGTCGTCGGAGTCCGACAGCCCGGGCAGGATCGGGGCGATCAGCACGCTGCAGCGGATGCCGGCCTCGCTGAGCCGTCGTACCGCTCCCAGGCGCTTGTCCGGAGGCGGCGTCCCGGGCTCGGTCAGCTGCCACACGTCGCGCTCGAGCGTGCCGATCGACAGGCCGATCCGGACACGGGTCCGGGTCGCGGCGTCTGCGAGCAAGTCGAGGTCACGAAGCACCAGCGTCGACTTCGTGAGGATGCTGAAGGGGTTGCCGACCTCGGCGAGCACCTTCACGATGCCCTGGGTGAGGTGGTACTTGCCCTCGGCCTTCTGGTAGGGATCGGTGTTGGTGCCCATCGCGATGGGATCGCCCTTCCACCGTGGCGATCGCAGTTCGGCGCGGAGCCGTTCGACGGCGTTGACCTTCACGACGATCTTGCGCTCGAAGTCCTCGCCAATCCCGAGCCCCAGGTAAGTGTGAGTCGGGCGCGCGAAGCAGTACGTGCACGCGTGGCTGCATCCCCGGTAGGCGTTGATCGTGTAGCTGAACGGCATCCGAGAGGACGCCGGCACCTTGTTGACGATGGTGCGCGCATGGACGTGGAGGAACTCCATGCCGCTGTATTCGCCAGTGCCTACATGGCGTTCGCCGAGCGCCGCCTCAGGGAACAGTCTCTCCGCCTCCTCCTGCTCGTCGAGGCGCCACCGCAACTGACCCCGTCCCCCGTGCTCGTCCACCGGGGCATTCTATCGAACATATGTACGACGCGGTGTGTTGCGACACATGCCGTTGGGCTCGCCATAGTGTGACGGTGTGGTACGACCGCCGGAGGTTCTCGCAGCGATCATGGACCCGAACGAGCGCGAGCTCGTCTCGCGCGCATTCGAGGTTTCCCTGAAGGCGTACGCGCCGAGCTCGAAGTTCCACGTGGGCGCGGCCGTGCGCACAACGAAAGGCGTCTACGTGGGCTGCAACGTCGAGAACAGCAGCTACGGGCTCACCTCGTGCGCGGAGCGGAACGCCGTGTTCGCTGCCATCGCTGCCGAAGGCGGGAGGATCAAGATCGAAGCCGTGGCCGTGTACGCGCGCTCCCCCGGCAAGAAGGTGAAGACGGCATCTCCTTGTGGGGCCTGTCGTCAGGTGCTCGCGGAGTTTGGGCGCGACGCTCTCGTCACGTTCCTCGAAGGCGGACGGTTCACCTCCATGACCGTGGACGAGCTGCTACCGGCAGCCTTCGAGCTCTACTGAGACTGCCAGACTCTGAAACCTGACAGGACCTAGAGATCGCCACCGGCTAGTCCGGTGACCGCTTCGAGCAGGCGATTCACGTCGGACTCGTCGTTGTAGTGAACGACGCCGGCACGCACGGCTCCCCCGCTGTCGCGGATCTGCAACGCCCCGGCCAGCTCCCAGGCGTAGTTGTCGCCGCTCCACACGTTCACACGACAGGCTGCGAGGTGATCCGCTACTTCATATGGCCTCATCCCGGCGACATTGAAGCAAGTGGTGGGCGCACGAAAACGCGCCTTGCCGTAGGTGCTGACGCGCCCCATCGCTTCCAGTCCGCCCACGAGCGAACTGAACAGCGCACTCTCGTACGCCTCGACTGCGGTCATCGAGGCGATGATCCGCTCGCGTCGTGAGCCCGTCGCCGCCGAGTCGACCGAGGCAAGGTGCTCGACCGCCGCGACAACCCCGGCCAGGTCCGCGAACGGCAGCGTCCCTCGTTCGAACCGACCGGGAACCGAGTCGGGTGCCGGCTCGAGCTTGTCGGGATGCAGGCTCTCGAGAAGCTCCGGGCTCGCGACGACGGCGCCGACGTGGGGCCCGGACCACTTGTAGGCGCTGGTGGCGTAGAAGTCCGCGCCGAGAGCGGCGATGTCGACCGGCGCGTGCGGTGTCGCGTGGACGCCGTCGACGTAGGTGAGCGCTCCGGCCTCATGTACCTTGCCGGTGATCGCCGCCACATCGGGCCGCGTGCCGATGAGGTTGCTGGCCGCTGTGACCGCGACGAGCCTGGTGCGCTCCGACAAGAGCTCGTCGTACTGCCCCGTCGCAAGCTCACCGGTGGCGCTGTCGACCTCGGCCCAACGGACGGTCGCGCCGGCACGTGAGGCTGCCTGGACCCAAGGCCGTACGTTCGCATCGTGGTCCAACCGTGACACGACCACTTCGTCTCCCCGGGCCCAGCTCCTAGAAATGGTCTCCGCGAGCCGGTAGGTGAGGGTGGTCATGTTAGGCCCGAGGATCACTCCTTCGGGCTCGCCTCCGACGAGATCGGCCACTGCCTGCCGGCAGGCGCGGACAATCTCCCCGGAACGATGGCTGGCCGGGAAGGGTCCTCCCACATTTCCGAGCCCTGTCAGGTACGCGCCCGCGATCGCCTCGATGACGCTCGAGGGCACCTGCGTGCCTGCCGCTCCGTCGAGGTAGGCGTACCCGTCAGAGAGCGCAGGATATGACGACCTGATCTTGGCAACGTCGATGGTCACGGCACTGCCTCCTTTAGGGAAAGGCCCATTTTGCCTTCCACAGGTTTCCACGTGCGCGGCCGAGCTATTCATTCCGCCGCCGTTTGAAATTTACTTGCGACCGATATGGTCGAGACGTGTGCGATTCCCGGATCGACGCAGGCCGCGGGTCGGCGTGTGTGCGTGCCGCGGATACCTGACAAGCGTCGATCGAAGTCACTTTGAGCAGCAAACCATTGGTCTCCGTGGTCATCCCCGTCCTCAACGGTGAGAGCCATGATCAGGCATGCATGACCTCGGTGCTCGGTCAGACGTGCCGGAACATCGAGGTTGTGGTTGCCGATCAGACCTCGACCGACCGGAGCATCGAGATTGTCCAGTCCTTCGCTGATCCACGGGTGCGTCTCCTCCCGAACCCGACCGAGCGGCTCAACCTGCACGCCAACTGGACTCGTGGCCTCAGTGCTGCGAGAGGCGAACTCGTCAAGATCGTCTGTCAGGACGATCTGCTACTCCCGGACTGCCTGTCCATCCAGGTGGAGCTGCTGCATCTGTATCCGAGCGCGATCCTTGCCTGCGGGCGTCGGCAAATCCTCGACGCCCACGGCAAGGTGCTCATAAGGGCGCGAGGCCTCGGCCACTTGGCGAAAGTCGGGAGCACTCCGATGGTGGACGGCCCCACGATTGCACGAGCGTGCACGCGAGCGGGCACCAACCTCTTGGGCGAGCCCGGGCTGAGCTTCCGACGCCCCTGTTCGATCAACGCTGGCGGTATGCCATCGACGTTGAGCTCTACATGCGGTGTTCAAACGCGGCGACGCGGTCGTCGACAGGCGTGTCGTGTTCTGCCGCCGGGTCAGTCCAGATCAGTTGAGCACGGCATTGGCGAGGAGCCAGTCACGGGAAATGCAAGCTTTCTTCTCGAAAATGGCGAGTCGCTATCCCGAAGAGGTATCCAATGTTGACGTCCGGTTCGGCGCGACACGAGCGCAACCGTTGGCCGGAGCGCGTCGCAGAGCGGCGGCTCAGTTCCCACCGGTCGTGTGCTCGCGGCTACTCAGCGTCGTGGCAAACGGCTTCCACGTTGTTCCCGTCGGGATCGCGCACGAACGCTCCGTAGTAATTCTCGTGGTACTCGGGCCATGGACGCGGTTCGTGAAGCACGGGAGCTCCGAGGGACACGGCTGCGTCGAAGAAGGCCCTCACGCTGGCCCGGTCCGTCGCGCTGAATGCGAGGTGGTTCTCGCGATTCTGCTCACCGAAAACAAGCGGACCTATCCAGAAATCGGGCTTTCCCTCGACGCCGTAGCCGATGACGTCGCCGAAGTCCATCACGCGGCCACCGCCGAGCGGAGCGAGAACGCGGTCGTAGAACGAAGCGCTCGAGCTCACGTCGGCGCATTGAATAGAGACATGGTCGATCATCACCGGGATCATACGACGGCCCTCCGGGACGGCAAGAATAGGCGGGCACTCAACTTGGTCGGCACTTGAGATTGTCGCCTGCGGGTCAGGCCGATCGGGCGCGCAAGTCGTCGGCCGAGGAGCAGAAGGGGGATTGCAATGGATCATGTTCACGAGTTGTCGGACGAACTCAGGCCAAAGGCCCGCGCCCTGAGGGCAGTGATCAGTGGCGTGTTCTCCGGTTACGCGGAGATGAGCCGGGCGGCCATGGCCGACGGAGCGCTCCCCGGCCGGATGAAGGAGCTCATCGCTTTGGCGATCGCGGCCACGCGCGAATGTGACGGGTGCATCGGCGCCCACGCCCGAGGAGCCCTGCGGGCGGGAGCCAGCGCTGCCGAGGTGGCAGAAGCCATGGGCGTGGTGATCATGATGAACGGCGGCCCCGGAACGGTATGGGGTCCCCGGGCGTTCGCCGCGTTCGAGGAATGGGCCGGCAACGAAACGGCTGAGCCCACTACCGTCTGAGGGGTTTCGGCGCCTTGAGCTGCGACACCTGTTTCAACGTGACTTCGCGCCGCTCGAGAGGCCGTCGGCGCATTGCTGATGCGCGAGACTTGGCGAACCTCGAGGAGGTCCAAGCCGGATGGACATGGTGAACGTCATCTGCTCGAAACGAGACGGCCACGAGCTCACTGACGCCGAGATCGACTGGGTCATCGGTGCCTACGTCGCCGGCGAGGTGGCGGACGAACAGGTCGCCGCCTTATTGATGGCCATCTTCTGGCGCGGGCTTTCGGTGGCCGAGCTGTCCCGGTGGACGGCCGCAATCATCGCCTCCGGGGAGCGGATGGACCTGTCCGGCCTGTCGCGGCCCACGGTCGACAAGCACTCGACCGGCGGCGTCGGCGACAAGGTGTCGCTCATCCTGGCGCCGCTCGTGGCCGCCTGCGGAGCCGCGGTGCCACAGCTGTCGGGCCGGGGGCTCGGCCACACAGGTGGCACGCTCGACAAGTTGGAGGCGATCCCCGGATGGCGCTCCGATCTTTCAACGAGCGAGATGCTCGCTCAGCTCGAAGAGATCGGGTGCGTCATCTGTGCCGCAGGGACCGGACTTGCCCCGGCGGATCGCAAGCTCTATGCGCTTCGCGACGTCACGGGCACGGTGGAGTCGATCCCACTCATCGCCGGGTCGATCATGTCGAAGAAGATCGCCGAGGGGACCCAGTCGCTCGTCTTGGACGTGAAGGTCGGCTCTGGGGCGTTCATGACCGACCGCGACCGGGCCACAGAGCTTGCCCGGACGATGGTTCGCCTCGGCCGTGACCACGGGCTCAAAGTGAAAGCCGTCCTGAGCGCGATGGACACTCCTCTCGGTAGGGCCGTCGGCAACGCGCTCGAGGTGGCCGAGTCCGTCGAAGTGCTCTCCGGTGGCAACGACTCATCCGATCTCGTCGAGCTCACGCTCGCTCTCGCCCGACAGATGCTCGAACTGGCAGGGATCGAGGCCGACCCCGCCGTCGCGCTCCGAGACGGCTCGGCCCTGGAGCGGTACCGGGCAATGGTTACCGCCCAGGGAGGCGACCCGGACGCTCCCCTGCCTCGCGCGGCCCACATCGAACTGGTGGCCGCCGACCGCCCGGGGATCGTCGGGCGACTCGACGCCCGCGCGGTCGGGGTCGCCGCCTGGCGGCTCGGGGCCGGGAGAGCACGAAAGGAGGACGCCGTGAGCGCTACGGCGGGCGTGGTATGCCGCGTCAAGCCTGGTGTAGAGGTCACCAAGGGTCAACCTCTACTAGAGCTTCATACAGACGACTCCGAGCGCCTTGGCTGGGCGCGCGATGCCCTCAAGGGTGCGATCGCCATAGGTGACGAGCCCCCGGTACCCACATCAGTCGTGCTGGAGGTGATCTCTTGAGTGCCAGGCCCGGGCTTGAGCAGATCCGCAATGCCCCGAAAGTGCTCCTCCACGATCACCTAGACGGCGGACTGCGGCCCGCCACGGTGGTGGAGCTCGCAGACGAGCACGGTTACCGGGACCTGCCGACGACCGATCCGCAAGAGCTCGCAGCATGGTTCGTTTCGGCTGCTCCCAGGCGTGACCTGGTGCGCTACCTGGAGGGCTTCGCCCACACCGTCGGTGTGATGCAGACTTCCGAGGCGCTCGAGCGCGTCGCCAGAGAGTGCGTCGAGGACTTGGTGGAAGACGGGGTCGTCTACGCAGAAGTGCGCTTTGCCCCCGAGCTGCACACCGAGCGCGGGCTCACGCTCGAGGAAGTGCTCGAGTCTGTGCTCGCAGGCTTTGACAAGGCCATGGCACGCTCAGACGCGGCAGGACGACCGATCGTCGTGCGTGCGCTGCTGTCGGCCATGCGGACCGCGGCGCGCTCGCGCGAGATCGCGGAGCTCGCGGTGCGGTACCGGGATGTGGGGGTCGCCGGCTTCGACGTCGCAGGTCCTGAAGCTGGATATCCGCCCACCGACCACCTCGACGCGTTCCATCTCGTGCAACGCGAGAACTTCCACGCCACGCTGCACGCAGGCGAAGCGTTCGGGCTCCCATCGATCTGGCAGGCGATCCAGTGGTGCAACGCCGAGCGACTTGGTCACGGGGTTCGCATCGTCGACGACATCGTCGTTGATCCCGACGGTGGCGTCTCGCTCGGCCGGCTGGCGGCTTACATAAGGGACCGCCGAATACCGCTCGAGATGTGCCCCACTTCGAACGTGCACACGGGGGCGGTGCCTTCGCTCGCCGAGCACCCGATCGGGCTGCTGCGCAAGTTGAGATTCAGGGTAACGGTGAACACCGACAACCGCCTGATGAGCGGTATCAGCCTCTCCTCCGAATTGGCAGGCCTCGTAGAGACCTTCGACTGGTCGTGGAGGGACATCAATTGGCTCACGATCAATGCGATGAAAAGCGCCTTCTACCCCTTCGACGACCGCTTGGCGCTCATAGACGGCATTATCAAACCGGGTTTCGCGGCTTTGGACCCGGATACCCGCACAGGGTCCTCCAGGGACCGCCCCGAAGCTCAGGGGAGGCTCGCCGAAGACCCTCTCATCGACTGACAGCGAGCCACGACTTCCGCCTGAAGCAGGTGCAGGAGCCTGTCCGCCCGAAGCCGCTCCTCTGCGAGGTGCCCGGGTCGGGTCGGTGCAGTCGCAACCTCGAAGTAGACCTTCAGTTTCGGCTCGGTGCCACTCGGTCGCAGCACCACGCGGGCTCCCTTCGCGAGCCGGAACACGAGGGCATCAGTGGCAGGGAGCTCCCCGACCCCATGAGACAGGTCCACGAGCTCGTTCACGGCCAAACCGGCAAGTGTCGTGGGCGGGTGCGTGCGCCAGTGCCCGACAATCTCGGCCATGTCGGCTCTGGCGAGCGGACCCTCGAGCCGCAGTGACCACTGCGCGGTCGCGTGCACACCGAAACGGGACGCGAGGTCGTCCAGCCGGTCGATCACCGAGGCCCCGTGAGCTTTCAGTCCGGCCACGATCTCACAGGCAACCAGCGCTGCCGACAACCCGTCCTTGTCGGAGACGGCTTCGCCGATCTGGTAGCCGAGCGCCTCCTCGTAACCGAAGACGAGCCGGGACCCCGGACGGCGAAGCGCGGCTCGCGCAATCCACTTGAAGCCGGTGAGCGTCTCGACATAGGTGACCCCGGCCGCTTCTGCCATCTTCGACAACATCGTCGAGGAAACGATCGTGGTCGCCACCAACCGGTCGCCGCCGGTGGTCGTGGAGAGCACGTGGTCGGCGAGGAGAACACCGAGCTCGTCACCTGTCAGCCTTCTCCAGGCCCCGCTCAAGCGATCCGGCACGGCGATAGCCAGGCGATCGGCATCGGGATCGTTCGCCAGAACCAGGCCCGCCCCGAGCCGCACGGCGTCGGCGAGGGCTAGGTCGAGCGCCCCGGGCTCCTCCGGGTTGGGGAACGGCACCGTCGGGAAGTCCGGGTCGGGTGCGCCCTGCGCGGCGACCACCGAGACCGGCTCGAAACCGGCCTGTTCGAAGAGCTCGGGAAGGACCTGACCGCCGACGCCGTGCAACGGCGTGTAAACGATCCGGAGCCGCCGCGGGCCCGACGGGTCGAGCAAGGCGAACGCCGAGCGCCGGTAGGCCCTGAGAAGCTCCGCCTCGTCGATGGGCTCGACGCCCTGGAGCTCGCCATCCTCGGGCGCAGTGGTCAACCTCACCGACGAGGCGACGGCACTTGCCATCGCCTCGGCAGCCGCCGCGGCGATAAGGCCGTCGTCCGGTGGTATCACCTGGGCACCGTCGGCCATATACACCTTGTATCCGTTGTCGGCCGCAGGGTTGTGGCTCGCAGTGACCATCACGCCCGCGGCCGCACCAAAGTGCTTGACCGCAAAAGCCGTGAGGGGCGTCGGCAGCGGCCGGAGAAACACCCGCACTCGCACGCCGGCGCCGGCGGCCACCGCGGCGACGTCGCGGGCGAACTCGTCTGATCCGTGGCGGGCGTCGCGACCCACGACTATCCCACGCCGCGCAGCCTCGGTGCCCTGGCCGAGAACCCACTGCGCCACGCCGGCCGTCGTGGCACGAACGACCAGCCGGTTCATTCGGGCCGGCCCCGCACCGAGCGCTCCCCGGAGCCCGGCAGTCCCGAAGCTGAGCGGGCTCTCGAACCGGGCACGCACCTCGGCGCCGTCGCCGACATCGAGGAGGGCGGCGAGCTCCGCCCGCGTGGAAGGGTCGGGGTCTGCCGCCATCCATGCCTGGGCCTCGGCGGCCAGCGCGGCAGGCACCGGCTCGGTCTCCCCGTGCCCGTTCGTCACAGCGCCGACAACACTCCGGCCAGGAGCTCGACAAGGTACGGCGCAGCTGCGGCACCGGCGGCGAGCACCTCCTCGTGGTCGAGCGGGGTCGGGCTCACACCCGCCGCGAGGTTGGTCACGAGCGAGATGCCCAGGACCGACGCCCCCAGATGGTGGGCGGCGATCGCCTCGAGCGCCGTGGACATCCCAACCAGATCCGCGCCTTGACGCCGCAGCGTCGCGACCTCCGCGGGCGTCTCGTAGTGGGGACCTCTCAAGGCCGCATAGACGCCTTCCTTGAGCGTGGGGTCCACCTGCTTGGCAAGCGCACGCAGGTTCGGCGGATAGAGATCGGTGAGATCGACAAAGCGCCCCCGGTAACCCGCCGGAGGTGCCGGCCCGCTGAGCGGCGAGGCGCCCATCAAGTTGATGTGATCCCGGATCAGCGCAGCGTGCCCGGGCCTCATGGTCGGATCGAGGCCACCGGCCGCATTGGTCAGGATCACGACCCGGGCGCCGGCGATCACCGCCGTGCGGACCGGATGGACCACCTCGGCCGGCGAACGGCCTTCGTACAGGTGGGTACGCCCGATCAGCAGGAGAACCCTGTGCTTGCCGACTCTGAGCGAGCGCAGCTGGCCGTGATGGCCGGCGACCGTCGGCGCCACGAATCCGCGGAGATCGGTCGTCGCGAGTTCGGCCTGCGCCGTACCGAGCCCGTCGGCGACGCCCTGCCAGCCCGAGCCGAGGACTATCGCCACGTCATGAGGAGGAGTGCCTGACCAACGGGTCACGTCCGCGGCAGCCTGGGCTGCGAGTTCGTAAGGGTTCGGCGTGGGACCTGCAGCCGTCATGGAACGCAAGGCTAATGGGCCGCGTGCCGACGACGCGGTTCGGCCGTGCTCCTCAAAGGCCGATGGGGTGCCACACGGTCTTGGTCTCGAGAAATGCCAGCATGCGGCGCGGCGCGGGGGCCGCGGTCCAGTCGCTCTCGGACGCGTCCGGGCGAAGGACACGCTTCACGTTCGTTACCGCGGCCCGCTCAAGGTCCACGAGCATGGAAGCAGGCGCTCCCGCCAGGTCGAGCGCGTCGACATCGCGGTGGGCGGCGAGCACCGGCGCGAGCTCAGCGACGCGGCCGGTGATCAGGTTCACGACGCCGCCGGGAAGGTCCGATGTGGCGAGCACCTCGGCGAGGGTGATTGCCGGCAGGGGCCTCGTCTCGCTCGCGAGGACTACCGCTGTGTTCCCGGTCACGAGCACCGGGGCCAGCACGCTCACCAACCCCAGGAGCGAGGAGACCTGCGGCGCGACTACGCCGACGACTCCGGTGGGCTCGGGCACGCTGAAGTTGAAGAACGGACCCGCCACCGGATTGGAGGACCCGACGACCTGTGCCACCTTGTCCGCCCAACCCGCGTACCAGACCCAGCGGTCGACCGCGGCATCGACGCCTGCCGCTGCCTCGTCCCGGCTCACCCCTTCGCTCGAAGCGACCTCGTCGGTGAACTGCGAACGCCGGCCGTCGAGCATCTCGGCAACGCGGTAGAGGACCTGTCCCCGGTTGTAGGCGGTCGCACCGGCCCATCGGGGCACTGCCTTGCGTGCGGCGACGACCGCGTCGCGCACGTCTTTTCGTGAGCCTTGGGCCGCGTTCGCGAGGAAAGCGCCGTCCGAGTCCTCAACGACATAGGACCGGCCGGACTCCGAGCGGGGGAACGCTCCTCCGATGTAGAGCTTGTAGGTCTTGCGCACCGCCAAGCGTTCGTCAGACATCGAGGTATGCCCCCAGGCCTTGGCGGCCGCCCTCCCTGCCGAAGCCCGACTCGCGGTAGCCGCCGAAGGGACTGGTGGGATCGAATCGGTTGAAGCTGTTCGCCCACACGACCCCGGCTCGGAGCTGGCCGGCCATCCACAAGATGCGACTCCCCTTCTCGGTCCAGACACCGGCGGAAAGGCCGTAGACGGTGTTGTTGGCCTTTGCCACCGCCTCTTGTGGTGTGCGGAAGGTAAGAACGGAGAGAACGGGCCCGAAGATCTCCTCCTGGGCGATCCGGTGCGCCTGGGACACGTTCGTGAACACCGTCGGCGCGAACCAGTAGCCCTTGGACGGAAGGGTGCAGCTTGGTGACCAGCGAACGGCGCCCTCAGCCTCACCCGCAGCCGCGAGCTCCCGGATCTTCTCGAGCTGAGCGGCGTTGTTGATGGCGCCGAGGTCGGTGTTCTTGTCGAGCGGGTCGCCGACGCGAAGTGTCGCCAGGCGACGCTTCAATCTCTCGACGACTGTGTCCGCGATCGACTCTTGCACCAAAAGGCGCGAGCCTGCACAGCAGACCTCACCCTGGTTGAAGAAGATGCCGTTGACGATTCCCTCGACCGCCTGGTCCAAGGGTGCGTCCTCGAAGACGATGTTTGCCGCCTTGCCGCCGAGCTCGAGCGTCAGGTGCTTGCCCGTGCCGGCAATGGCGCGCTGGAGGTCTTTTCCGACCTCGGTCGAACCGGTGAAGGCCACCTTGTCGATACCCGGGTGGGCGACGAGGGCCGCCCCGGCGACGGACCCGGCACCGGTGACGACGTTGACGACGCCTGGTGGCAGGTCGGCCTGCTGGATGATCTCGGCAAGCAGGAGCGCGGTCAACGGCGTCGTCGAGGCGGGCTTTAGCACACAGGTGTTGCCGGCCGCGAGCGCCGGCGCGAGCTTCCAGGCCGCCATCATCAACGGGAAGTTCCAGGGGATGACCTGACCGGCCACTCCGATGGGGGCGGGGTGGGGCCCGAAGCCCGCGTACTCGAGCTTGTCCGCCCAGCCTGCGTAGTAGAAGAAGTGTGCCGCCGCGAGCGGGACGTCGACGTCGCGCGATTCGCGGATCGGCTTGCCGTTGTCGAGGCTCTCGAGGACGGCGAGCTCGCGCGACCGCTCCTGAATGATACGGGCGACCCGGAAGAGGTACTTCGCCCGCTCGGCGCCGGACATTGGGCCCCAGACCTCCCTCTGGGCGCGGCCAGCCACCTCCACGGCCCGATCGACATCGGCCAGGCCAGCGGCAGCGACCTCCGCGAGAACCTCTTCGGTGGCGGGGTTCTCCGTCTTGTAGGCGTTGCCGTCGGCGGGCTCCACAAACGCCCCGTCTATGAACAGCCCGTAGGAGGACTGCAGGTGCACGATGGAGCGGGACTCGGGCGCCGGGGCGTAGGTGAAGGATGCCTGCTCGCCACGTCGGGTCGCGACGAGCCCTCCCGCTGGGTCGTCGCTCCCTCGGCTCTGGCCGGACGCGTCGGGTCGGCTGATCTCCTCTGCGACGTCTCCCTGGAGGGGCGGGACAGTCCCAGGTTCAGCCTCGGGCTTGTGGGTTGGGTAGCTCTTGGTCATTCGATGCTGAAGTCCTCACTCCCCGCATAGGCGCCGCTCAGCTGCTTGGAACGCTGTCGGAGCAGATCGTTGAGCAGGCTGGAGGCCCCGAAACGGAACAGGGACGGGTCCAGCCAGGCCTCTCCGACGGTCTCGTTCACAATTACGAGGTATCGGATGGCATCTTTCGCGTTGCGGATTCCACCGGCCACCTTCACACCGACGAGCGCTCCGGTGAGCTCGGCGAAGTCGCGCACGGCTTCCAGCATCACGAGCGCCACGGGCAGAGTCGCCGCCGGGCTGACCTTCCCTGTCGAGGTCTTGATGAAGTCGGCACCACCCACCATCGCGAGATAGCTGGCCCTTCTCACGTTGTCATAGGTGACGAGCTCGCCCGTCTCCAAGATGACCTTCAGGTGCGCTCTCCCGCAGGCCTCCTTGACAGCCTGCACCTCCTCGAGGACCAGACCGTAACGGCCGCTCAGGAAGGCTCCCCTGTCGATTACCATGTCGACTTCGTCGGCGCCGCCCGTTACAGCGTCCCGCACGTCGGCGAGCTTCACCGCGAGCGAGGCCCGCCCCGAGGGGAATGCCGTCGCCACCGAGGCCACCTTCACGCTGGTGCCCACGAGCGCCCGCTTGGCGATCGGCACGAGGTCGGGATAGATGCACACGGCGGCGACCGGCGGGACCGACGCATCTGCGGGGTCGGGCCGGCGCGCCTTTGCGCACAGGCTCAGAACCTTGCCCGGTGTATCGGCTCCTTCGAGGGTCGTGAGGTCCACCATGCTGACTGCCATCTCGAGGGCCCACAACTTGGCGGAGGTCTTGATCGAGCGCGTGACCAGCGACGCCGCCCTCGCCTCGGCGCCGACTTGGTCGACCCCGGGGAGGCCGTGAAGAAAGCGGCGCAGGTCCGTCTCCGAGCGGCGCAGGTCCGCGAGCATCTCGCCGACCGCCGCGCTGTCCGAGCCGACGATGGAATGACCCGTGCCAAAGGTGCTCGCGGACGGCCGAGAGCTCTGTTCGAGACGGGCAGCCGCGCCCGAACCGCTCTCCGCGGTCGTCCTGGCCTCGCTTTCCATACGCCCACCTCTCGGGTCCGTGCGCATTCGAGCGTAGCCTTCCGGCGTCGCGCGTCGGACACATGGACGACACTTCGAGCCTCTCTAATGGCTGGAAACTGGTCAAGACCGCGCCGTGAACGCATCCAACCACCATGGCGAGAGAGAGCTCGGCGCTCGGTATCCGTCCTGAGGCCCACAGGTCCGCCAGCCGTCGTTCAGCGGCCCGGGCTCAGAATCCCCCGGCTCCAATCCAGAAATTATCGGTGAGCTGTCGGATAGCTTGCCCTGAACGCTTCAAGCAAGACACGAGCACGACGCAAGCCATTCAGAACATCGGTGAGCCGCGCGCGCTGCATCACGCGGAGCTGGTCGGCTCTGCCTCTTGCGGCACGTGGGATGGCGGCACCAGTGCGGTGGAGAAATAGCGCGACAGCGGAGAGCTCGGTGATCCGGTACCCCGCATGTCACCTCCTCCGCCTGTCCCGATGGGCTTTGCTTGCGGCTCCATCGTGGGGGATCTTGACGGAGGATATCTGCAAGTATTCAGGGCTTCAATGGAGGATATCTCTAGGATATCCAGTTGTTCATATTCAAGACATATTGCCTGCTAACAACCTGTATATATCCGGAAACCTCGTGAGGCACCGACCGGCGTGACTGGACCTGTCGGCACCGTACACGCTATTTTCCGGCAGTGTTCCGGCGTTCGATTGCTCCTCCATATGGCGCCCGCTGTGTGCTAGTGATGCTGCGCCTATTGGCGGTCACTCTGTTGTTGGCCCTCGCGGCCTGCGGCGGTGCTATTGCGACACGTTCGGCTGCCTCGGTTCGCAGCCGGTACGACAAGATCGTCCGGGGAATCGACCGGAACGAGAAGCAGGTCCAGCGCAGCCTGACAAAGCTATTGAACGAAGCGAGAACCTCCGGGGGGCTCCCCAGCAAGAAGGAGCTCGCCACCGGCCTCCAACCCCTGCACGCCGGCGTCACCGAGGGCATAGTGTCGTTCAGTGAGCCCGGATTGCCACGACGCGCCTATCCGGGCCTGAACCATCTCCTGACCGCGCTCGCCAGCGTCTCCGGCGACATACGCGAGGTGGTTACGTCGTGGCCGAACACCACGGCCGTCGGGGGCCAGCTCAAGCTCGATGTCGAGAAGGTCGACGTGTTCTCGATGCTCGTCGGTAGGAACATCACCAAACAGTCGACCGCGAAGTCGTACTGACGCCGTGGCGCTTACTGGCTCTCTGGTGCCCCCCAAGCCGCGGCGTTGAGATCGTCCGCCGTGAAGACAGCCCTCACGGTGAGGCCAGCAGCCCGGAGCTGGTCGTGGCTGCCGTCGCTGCGGTCGATAACGCAGAGGACGTTTTCGACGACAGCGCCGAGCCGGCGGAGGTCCTCGGTCGATATCACGACCTGACCGCCCGTCGTGATCACGTCCTCGACCACGAGCAACCGGCGGCCGACGACATCGGCACCCTCCGCGAGCTTGGCGGTCCCGTAGGGCTTGGCCGCCTTGCGTACGAACACCGCCTCGAGCCCTGTCGCCAGCGAGAGCGCAGTCGCCACGGGCACACCTCCGAGCTCGAGGCCGGCGAGGACCTCGGTGCCGGCGGGTATCAGCGGTACGGCGTGCGCCACCACCTCCGAGAGCAGTTCGGGGTCGCCCTCGAACAGGTACTTGTCGAAGTAGTGGTCGGAGACCTGACCCGACCGGAGGGTGAAGGTCCCCTCGAGCCGGCAACGGCGGTTTATGAGGGTGGCAAGCCTCTGTCTGTCCATTGCCGCCAGTCTGGCGCAACGGTGAGAAGGTCGGTGGCGGGCCCACTCGAGCTAGCTCCCTCTCGCTGTTGCTCGGTTTAGACCTGACCTCGGGTTCTTCGCGATTTGGCCGATCCGCCGGGGTGATCACCGGTCCGTTGCGGACACTGGTCTCAACTCGCCTGCACGGCCGGCAGCGCAGCGATGTCTACCCTCGTTGATCAGCGCGGGGTTTGACGAATTCCGGGGACCGGTCACCATGAACTTGCCCATTATTTCCTCAGGTCAACAACGCAAACTCCCGATGTATATAGATCGGCAATTTGGCAGTTTTGCATCCGAGCCATCGTGTGCCAGGGGCTTCAGGTCCACGCTTGTCGTTCAATCACCGGAAAAAAGTGAAGGTGAAGATATAGTTGGTGCTTCTGACAGGGTTGGAGGATAAGACAAACCGAGTCGGCTTCCCGAACATGCGGGGTGGGCGTGGGCCCAGGGTCCTCTGTCGTCGCGTACAACTGACTGTGCCGCGTGGGCAAAACCTTGAAAGGTCGTGAGAACATGAAACTCTCGCGGAAGTTGGCGTTGACTCTGCGCGTCGCCGCAGTGCTGGCTCTCGGCGCGGCGCTCGTGCCCATCCTGGCAGCTCCTGCATACGCCCAGCCGGAGCCGGCCCGCCAGATCGTGCTCACCACAAGCTGCGGGTCGACCCTTACCTCGGGCACGACCTGCACCGTCACGGCGACTCTCGAGGACGTCGACGACAACGTCGTGTCCGACGGCTCGGTCGTCACCTTCGCCCAGGGCGGAAGCGACACC